>WNGR01000720.1_pt1 | contig 71479 bp, 67 predicted proteins | sample 5407581 | NCBI WGS metagenome assembly WNGR01 (sample SAMN13153383, study PRJNA577476) | soil metagenome | isolation source: 80 cm soil or saprolite under Garry oak tree replicate 2 | place: USA:California | collected 2016-06-15
AGGATCGAGATCAATTCTGGGCGGTGGCCAGGTGTGTGCCACACGCGCAAGCGCAATTGCCCGAGCTCGAGTTCCTCCCCATCCCGGAGAGGGCGGTATGGGTAGGCGACCCGCGCCGACTCGTACAAGCACAAACTGGCTCCTTGTCTGGCTGCCAGTTGCCGCGCACCTGAGAGGTGATCTGCGTGCACGTGTGTCTCGATCACGTAGCGCAACCGGAAGTCCCTCTCGCGCAGCAGTACCTCGTACTGTCGTATATCAAGCGATGGATCTACGATCGCCGCTTCATGAGACTGACGAGACGCAACCACGTATGACGCACACCCGTACCGCTCGTCAAGAAACTGCTTGAAGTACATGCGATGAACTCCTTTGTCTATCGTGGTGCCTCCAAAGGGCCACCTCCGTCACTGCCATTGATTTGACATTACTCGCCCCTGTTCAAGGGGTGGAAATGATGTTATTATGATTATGCGGCTAATTCCGAATAAAAGCATCGGGGAGTTCACCCATATTTGGTGTCTTTACTTCCAACCCGAAGGGTGGAGAGTATATATGACGAACCGCGAACAGCCAAATGGGAATCTTGCAGAACTCCTGTGCGCCTTGTCTTTTGCCACGGGCCTGGGGCTCAGCGAGCGTATGGAGCATGGGCTGAATAGCGCGTACCTCGGGCTCCGGTTAGCCGATGCGCTCAAGCTCCCGAGTGAGGAGCGGGAAGCCATCTTCTATGGTGCGCTTCTCAAGGACGTAGGCTGTACCGCATGTGCGGCTGGCTTTTCTGCCTTCTTCCCCGATGACGAACTGATGCCTCGCTCGGATATCATGCTGGTCGATCCAACCCGGCTCAACGATAGCATCGCGTGGTTATCCAGAAATGTGCCGGTAGACTCACAGCTCCACAGCCGCATCTCCAGACTCCTGTCCTTCCTGGTCCAGTGTGGGCCGATCGTGAAGGAAGCGATGCGGGGCCACTGTGAAATCGCGGAGTTGTTCGCGCGAAGACTTGGCTTCCCAGAGTATGTCCAGCGCACCCTGCGTTTCCAGTATGAGCGCTGGGACGGTAAGGGCCTGACCTACGGTCTCAAGGGTAGCGAGGTACCCCTGGCGGCACGTATTCTCCATGCCGCACTAACGCTCGAACTGGCATATGGTTTCGGCGGGCCAACGGCGGCCAGAGCGCTGGCCCAGGAGCAAAGCGGAGCACGTTTCGATCCGGAGGTGGTGGACGCATTCCTTACCCTGGAGAAGCAGGCTGACTTCTGGCAAACGCTCGAGCACGAGCCGACGAAATCAGTCATCCTGGCGATGCAACCGCCGACGTCTGCTGACAGGATGATGGCGGATCAGATTGAAGTGGTGTGCGAAGCACTGGCAGACTTCGTCGATATCAAGACCTATGAGTCATGGAACCATTCGCGAATCGTGGCCGAGGTGGCGGTGGGCATGGGGAGCTATCTCGGTTTGGGGGGGGCCGAGCAGACCAGGCTGCGATTCGCAGCGCTCGTCCATGACATTGGGAATGTGGCAATACCTTTACGCATCCTGGAAAAGGGGGACAACCGATCAGCGAGTGAATGGGAATATTATCGCCTCCATTCCTATTACACACAGCGAGTGCTAGAGCGTGTAGAACCCTTACAAGAGCTGGCACCAGCTGCCGCCGCCGCTCATGAATGGATCAACGGCCAGGGATATCACCGGCAGCTCACCGGAGAGCAAATCCCGCTCCACGGCCGCGTCCTGGCAGTCGCGGACACCTATGCTCAGCTTACGCAGCAGCAGGGCGACCAGGTAGAGCCAGCAGACGCATTGCGTAAAATGCGCCCGCTGGTCGGCACTCAATTCGATGGATCGTGCTACGAAGCGCTTGCCGCGTCACTGACCAGTGCTCATCACGTCAAGAGAATTGTGCCCAGGCGTCGACAGTTGGGCGACCTGACGGAGCGGGAGGCAGAGCTGCTGCGCCTGCTGGCCCAGGGCCAGAGTAACCCCCAGATAGCGAAAACTCTGGTTATCAGCAGGAAAACAGTCGAGCACCATCTGGAGCACATCTACAACAAGATCGGTGTCACCTGCCGGACCTCCGCCGTGGTTTACGCCGTCCAGCATGGGATTGCCTAGCGGAATTTCAAGCTCCTTCATTGCGTGAAGATTTGCTATAATAGAGATATGCCAAAGCTTTTTGTAGAAAAAACCATTGAAATCAGTGCTCCGGCTTCAAAAGTCTGGGATGTGCTGACCAGTCCTGAGCATACCAGTGAGTGGGCGCCTGAGTTTTCAGGCGGCGCCGAGTTCCATATCGAGTCCGATTGGAAACTTGGCAGTCCGGTACTCTGGAAGGATAAGGACGGCAACGTGATTGTCGAAGGGAATGTGACCGCACTTGAGCCGAATGCATTCCTGCGTTTTACCGTCTTTAACGTTCGTGGGGAAAAGCCACCCGTCACGGAAGAGGACGGCATAACCTACGAGCTTACAGAACATGCCGGGAAGACGACGTTCCGGCTCTTCCAAGGTGACTTTTCGGTGATGACTGAAGGGGAGAAATATCACCGCCTGAGCGCAGAAGTCTGGGATCGAGTCTTGCCGAAAGTAAAGGCGTTGGCTGAGAAAGAGAAATAGTAACAAATTGCTCAACTCTGACGGTTGTTTCTAGACTTGCCACTTTATTTCTCACAGTACCCTGATTCTAGCCGTTTAATGACTTCACTTTTTCAACGAGACGGGAAGCGTGAGGCCAAAAAGCTCGGCTAGTTCCTGCGACAACTCTTTTAACACTGCTAGGTCAACCGTGAAGTAGTTAGAAACGGTTGGATGGGGCAATTCGTATAGCGCCGAAGTAGCGGTAAAAGTCTCCTCCATTGGCTTTTGAAGGTTCTTCAATACCTATGTGTCTGATACTACGGAGGGGGAGCCATCAAGGCACAGCCAGGCTTCCTCTCATAAGTTTGCTGCGCAAGCTCGTTTACTCTTTGGCGGAGGCGTTCCTTTTCCTCGTTGAGGAAAGGGCCGCCGCATCCCCCTATCTTTCAAGTAGGGGTAAGGCGGCCCAAACGTGCCCTTCTCTCGATTTAGAACACATGTTATACTGACGTAGATGGATGCACAGCACACCAAACACGTCACGTAGAAATTAGCCTATCACTTGGTCTGATGTCCCAAGTATCGCAAACGTATCTTAACCGGGAAAATTGCTACGTTTGTCGAACGAGAACTTCGTCGGATCTGTGAAGCAAACACCTGGACCATAGGCGCTCTGAACGTACAAGAAGATCATGTCCATCTGTTTCTCAGTGCTCCCCCGTCTGTTGCTCCCTCACAGATTGCTCATGCCTTGAAAGGGACCACCGCCCGTAGCGTGTTTCAACGCTTTCCTCTAGTGAAGAAACAGTTATGGGGCGGTGCTTTCTGGTCCCAGTCGTACGATGTTGGGAGTGTCGGAGATATGAGCGTGGATGCAGTGTTACAATCTATCGAATGAGGACAAGATTGACAGTGAAAGAGGTGTTAGCTATCCTCATCCTCTTCATCTGGTTTTCCAGTATACCTTTGATCGAGAAATTCTTGATAGTCTTTCCTTTTCACACGATACGTTTTTCCTAATTTATATGCTTTTAACTCTTTTCTTCTAATCCATCGCAGGACAGTCTCCTCGCTGAGGACAAGTTCTTTCGCAATCTGTTCGACTGTTAAATATTCCGTCGGCATACATACATATCCTCACATTCATGTGGAGTTGGGTGCTGTCGTCGCTTGCAGTAAGTATAGAGGTAGAGCCGGTGAAAGTCAATTCAAAAGGTTATCTGTGTGCATTGTCGTTCATTGTAAGCTTTTAATGGATAAGTATTGAAATTGTGGCTATTTTCGTGTATGCTTTAATCAGAGAGTCTAGTGGATAAAGCCGTATCTAGCCTCTCCACGTCGCATGATAGCGAAAGGAGAGCTTGTCACATGGCACAACAGGGTGAGTGGGGAATGACGACCCTCATGCTCGACAACGAGGCATTCCGTCGTGGATTTCTGGCTGCACGCCGCTGATATTTCGAGGACATTTACGGGAGGATGGCTCTCAACCCGAAGAACCACAATGTGCCCTATCCCTGACAAGCCAAGAGGGGCTTCGCCTCGTCGTGATGCCTGATGAGCAGGGGCGCTACCACTTTGACGAGATGGGCTATGAGAACCTTCCTGAATACCTGGGCTATCTGGTTGGTCCTCTTGCTCCACTGCAAGCAGCGTACTACCGGAACCAGCAAGCCTAACAAGAATATCTTCGTAGCAGCGTGACAGCATAGCATGACGAGGAACGAGAAAACCTCTCGTTCCTCTCTCTCAAGAGAACATTCGATGAGCATCAAAGCTTTCAAATACCGTATTTATGCCAACAAGCAAACAACCGAAAAGTTGCAGTGGGTGCTGGATCGGTGTCGGGAACTCTACAACGCTGGTCTGCAAGAACGCCGGGACGCCTATGAGATCATGGTGAAACGGCATCCCAACTACTACGATGAAGCGTCGCGCAAGCAACTCGCTAAAGAGCATGCCAGCAGCGTGTATGAACAAAAACGCGATTTGGTGGAGATCAAAGAGATCCGGCCAGAGTATCAAGAGATTGCTTCGCATGTGCTGCAAGATGTCTTGTTTCGCCTGGAGGATACCTTCAAAGCCTTCTTTCGGCGCGTGAAGCACGGCGAAAAACCAGGGTATCCCCGGTTCCAGGGCAGAGCCCGCTATGACAGTTTCACGTATCCCGACGGTGCAGGCTGGAAACGAGACGCGCACAAGCGTCCGGCAGACAAAAAAGGGATGCTCAGGGTCAATCTGCATCTCACGAAGATTGGCACGGTGAAACTGCATCTGCACCGGGATATGGCAGGCACGATCAAAACGCTCACGATCAAACGAGAGGGTGAGCACTGGTATGCGGTCTGTACCTGCGAAATTGGCAAACCCGAAGCCTTGCCAGTCAGCTACGAGGATGTGGGCATTGATTTAGGAATCACGCACTTTGGCGCTTTGTCGAATGGGGATTTAATCGATAACCCACGGTACTTTCGCAAAGCAGAGAAGCGACTGAAGAAACTGCATGAAGCGTTGTCTCGTAAGAAGCGCGGGAGTCATCGCAGGAAAAAGGCGGTCCAGGCAGTGGCCAAAGCGCATCGGAAAATCAGGAACCAGCGTAAAGACTTCCTGCACAAGCAGTCCCGGATGCTGGTCAATCGCTATCAGATCCTCGCCTGTGAAGACCTGCACACCACGAACCTCGTGAAGCGCCCCAAACCCAAACAAGACGAAGCAACCGGGCAGTATCTTCCCAATGGAGCGGCAGCCAAAGCCGGGCTAAACAAATCGATAGCCGACGCTGGATGGAGTCAATTTGTGCAATTGTGTACTTACAAGGCAGCATGGGCCGGGAGGACACTGGTACAAGTCGATCCCAAATATACCAGCCAAATCTGCTCAGGATGTGGCGCGGTGGTCAAGAAGGATCTCAGCGAACGCTGGCATTCGTGCGAATGCGGGTGTGAACTGGACCGGGATACCAACGCAGCGATCAATATCCTACATGCAGCCTACCACCTTTTGGCCGGGACGCGGCCAACGCGGGCAACTGCGTAGAAGCCTCCGGTCTCTGACCGGGGGTACGTTCACTAAGATCGGGTTCATTTCGACGGTGGGTTCGACGCCTGCCGCTTCTGCCTGTACCGCCTGTGCCCGGCCTATCTCGCCGCCCTCCCGGGTCACAAATGAATTCAGCGCCATATTCTGCGCCTTGAAAGGAGCGACCCGCCAGCCATCTTGCGCAAAGATGCGGCACAAGCCCGTCACCAGCGTACTCTTCCCGACCGTGGAGGCCGTCCCCTGCACCATGAGCGTCTTTGCTTGACTCATACGATCTCCCGCAAAGCGAGCAGCAACTGTTGCCATTCGCCCATAGGGCGTGTGGCGACACGCACGAACTGAGGGAGACCGAATGAGGTACCATCACGCACCAGTATTTTTCTGGCCAGGAGCTGTTGACGGACGTGGTGAGCATCCCCAACTTCTAGCAGACAGAAATGCGTGCGCGATGGTATAACATTCAAGCCTGTGTGACTCAAGGTGTGAAAGAATGCAAGGCGTTCAATAGCCAGGTGATCCAGCGTTGTTTTGAGATGCGTGCGATCGGTCAGAGCGGCGATGGAAGCCTTCTGGGCCACACCATTCACGTTCCAGGATGGCAACTGCGCGCCGAGGCACTCAGCGACATCCGGAATGGCTACGGCGTAGCCCAGGCGCAAGCCAGCCAGGGCACAATCTTTCGTCAGCGAACGCAGCACAATGACCTGCTGCCTCCTGGTGGCATCCACCAACTCAACCGCCGAGTACGCCTCGTGCGGAAAGACAAAGCGCCAGTACGCCTCATCGACTACGAACATTGCGCCAACCCTTTGACAGGCTTCTGCTACAAGTTGGACGTGATGTCGGTCTAACCAGGTGCCGGTCGGGTTGTTCGGATTGCAGAGCCAGACCAGGGCGGGTTGCTCCCTGCTGATCCAGGCAGCGACTGCCGCCATGTCCGGCTGAAAACACGCGCTGGCCTGTGCCCCAAATTCGACCACGGTGGCTCCAGCGGCCAGACAAGCCACGCGGTATTCGCTAAACGTAGGACCAAGCATGGCCGCCTTCAGGCCGGGCCTCAGGCAGGCACGGGCTATGGCCCAAATGAGCTCGGTCGTGCCGTTCCCACACACGATGGAGCTTAGTGGCAGGCCCCTTGAGGCAAGCTCATAGTCCAGTATGGCCCGTCGCAATTCCAGGCACTCGCGGTCTGGATAGCGGTCAATGGCGGCATTTGCTACGGCTTCTCGCACACGCGGCGAAGGGCCATACGGATTGGCATTCACACTAAAATCAAGCACTTCCCAGGGGTGCAAACCGAGGCGTTCTAGTTCGCCATAATCAAGCGCGCCATGAACGGCCCGCTCAACTTTGTTTATCGAATTACCCATGCTGAGCACTCCAGAGCATTTTGAGTACTGCTGTAAGCAAGACGGCAACGCAGCCAATACCCCACACCATCTGCTCGGCCTGCCGCACGCTTGAGGCGGTGATGGCCTTGTCGTTGTCACCGAGTCTGTAATGGCCGACCTTTTCCAATTGCAGGCCCAGTGCACCGGCAGCAGCGGCCATGGGATGCCCGGCGTTAGGACTGGCAGTCCTACGCGCGTCACGCAGCCAGACCTGCCAAGCTTTGAGCCGATTGTCTCCGAAAAGCGGGGTGAGTGCAATAATCAACAGGGCAGTAAGCCTGGCCGGAAGGGCGTTCACCACATCGTCTAGCCGGGCTGCTGCTTTGCCCAGGTATTCATACTGACCATGATAGCCGACCATCGAGTCAAACGTGTTGAACAGGCGATACGCGGCTGCACCAGGTAAGCCAAACAGCGTGTAATACAGGAGAGGTGCGACGATCGAGTCACTCAGATTCTCGGCTAATGACTCGATGGCTGCCGCCCCCGCCAGTTCTGCCGTAAGCTCGGAGCGCTCACGGCTAACCAGGCTTTGCAGCGCATGCCGGGCAGCAGGCAGGTCACCTTGCTCAAGGGCCAGTCGTACCGAACGCCCTGCATCGGCCAGCATGCGCAAGGCAAAAAACGGTTTGAGACCCATGCCTTCAATGAGTGCATACAGGATGAGGCCACTGTAGGTGCAGCCACGCTGTATAGCTTCGGATCGTACCCGCTTTGCTAGCAGGTGAACGATCGCAGCCGGAAGGAAGGCAGTGGGAGCAGCCAGCACCAGCATGACCACACCATATAGCAGCTGGAGAAGGCGGCCCTGGGGAGCGGCTCGTTCCAGGCGTCGGATGAGCTTGCCGAACCAGACGACCGGGTGCCAGGCGGCAGGTGGTTCACCCAGGACATCCAGCCCAAGTGCAAGCAACACGGCTGCCCCTTCTTCCAGTGCAAACCTTCCCCTGAGCCTCTGCTTGCTCAGCATCATGCTAGAACTCAATTCCTTTTTGCGCTTTGACACCGGTATGGTAAGGATGCTTGACCTCGATGATCTCCGAAACCAGGTCGGCATACGCCACCAGTTCCGGAGGAGCATAGCGCCCGGTGACCACCACATGCATCCCCGCTGGGCGCTGATCCAATGTGTCCCGCACGTCCTCCCAGGACAGCCAACCATACTTGAGCACATAGGTCAGCTCGTCCAGTACGACCAGGTCAAAGTTACCAGAAAGCATTTTCTGGCGACATATTTCCCATCCCTCACGAGCCAGCGCTTTATCGTGCTCGATGTTGTCGGAAAGCCAGGTAAAACCACCCCCCAGAGGGATCATCTCCATGCCCATTTTGCGAGCCGCTTTCTCTTCCCCCCAGTTGGCTGTGCGGGCTTTGATGAACTGCAGCATACACACGCGCAGTCCCTGTCCCCAGGCGCGAAGGAGCAATCCCATGGCCGCCGTCGTTTTGCCCTTGCCCTTGCCTGTGTTCACGATCACCAACCCTTTTTTGACCGCCGTTTTCGCTTGCTTGCGGCGTGCTTCATGACTGGCGCGTTGGCGTGCCAGCCGTTCCTCTTCAGTGAGCGTTGGATCCTCTTCGGGATCACTTCCACCGGTGTCTTCCTCGCGTTCATCATTCAGTTCGCTGATCTGGTCTTGCTCTTGAGGTATCTGTTTATCCGGCATAGGATGTCCCTTTCTCGCTTTTTAGGTTTATTCAGATCACGAATGCCGTGCTCTCCAAAGGTACTTCACACGCTTCTTGCACGTTTTGGATTGATTGCTACTCACGCTCCGAGTGCAACTGCCATGATCTTGCGGCGGCCACAAAACGTTGAGCAGCCAGCGGGAACCCACTAAATGACAGGTGCACATAGGTTGCCAGGAGGTTGCCTTGCGCAAATCCTTCCACTTGTCCATGGGCAGTGAATTCATAGGCAGCCTCCTCTCGTGCCAAGGGAGCGTCCAGGCACGAGTAGTGAAATTCATGTCCACGGGCGACTTCACCCTGGTGTATCAGCAGCGTATCGCGCAAAGCAGTAGCCTCGCGGTACCCTATCACTAATCCACCGCGATCATTGCTCATGACGCTTTGTCTGGCAATAGCTCCTACCATGGGGAGCTCTTCTCCTGATGCAATGCGGATGGATTGGCAGAGGTACATGAATCCTCCACATTCCGCATAACAGGGAATGCCTTGGTGAAGGAGCCGTGCAAGAGCAGCGCGCATGCTCTCATTTGCGGAGAGGCGATGTGCGTATTCCTCTGGAAACCCACCACCAATATAGATACCACCTATTTGCTCAGGTAACACGCTGTCATGCAGAGGGCTAAAGGGGACCAGCTCCGCCCCAGCCAGCCGAAGTAAGTCCAGTGTATCCGGGTAGTAAAAGTTGAACGCTTCATCCTGGGCAATGACAATGTTGACGTGTTCACCCGTCGTTTCCTTCAATGAAAAGGGGTCTTGGGAGCTATGCTCGAGAGGGGGAACCTCCCGGGCAAGGGTCAGGAGTTTTTCACTGTCACATGTTTGGCCAAATTGCTGTCCAAGCGCAGCAAGCTGTTGAGAACTGACTAGACGTTCAGCGGTCGGGACCAAGCCCAGATGCCGCTCGGGCACCAGTTTGTCTGAGGCATCCCTAAAATATCCCAGGAAAGGGATGCCAGTTTCTGCCTCAATGGCTTCTTGTAACAAGTGAGCATGACCTGTTCCCCCAACGCGGTTCGCAATCACTCCCGCGATGTGTACCTCTGGATCGAGATGCTGAAATCCCATTACCACTGCGGCTGCGCTCCGAGCCATGGCGCTTGCATCGATGACCAACACGACCGGTGCCCGGAGGATCTTTGCAACTTCAGCAGTACTTCCAACGTCGCTGGTGCTGCTCTGTCCATCATAGAGCCCCATGACCCCTTCAATCACCGCGATATCAGCAGGGGTAGCAGCAGTACAAAAAACGTCCAGCATACGGCTGGGTGGCATCATCCAGGTATCCAGGTTATAGCAGGGTCGGGATGCGGCCAATGCCAGATGAGACGGATCGATATAGTCCGGTCCAACTTTGAATGGTTGGACCTGCATGGCTCGAGCGCGTACATGCGCAATGAAAGCCGTCGTCATGGTTGTTTTGCCGACACCACTGGACACACCAGCGAAAACAATTCTGGGAATAGTCAGCAGCATGTCAACCCCCTCTCATCGGTGTTAAAAGTTCGAGTTTCCATTCGTGGGAGCTACATTGTTCGTGCTTCCTCGTCTCTGATTAGACTGTCGCTGAGCAGTAATCGGGCAATGTACCAGAGAACTTCTCGGGATGAACAATCTGTGCAACGCATCGTAGTCCCTCCATATACATCGAGCGCTACAGTGGGAGTGGGAGTCGGCTTTGCCCCGGTCGTCGGTGATGAGCTTTGCCCGCATGCTGCGAGCAGTACGAAGCAAAACAGAAGGAGAACAAGAGAGAGACGAAAAGAGATGACATGGAAGCGCATATGGTTGTAACCTCCAAGATCATTACACCGCCCGCTGTCCCCGCGGAAAATGGAGGTCAACCAAGACCAAAAACAAGTATAGACACAATCTGTGAAGCGTTCCTTCACTTCGTTTGTCGGTGTCTCGGCAGCTCGCTCCTCTTACGCGAAGGATTGTGAGCATCCCTCATTGGGCAGGTCTCCTGGCTCCTGGCTCCAAACGCTCCTCATCTTGCCTTCCCATTCAATTCAGAACAGTGGCTGGCTCTCTTTATCATGAGAGGATGAGTTGCTCACCAGTTACAGTAGCGCGACTGCGCCGGATTTGCACCGGCTTCCCTATCTGCCTGATCCGTTGAAACAGGCCACCCAATGAGAATAAAAGTGACGGATAGTTTTCCTGCATGTAGTATATACAACGACGGTTCGTGCTGTCAACGGTGAAGTCATTGGCACTGGTTGGATGGGGCTATTCGCATGCAGCCTAGGTAGATTTCCAGGATGGCTGAGGCAGGAGTTAATGCGAATTATTCAAATATAGTGGGGGCAACGCATCAACTGGTGATGCGTTGCCCCTGCAATAGAAAGCGAACGTTTAGTTGCTACTTTGCTAGTGCTAGACGGCTGTTGGGGCGGGCTTCTGTGTTGGTCCCGTCTCTTTGGCGCCCGTGCGCGCTGCCATAGAGCGGTTAGCGGACATCCATGCGCGGTAGAGGAGCCAACCGGCAACGATGACTACACCAGCCAGAGAGACCCACATGATACCAAGGGCGACTTGTGGATTAGCGGTGTTGCTGGTGAAATTAGTGACGAACCATCCCAGATAGCTGCTCTGGCTTGCTGCCTCGACAGCAAAGACTTGCGGTCCGAAGTAGAGCGTGGCTCCCAGGACGAGAAACACAGTGGCGAGCCGGAAAGCTTGAATGTCATCGTCTACGCGGCGCGAGAGTTTGACAGCCAGGGCAAGTAACAGGAGTAATGCTGCCAGGGGGGCCGTGATTGGTAGGGCCGCGGTGGCGACGATATTCGGCTGGAAGAAGATCCAGCTTAGCGCGAACGTGATGAGCATCAGCGCATCGCGTATAAGCAGGTACGACATCCACCAGATGTCAGCGCCGAGCCTCAGTCCGCAGCGGCGTAGAACTCGTAACACATAAGGGCGGCCAAGGTGCAACATAAGGGTCATCATCCATAGGGCCGGTAAGAAAGCGACGATTGTGCTGATCATCCATTGTGCGCCACCCTGTAGCAGTGCCTGTGTGATCGCGGTTGCGACATCATCGGGTTTCATTGTGTAATTCCTCGCTTCTCTGAGGTCTTCCGTTCTCTATCTTCTTTCGGACGGAATGCCTCTCTATTATTTCTGTTCGTAAACTGTTCTTACTTATGCTCGTTGCTTTTCTTTTCTTCCTCAGAAAAGGAGAGAAGAAGTTGGGAGTGGGAGATACCTCCACACCCCTGCTCAGGAGTGGCTACCCCTGAGAATCGGGTTTAGATGTTCGTGGCGGGAGCCTCGGCCTCCGATACTTCTGCACGTCCACCAGTCCTCAGGGCGTAGATTGTGGCAATAGCGCCCATGATGGCAAGTAGGGCAACGGAGACGTAGGCGACACCAACGGCCCAGTTCGGGTTCTGATTTGTCACCAGGAAGTTGCTGATCGATGCAAATGGGCCGCCCTGGGCAACGCTATTATACTGGACTCCCAGGACGTAGGGGACAAAGTAGAAAACGGCTCCTATAACCAGCAGGATGGTCACGAGGCGGAAGTCGCGCAGGTTGTGATCGGGGTCTCCCATCAGCTTCACTAACAGGACACCAAACAACGCTGCTGCGGCTAGCCCACCCGTGAGCGGTAAAGCATCGGCAGTAACGACGTCCGGGAAGAAGAACATGAAACTCATGACGACACCGGAGACAATCAACAGGTCGCGCAGGGCGACATAGATCAACCAGAGCAGGTCTGCGCCCAGGCGCAGGGTGAAGCGGTCAATCATGTCGAGGATATAGGGGCGACCCAGGTGCAGTCCCAGGATGGCAATCCATATAACCGGCAAAACGGCGGCCAGGGTACCTTCCAGGAACTGTTCAGCTCCTGCGTTGATACCATTAACGATGGCTTGGGTAAGTTGATCTACTGACATTGTCAGTCCTCCTCATCTAAAACGATAGCAGGGCAATCAAAAAAGACGACCACTAAAGTGAACAAAGCGCCCTATTTCTTCACTAGTAATTCAGGGTTGATGACGTTGATGGTTGGGCAAAGATAGGACAGGTCACAGCGTAAGCAACGACTCGCCTCTCGTCGAGCCTGCTCCTCTGTGAAACCAGTGGCGAATTCAAGTGACCGGTCTCGCGAAGCTTCTTCCCCGCGCAGAGGCATTTCCTCGCGCTCAGTAGGTCGCAGATCCAAATGCAGCGTACTATCAGGTGGTAACGTGGAATGCGTCTCAAATTCGTCTTCTGGCATTTCATGAACGGCTCTGGGAGAGAGCTTGCGCAGATACGCGTGAATAGAGCGAGCAGCCAGTCTGCCATGCGCTGCAGCATGAATGATTGTTTTGGGGCCGTAGGTGACATCGCCTGCGGCAAAGATGCCATTGGCGCCAGTGGCCAGTGTCTCTTTATTGACCAACAAACCGCCCCAAGGAGCTACTTCTACGCTGGTACCTTCAGGTAAGAACGAAGGATCGGGCGCTTCACCAATGGCGACGATAACCTTCGATGTTGCTACATCAAATTCGGAATCTGGAAGCGGAACCGGTCGACGGCGTCCTTTCTCGTCAGGCTCTCCCAGGGTCATGCGCTGGCAACGCACACCGGTCAGGCGCCCATTGGTGCCCAGTACTGCTAGCGGTGCGGTCAGTTCATAAAGATGAATACCTTCTTTCAGAGCGGCGCGCACCTCTTCGAACTGCGCTGGCATTTCGGCTTTTGTACGGCGATAGAGTATGGTGACGCTGTTTGCGCCTGCACGCAGGGCTGAGCGGGCCGCATCCATTGCGGTACTACCACCACCGACAACGGTGATGTCGCCTTCAATGTGAGTGTTGAGCTCAAGGTTAAATTGTTTAAGGAATGTGGTAGCCGGTATAACATCACGGAAATTAGACTCACCAGGAATGTTGAGTCTTTGACTGCGCTGTGCTCCGACTGCCAGCAAGACAGCATCGTACTCTGCCTGCAGCTCATCGAGAGTGTAGTCCAAACCGATAGCGGAGTTCAGGCGGAATTCAACGCCAAGTTCCTGGATGGCATCAATGTCGCGATTTAACTCGGCTCGAGGGAGACGATAATCGGGGATACCGACGGCCATCATACCTCCCGCGACTGGCATTGCGTCAAAAACTGTTACGCCGTAGCCACGCCGGACAAGGTAGTACGCGGCGCTAAGCCCTGTAGGACCAGCTCCCACAATCGCCACCCGCTCTCCATACCGCAGACCTGGTGGGGGCAGTTTGCGCCTGGTGGGTGTGCCATGATCGGTCGCGAAGCGTTTTAAGTCGCGAATAGCTATAGGAGAGTCGAACTCACCGCGGCGACAGACATCTTCGCAAGGCGCGGTGCAGACGCGGCCACAGATAGACGGGAATGGGTTTGGTTCGGAGGCTACCTGTAACGCTTCGTCATAGTGTCCCTGTGCGATCAAGCTGACATAAAGGCCAGCATTGGTCCCGACGGGACATGCAGCCTGGCAGGGTGCCCGCAGGTCTTCTGCGCGTTCACCTAACCAGCTTCTCCAGCTCTGCCAGGTTGACTGGCGCTCAGCGACATGCCATGGCCGTCCATCAGCCCAGGGTGTTTCACCGGGTTCTTCTGGAGTGGCGCGAGTGAAGGCGTCAAGGGGAACCCAGCCTTGTTCCGGAGGAAGATGTGAGATGGGTCCACGCCGACTAAAGGCTACTTCCTTTACCTTACTTTCGATAGTAATTGCATTGGTGGGACATTCTTGTACACAGACCTGGCATCCCACACACTGTGCTACCTGAATTGGCACCAACATCATCCACGGCCGGTCTGCCCAAACGCCGGGAATCGGACTTAGTCGTACCTCTGCTTGACCGATTTCTCCCTCCCCGGAAGGACGGGACATATCGAGGCAGCGTACGGGGCAAAGGTCCATACAAATACCACAATTAATACATGCTGTTTGATTAACTTGAAAACGATAGGCCATGCTGACCTCCTCTTTGAGAGAACACTGCTTTGTTCCCAATGCCTTCTTCTCTGAATTTTAGGGGAGCGAGGTCACAAACTCATCACATGATCGTCAAATTAGATCACATATAGCGCACAATCAGTAAAAGGGGTTGGTAAAGAGGCCAAAACAGGAAGAGCCAGGACAACAACTCGTGTCCTGGCTCTTCCTGTTTTGGCCTCTTAGTCTTCTTGCTTGTCTTCTTCGGATGGTTGTACCTTGTAGAGCTGGAAGAACATGTTCATCATTTTCTGGTAGTGTGCCAGAGATGAAGCCCAGAATTTCAGGTAGTTTTCGCCTGCTTCGGTGATCGAGTAGACGCGCCGTGCAGGTCCTCCTTCAGAGGTATCCCAATTGGAACTGACCATGCCATTCTTTTCCATCTGGCGCAGCGTGCGGTAGAAGGTTCCCGCGTTCATGGTAGTCAGGCCAAAGGCTGCCATCTTCTCCATCAACTCATAACCGTAGGAACTCCACTCACGTAACATCAGGAGGAGTACTGGTACAAGCCAATTTTTTGACCAGGCTTCGGTCTCAGCATTTAGTGGTTCTTTATTCTCTTCAGTCATTACGCATCCTCCTGCATCCTCATAATGAGAAAAGAAGTCGCATTTATGTGCATCTTACAGCTATGTGAAGTATATGTCAAGTATTTTAGCTGCTGGTCAATACCCTTCGAGGTGATTTGGGAGAAAAGGAATGGAGCGGGGATACCCAATCAGTGGTTACCATCCCGGCACCTTACTTTCACTCATTGTGATAAAGAGCCTGGCTACTTCAATCGTGTTGTTTGGGAAGTGCAATGTAAAAGGTGGTGCCCTGTGCTTCTGCTGATTCGAACCAGATGCGTCCACCGTGACGTTCCGCGAGTTCGCGGCTGATATACAGCCCTAAACCTGTTCCACCAATGCCATAAAGACGAGCGTTGTCTGCGCGCATAAAGCGGGCAAAAACATGTGCTTGCTGATTGACAGGTATACCAATGCCGTGATCAGAGATGCTCAGGAGTGCCATATTCTTCTTACTGTCTACACTGATAGAGATCTCGATAGGCCCGCCCTCCGGGCTATATTTGATGGCATTACTGATAATATTGCTCAGTACTTGCTCGATACGCTGGGCATCGATATTTAGCACGAAGTGCTCGAGAGAGGTGTGCAAGGAGAGCGTGTGTTTTGCAGTTGTGACTTGTAGACGAGATATTGTCCGCTTTGCCAATGCGATGAGGTTTGTTGGTTCAGGGTGTAATTCCAGGCGCCCTGCCTGTAAACGTGTCACGTCAAGCAGGTCGTCGATCAGTTCGACCAGGCGTAATGAGGATTGGTCAATGCTTTGGAGTGCTTCAACTTGCCAGTCGGCGAGTTCTGGCCCGTTGCCGCGCGCAGTTTGAACAATCAACGTCTGCGCATATCCCTTGAGGATGGCAAGAGGGTTGCGAAGTTCGTGTGCTGCGATCCCGATGAAGTCGTCTTTCAGCCGTTCTGTTTCCTTCAATGCTGTGACATCCTGGGTTACTACGATAGCGGCAGGCACTCGTTCAGTGTCAGAATGTTTTTGCAGGTCAAATGGTGCAACATTCAAGTCGTGTGCGTCAAGGGCAACAGCGTTGACCAGGACTGGTAAGGTCGTACCATCGGGATGACGAATGACCTCCTGGTGATGGCGTACAGTCTCTCCATTTTGAACGGCTCGCAGTGGTGCCAGTTCTTCAGGGGCGAGAATATGCCCTTCGATGCTAAAGATACGAATGCCGTTCTCTTTAAGGAAATCTGCCATTGGTTGCCCTGGAGGCCAGGGCGCTCCCCAGACTGTTGCTGCGGCGCGGTTAGCGAGTACCAAGCGCGCGTCCTGGCCACGTACCAGGTAGACACTGCTGGGCAATTCATCAAGTACCGTTTGTAGCAGCGCCCGGCGCGCTTCGGTTTCGGCAAGGATACGCCGTTCAATGAGTAGACGGCGTGATTCCGTCACATCATGCCAGACGACGACTGCGCCAGAGATGGTCTCTTGTTCGCTTTTATGTGGATCTGCTAAGGGTCCGGATAGTGTATTGGGGATGCGTAGCGGCGTGGCATTGATGATGTAGTCGCGGCTCTCAGTGTGTTCGTTAGCCACTGTCAGCGCAACGCCGTGCGCTAGCTCGTCTCTGTTGACATAGCAATCTGGTGCCTGGAGTACTGTCGAGGTAGCACTTTGTGCTGCAGAATTCTCGTTCAATATTTCTCGCAAATGGCGAGCCGTACTGTTCTCACGCAATATCTTACCCTGGTTGTCTACGAGTGCGATGCCATCGGCGATGCTTTCAAAAATGGTATTGAGTTCTTGTGCCCGCATTCGAGCAGCACGATATAATCTTGCATTCTCCAGTGCAACGGCGGCCTGGGCGGCAAGGCCAACCAGTAGAGCCTCGTCTTCTTGTGTAAATTTCCCTGGCTCTGTATGTCCCAGGAGTAAACCTCCACGAACCTGGCTATCGCGATTGAGCAGAGGGACACCCAGAAAGCTGCGAACCACGGGATGTCCACGAGGGACGCCCATTGATTGTAATCCTTCTACCGGGAGATATCCATGGGCATAGGAGATGGCGGCCTCTCGAGCCGCGTCCAGGTGGCTCTGATGTTGGTTCACCTTTTTCGGTGGGATGAACGATAAAGCATCCTCGACAAGCACAGATACCCCCTGGCGAAAAATGGGGGCGAGCAGGCCCTCTCCACCAAGCGGCATGCGGCGAAAGAGCTCTTCCTGCTGCTCTGTGACGCCTACAACGGCGGCCAGGTGAAAAAGGTTCCCTTCTGAAGCAACAAGGGGTTGACCTTCTTCGTCTACTGGGCGTAATGTGAAGGCTGCAAATGATGCATCGGTAAGCTCGCAAGCAGTCTCTGCGATCAAAAGGAGGAGACGGCTTTCATCCAATTCGCTCATGAGCGCCGTTCCTACACGGCTTAAAGCTGTATAGCGCTCCGCCGTAATGCGCTGCTTGCCACTCTTAGTGGGCTGCATCTTTGTTTTTCTCCAATAGTTCCTCCCAGGGAAACATGTCAGGGATTACATCGCATACACTTCATAATAATACAATAATACAACGAAAAGCGTTATGTCGTACTCTGCATGATCACTGAAATGAAGGTAAACGACTGATTCCTCGACTACACTGAGTTTTACTAGCAGTAGCCCAGTGACGCTTCTGTAATTCTGTGACCTGTTTGTGATTTTCTGCTCAGATATGTGATTTGCCTGAGAGCATTGCCACTCTATAATAAACTCAAGTACCTGGCGGTACCAGGGTTATCGCTGAAGCTATAAGAGTATATGAGGGATGAGATGGAAGGACAGCGGAAGCAAGTACCTATACTAGGGGCAGCCGAAATAACAGCGGCACTGGTAGACCTGGGCCGGCTGTCACAACAAATTGGGTTCGCTGCACCAAATACGAGCGCTTCAATTGCACAGGCATTACTGGAGCGAATAGTAGCGCTATGTGATGCTCAGCAAGGCGCTCTGCTGCTGGTAATAGATAATCCTTCAGGAGAACAGCTATCGTTTATGCCCTCTGTCTTTAATAAAAGGGCGACACGTATCTTTGCGCTTTCCGCAATGGGCGAAGGGGAAGCACTGGCGAGGATGGATTCATACGCCACTAATGGCGCGGACCTGCAAACTCTGCCACATGAGCCTTGTTGGGTGAGCTATAAGCTCCCCGTTTCGTCGCTGGCGCCTTCCCAGGTAGCCAGCTCTGCGGAACGCCGGGCTAATTCTAGTGTGTCTGTGATGCTCCCCTCGAGTCAACTAGCGTTACCCTTGTACGCGCTCCTGTTGCTAGGTTGGGCAGGGAAAGAGGAAAGTAGCCGTCTGTCCAGAGCTGAAAGGGGACGCAACATATTGCCTCTCGTTGCCGATGTAGCCGGTACAGTACTTGCTAATTTGCTTTTGAGCGAGCAAGTTCACGAGCTTGAAGCGAGTATTAACCGACAGGCGTTGCGCGAGATGGAGTTGCTCAAAGCGGAGTTACTGGCGACCGTCAGCCATGAGCTACGCAGCCCGTTGGCTTCGATCAAAGGCTACGCAGCGACGCTCCTGCGTCATGAGCAGCGTATCTCGCGCGAGGAACGGCGCGAATTTCTCTTAGCCATTAATGAGGCTAGTGATCGATTGGCGGTGGTGATTGATCGCCTTCTAGAGATGTCCCAGTTGGAGACAGGTACGATTACCATAGATCGTGCGCCGGTAAATCCTGTACATCTCGTGCGTGAGGCGCTCATTGCCATCGGACAGCGGGTAAAGGAGAAAGAGCGTGTAGTTTCTGTATCACAGGGCCTTCAAGACACAAGTCAAGCTCCAGAACGAATAACCTTTACCATGCATCTTGAAGATCAGTGGGGAATGTCAACCAGCGACGAACCGATCATCCAGGCTGATCGGTTTCGATTGAGAGAGGTATTGGACAACCTTCTCGAAAACGCGATAAACTATTCGCCAGAAGGTGGTAGAATTGAAGTGATCTTACGCCCAATCCGTGTGGCTCGTCACGTTGGGGCGCTGCAACATTCAGCGGGGACAGAAAGTCAGAAAAGTAACAAAGCTGATGTAGCGTCTTCATTGCCAGAGGGGCGAGAAATGCTAGAGATTTGCGTGCGGGACAGTGGTATAGGAATTCCTAAAGAGCATATTGGGCGAATCTTTGACCATTTCCACCGAGTGGATACCCGGCTAACGCGCGAGGTAAACGGCCTTGGGCTGGGTTTGGCGATCTGCAAACGCATTGTTGAACTGCATGATGGTGTGATCTGGGTTGAAAGTGAGGTTGGCAAAGGAAGCGCATTCCATGTATGGCTCCCGCTGGATGCGCCGTGAAGGCCCTTTTGAGATATCCACTGCTTTTGTGATGCTGAAGATAGAATGTGAAGTGGGTGCTCTCGCCAAGTGCCCTTATGCTGGAAGGATAGTAAAAAAAAATGCCTGCAAAGAAGACGACTATAGTGACCGCAGACGATGATCCGCAATTGCTGCGTTTGGTGATGCGCAATCTCCAATTGGAGGGGTACGATGTCCTGATGGCCAGCGATGGCAGACAAGCACTTGAACTGATTGAGGCGCACCAACCGGATCTGGTTCTGCTCGACGTTATGATGCCTAAAATGGATGGCTTTACTGTTTGCCAGCGCGTTCGTGAGTTTTCTTCTGTGCCTGTGATCATCGTGACGGCGCGCGGTCAAGATCAGGATAAGGTTCGTGGCCTTGATATTGGGGCAGATGATTATCTCACCAAGCCTTTTAGCGTTGATGAACTTCTGGCGCGGGTGCGGGCGGTGCTGCGGCGATCGCAGTTTTTGGCGAACGATCGAAGTGCGGCGGTACGAACGACTACGATTGGCGATCTGACAATTGACTATACCCAACACCTGGTGACGATGGACGGGCATGAGATCACCCTTACGCCGACCGAATATCGTATCGTCTCCTATCTTGCACAGAATGCAGGACGAGTTGTCACGCAAGATTTGCTCTTAGAGCATGTCTGGGGAGCGGAATATATTGGTGAGAGCCACATGCTACAAGTGAACATCAATCGATTGCGCCGTAAGCTGGAGGCTGATCCTACGCACCCACGCTATATCCTCACGAAGGTTGGCATAGGGTATTTTCTTTCCACTCACCCTGGTGCGCCGGTTACAAAATAACGTGATTCTTGCGGTACTGGTCAAACGGTCTTGGCCGGGGAACGAACTTCGTTCCCCGGCCAAGACCGTTTTTTGGGTCACTCAGGTTGGTTTACTATGGTAGGGTCCATTGTGTAAACTCATGCTCCCACTGGTCGACGTCCCTGTTTTGTCGCTACAGAGGATGTCTGTGCTACCGAAGAAATGTGAGTCCGGTGAACATCTAGCTACCGGTTTTGTGTGAGGAAAGACCCGGCTCCTTTTTCAGGAGCTGGGTTGATGGTACATCCCACGGGATGCCCACCAAGATGCACCAATACGCATCAACCTAAGAAAAGCCCATCAAATGCTGTGGGGGGAGTGTGGTGAGGAGTGGCTGGGATGGCCCTCGAGACCCTTCGCTACGCTCAGGGTGACAAGGGAACGCTGTCATGCTGAGCGCAGCGAAGCATCTCGAGGGCCAGCGGGACAGACCCTTCGCTGCGGCTCAGGGTGACAAGGGAACGCTGTCATGCTGAGCACCTTCGCTACGCTCAGTGTAAACTCAGCGAAGCATCTCGACGCTCATGCAGACAGACCCTTCGCTGCGGCTCAGGGTGACACGGTGAGGCAGCGAAGGTTGATGCGTATTGGGCGACCCAAGGGTCGCCCCTACTATGGACGAAGCGGTTCCGTGACATGTTAGGGGCGATGCCTTGTGGATGTATTGTGTTTAGAAGTATTTTGCCACTTATGGGAAAAGCAACGCGGGTTAGACCACCTGTGGCAATTTGTGTTGTGCAGCGGCGACGGCCTCCGCTGGATACTCGTAATCTTGCAACTTCCCGGAGAAGTAGGCCTCGTAGGCGGCCATATCGAAGTGACCATGGCCGGATAGGTTAAAGAGGATCACACGCTCTTGCCCCGTTTTTTTGGCCTCGAGGGCTTCGTTGATCACGGCACGGATGGCGTGTCCGCTCTCTGGTGCGGGAATGATACCTTCTGTGCGCGCGAACTGGACGGCAGAATCGAAGACGCTGATCTGGTGGAAGGCCTGTGCCTCGAGAATACCCGTATCGTGGAGCAGGGAGACCAAGGGGGACATGCCGTGATAACGCAGTCCACCTGCATGGATGCCTGGAGGTATAAAGTCATGGCCAAGGGTATGCATTTTGACCAGCGGCGTCATCCCGATGGTATCGCCAAAGTCATAGGCATAGATACCTTTGGTCAGACTGGGACAGGACATTGGCTCGGCAGCGAGGAAGCGGGTTTTCAGCCCCTTTTTGCGAGCTTCACCGATGAAGGGGAAAATCAGGCCAGACATATTGCTGCCTCCACCTGCGCAGCCAATTACCACGTCCGGGTAATCGTCCGCCAGCGCCATTTGCTTGAGAGCCTCTTCGCCAATAATAGTCTGGTGCAACAGCACGTGGTTGAGCACGCTGCCCAGCGAATACTTGATTGTTCCACCGCTGGTGGCGGCAACCTCTACCGCTTCACTAATGGCGATGCCAAGGCTGCCCTGGTTATCCGGGTCTTGTGCCAGGATGCTGCGGCCCGCGTTGGTGAGATTGCTGGGGCTGGCGTGGATAGTGGCGCCGTAGGTTTCCATCATATTGCGGCGATATGGCTTCTGCTGATAGCTGATTTTGACCATGAAGACTTCGATTTCTACGCCGAAGTAGGCGCCAGCCAGCGCCAAAGCCGATCCCCATTGCCCGGCGCCCGTCTCGGTTGATATCTTCTTGACGCCCTCTTGCTTGTTGTAGTAGACCTGGGCTACTGCTGTATTTAACTTGTGACTACCCACCGGGCTGACACCTTCGTACTTGTAATAAATGCGTGCAGGAGTATCGAGGGCCTTTTCTAATCTGCGGGCGCGGTACAGTGGGCTGGGTCGCCACAGTGTATAAATTTGACGAACCGGGTCTGGGATTTCGATGTAGGGCTCGGCGCTCACTTCCTGCATAATCAATGCCATAGGGAAGAGTGGAGCAAAGTCGTCGGGTGTGACGGGCTGTTTTGTGCCTGGATGCAGGACTGCTTCTGGCGGTCTGGGAAGGTCTGGGGCGATGTTGTACCAGACACGAGGAATTTCGTCTTCGCTCAAAAGATATTTAGTGTGAAGCTTGTCTACCATGGTTTGATCCTTTCATGGCTTGAGAAAAAATACGTCGAAGGTAGATACATGGTAGGCTCTAATGCTGGGATTGTCAAGTGGTATGGTTCATCGTCGAGAGCTCCGTTACTACCCGTTTATCCAGGTTGTTGCTAGTCGAACGGCTGATGTGGGGCTTTGCTTTATGACATATATTACGAACAGTTACGGAACTTTGCCGTGGAGATTACGAAAGAGGGCAGATTATGGAACAGACAACGAACCAGAACGACATTCATGTTTTGAGATTATTATCGAACCAGATGGCCGACGCCGTCGACAGGGTAAGCCCGTCACTTGTGCTGGTCAATGGCCGACAACGCCAGCCTGCCAGCGGGGTCGTCTACGCCACAGATTTGATCCTGACGGCGGATCATGTCCTTGAACGTGAGGAGGATTTGACGGTCCAGACCCACGATGGCCGCACCCTTGCCGCACAATTCGTTGGGCGCGATACCTCAACAGACCTGGCCGTCTTACGCGTGACTGACCTGGGACTGAGTGTTGCAACTGCCGCGACAGAACCCGCTCGTGTCGGTCAACTGGTACTGGCGGTGGGACGATCCTCGGGAGAGGGGCCAATGGCCAGCGCCGGTATAGTCAGCGCGATCGGAGGTCCCCTGCGCACAGGTCGCGGCACGACTCTTGAACGCTATATACGCACCGATGCCACGCCGTATCCCGGTTTTTCAGGCGGACCTTTGATCGATGTCCAGGGAGGCGTTCTCGGTATCACGACCACAGGATTGGTGAACGGGATCGCGCTGGCTGTTCCCGCGTCGATTGCCTGGGTCATCGCGGAGACGCTCGCGCAGCAGGGGTATATCAAACGCGGTTACCTGGGAATCAGCAGCCAGTTAGTGAATCTTCCACCCGCGCAACGCGGAGGGCGTACGCAGGAACATGGGTTGTTGATAGTAAAAGTCGATGATGATAGTCCGGCCCAGAAGGGTGGGTTGATGCTTGGCGATATCCTGGTGGGACTGGATGGCAACGTCGTTAATGACTCCGAGGACTTGCAAACAGTGCTAACCAACAATCGCGTTGGTAAAACGGTCCCTGTTGAAGTCATTCGTGGCAACACATTGCATACCTTGCAGGTAACCGTAGGACAACGCAAATAGGGATAGCAAGAACGATAGACAGGTATAAGATGACACAAGAAACAATTTTTACTCCGACTTTATCGTCTCTGCTGCCCGACGCGTTTTCGCACGCGTTGATGCAAGTCGTAAAGCGAGTGCAACCGAGCATCGTGCAGGTAGCCAAGGAGGGACGCGGAGCTGGTACAGGTATTGTCTGGAAGGCTGATGGACGCGAAGGCTATATCATCACGAATAACCATGTCGTTCCTGATGATGCTACGAAGATACAGGTGCATCTAGCGGATGGTCGCAGCCTGGATGCGAAAGTGATCGATCGTCACAAAAAGCTCGATGTGGCAATGCTGTTTGTGGAAGGGGACAACCTGCAAGCGGTGGAGGTCGCGGATTCAGCCAGCCTGCGCGTCGGCGAATGGGTTTTTGCCGTGGGTAATCCTTGGGGCCAGCGCGGAGTTGTCACCGCGGGTATCATCAGCGGAGTCAGTTCGCCGAAGACTACTGAGAGCGAGGATGAATTGCCAATACGGTATATCAAATCAGATGTTATTCTCGCACCTGGAAATTCGGGTGGGCCGCTGCTCAATGCTGATGGGATGGTCGTGGGGGTCAATGCAATGGTTTTTGGTGGCGACCTGGCTGTATCAATCCCCAGTAATGTGGTAAGCTCCTGGATAGCGGGATTGTCCAGGCGACGGCAAATCTCTTTGGGAATTGAGGTGGAGACAGTGGATTTGCCAGCCACCCTGCGTGAGAAAGTGGGAGTAAGCTCCAAACGAGGCTCAATGACTCAAGGGCTGCTCGTCGTAGCTTTAGAAGCAGGTAATCTCGAGGAGCAGTCCGACAGGACAGGCTTACTGATAGGAGACCTGTTGCTGGATGCGGCAGGCAAACCGATAGATGATGCAGCGTCACTGCTGGACATCGTCGCCAGGAAAGACCGGCAGGATTCACTACAGATGCGCCTGGTACGAGGCGGTAGTCTTCTTACACTCGATGTCTCCGTTGCAGCGTTGGAGCGCAGAGAATAAATGATACGTGTCTTTGTTGTAGCACCGACGCCGATGATGATTGCTGGCTTGCGGGCCATGCTCACCACCACTGAAATAGAGGTGGTGGGCGCGGCGGCAAGTTTCGCGGAGATCAATATTGAGCTTGAGCTTCCAGCTATCGACGTAATCGTAGTGGATTACTTGTTGTTGGACGAGGTGGTGCGTGATGTGCGTGCTATGACAAACGACGGTAGGATCGCACTGGTGGTGCTTACCAACAACGATGAGCGACCGCTGACGATGCTGCGAAATCTATCTTTGCGCGGGTGGGGCCTGGTGCCTGTGGGGGCTACCAGTGTGGAATTGCAGGCGGCAGTGACGGCGGTGGCACAGGGATTCGTGGTGCTACCCGTGGCGTTCAGTGAGCAGCGCCCGGCGGTAGGAACACTCAATCTGAGTTCGTCCGAGGAGGCGCTGACGAATCGCGAGCGTGAAGTGCTGGAACTGGTGAGTCAGGGCTTGTCGAACAAGCTCATAGCCCGTCGTTTACAGATCAGTGAACACACGGTGAAGTTTCATATTTCGTCGATCTCCACCAAGTTAGGAGCATCGAGTCGCACGGATGCGGTGAGCCGCGGGATACGTCGTGGCCTGATAACGCTTTGATACCAGGTTGTTTGTGATGCTGTATAGGTTGGATGTCGTAATGAAACGTGAGAAGGGACGTCACAGGGCGAGCACAAGGGATTGAAGGGCGAGTCACATGCCCCGGGGGCAGGGCGAGCACGAGGCATCGCCCCTACAATGGTACGGCTTCGCGAGCCGGGGCGTGCATGGTGGCAAAGCCCCGTCACAGGGCGACCACCAGGGTCGCCCCTACAATGGTACGGCTTCACCAGCAGAGTCTTGAAAGCTGGGCGGGGGTATGCTCCCAGCCGAGTGCCTGGTTTAGGAATACTGCCATCCTATGTTTTTGAGCATTTGTTGGAAAGACTGGGAGGCGTGCCGGAATAGATCTGGACCGCTGAAGCCCTGGAATTGCCCGGCTGCAGCCAGGTGAGGCTCAAGGGAGAAAAAGCCATCGTACCTATCCTGGCGCAAGCGTAGGAGCAGATCGGGCCAGCGTGCCGCGCCCTCGCCCGCTGCCACGACACTACCATTGGGACGCGCGTCCTTTACGTGGATGTAGCGCAACCATGGTAGGATGGCCTGATAGCTTTCGGGGTAGGGTATTTGCCCGCATTGGATGAAATTGGCCGGGTCCAGGATGGCCTGGAAGTGGACGTCGTTGACGCTTTCTAAGAGATCGACGCAGCGAGCGATGGTGTCACCGAAGATATCTTTCTCGTTTTCGTGCAGCAGTGTAATGTTGGCGGCACGCGCTCTTGCTGCTAGCTCTTTCAGCCTGCTGATTACTTCATCTCTCCACTGTGAAGGGTCAGAGTTATGCGCACGCTCAGCCCTGTTTGTCGCGGCCGTGGGGGGATAGAAGGAGAAGATGCGTATGTAGGGTGTTTGAAAAAGGTGAGCCAGTTCGATAGCACGATTGAAACGCTCCAGGTGGTGTGCGAAGGAGCTATTGATCGGCACCTTTCCGATAGGAGAACCGATAGCTGAGACGTCGATGTCCTGGGTAGAGAGCGCCTCCTTGATCCTGTGTACTTGCTGATCGGTGAGGTCGAGAACATTGGTATTCCAGACTCCGCGCAACTCCAAGAAGCGAATATTCTCCTGGTGGAGCACAGTGATCTGCTCGTCAAGGTCCGCGGAAATCTCGTCTGCGAAAGCCGAAAGACGAATCATGGAAATGTCACCTCCTGGTGTGTGCGGGCTGATTGGTAGATGCCCAGAATAATCTCGACGGGATGGCGCGCGGCGTAGCCATCGACAAGCGGAGTGCCGTCTTCGTGAATGGCGCGGATCATATCGGCAATCTGCAGGGCATGGCTGTAGCTGGAAAGCGCGGCGGGATTGTTTGCCGTAGCACCGCCACCGCCCTCGGATGTTGTCTTACTCGATGTTGGATTGGTACCATACACTCCCACCTGTGCAGTGTCAGCGCGGGCGAGATACAGGTAGGTCAGGTTGTCGTTCTCGATCACCGCAGAGCCTTTATCACCAAATATCTCAATGCGCGTGGTTACGCCAGGGTAAGCGCCAGTTGTGGCGGCGATGGTACCGATTGCTCCATTTTTGAAGCGTAAGATGGCTACGGCCACGTCTTCCGTCTCCATACGGTGCGCCAGCCGATCCGTATAGGCGTGGAGGCTCTTGACAGGGCCCATCAGCCACTGCAACAGATCAATGGAGTGAATGGACTGGTTCATCAGGACACCTCCGCCGTCGAGTGCCCAGGTGCCGCGCCACACTCCGCTGTCGTAGTACGCCTGCGAGCGCCACCAGGGAACGATGGCATTGCCGAGCACGAACTGACCAAAAGCTTGTTCTTTCGCGAGGGCATGTACCTGGAGGGAAGCGGGATCGAAACGATGCTGGCTGATGACTGCCAGCTTCACTCCCATCTCTTGCTGCACGCGCAACATTTCGTCGATCGCAGGAAGCGTGATCTCCATTGGCTTCTCGACAATCACATGTCTTCCCGAGCGCATGGCCGCGCAGGCGTGCTCTCGATGGTTGCCACTGGGCGTACAGATGTTGACGACGTCCAACTCTTTGCGGTCCAACATCTCCTGCAGGTTCGTATAGGCTGTGACATTATACATGTCAGCGAGCTTCTGGGCGTTAATGGGAGTGATATCGGCGACAGCCACAAGCTGTGCGCCGGGTAGGTTAGTGATAGCTTCCGCGTGGGTTGAGCCGATCACGCCGCAACCGAGGATACCAAAGCGTAATGTATCTGTCATATTACTGTCCATTTTTTAGAGATGCCTTTAGATGCTGAAAAAACTGTTGCAATGGTACTGTGACTCCTCTAGAGTACCATTACTGAGGAGTGGAAAACAGAGACAGCCTGGATTTTTAGAGGGGAAATGTGTGAGTTATGATATCCAGAGGAAGCCGACCAGGATATAGACCAGCAATGTTGCGCCTACGAAGAGTATGACTAAGCGAAGTTGCATGATACGGCTGAGGATAACGATTTCGGGAATGCTCAGGCCGGATGCGGCGAGCATGAAGGTGAGGACTACGGGTATGGAGGCTCCATGCTGAATAAGGGCGAACCCGATGGGGATGAGTAATAAAATGTCGGCGTAGATTACGCTGCCTAAGACTGCGGCGGCTGGGACGCCAAGGCCTACACCCCAACTACTGAGGTGAGCAACGGTGGCTGCAGGCACAAGCGCATCTATCAGTATGCCAACCAGAGTGGCAAGCGCGAGCCATGGTAAGAATTTGCGTGTGAGCTGTTGTCCTAGCAGAGCGGCCTTTCTCAAGGCCACGCGGGGCGTTCCTGGGAGAGGCTCATCTTCTTCAAACCAGAGGTAGTCGCGCAGCGCTCTCTCACGGGGCACTTGCCCTATCACCCAACCAACGGTGATGGCAGCGACCAGGCAGGCAGTGGTGTAGAACAGCGTGATACGCCAGCCGAAGACGACCAGCAGTAAGATCACGGCCCCTAGATTGATAGTTGGAGAGGCGAGAAGAAAAGAGACGGCGGGGCCGAGCGGGATTTCTGCCTCTATCATCCCCAGGAAAAGTGGGACGGCGGTGCAGGTGCAGAAAGGTGTCGCGGCGCCAAGGAGGGCGGCCAGCATTCTGGCCGCCAGAGCAGACTGGCTGGTGAATAGCTTGCGCAGCCTTGTAAATGAGATGGTTTGCTTCACATAAAAGGCAAGAGTTGCGGTGCTGAATAAGAGCACGCCTATGAAAACCAGCAGCGCAGGAAAGAACAGCAATCCTCGCCAGGGTAATGCAGAGGGTAATAGGTTCATGAGCCTCTCCGTGAACTGCTTGAATTATGGCAGCAGATGTGGATCGCCCAGGGGCGCCATTACTGTCTCAGCAGTCTCATAGTGAGTAAAAAATTCCTCTGTACTATGACTGTTACCCGGTTTCTCCAGCATCTCTCTGAAGCGGGTTCTATGCATATACCTGGGCCGGTGGAGGGTATTGTATGAGCAGAAAGGCATAATCTTACCATCGGGTAGGACGTGGTGGACACAACACTTTTTGGCTGAACGAACGTCAAAGTTCCAGGCATCCATGAAGGCAATAATGACGATACGGAACATATTCTCGTAGAGCACACTGCCGTGCTCTTTTTGCGTCAATGCCTGTGGAGCCACCGGTAGGCAACAACTAAAGTCGCGCAAGGCATTGATTGTGCTCAACGGCATGGAGGCTGACCAGAGGCGCATTAGTGCCTCACCAACAACGTTCTTCATATCGTCAATACGGAAGTTGATCTGATTGCCAATCACATCCAGGTAAGCTTTCACATCGATGTAGCGCGGCAGAGGCTTTACCTTGTTGCCCTTGACGTAGGCGTAGGTCATGCTGATGCAGTCACTATGACAGGGTAGGGGCACAAAGTCCGTCTTGAGGAACATACCTGCTGTCTGCTCATCGATGGCCTTAATTACGTCGGGAACAGTGGTGCGGTCAAGTGGGTTGAAATCGTCGTGGCGTCCAACATTGGTGATTGGTTGGAAGGTGATACCGCGCACCATCTTCTGCGCCACACCAAACTTGACAATCTCGCCGATCTCATCTTCGTTGACACCACGTGCAATTGTCGCGGTCAGGTTGATGGGAATCTCATATTTGGTCAGGTTGGCAAGCGCCTTTTCTTTCATTCCGCGCAAGTCCAGCCCACGCAGCTTCTCATAGGTGCTCTGACGGAAACCATCGAATTGGAGATAGACCTCGAAATTGCCCTTGAAGGTTGCGAGCTGACGCACAAAATCTTCGTCACGGGCGATGCGTACGCCGTTGGTGTTAATCATCATCGCTTTGATACGCTTCTTCTTCGCCATCTCAAGAATCTCCAGCAGGCGGGGGTGGATGGTTGGTTCGCCGCCACTGAATTGCACTACGTCGGCATAGCCCTCGTTCTCGATCACGGTATCGAGCATGCGCTCTACTTCCTCTAAAGGCGAGAAACGCCCCACATCCGAATCGGCGAAACAGGCAGGGCAGCGCAAGTTACATGCCTCAGTGATCTCGACAAGCGCGAGGCAGGTATGTTGCTCATGATCGGTACATAACCCACAGTCCAGCGGGCAGCCCTTCTCAACGGGCATCTGGAAGTGTCGGGGCAATGTACCCGGTTTATTATACTGACTCTGGCTCAAATAGTACGCGGCATCTGAGGAGAGGAGGGTGCGCATTGCTCCATGCTCAGGACAGGTCTTGAGCATATATACTTTGTTGTCTTGTATGATGACTTTGGCCTGAATAACTTTCAAGCACTTGTGGCAGAGGCTGTTGGTGAAGTTGTGATAGATATAGGGGCGATCATACCGCTTCATCAGTGGGTCGTCTGAAGCCGGAATTGGTTCCGTCTCGGCGGGTATGAGAGGCATACTTTGTAGTTTCTTGGATCTGCGGTCACGCATGTTCTAGCTCCTTTGCTTGAGGCTTCAATATGATTAGTGAGGCTGTATCAGGTTAGGAAGGACGGCACAGCCAACCGTGGCGATTACCGGGCTTGCCAGGAAAGCTGTCAGGAGTCCATATCCAGCAAAGCGCAGTCGATTGTTAACGAGAACAATAATCGTTACGATCAGCTCGATGATATAAAGAAGCGCTGCTAGAATAACGCCATACAGGAAGGCAAAAGATGTCGAGCCTATCGACAACCCAAAACTGACAAGAAAGATGATCAAGGGAATAAGCCCTACCCCAAGGCCGATAAAATATTGCCTTCGCTTCTGCTCTTGTGTGAGAGGTGTCATGGGTGGCATGGATGGTGGGGGTGGAGGGCTACTCGTCATAGTCTTACGCTCCTTGCTCATTATATTTTTTTTATTATTCGCCTGGTTGTTTCCTACAGAGAACCGGCTAGCGCATCGGACGTTTGCGCTTCTGATACCACCTTTGCCTTTCGGCTCTTACGGAAGGAGAGCCACAGGCTGGAAGCAAATCCAACAATGGTGAGGGCGTAGATAACCTGTACCAGCGTCAGACCCCAGAGTAAATGTGGGTCAGCGCGCGTGAAGTCCACCATGAAGCGCAGGCTACAGTAGCCTACAACGTAGATTTTGAAGAGATCGCCTGAGCGAAGGGACTTGCCGCGAAGAAGGAGAATCACGAAAAAGAGCAGGAGGTCGAGGATAAGCTCGTAGAGTGCGGAAGGTGGAGTATTTGATATGGCTAAAGCGTTTGACCAGGAGTACTGCTATATAGCCGCCGAAGAATGCACCTGTCCAGGCCTGGCCACTATACCATAAATATGGGAGATCCTTGATGAAGGTTGCGGGCCCAAGGAAAAGCAGCATACTGAGTTTGGCGCCAATAAGGCCGCCGGCAAGGGCGCCCAGTGCTACCCGTAAAATCGCTTCAGTGGCACGGTTGAGTCGCTTCGCTTCGTAGTAGGTTACGATCCCGCCAACAATGAAGGCGCAGAGAAACAGCAGTGAGTAGGTAGAAATAGCGAAGGGTCCCAGGTGTAGCCATGGATACATCACCTTCCTCCACTCTTGCTCATTTGAGCAATAAAAACATAGAGTAGGACGAGGAATTTGCCAATGGGTATGAGTTTAAGTCTAGCACTACTATAACATAAAAAAGGGTCTATGTCATTTTTTCGGGAAGTGAGGAAGTGAGGGGGTAGGGGATGAGCGCGGCGCTCCCGGAACTGCTCGCTAATTGGGTGAAATAGCGCGTAAATTGCTCGCTATTTTTTCGGGAAGGAGATGAGACGTGGTCGAATCGGTTATTTAATGAAACCTTCAGTCTTCTCTATCGTATCATATGGAAACAAGGACAAATATGGTAAGACTCTACGCAGTGTGTCAACCTGGGCACGGATTCCCTCATAACTTCAAGTTGTTTCGTGATAAGAGTGAAAGTGTGCGTCATATGTTCGATATGGCTACAACCGAACTGCAAAATTTCCTGGCTACCTATGGGTATTGGGCGGTCTTTATCTTTGTGGGTATTGAAAGTATAGGGATCCCTTTTCCGGGCGAAACGATGTTGCTGGTTGCCGCCATTGATGCTGGGAAGACGCACCAGCTTTCTATTGCGCTTGTGATTGTCGCGGCAGCCTGTGGAGCGATACTCGGTGATAATATTGGCTTCCTGATCGGGCGAAAGGGAGGTTACCTCGTGCTGCGCCGCTATGGGCGGTATATCGGTTTCAACGAGCGCAAGTTGAAAGTGGGGATTTACATGTTTCGCAGGCATGGCGGCAAGGTTGTCTTCTTCGGGCGATTCGTCGCGGTGCTACGTACCTGGGCGGCCTTTCTGGCAGGAGTCAACCGGATGCAGTGGGGTCACTTCTTATTGTTCAACGCCCTTGGAGGAATAGTCTGGGCGACATTCTATGGATTGGGGGGGTACTTCCTCGGCAAGAATATCCAACGGCTGGTCGGGCCTGTAGGAAATATTACGATTGTGCTGGCAGTAATAATCCTCATAGCGTTTGCGGTTTATATATGGCGCAATGAGCGGCAATTGGAAGAGCGGGCGGAGAAAGCTCTACCTGGGCCAATTGAGTCGTATTGAGCATAGCTTTTATCCCTTACGAGCACTCCGATAGCCAGGAATGTGACCCATGGCTCTGATGATTCAAGCAACCATGCAGCGATCGACGCGTATTCTGGTTTCACCTGACCTGTGTTTCCTTTCCCACTGTGACACCTCCGAAGGTCAAAACGCTTGCCCATCTCAGGCTCCCAGGAGGTATACGATAGCCGTAATGATGGCTGTGATGAAGATCCAGAGAAGCTGGAACCAGTAAAAGAAGGGTATCCCAATGAACTCTGGTAGGAGGTAGTTGTAGAACGGAGGGTAAAGTAGGACCATAAACGGCAAGATGAGCAAGATGAGCGGCCAGGAGCGGTTTTTTCTCCTTGAATGAGTCGGACGAATCATAAGAGCTTTTCCTTTCCCCAACTCTATTGAGCCTCTAAAATATATAATAGGAGCAATATATGCATATTTCAACATAATTCTTTCGCAAAGTATAGTGTTTACACTTCTATACCCAAAAAGTACTAATAAATGAAAGCCCCTCTATTGTCGAGCATGACATAATGATATACTCTGGTGGGATCAAAGTTGTGTAATGAGCTTCATTTTGCTGGTTCGTTATCAAGATTATGAGGTTTCACAAAATAATCCGGATAGCGAGACATGCATCGAGGGCCGATAAATCGGCGGTGGGCGCGAAGCATTGAAACGCGCTCCACTTCGTTCCGCTGAGGCCCCTACAGATGGCCCGCTTATTTTGTTCATGACCTTTGTCTTGCCCTGTAGATTGTGTAGGGTGTGGCTGGTAAGTTTGACGGAGTAGAGCCATGTCGCAGCAAGAAACGACGACGAGCAGCCTCATCAGCATTATACAATCGATCCAACTTGCACAGGAGAATGGGGTGCTTATCGTCAGACGTGGTGAAGGTGGAACCCTTGAAGAAGGCTTCATTGTCTTTGTCAATGGGCAGGTGACACAGGCTACTATTGATCGGCGAACCGGTTCGGGAGCATTAAACAGATTGAGCACCTGGGGGAAATGCAGGTATACTTTCACGAACTCAAGAGGTGAGGCTCAATCCCTGCCTTCCACTCCATCCCCAAATCTCAACGGAGGACAGCCAGCTATTGCCGATTCTCATCCACATCGCCAGGTTCCTCTCGCTGAAAAACCAGCAGACGCATGGAACAGACCAACCGGGCCGCTGACCTGGCGGACTGAAAAGCTTAGGACGGTGAGAGGGCAAACTCTTCTTTTTCCGCCAGGACTGGTCATTCTCTTTCCTACACAACAAATGAACGAAGCCTTGCGAAGGATTGAGCAAAACAGACTTTCACGTTTGCACCGGCAAATCTTTCTGCTGATTGATGGCCAGCGGTCCTTTGGAGAAGTAGTACACCTGGTGGGAAAAAGCCGGGGTGAGGTGTACAAGCTCTTACGTGACCTGGAGGGTATTGGCGTTATCCATATTAGGAGGTGATTAATGGCAGATTCCATCGACTATGCTCTTACAAGGGATCAAGCTCTTGCTGAAATTATCATGGCGCAGCGCGAAGAACGGGTGCCAATGCTTGACGGTGCTGATTTAAGTCAAGCTGATCTGCGTAGAACGGATTTAAGCGGTGGAAATATTCGCGAGGCGAACTTATCTGGGGCGAATCTGAGCGGGGCATACATGTGTGGAGCGTATTTACGGAAGGCGAATCTCACTAGAGCGAACCTGAGTGGTACAAATCTGAACAAGGCTGTGATGATCGGTGTGAACCTGATCGGCGCAAATCTACGCGGTGCGTCTATGCGAGCTACCGATTTACGCACCACAGACCTTTGTGGCGTGAGCCTGAGAGGAGCTGACCTTGGCCGCGTGGACCTGGCTGAAGCAGATTTGATTGGCGCGGATCTGAGCAAATGTGATCTGAGCGAGGCAGACCTGAGCGGAGCCAACCTGAGCGGAGCCAACCTTGTCGGAACCGACTTGAGCAAGGCGAATCTGGGCAAAGCTATCCTCAAGAGGGCTGATTTGAGCCGGGCAGACCTGAGCGGAGCCAACCTGGTTGGTGCGAACCTGAGCCAGGCGAATCTGAGCAAAGCCAATCTGATCGGGGCGGACCTGAGCCTGGCTATCTTGAGCAATGCGAACTTGAGCGGGGTCTATGCCTGTCGAGCATTCATGCACAGTGCGAACCTGGTTGAAGCCAATATCAGCCTGGCGAACTTGAGCGGGGCCTATTTAAGCGGGGCCTATCTCTTCCATGCTTACTTGAACAAAGCTGATCTAAGCAAAGTTGATTTCACAAGGGCCAATTTGATCGGTGCGGATTTAAGTGGAACGGATTTGAGCAAAGCCAACTTGTGTGATGCTCTCTTGAATGGGGCCAATTTGAATGAAGCGACTATGCGGGCCACGAATTGCACGGGTGCCAATTTGCAGACTGCGCAACTGTTTGGGGCTGTGCTTACCCATAGCGTGTTTATCAATGCCGATTTGCAAAGAATCCAGGCGACCTCCCGCGAATTTGCGGATGTAGATATCATCGCCCTGCATAATGTTTTGATTGATCCCTTCACCGCTCAACGGCTCGGAATGGATATCGCTCCTGTCTGATGAGGTCTGGCAGGATTCACAGGTGTGTGCAATGTATGGTACCGCATCTCCCCTGCAAGGTACTGTACACACAATGGGTTACCTTGTATTTTCGTAAAGAGGGGAAGATCTAGAGAGGGGGAAGTCAATGGTCAATTGGGAGATGCTCAGTGTCTTTGTGGTCGTATTTGCATTTGTCACTGTTCTAGCGTTCTGGGCTGCGCGCTGGCGTCCGGGCGATCTGAGTCGTTTACAGGAATGGGGACTCGCCGGGCGGCGCTTCGGCACAATTGTGTCATGGTTTTTACTCGGCGGCGATATCTACACAGCGTACTCGTTTATTGCTGTTCCAGGACTGATCTTTGCATCCGGTGCGCTGGGTTTCTTTGCAGTTCCCTACGTGATTCTCGCCTATCCGCTCATGTTTATCGTATTGCCCAAGTTCTGGACAGTTGCCAGACATCGTGGGTATGTCACACCTGCCGATTTTGTGCGAGACCGCTTCGATAGCAGTAGCCTGGCATTGCTCGTAGCTGTGACCGGTATCCTGGCAACCATGCCCTATATCGCCCTGCAAATGTATGGGATTGAGGTCGTCATCGCGCAGATGGGTATTCCCATTGATATCTCGTTGATTGTGGCCTTTGCTATCCTGGCTATCTACACCTACACGAGTGGACTGCGCGCCCCGGCATTGATTGCCGTGGTGAAAGATATCTGTATCTGGTTGGTGGTCCTGGTGGCAATCATCTATATTCCGGCCAAACTGGGTGGCTTTGACAACATCTTCAAGGCCGTGCATGAGAAAGCCCTGCATAATCCGAAGACCTTTCATGAAATCTTGCCTTCCTCGCAATATAGTGCCTATGTTTCGCTGGCGTTAGGGTCCGCGCTATCTCTCTTTCTGTATCCGCATGTTCTGACCGGTATCCTCAGTACGAATAGCCGTAAAGTGGTCAGGCGCAATGCCGCGCTGCTTCCTATCTATAGTCTGTTGCTTGGCCTAATTGGCCTGCTTGGTTATGTGGCAATCGCGGCTGGCATCGCGCCCTCGCCCATCTACAAATCCAACAGCGCCTTACCCGCGCTCTTCGCGATGATGTTCCCCGGCTGGTTCGCGGGATTCGCTTTCGCGGCAATAGCAATTGGCGCTTTGGCGCCGGCCGCGATCATGTCAATTGCTGCCGCCAACCTGTTTACGCGCAACATTTACCGCGAATACTTCCGGCCGACCTGTTCTGAACGCGAGGAATCGACGACTGCTCGAACGGCCTCGCTAGTGGTGAAAGTTGGGGCGCTGGCATTCATCTTGTTAGTGCCCACGACCTTCGCGATTAACCTGCAACTTCTCAGCAATATCTGGATTCTCCAGACCTTACCAGCGGTGTTTCTTGGCCTGTACACCAGCTGGTTCCACCGCCGGGCCTTACTGGTTGGTCTGCTGGGAGGTCTCATCTCCGGTACCTGGATGGTGATTGCTCTCGGTTTTCAGTCAGCCGTGTACCCGCTTTCCTTTGGTGGGGTGACTATCCCGATTCACGCTGCCATTTCTGCTCTGGTGGTCAATCTACTCCTGTCTCTTTCACTCACGCCAGTCTTCCGCCTGGTCGGTGTCTCAACCGGGCGTGATAGTACCAACTGGGCAGACTTTGAAGCCCATCCACTTCCAGGTTCTTCTGAGGAGTTGTTGCTCGCTCAAATGAGCCAGAATACCCAACTTCCTGTCCCTACGCAGGAGCAGGTGATGAATCAGGTGCGCTAGCGTTTCTCTTGGATGTCACGCTGAGCGCCGCGAAGGGTCTCTCTCGCTGGGCAAAGAGATGCTTCGCTACGCTCAGCAGGACAGGATGGCGCTCAGCAGGACAAGGCAAGGATGACGGTGCTGCCTTGTTTTCACATCGCGCGAGTGTTTCCCTTGGATGTCACGCTGAGCGCAGCGAAGTATTTTTTTGTCCAGCGAGAGAGACTCTTCGCGGCGCTCAGCGTGACATTTAAGGGAAACGCTAGCGCACTTGATTCATCACCTGTTCCTGTGTAGGGACAGGAAGTTGGGTGTATACAGATAGTGAACATCATCGACCACAAAGGCAGCTCTACTCTATCCACTACCGCTATTTGCCTTCTAACACGAAGGGGGGCTTCTCTGGAGAGGGAACTGCTGACGTTCCCGCTTTCCAGTACAGGCGTAGCCAAAAAGACCGGGCGCAGTGCTGGCAAGCAGGGGAGGGTCAGCAGTACTACAAGCAAACAAATAACAAGAGGAGAGGGGGTCATAATAGCGGTGAGCAGGAGCATGATCAGCGCAATGGCCCAGAGGACAAGCGGCCCGAATTTTCTGATGAGGAGGCCCTCCTGGCCTTTCAGGCCAGCCGAAGTAGCTGCGAGCATAAGGCAGGCTGGAGATAGCATGCGCGCAAGCTGACCCGCCCCATTTTGAGCGGCGGCCAACCAGAGGAGGGAAAGCCCTGTTCTGCTGGCCGCTGCCTTCTGCAGCAGAGCGAACATCGCCGTCCCACCGAGGTTAGAACCGGTCAACCAGGCTCCCAGACCGGCTAACCAGGGAGAGATCCAAACATACCGGCTTCCTAGAGAAGCCGCAGCGGCTCCAAGAGAGGCCGTCATTGAACTTGCCTGCATGACGTGGGCGGTGAGAAGGAAGAGCAGGATGGCCAATGCGCTGGGCGTGAACTGACGCCAGGCAGCGCCCAGCGCATCTGCTGCCATGCGCCTTGAAGTGCCACGCATGCCTACCGCTATAAGGAGTGCAAGCGACACCCAGAACCCCGGAATGTACAGGAGAGGTAGGCTTAGATGCACTGCGGGAAGCTCCAGCACCGCATGAGTTTGCAACCAATCGCGCAAAGGGGGAACGAGGCGGGAGAGGAGGAGGAAGAACGTCAAGAGCACATATGGGGCAGCAGCCAGCCAGAACGAGTCCCGGTTGGTTTTTCCTGTGTTTCCCTTATGTAAGGCCCTCTGAGAATGAGGAGCTCGCCTGGTCATAAGCACCCCCACTCCACCCACAAAGGCGAGCGCGAGCGTACTGGAGAGGATCCCTACAAGCTCAACCCCTACGGTGCGGCTGAGAATCCACGCTCCACCCGTCAGGATGGCGGCCGCGGCTAGAGCCACCAGCCACCACCTGTGTACCGCAGCTTTCCCGCCGCTTAAATGCAAGCAGATGAGGCTCAAGACGACAGTGGTCGGCATCGACAAAAGAGCTGTGAGGCTTCCAACCTGATCGACAGGAAGCCCGGTCAGCGATGCGGTCAGGACCACCGCAACGCCCATTGCACCCCAAGCCGTCGTCAGCTGGCCCAACAAGCTCAATAGTGCTACGCGCAGAGCTCCAAAGCGTAGCTCAAGGAGCATCGGCACAATGACAATGATCCCCACCCCAAACCCGCATAGCGCCTCTACGAAGGGGCTCAAGCCGAGGACGAGCAGCAAGACCTGCAGGTCCCGGTCTGATGTGAGACGAGCAATGCTCTGCGTTAAGATATTCATGCCTCCTGTGACTCGTTGCAGATGGTAGAGGAGCAGAGCGGGCAAGAGGACAGTGAGGACAGTGAGAGAGGTGGCCCCCCCCTCGCTTAAGGATAGGAGGAGCTGCAAGGGCGACAGGTGAAAGGGGGGCACAACAAACGTCATAGCGCAGACCAGGAGAAGGGTTACCAGGCCAGCCTGGCGACTGTTTCTCTGCTGCAGCGTCATCATCGCGAGCGCTACAGCAAGTGGGATGACCGCAAGTATCGTTAACATGTGCTAAATCTCCTGGGCCGTGCCTAGCCATTGCTCAACGTCGATGCAGCTAATCCATGCGCGACAGAAAAGGCAGCCTTTGGATACCCTGGCCTTCTCGCCGCAGAAAGTGGACGGAGACACGGGTGGGCGCAAAGAAAGCCATATCTTGACAATTATGGACTAACCCGGGACATTTTGGAAGGGAAGAGAAGTAGTTATCTAGTTGAGTTCGAGTTAAGATTTACTGGATTCGGAGTAGAAATCTTAACCGCTCTTAAAGTCTCAGTTAATTGGAACCCTGATCGTTTTCACATCGAAGTCAAAAGAACTCCATGTGATCTTGGAGGCCCGCAAGCGCCATCGTTAAAGAATCTGCCTGGTCGACTTGCAGGCAACAGATGTCAGTCATTGAGAAACCTCCACCACATTGATCTCTTCTTCATCGTCTCTTAACCTCTTCACTACCACGGCCACACTTGCAACAAGCTATATTGACAAATAATAATTCGAAGCCATATGATAACACTACGAACTATTGTATACCACATACAAAGAGGAAGCGGGGTTTCAGCGATGGTGAACGAAAACAGCGGAAACGAGGAAGGCCGCGATTTTGAAGAACGCATCGCTCGACACATGGAGGAATTTGGTCATCCGGCTTTTGGTGATAATAAGATGCCCAAGAGCCTCATGTTCAAGAGTCTCATGAGTTACCACCCGGAGGTGGACCTCGGCGCCCTCCGCATTGTTCGCGAGGTGGGCTTTACCCATGCCCTGCTGATGGTCTCGGTAGAGGAGCACCTGCGACCAGCTGGTCTTTCCTGGTCCAAGCTGTTTATTCTCCTCTGGCTACGAGCCATGCAGGATGCGGGGGAAAAAGGCTTGAATCCCTCGGAGTTGAGCGGCCGCCTGGCGGTGACACGCAACACGGTCAGTACCCTGCTTGGCGGCCTGGAGCACCAAGGATATGTGACGCGCGAACTGGCCCCAGAGGACAAGCGACGTTTCGTCATGCGCCTGACACCTGCTGGCAGAGATGCGGCGGAGAGGTGCTCTGCGCCGTTGTTTCGTCACGTTCACACACTGTTCAGCTTGATGGATCACGAGCAGTGCGTTCTGCTGGTTGGTCTCCTGACACAGCTCCAACAGGCCATCATCCAGGACCGACCCGAACTGGCAGCACGCTCTACGTATCCTATATTTCGTCGCGGTGAAGAGTGACACCAGTACATTTCCGTTGCGGGCAATGTCCCCAGCGGCACTAGAAAGGATAAGGATACGCACATGCGCCGGATAGTCCTCATCAACCTGATCGTAGTTATGGTGATCCTTGTCGTCGCTGGCGTCGGCGGGTACCTGCTTTACAACAATTACTTTTTCTATTCGACCGATGATGCGCAGGTGAATGGGAACATCGTGAACATCGTTTCCACAGTACCAGGCACACTGAGCAGCCTGACTGTCAAGATTGGCGACTACGTGGGCACTAATCAGGTCATTGGTACAGTTAAGGCCACTGGCAGCAATGCTATAGCGAATCTGACGGCCCCTTTCAGTGGGGTCATGGTGCAGGTACCCGGTGTGGTTGGTCAAACCGTTTCCCCTGGTATCGCATTAGCCCTGGAAGCTGACCCAAGTAGTGTGGACATCATCGCCTACGTGGATGAAAGTGCGATTAAAAACGTCTCTGTTGGCCAGTTTGTGGATGTCCATGTCGATGCATACAGCGGTACCAGCTTCAAAGGTCACGTCAGCCAGATCGTGGGCGCGGCAGCCAGTCAGTTCTCGCTGCTCCCGACGCAGGACAACAGCAGTGGCAATTTCACCAAGGTGAGTCAGCGTATTCCTGTGATCATCGCCCTCGATAGTGACTCCGGCCAGGCGCTGCTGCCTGGCATGAGCGCTGAGGTGGTGATCCATCTACACTAAACATTGATGAAAAGGAGCATGAACTGGTATGTTGCAACAGCAGCAAAGCTCTATAGGTGAGTCGTTCACTCCACCTGACGACGGTGATGCCGGGGGTCAAGGTGGGCCGGTAGGCCCGAATCTCCCGTGGTGGCGACGGGGTAGAGGGATCATTGTCATCACTGCAGGGTTAAGTGCCATCGCTACCCTCTTGCTGGTGATCATCATCGGGAGTATCATCCTGGCAATGCAGACCCGCAGACCCGTCACGATGTACCAATACCAGAAGGTCACCCAGGGTAATGTCGCCCTTACCGTCAACATGGTCGGTCCCCTACAAGGCGGTACGTATAATGTCGTTTTTTCTGGCATGGGCAAAATCGCTGAGATTGATGTCAAGGTAGGGCAGGCAGTCAATAAGGGTCAGGTACTCGCCAAGCTCGATAAGACGTCGCTTGAGGATGCCGTCAGGCAGGCCCAGACAGGAGTCAGGATTGCGGAGACGACCCTGAATAATAATCAGGCAGGTTCCAACGCGACCCAGGGTCTCTCAGGATCAAATATTGCCGCAGCACAGACCACCCTCAATAACGCACAGACAAACCTGAATAAGGTAAACGCGCAGTCGGGGGCGAGCGTTGCCGCGGCGCAGACGACGCTCAACAATGCAAAGGCAAACCTGAGTAAGACACAATCGCTATCGGCGGCCAGCATCGCCGCCGCACAGACGACGCTCAGTAATGATCAAACCAGCCTGAGTAATGCCCAGGCAACGTTGTTGGCGGCTCAAGTGGCAATGGCACAGGCTTGTGGTCCTTCTCCTCCTCCTCCTCCTGCTCCCGACTGTGCTACAGCGACGACTGCGGTGGCTACTGCAAATGCGAGCGTTGCAGCAGCGCAGGCTAAGGTCAACAGCGACCAGAAGCAACTCTCACTGACCAAGGCGCAAGCCAACGCCAACAATACGATGGCGCAGGGTGTGGTCAACACTGCCCAGAGTCTGGTAAACACGACGCAGAAGCAAACCGCGACCAACAATGCGACAGCGCAGGCGCAGGTCAACACCGCGCAGAGCCAGTTGAACGTAGCGGTGTCCAGTACCAATCTCAGCAACACATCGGCGCAGTCGCAGGTCAACAGCACACAGAGTCTGTTAGTCGCGGCCCTGGCTCAACTAGAAACAGCGGAACATAATTTGGCGAATGCAACGCTGACGGCACCACATGATGGTGTCATAACGGTTATTAATGGTACAGTTGGCGGCACACCTGGTCTCCCAGTCAACGGGTCTACCAGTTCTGTAGCGCCTCCTGGAAGCACTTTCATACAGATCATAAATGCGTCGGTCCTACAAGTACAGGCCAACGTGGGCGAGTCCGATGCTGCGAGCGTGAAGATAGGAGAACCCGCACAGTTTACGGTGAGTGCTTATGGCCAGCGGAAGTTTGGCGGAACGGTGAGTGCTATCTCACCCAATGGGGTGACGGTCTCGAACGTGGTGACATTCCCTGTGACCGTGGACGTTGACATGACTAGCTTACAGGGCGCGACCCTGTTACCCGGCATGGTGGCCAACGTCACGATCTATGTGGTCCAGCGCTCTAACGTGTTGCTCATTCCCGTGAACGCGGTGAACTTTGCGCGAACAGCGCCCAACATCGGGCTCATCAGCTCGCAACAGGCGGCCTCTGCGCTGGGTAAAGCCAGCCTGATGCTCCGGCAGCTCCAAATTGAGAATCCAGCGATCTCGGTGGACAATCCGGTCCCGGCCTTTGTGCTTGAACCATCTAATGGCCGGTTTGTTGCCAAACCCGTGGTGTTGGGGTTGACAGATGGAACGAATTACGAAGTACTAGAGGGTCTGTCGCTGGGTGAGACCATTGTTGTCGGTGTACATACAGGAGGCTAGCACTGCGGGGCGGTTGGTGGCAGTGGAGGAGATGTTTCGCTACGCTCAGCATGACAATGGCTCAGCATGACAATGGCTCAGTTTACAGATGCAGACCGGGATGTGGCAACCGCGGGAGATGCTTCGCTACGCTCAGCATGACAATGACTCAGCATGACAAGAGAGGTGAAAATGTGCGACTCGTTTCTTTGCTGGCTAGCGCGACCGAGATGATCGCTGAATTAGGCTGTTTGGATCAACTGGTAGGACGCTCTCACGAATGTGACTATCCACCAGAGGTGCTCTCACTGCCAGTAGTCAGTAAGGTGGAGATCGACATCGACACCAGCAGCGCCGAGATCGATGCCCAGGTGAAACAACTAGCACAGAGCAAACGGACACTTGACGAGGCGGCGCTCACGGCATTAAGTATCTATGTTATCGATATCGAACGACTTCAGACCTTGCGGCCAGATGTGATCTTTACTCAAACGCAGTGCGAAGTCTGCGCGGTGAGCGAGCGTGATGTTGTGCAGGCGATACAACACCTGACTGGCTTGCAGCCGCGCGTCGTCTCGCTGACTCCCTATCGCCTGGATGATGTATGGGAGGATGTGGTGCGCGTGGGCAAGGTACTGGGACGACAAGAACGCGCCGATATGTTGGTGAATGGCTATAGACAGCGGCTGAAGCACCTGGCAGCGGTGACAGCAACATTTGGTAACGGGCCGCGTGTCGCAATACTAGAATGGCTTGATCCATTGATGGGAGCGGGGAACTGGGCACCCGAACTAGTTGTCGCAGCCGGAGGAGAGCCGGCGTTCGGGGAAATTGGGCAGTACTCACCCTGGCTAAGCTGGGATGAACTGCAAGCGGCGGACCCGGATGTCCTGGTGCTTGCTCCTTGCGGCTATACGCTCGAACGCACGATGGTGGATGTACCGATTTTGCAACGGCATCCCGCCTGGCAATCCTTGCGAGCAGTGCAGAACAAGCGGGTCTATGCCGTCGATGGCAACGCCTATCTTCACCGTTCCGGGCCACGCCTGGTGGAATCTGCTGAATTGCTGGGTCGCGTCCTCTGGGGGGAAGAGTTGGGCATCGAAGTCGATACAGAAGCGTGGAAACATGTGCAATTGCGGTAAAGCTGCTTTTGTTACGACGGCTCCCTGTGCTTAAGGGTGTGGATGAATTGGAAGGTAGCCCTATCGAAGACCAGGATGATTGGATTATTGACGCTAATGGCTTTTACGTTGCTACTCGCTCATTTTTGATCCGGCGTGGGTATTGTTGTGCGAACCAGTGCCGCAATTGTCCCTATATTAACTGGCGCAACTCTCCGACATGGGAACCTCTGCCAGCAGAGGCGGTACATTTTACTGAAGTGTCGCCAAAGGCGGTAGAGGGCGCACGAAAAGCACTCAGGTATCATGAACGGCAAGAACGGCAAGTACAGGCTGGGGGCCATGCAGAAGAAGAACTTCACCGGGCAATGATGGCGCACTATCGGTTGCTTTTGGAGCGCTGGGTAGAAGCGAGTGGATAAAAGTGCACGTCGTTGAATGGGATGGCCCTTTCTTGTCACGCGGAGGGCGGCGAAGGGGTTGTCAGGATGGGAGTGGAGATGCTTCGCTACGCTCAGCATGACAGGGTGCTCAGCATGACAGGGTGGGGTCCCTTGTCACGGGGAGCGCGGCGAAGGGGCTGTCTGGATGGGAGTCGAGATGCTTCGCTACGCTCAGCATGACAGGGTGCTCAGCATGACAGGGTGGGGTCCCTTGTTGGGCAAGCTGCCGCAGCCAGGCGTTCACTCTTTGTTCTTCTTCCATGTCAAGACCCAGTGCCGGTTCGTCCAGTACCATGATGGGTGGATCGGCAATGAATGCAGCGGAAATGAGCGCCTGTTGTTGTCTACGCTGCATCTAACCGCGGACTACGAGGAGGGCGGTTCGAGGGGAAGGGCAAATCCCCAATCAAGTAATGTGCTTGCATCAGCAAAGCGCTGGTTTGCATCCGGCTCATGCATCAGCGCCCCAATGAGATGATGTCCCCCGTTGGTGGCTGCAAACACCAGGCAGTAGCCTGCCTCAACGGTAAAGCCGGTCTTGATGCCAGTTGCTCCCGGATAGGTGCTGAGCAAGGTATTGATGGAGTTCCAGGTATAGGCATGATGAACTGCGCTGGCTGGAAGGATATAGTGTTGCAGTTCAACGAGTTGCGCAAAGAACGGATTGGCCATGGCAGTGCGCGCCAGGTGCGCTAAGTCAGCGGCGGTTGTGTACTGGTTAGGATCGGGCTTACCTTGAGGCGTCAGGTATGTGAGTCCATCAGGGTTGATGTAGTGGGTCTGGGTGAGATGGAGTCGACGCGCGAACTGGTTCATCGCCTGGACAAACTTGCTCGTCGTTCCCCCGACAGCATCAGCAATAGTAATAGCAGCATCGTCGCCCGAAGGCAGCATAAGCCCATAGAGCAGGTCCTTCAAGCGGATCTGGTCACCAACAACCAGGTTGGCGCTGCTGCCATTATGCGCCTGGACCTCGTTGATGGCGTCTTGCCGGATCGTTACAATTTGACTGAGGTCAGCGGTTTGAATGGCGATGAGGGCGGTCATGATTTTGGTGGTACTAGCCATAGGCAAGCGGTGATCTCCCTGAACATCAACCAAGACATGACCGGTGTCGGCGTCAAGTAAGTAGGCAGCCTGGGCACTCATCGCTGGTGGTGTCCCTCTGACCGTGAGAATAGGGGTGGGAGATGGGGTAGGAGGCGGTACGAGATCTTGCAGAAGCCGTGTCCCAAAGGGGGTAAAAGCGAGCACGGGAGCCGCCAGCGCAAGCTCGACTGCCAGGAATAATAAGATGGTAGCAAGAATAAGGCGTTTCATGAGCATTGTCCTTTAGCAACAATTTGCCAATATAATTTCTCTTTGTCTATTAATATAACGACTCATGCGGGCGTATGGGATGGTTGCCGGCGTGGGAGTGGAAGGAAGGGTGTGTGGGGGCCGATAAATCGGCGGTGGGCACGATAAATCGGCCCCTACAGTTGGTTGGGAGTAGAGTGGATTGAGCGTGGGCGTGGGAACGGATAAAACGTTGAATATGTTCTCTTGCTTGCCGCGCTTCGGGCAGCCGTCGCCCGAACACTTGCCAGACGTGTATCATGTTCGACCATACCTGCAACTCGATGGAGACACCTGCCTCACGCGCGCGTACTGCAAAGTGCCTGGCGTCGTCCAGGAGAATGTCCTCTGTGCCGACCTGCAGGAGCATCGGAGGGAGTCCGTGTAGATCTGAGTAGAGGGGCGAGGCGAGGGGAGTACGTGGGTCTGTTGTTCCCAGGTATGCATCCGCGGCCTTCTTGAGCGCCTGTGGTGTGAGGATGACATCTGCTCTGGCCCTGGTGCGTATCGACTTACCGGTACAGGCGAGATCAAACCAGGGTGAGAGGCAAACGGCAGCGGCGGGTAAAGGAATTTGCTCATCACGCAATGTCAGCAACAATGCCACTGTCAAACCTCCACCGGCCGAGTCTCCCATGACCACGATCTGCTCGGATCGTATGCCCTGTGCAAGCAGCCAAAGGTAGGCTGTGCGCGCATCAATGACCGCGGCAGGAAAGGGATGCTTCGGGGCGAGACGATACTCGATCATCAAGAGGCGTGTCCTGGTTGCCCAGGCGTAGGTGACGAGTGTTGGGTGATACATGGTGAGTGAACCTAACACATATGCCCCTCCATGCAAATAGAGGATTACCTGATCCGTCGAGATAGCGGATGGAGTGACCCATGCCGCGGGCAAGCCATCTATTACGGTTGGCTTATATGTTATATCTTGCGGAAATTTGAAGCGTGAGGATATGGCGTCATTTGCCGCGCGCTGCTCCGTAAATGTCTGTTCTTTATTTCCAGGGCGCATGTTAAGCAGGCGTATTGCGGGTTTGATAAGATAACTTTGCCAACTGGGCATTGAGGTTCTCCACTACCATGACATTGTTCAATATCAGTTTGCGGGTCTTATTTCTCCGTGTTCTCTTGAGTTTCGGACTGGTCAAACAAGCCTGGTTGCAATTGTGCCTGGAGGCGCTTTTCATCCTCGCGCTGTAGCTGTTGTATGCTCTTCTGAGGAGCTGGTAAGTTTTCTGGCATTGTGCCGCCAAGTTCTTTGATTGTTTGTCGTACCTTGCGCCCTACCTCGTGGTGAGTGCGGTTGGCCTCTTCTTTGCTGGTAATCTGCTCACGTTTGAGTTTCGCATCGGTTTGCGCAGCGCGGAAAATATTGTCGGCGAGTTCTTCGCTCCCCATATGATCGAGGATTTGTTGGCTTTTCTTGAGTCCTTTGCGCGCATGAATATCTTTTGCTCCAAGTCCGCCATAGAGGCCCATGTATCCATGGTCTTGAAAAACAGCAAAGTCTAAAGGCTCAATGACGCCTGCCTGTTGTGCTGTTTCGGCTTGCTGGAGATTGTAGATATTCATTTGGGAGCGACGCAATAAGCGTTTCTGGTCCTCTGGCAGAGCGGCCAACTCGTCTGCTATCTCCTGGCGGCGTGTTTGTACAGCAAAATAGGTTTGACCAAGGGCAACAATAGGCTTTGATGGATCGGCGTTTTGTATGATTAAGTAACAAGCATAGCGTGATAGCAGATAATCCTCTACTTGTCGTTGGGCTCCCTTGCCCGCTTTTATCAATTGTACCTCAAGGTGAAAATGATCTGCAACGGCCTGGCCGCTATTCTCACATGCTTTTTTTGCCTGTTCTAAGGCATATTGGAACTTTTCCCATCGCGAATAGCCTAAGAGCTTATAAAGTTGGCGGGCGCTCCAGTATTCGCTGTCGTTCTCGTTTATCTTGCGTATCGTCTCAAAGGGTGGGACATGGGGACTGTCGTTCATGATTCCGTCGCTTTCTCTTTTGGGCTGGCTAGCCAGGGCAATATAGTTCTTGTATTTGTTGACATAATAAAAATATGATAATTTATTCTATATATTTTGACTCATTTATAGCACGAGATATTCAATTCGTCAATGTAATTTGAACCATGCCTTAGAAGCTAACATACACTGTGTGGTGCTTCCAGTACGGCTGAAAGGTTGCTTATAGACATATTATGTACCAGAGTAAGAAGCGTTTCCTTTAAGCTTATTGCCTTCCACGGCACAGCGATTATTAGCAACGCAAACCTTGTGTGAATATGCTACACTAATAACGAGTTTGATAGTGGAGAAGCGCTGTGAATACGTATCAAGTCATCTATCAACGTCATGCTGTTGAACGAATGGCGCAGAGGGGTGTGAGCGAGGAAGATGTCATGCAAGTGCTTCTCACAGGGGAGACAATACAGTTCTATTCTGGTGATACTCCTTTCCCAAGTGAGTTAATCCTCGGTTGGTGTAATAAGCGGCCGCTCCATATTGTGGTTGCAACTGATACGACAAGGCGAAGGAAGATAATAGTGACAGTGTATGAACCAAATCCAGATCAATGGGACACTAATTTCAGGAGGAAAAAGTCATGAAATGCGTCATTTGCAAGCAAGGAGAAACCCAACCAGGAACCACCACCATGACGCTTGAGCGGGGTACCACGACAGTGGTTTTTAAGAACGTACCCGCTGAGGTGTGCCAAACTTGCGGCGAAGCCTATCTGGATGCCAAAACAACAAGACACTTGCTCCACATTGTAGAGGAAGCTGCACGCATAGGAGTACAAGTAGACGTTCGCTCCTATGCAGCATAACGATTCCCTATGATAGGGATTCCCTTGCGCTCCCCTTCTTAGCCCCGCTCTATTATTCTGGGCGAAACCTACGGGCCTGTCAGCGCGATTTTATCGAAAAGCAACGCTGTACCATATAACTGTGACAAATACCACTATTTTTCCTGTGCATCACTTCAATGGAGGATTTTCGGCACATTCTACTGTTCAAACCTTGATGATGGAATAATTCCGTATTATAATTAGGTTATCTAATAAATTAGATACCAAATTATTTGCAAACTTATTTAATAAGGGAGGTGAGCACATGAATCGGAATACCAATCCAACTGCACAGAAGCTTTTGAGGGTTTTTATGCAGTTCAATAAGGTCGAATGGCACCAACGATCAATTGCGGGTTGTACACTTAGCGAAATCAGGGTATTGTTCTGTATCAGAAAAAGCACGAAGCCTGATACTTCCGAAATAAAGGTGTCGGAGATCAGCAAACTACTGCATGTGACCTCTCCAACCATTACCCAATTGCTGAAAGGTCTTGAAGCGAATGGATTAGTCACACGGCACATCGACCCAACAGACCGGCGTGCCGTTGGCATAGCGCTGACGGAGAAAGGTGAAATGGTCACCCAGCAGGCTGCGGATGCTTTTTCCGCCTCCTTTGAGGGATTGGTGGAATACCTGGGAGAGGAGCAAAGCTATCAACTTGCCGAGCTTTTATCCAAAGTGTTTCGCTATTTCAAAGAGAATGCAGCCAGCGCGGATCATTCACCATGGAACGGAGATGAGGTAGCATGATTAAATTGTTCCGGTTCTTAATTCGGTACTTACAGCCCTCCCGCATGCCTGTGGCACTTGTTTTTGTGCTTGTCTTTTTGAATTCCCTTGCAAACCTATATCTTCCCTACTTGATGGCAAATATTGTGGATACCGGGATTGTGAAGGGCGATACAACATACATACTGCGTGTGGGAGGCTTGATGGTGCTGGTTACCATAGTGGGCACCATCTGCGCCATCGTGGCAAGTTTCTTTTCCGCCAGAGTTGCTATTGGCTTTGGCAGGCTCACACGCGGCAAACTTTTCAAGCACGTAGAAAACTTTTCGTTGCACGAGTTTGATTCGGTCGGCACGGCATCGCTGATTACGCGCACGACCAATGATACAACGCAAGTTCAGCAAGTCGTCATCATCATACTCCAAATGATGATCAGCGCGCCCCTGATGTTTATCGGCGGGATAATACTGGCGATTTCCCAGGATGCCACCCTAGCATGGGTACTGGTCGGGACCATTCCGATCCTTTTCATCGCGATCGTTGCGATCATGAGCAAGGCTATCCCGCTCTTTCAAGCTATGCAGGCGAAAATCGATAAAGTAAATCTCGTGCTGGATGAAGGTCTTACCGGAGTGCGTGTCATTCGGGCTTTTGACCGTATCGATCATGAGGAAAAGCGCTTTGACGAGGCAAATCTCGACCTGACCAATACCGCCATCAAGGTCAATCAGATCATCGCGACTATGATGCCGATTATGATGCTGGTGCTCAATCTTTCCACCGTCGTCATTTTCTGGTTCGGCAGCATCCGCGTCAACAATGGCGAGATGCAGATCGGTAATTTAATGGCATTTCTGCAATATGCCATGCAAATTCTGTTTGCGGTGCTGATGCTTTCGATGATGTTTGTCATGCTACCGCGTGCCGCGGCCTCTTCAGACAGAATTGACCAGGTGCTGGGGATAGCGCCCGAAATCAATGATCCCGCGACGGCGAAGCAAGCTGACACACAGCGGGGATATGTTGAGTTCCAAAATGTGACCTTTAGCTACCATGGCGCAGAAGAGCCTGCACTCTGCAACATATCGTTCCATGCCAGTCCTGGTGAGGTCACGGCCATCATAGGTGGCACCGGAGCGGGCAAATCTACGCTGGTCAGCCTGATTCCCCGCTTCTACGACGTGGACGAGGGCCGCGTCCTGGTTGACGGCGTGGATGTTCGCGAGATGACGCAGGAACATTTGCGCGCGAAAATCGGTTTTATGCCGCAAAAGGCGGTGCTCTTTTCAGGAACGGTTGCGGAGAATATCCGCTATGGTAACGAAGAGGCATCGGAGGAAGAGGTAAAGCACGCGGCCGACATCGCGCAGGCCACCGAATTTATCACTGAGATGCGAGACGGTTTTGATTCCGTGATTGCCCAGGGAGGCACGAATGTCTCAGGCGGACAGAAGCAGCGCCTGTCGATTGCCCGTGCCCTGGTGAGAAAGCCGGAGATTTACGTGTTTGACGACACCTTTTCCGCGCTTGATTATACTACCGATGCCAAGCTGCGAACAGCGCTCAGAAGGGAAACCACCGATGCGACGGTGCTCATCGTTGCCCAGCGAGTCGGCACCGTGATGGACGCGGATCGGATTATCGTCTTAGATGAGGGGCGCATTGCTGGTATCGGCACGCATCGAGAGCTGATGGAGACCAGCTTTGTCTATCGTGAAATTGTGTCCTCACAACTGTCATTGGAGGAAATCGCATGAGTGTAGAGCGCAGAGGGATGAGACCCGGCGGGCAAGGCGGCATGGGGTGGATGGGAAGAGGCGGCATGGGTATGCCGGTGCAAAAAGCCAAGAATTTTCGCGGCACGCTCATCAGGCTGCTTGGGTATTTCAAGCCACATACATTTCTCTTGCTGGCCGTACTTGTCGCGGCAGTGATCAGCACGATCTTCAACATTGTCGGTCCGAAAATCCTGGGGTCAGCGACCACCGCGCTCTTTGAAGGCATGGCGCTGAAATCCGAGGGCGTACCGGGAGCTGGGGTTGATTTCGCGTATATCGGGCGAACCCTGCTGCTGCTGAGCGGACTGTACATTGTCAGCGCAGTGTTCAACTACATCCAACAATATCTCATGGTGGGTGTGGCGCAAAAAACGGTGTATACGATGCGTCGACAGGTGGAGGAGAAGTTTGAGCGCCTGCCCCTGAAATTTTATGATTCACGCACGCACGGAGAAATTCTCAGTCGTGCCGTCAATGATATGGATAACATCAGCAGCACGTTGCAGCAGAGTCTGACGCAGTTGATTACCTCCGTGGTCACAATCGTCGGTGTCACCGCGATCATGTTGACCATCAGTCCATTACTGACCCTGGTGGTATTCCTCACCCTTCCAGTAAGCCTGCTCATCACCACCACGATTGCGAAACGCTCGCAAAACTACTTTGCGGGACAGCAAAGGGCGCTTGGGGAGCTCAACGGCCATGTGGAGGAAATGTATACGGGCCACAAGATCGTCAAAGCATTTGGACACGAGAGCAAATCCATCGCGGAGTTCGATGAGTTGAACGAGAAGCTGTATAATTCAGGGTGGAGGGCGCAATTCGTTTCTGGCATGATCATGCCACTGATGATGTTTGTTGGCAACCTTGGTTTTGTCGCGGTGAGCGTCATCGGCGGGATCATGGTCACGCAAAGGGCGATTACGATCGGGGATGTGCAGGCCTTTATTCAATATGCGCGACAGTTCTCCCAACCGATCAACCAGTTAGCGAATATCGCGAATATGATTCAGTTGACGATGGCATCGGCAGAGCGCGTCTTTGAACTGCTCGATGAACAGGAAGAAATACCAGAAGCGGCTGATGCGAAGGTCATTGAGTATCCGCAGGGCGAAGTCCAGTTCCAACATGTCACGTTCAGTTATAAGGAAGATGTCCCGCTGATCGAGGACATGAATATCGATGTCACATCGGGACAGACCATCGCGATTGTCGGTCCGACCGGCGCAGGCAAAACGACCCTGGTCAACCTGCTGATGCGTTTCTATGAAATCAACGGCGGCGAAATACTGGTTGACGGTGTGGACATTACGGAGCTGAAGCGTGGAAATCTGCGCAAGATGTTCGGCATGGTGCTCCAGGACACCTGGCTCTTTACCGGGACGATACGGGAGAATATTGCCTATGGTCGTGAGGATGCCACAAAAGAAGATATTGTGCGGGCTGCAAAAGCAGCACAGGCTGACCACTTTATCAGGACGCTGCCCGAGAGTTACGAGACCGTTTTAAATCAAGAAACAACCAATTTATCGCAGGGGCAGAAGCAGCTGCTGACCATAGCCCGAGCGTTCCTGGCCGACCCGGCGATCCTTATACTTGATGAAGCGACAAGCAGCGTTGATACAAGAACGGAGGTTCTCATTCAAAAGGCGATGGGAGAGCTGATGAAAGGAAGAACAAGCTTTGTGATTGCCCACAGACTCTCCACGATACGGGATGCGGATTTGATCCTGGTCATGAATCATGGCAGTATCGTAGAAAAGGGGACCCATAAGGAGCTTCTTGCGAAAGGTGGATTCTATGCTGACCTGTATAACAGCCAGTTTACGGGTCGAACCCTCCTGGAGGAAGCAGTGTGACCATTCTTCAACACCTCCTTCAAGCCAATGTGCATTGACGTTTCAGGGTGATCAGGATTAGACTTACACTGTATCCAAAAAACGTTATTGGTGACGAAGCAAGAAGGAGGAAATATATGGTAACTCCATTTGGGCATGATGCGCCTTTGTGGGAGGCAGGAGAGGATGTGAAGCGGGAGGCGAACATTACGCGGTATATGCAGTGGCTCAAGAGTGAGAAAGGGTTGAGCTTCCAGACGCGGGACGAATTGTGGCAGTGGTCGGTCGAAAGCCTGGAGGATTTCTGGGCATCATTGTGGGAATACTTTCACATCAAGGCCTCTTCGCCGTACAGCGAGGTTTTGGTGGAGAGGAAGATGCCGGGGGCGAAGTGGTTCCCTGGAGCAAGGCTCAATTACGCAGAGCATGTATTTCGCAATGCCACGTCCAGTCGCCCGGCAGTGCTCTTTCGCTCGGAGAGGCACCACCTGGTGGAGGTGTCGTGGAGCGAGCTATACGAGAAGGTGGGCGCGGTGGCTCATGCGCTGCGGGCGATGGGTGTGCAGCGCGGGGATAGAGTCGTGGCCTACATGCCAAATATTCCGGAGACGCTGATCGCCTTCCTGGCCTGCGCGAGTATGGGGGCTACGTGGTCCAGTTGCTCGCCGGATTTTGGCACCAATAGCGTGATCGACCGCTTCAAACAGATTGAGCCGAAAGTGCTTTTTGCCGTCGATGGGTATCAGTATGGCGGGAAGGCTTTTGATAGACGCCCGGTCATTGCGGATTTGCAACAGGCGCTGCCCACGCTCGAGAAAACGATGCTGGTGCCCTATCTTTACGAGGATATGCAGCCTGGGGTAGGGGGCTTGAGCGATGCAGGGTCGTGGACAGAGTTGTTGAAGCAATCGTCGGAGATCGTGTTTGAGCAGGTACCCTTCGATCACCCGTTGTGGGTGCTGTATTCCTCTGGCACCACCGGCTTACCAAAGGCGATTGTGCAGGGACAGGGGGGGATTTTGCTTGAGCATTTGAAGGGCCTCAACCTCGACCTTGATCTGAAGCCGCAGGATAGATTCTTCTGGTTCACGACCACGGGTTGGATGATGTGGAACCTGCTGATAGGGGGACTGCTGGTTGATAGTATGGTGTTGCTCTACGATGGTAGCCCGGCCTATCCTGATGTTGGCACGCTGTGGCAGTTTGCCGAGGAGAGCGGTATGACCTTTTTTGGTACCAGCGCGGCGTATATTGCTTCGTGTATGAAAGCTGAAATTGAACCAGGGGAAACGTATCATCTGAGCAAACTGCGCGGGATAGGTTCGACGGGTTCGCCGCTGCCGCCGGAGGGGTTCGAGTGGGTTTATGAGCATGTGAAGCGGGATTTATGGCTGGCTTCCATCAGCGGAGGGACGGATGTCTGTTCCGCCTTTGTTGGTGGATCAGTCCTGCTGCCTGTCTACGCAGGGGAACTGCAGTGTCGCTCGTTGGGGGATAAAGTGGAGGCCTATGATGAGCAGGGGAAGTCGTTGGTTGACGAAGTGGGAGAACTGGTAATTACCGAGCCGATGCCTTCGATGCCCATTTTCTTCTGGAACGATGCAGAGGCGAAACGCTACAAAGAGAGCTATTTTGATATGTATCCAGGGGTGTGGCGGCATGGCGACTGGATCATGATTACTTCCAGGGGAAGCGCCATCATCTATGGGCGCTCCGACTCGACTATTAACCGGCAGGGCATCAGAATGGGAAGCAGCGAGATCTACCGTATCGTGGAAGGGCTGCCGGAAGTGCTTGATAGCCTGATTGTGGGGGTTGAACTGCCACGTGGCAGGTATTACATGCCGCTATTTGTGGTGCTGAAAGACGGCATTGTATTGGATGATGCCTTGATAGCAAAGATCAAAGGGAGGTTGCGTAGTGGTATCTCGCCGCACCATGTGCCGGATGAGATATTTGCTATTGCGGCGGTGCCACGTACGCTGAGCGGAAAAAAGCTGGAGGTGCCGGTGAAAAAGCTCTTTATGGGCGTTCCGGTGGAGAAGGCTATCAGTACGGATGCGATGAGTGACCCGCAGTCTATCGAGTATTTTGTCAAGTTTGCTGATAAAGTGAGTGCATTACGAGAAGGTTAAACAGTGTACAAAAGCCCTTTCCCAGTGCGACGTTCCTGGGAAAGGGCTTTTGCACGCTTGATTCAAGTAGGGTCGCTTGTTTGTAGGAGGAGTTTCGCAAGAGGGGGTTTGATTTGCGGGTGTATTCATCGGGATAGTGTGAGGGCCGATAAATCGGCGCTGGGCGCGATAAATCGGCCCCTACGGCTGGTTCATGCATCTCGACAAGTATTGTTCCTTGTGTAATCGATATGGTTTAGTTTATAATTGTTGCATGATTTAGTTTTGGGTTGGGGGTGGGTGTGGTTGGCTTATAGGACGCAGGGCGACGCAAGCGTCCCCACCCCACGCAGGGCGACGCAAGCGTCCCTACGGGTGTTCGATACCGAGGTGCAACATATGACGACTTTGGCTCGATCGCAGGCTCCTTTTGTTTCTACTCTTGCTGGCCACTATTACTATGACCCGGAAATTTATGAGCTGGAACAGGAGAGAATATTTGCTCAGATGTGGGTCTGTGTTGGTCGCGCAGAGGCAATCTCTGGTCCAGGAGCATACCAGGTTGTGGCGATTGGACGGGAAAGTATTATTGTTGTGCGTGGCCGCGATGATGTATTGCGAGCGTTTCTGAATGTGTGCCGGCACCGGGGTGCCCGGTTGTGCAATGAGGCTGCCGGAAAGCTAAAGGGGTCGATTCAGTGTCACTATCATGCATGGACGTATGGCCTGGATGGACGGCTGATTGGGGCACCGAATGTGCTTACCGAGGAGCAGTTTGATCGGGCGTTGTTTGGTCTGCTGCCGGTCGCGTTGGAAGTCTGGGAGGGTCTGATCTGGCTCAATCTTGCCGATTCTCCCACGCCAATCGTGGAGCAGCTTAACGAGTCGATTATTGAACGCTTTGGCGATTATGCTGCGTTTGCTCGTTATCATGTCAGGAATCTCAAGGTGGGGAAGACGATTGTCTATGATGTGAAGGCCAATTGGAAGTTGATCATTGAGAATTTTATGGAGTGCTATCATTGTGCTCCGATGCATCCTGAATTTTGCCAGTTGTTGCCGGATTTCAAGATGGGACATGTCTCTGATTATGTGAATGGAGAAGCGGCAAGGCTAGCTGATAACGTTGAGGCGTTTACTATTACGGGTAAGGCAAGTCGCCCGCCACTACCGGGGCTGCTGCCGGAGGATTTACGACATTATTATGGGATTGTGTTGCAGCCGAACGTGCTTCTGAACCTGCTGCACGATCACGTGGTTGTGCACAGGTTTTTGCCGGATGGTCCGGGGCGCACGGTGATTACGTGTGACTGGCTTTTTGATCCGGAGGTGATGGCGAGACCGGAGTTTGATCCGATGGATGCGGTGGAGATCTTTGATATTGTGAACCGGCAGGACTGGGAGGTATGCGAGTGGACGCAGCTAAGCATGGGTTCCAAGGCGTACGATAGAATCCGCCAGGAGAGAGATGTTTCCGTTTTTACCTACACAATCTAACGAGGTGCTGGCTCAGGTTGAAGATGCGCGGGTGTTCGGCTGGGATCCTCTGCCAGGTATTGTCTCGGTGTGGGCCAATCGAGAAGGGCGAGCGGTGGTGTGGCGGCGCCTGGGAGGACGTGTTACGTTTGCGACGGAGCATTTTCGTCCGTGGCTCTTTGCTTCGATGCTGGAAGATCTTGCTCACCTGGGAACGTCCCTGGTGCCTTCTAATGCGCCCGGCGGGGATGTCGCGCCGGTCAGCTATCATGAACTTGATGGGCCTGAAGGGCCTGAAGGGCCTGAAGGCGCTGAGGGCGCTGAAGGCTCTTATCGTTATTTGCTTTCCGCGCGCGATGGACGAGCGCTTGAACGTATGTTGCTGAGTGGCGCTTCGCGGCGGCTTGGTCGCCAGGTCAACAACTTGAATGATTTGCCGGAGACGTATTACCGCGTTGGTCCGGTTGAACAATACCTGATGCTCAGCGGGCGCGTTTACTTTCGCGACATGATCTATGATGATCTGCACCGCCTGCAATTCGACCTGGAGACGACCGCGCTAGACCCGCATCGTGGACGAATCTTTATGGTCTCTCTGCGCGATAATCGAGGGCTGGCCACAACGCTTGAAGCTCCGACTCCGGGCGAGGAGGCAGTGCTTATCACGCGGCTCTGTGCCTTGATACGCGAGCGTGATCCCGATGTGATAGAGAATCATAATCTCTTTGGTTTTGATCTGCCCTTTCTAGAACAGCGTGCCGAGGTACTAGGCATACCGCTGATACTTGGTCGTGTGGGTGGGCCGACGCTGCTGGAGCGGCGGGAGGAAACCCTGGCTGTAGGCCCTGATGCCCGACGGCGCACGCGTTACAGCGTCGCCGGTCGTGAAATGATCGACACGTTGGATGCGGTGCGGCGCCACGATTTCGTTGTGCGTGATATGCCCAGTCACCGTCTGAAGGAAGTGGCGCGCTATTTTGGGATAGCGCTGCCGAACAGGGTATACCTGGAAGGCGCGGCGATTTTTGAGACCTATCGCAAGAATCCGGAACTGGTGCGCCGCTATGCTCTGGATGATGTGACCGAGGTGGATGGCCTGTCAAGGAGATTGTTGGGGGCGCCCTTCGCTTTGGCGGGCATGGCGCCGCGACGATACGAGCGTTTGGCGTCGGCTGGTCCCGCGATGGGTATTCTAGAGCCGATGCTGGTCAGGGCGTACTTGCGGGCCGGAGCGGCTCTGCCCCGCCAGGTGGCAAACGAGAGCGCGGAGATCGGGCTGCATGAGGGGGGAGCTGTGCACCTCTTTGCCGAGGGCATTGCCGAGCAAGTGGTGAAGGCTGACGTGGCTTCGCTGTATCCCTCGCTGATGCGTACTTACCAGATAGGTCCCGCGGGCGATCGTCTGGGCGTCTTACTGAGCATTTTGAGCCGCCTGACGGACCTGCGGCTGGCGCATAAGGCGGCGGCGAAGGCGGCCATACCGGGTTCGGTCGAAGCGAACGCGCACGATGCCACGCAGGCAGCGATGAAGATCCTGGTTAATTCTGCCTACGGCTATATGGCGGCTGGTTCGATGGCACTGTTCGCCGATGCTCGCGCCGCCGGGGAGGTGACGCAGCGAGGGCGCGAGGTGCTTGCCCAGGTGGTGGAGGCGCTGCGACGGCGAGGTATGGCCCTGATAGAGGGCGACACAGATGGCGTCTATTTTGCTGTTCCTGGCGGTTGGACGGAGGAGCAAGAGCGCGAACTGGTCGACGAGATCGCGGCGGGATTGCCAGCGGGTATTCGACTGGAATACGAGGGACGATACAAAGCGATGTTCAGTCACGAGGTGAAAAACTATGCTCTGCTGACTTATGATGGGCAGTTGATCGTGCGCGGCGTGGCGCTACGTTCCAGCCGGGCCGAGCCATTTGGAGAGCGTTTTCTGCACCAGGCGTTGCTCTGTGCCATGACTAATGATATTACCGGGCTGCGCAGGGTGTATCTTGAGACGGTCGCTGCCCTACGCAACCGTACATTGCCGGCTTCTGAACTGGGGGCAAAGGTACGCCTTTCGAAAACGACTGAAGCCTACATGGCCTCGCGTGCAGCGCATCCGGAGCCACAATACGAAGCGCTGCTGGCGGCTGGACGCACGCGCTGGTTTCCGGGCGAGCGGGTGCGCTACTATCGCACGCGGAACAAGAGGTATGTGTGGTTGCCGGAAGAAACAGAGGAGGCATCGGTGGGGTATGATTGGGAGGCGGATATGAGGGAGAAGGGAGGAGAGCAGGAGGAGGAGATTGATGCCAATAATCCAGCACCTAGGAAGCTGGATGTGGCTGCACTACCTGTTGGCAAGGGAGATATAGCTAACCGCAGGGATTATGACGTGGAGCATTATCTGCAAGTGCTGGTGACGTCGTACGCGGGACGGCTGCGGAAGGCGTTTTCGGGGGATGATTTTGAGCAGCTTTTCCGGCTGGATGGCCAGGAGGGGTTGTTTGACCGGCCTGTGGAGGATATTCAGCCGAGGTGGATACGGTGTTCTTCATGAGGGTGATGGCATCAGCTGCGACGTGGTCTGTACTCCCAGGAAGCGACCCAGATCTGCGATCTCAGCCTCCAGTCCCGGTTGCACTTCGGGTGTAAGCTGGTCGAATGGCTCCAGCAGGACGTCCAGGCGGTTTTTCTGTCGCTTGCTCTTCCAGGTTCCCACCACACGACCATTTACCAGCAGCGTTGGCTTGAGCAATCCACCTCCGGCGTTAATGCGTTTTGCGTGCTGTGGAGGCAGCAGCAGGTCTCTCTTCTTATAGCCTAGTAAATAGGTATCAAAGCCGGGCAGTAGACGAACGACTGGAGCATCTATGGGCGGTTCGTCTAACCATGATGCGTACGTTTTGAGCATCCAGGCCGGGCGGTCAGCTATCTCTACCTCAATACGTTGGTCAGCGATGCGTTGCCATGCTGCCCGTGTCGTGCTCATAGGCATGCCTGACCACGCGGCCAGGTCTTCTGGAGTGGCGGGGCTGTAGGCTTTGAGATAGCGGCGCGCGAGTTCTGCGTGCGCTGATTCTTGTGAGAGTGAATGTACCTGGTGCCCCTGGCCTACCCAATCGCTCAGGAGCACGTAGGTCGGTTTTACGCCGCGGTCAGGTCCCAGACAGATGAGACCTTTGAGTGCTGCATGCCATATGAAGTAGGGCCTGGCCTGGCCGGTGAGCCGGATGTCGTGGGTGGCCAACTGCTCGACGAGTTCATCGCGGGTCAGTGGTCCCTTGTTCGCGAGCACAGTGTGTATGGCGCGGACGCCTCTCGCGAGGATATCTTCGTCCAGGCCCAACTCGACATACCGACGTCGATTGCCCGCAATAAAAACGGGGCTGAAGAGCGGCAGGAGCCAGCCGAGATCTTCTGTTGCCAGCAGGTGTAGAGTGCCGCGCTGCCCCCAGGTACGTATCACAGAGCGCTCCTGCACTCGCGCGCGCTCGACATCATCGTTCAGCAGGCCGGTGCTGCGGACACGCACCGCCAGCGCCGCGGCGGATGCATCCTGCGCCTGGATGCCACATAAGTCCTTCACGACTTGAGCGACATCAGTGATCGCAACAGATTGCTGTGGAATGAGCAGCTGTGCACGCTGGCGTAACAAGCGGACTTGATTGTCGGATAAGGAAATTGCCATTGTTTCTATCTGTTTGCTCACTTGTTGAACATTACGTCTTTATTATACAATCCAGGGGGCCTGGATTACCTGTGTAAGAAAGGTACCTGGCTTGTAGGGAGAGCACGTAAATGATATGCTTTATATAGGCGATGGGGAAATCAATTTCTCTAGTAAATAGAAGCATGAGAAGCTTGGAGAGCAATGACGATAACGGCATCGTCGCCTATCTGCTGCGTTCTCTCAATTTCAAGAGGTGTCCCTCAGAAAGGAGCAAGCAATGTACATCGCGATACGTAAGTACTACATTATCCCTGGAGCAGTGGATGAGTGGATGCGGCGCGTTCAATGGGGTTTTGTGCCTATTATCAGTCAGATGCCTGACTTCATATCGTACTATGCCCTGAAAATAAGAGATGACGAAGCTATCTCCGTCAGTATCTTTGACACGCAAGCTGGGGCGGAAGAGTCTGTCCGGCAAGCGGCTGAGTGGGTTGCCACGAATATAGCCTCGCTCAATCAAGGGTTACCAGAGATTATGGTTGGCCATGTGCAAGCCCATAGCGGGCCTTTGAGCTTATCAACGAGAAGCGACAAACCTGTCTCTCGTTGAGCGTAATGAAGCCAGACCCTTCGCTACGCTCAGGGTGACAAGGGAACTCAGCGACAAACCTGTCTCTCGTTGAGCGTAATGAAGCCAGACCCGCCAAAGGCTAGCATTCGCTTCAAGCTGGTGGTTTCCTTTCAGAGCGGAAGCAGCTGCTGGGTGCTTATTCGCAGACCAAGACGGTGTGGGTCAATCTGCACTTGAGCACCCATTCTGCGAAAAGACAGTGCGTGTTTGCCCTCCCTCATAAACACGCACTGTCTTTTCGCGGGTTGTTATTCGCCGGTCAACAGGATAGCTTTTCCTTTTACTTTGCGGTTCATTAGATCATTGAGTGCGTCGGCGGCGCGCTCGAGGGGGTAGGTGGCAGAGATATGGGGTTTGATTATGCCCTGGGCTAGCAGGGTGAGGAGCTCCTGGAGGTTTTGCTGGCTGCGTTGGGGTTCGTGTTCTGTAAAGGAACCCCAGAAGACGCCGACGATGGAGCTGCCTTTGAGCAGGGGTAGGTTGAGTGGGATGCGCGGGATGTCGCCGGCAACAAAGCCTATGACCAGGAAGCGACCATTCCAGGCGACACTGCGCAGGACGGGTTCGCTAAAGTTGCCTCCTAGAGGATCGAAGACGACGTCGACGCCTTTGCCGTTGGTGAGGGCTTTCATGCGCTCTCTGACATCTTCGGTGCTGTAGTTGATGGTTTCGTCTGCGCCCATCTGTTTGCACGCGGCGAGCTTTTCATCACTTGAGGCGGCGGCGATGACGCGCGCGCCCATGAGCTTGCCAAGCTCTACGGTTGCGAGACCAACTCCGCCAGAGGCGCCGAGGACGAGCAGGGTCTCGCCCGGCTTGATCTGGGCACGGTCCTTGAGCGCGTGATAGGCGGTACCGTAGACGAGGGTAAAGCCAGCGGCGGTGGGAAAATCTATGGTTGCGGGTATTTTGATGAGTGTTGTGGCTTCGGTGACGACCTCCTCGGCATAACCGCCTATGCCGCAGAAGGCGATGACGCGATCACCAGCCTTGACGATGTGTACTTCCTCACCTACTTCTTTGACGATGCCTGAAACCTCGCTGCCAGGGGAGAAAGGCAAAGGCGGTTTTAATTGGTACTTGCCCTGGATGATCAAGATGTCTGGATAGTTTACTCCGCAAGCCTTGACGCTGACGACGACCTGGTCTTTGCCAGGAGTGGGAGAAGCGATATCTTCAATGACGAGGCTTGCGGGCGGGCCGTATTCTTTACATAAGACTGCTTTCATGTGGAATTTTCCTCCTGAGTGTGTTGAGTCATATTATAGCAGATGGAGAGACCACGGCAGGTCGACCACGAGCCAGGTCGACCCTAGCACGGCAGGTCGACCAGGGCCAGGTCGACCGCAAGGGTCGACCCTACTATATACGTTCAGCGCTTCACACCGTGAAGCGTTTTGAGGAGGCCGTTTAGTAAGATGAGATAGGGTGATGGGATGCGTGACGCGGGCAGGTCGATCGCGAGGGTCGACCAATACGTATCAACCTAAGAAAAGCCCATCAAATGCTGTAGGGGCGATGGCGCGGCAGGAGGACGGCACTGTCATGCTGAGGGCAACGAAGCATCTTGAGGCCCTTAGGGACAGACCCTTCGCTACGCTCAGGGTGACAGGGCGCCGAGAGAGAGACCCTTCGCTGCGCTCAGGGTGACAACCGGGGAAGCAGCAAGGGTGACAACTGAGGAAGCACCGGCCAAGTTGGGCGTATACCAGCAGCGCTTATCATGGACATGTTTCCGCCTAAGTGTACAAGAGACGTTGGACAATTAGGAGAAAGAACGTATGCCACTGGATCCACAAACTCAGGCAGTATTAGAGATGATGGCCGCTATGAGCGCGCCCCCTGTACACGCTCAATCCGTTGAAGAGGCGCGCCAGGCAATGGCTATGATGGCCGTGATGGCCGGCGAACCAGAACCTGTGGGCAAGGTTGAAGACCGCGATATAGCCGGGCCGGAGGGAACGATCCCGGTACGCATATACACGCCAGAGGGGAAAGGTCCATTTCCTGTGCTTGTCTACTTTCATGGTGGTGGTTGGGTCATTGGCAATATCGAAAGCCATGATGCTGTTTGCCGCACGTTAACAAATACGGTGGACTGCATTACCGTTTCGGTGGACTATCGCCTTGCCCCCGAATACAAATTTCCTGCAGCGCCAGAGGATTGCTACGCGGCGACTAAGTGGGTTGCAGAGAATGCTGCTACTTTCAGTGGTGATCCTGCACGCGTTGCCGTTGGGGGCGATAGCGCAGGCGGCAACCTGGCTGCAGTCGTGTCGTTGATGGCTCGTGACCGGGGTGGCCCCAGCCTGGTGTACCAATTACTGATCTATCCAGCCACCGATTATTACCTGCCTGGTACCCCTTCCCTCGAGGAAAATGCCGAGGGGTATATGCTCACCAGGGATGACATGATATGGTTCCTGGATCACTATCTTGCAAGTGAGGCCGATATAAAGCATCCCTATGCATTTCCACTCCAGGCGGGGGATCTGAGCGGCTTGCCACCGGCAATGGTGATTACCGCCGAGTACGATCCCTTGCGGGACGAGGGAGAAACGTACGCGGTTCAAATGGAGCAGGCAGGGGTAACGGTTCAAGCTACCCGCTACCATGGGACGATCCACGGCTTTGTCAGCCTGGCAGCGATGATAGACCTGGGGAAGCAAGCTCTGACCGATGCAGCTGCTGGCCTGCGTTCAGCTTTCGGAAATGATTAGATATTCTGGTCCCTCTTGCGGATATGGCAGCCGACGGCTGCCACATCCACAACATCATATGAAGAAGTTTTTTTGCGAAAGGCAATTTCAGGCTAGCTGGGCAGGGGAGTTGCGGAAAAGGCCAGGATGATGCTGCCTGTCTGGGTGTTCACGCTCGATAAACAAAGTGCGTAGCTGCCCTTCAACACAGTAGATGGTATGGCCTGTTGCAATTTGTCATTGATCTGTTTTTCAAAAATGGATGCGAAGCCGGTGACGGGAATGCTGCCATAATCGGCTTTGAGGATATGCATTTGCAGGTTACATGCATCGGCGTAGGGCTGAAGCACGATGGTAATATTCTGAGTTACGGGAACGCTCAGTACATTGTACTGGTATGAACCGGTGATGGTCATCTGGTCGCCAGGGTCAAACTGTACCTGCAGATTGGTGATCTTTCCCGGTATGCCCGCGTCTTGCAAACTTTTTTCGGCGATGGGGCCAATCAAGGTTGCATCAGCCTGTACGGTGATATTGCCGGGTTGAGGGGGCGCAGTAGTGATCGGGGGGTTGGTGCCGGACATGGCCAGTATAAGCAGTAGTACGGCTGCTATGCCCACCGCTATGCCTAAGATAAAAGTGATCAAGGCAAGGGCAATATGTAAGGGACGGCGCTTTTTGGCGGGTGGTTCTATTGGGGTGGTTTTCTCTTCTGCCATCGATTTCTCCTCTGCCATGCTTTACTCAGAGCTTGTGAATTATTATAGTTCAGTCTATATTACATTTTCCAATATGATGAGCGCAAGTTGCCAAAGAGTCCATCTGAAAAGTTGTAGAATGGAGGGGCGAATAACAGATAAGAGAGAAAGGATTTGGAGCCATGGTGATTAGAGTGTGTGTAGCGGGTGCAACTGGCTGGGCTGGTAGTGCGGTGACAGGCAACATCTTAGCGTCGAGCGAATTTCAGCTGGTGGGGGTGATCGCCCGCCAAAAAGCTGGAGTCGATATTGGAGAGGCGCTGGGTCGTGGGAGGGTGGGCCTGAACATCGTTGCATCGCTGGAAGAGGCTCTGGCGACACCGGTCGATGTTATCATTGACTACACGAGGCCTGACTCGGTGAAGGCCCGTATCCTGACGGCGCTGGACAAAGGTGTGCGGGTGGTCGTTGGTACGTCAGGGCTGACGGCGAGCGATTACGAGGAAATTGAGCAAAGAGCACAGGAACGAAAACTGGGGGTTATCGCGGCTGGCAACTTCTCCATTACGGCAGCCCTGGCAAAGCATTTCGCTTTGATTGCGGCCCAATATCTGCCTTCCTGGGAGATCATTGATTATGCTAGCGCGGATAAAATTGATGCACCCAGCGGGACGACGCGCGAACTGGCTGAAGCACTGGCAACCGTGGCCCAAAACCAACTGACTGTTCCGCTTGAGCAAACACACGGTCCCAGGGCGGCACGTGGAGCGACAATTGACGGAACGCAGGTCCATTCTATACGCCTGCCAGGCTATATTATTGCGTTTGAAACGATCTTTGGGCTGCCCGATGAGCGCCTGAGTATTCGTCACGATGCCGGATCAAGTGCCGAGCCGTATGTGGGTGGCACACTGCTGGCAGCGCGCAAGGTGATGGAGGTGCGTGGCCTGGTGCGCGGATTAGACCAACTCCTTTTTCATTTGTGAGGTAACCTCCTTGACGTTATACGACTAATTATCTACAATGGGCAGGTAGAGTAATGACACCTTCCCGGATTGAGAATCAGTCTGAATGTGAAGGGAGGTATGTATGGCAGATCGCGTGGGAGAGCAACTGGGGAACTACCGCCTTGTGCGTTTGTTGGGACAGGGGGGCTTCGCCGAAGTATATCTGGGAGAGCATATTTACCTTGGTACTGCTGCTGCCATCAAAGTGCTATATGCCAAGTTAGCAAGCGATGATTTTGAGCACTTTCGCAAGGAGGCGCGCACTATTGCTCGGCTGGTGCATCCTCATATCGTGCGCGTGCTGGACTATGGCATAGAGGGCACGACTCCCTTTCTCGTCGTGGATTATGCCCCGAATGGCACCCTCCGCACGCGGCACCCTAAAGGAGTGCCTGTGCCATTGCCGACTGTTGTCAGTTATGTGACGCAAATTGCCGAGGCTTTGCAATACGCGCATGATCAGAAAGTGATTCACCGGGATGTCAAGCCGGAGAACGTGCTATTTGGTCGAAGGAATGAAGTTTTACTCAGTGATTTTGGTATTGCATTGGTAGCGATGACTACAAATTATCGCAGCACGCAGGGGATGCAGGATATGGCGGGTACCATTGCTTACATGGCCCCGGAGCAGATTCAAGCCCAGGCGGAGACTGCCAGTGACCAGTATTCGCTTGCTGTAGTTACCTATGAATTATTGAGCGGAGCGCGACCCTTTCAGGGAGCATTTACGGAGGTCGCGGTGAAGCACACATTGGTGCCTCCGCCCTCATTACGTGAGAAACTGCCCATGATCTCCGCCGATGTCGAGGCGGTGGAGATGAAGGCTCTTGCAAAGGATCCAAAGCAGCGCTTTGTAGATGTACAGACCTTCGCGGCTGCTTTGGAGGAGGCCAGCAGGAATGCCTCGTCGAGGACTACTTTTCTTGGAGATATACCCGTTTCCCAGGAACAAGGAGCTTCATTCTCACCGGAGACGATTGTACTGTCACAACAGGAAGCACAGGAAGTCTCCCCGACGGCTCTTTTCACAACGCCTGACGTGGCACAACAGCCATCAACAGATGAATTGTTAGCCGATAAGCCTGCAATCTCCGCGATGATTACGCCTGCATTTGAGCAGAAGGAAGCGGTGGAAGCGGTGGAAGCGGTGAATACGCCCGTATTGAAGGAGAAGGAGACAACCGCGCTGACATCGCAGCTTCCACACAAGGGGATAACCAGGCGTGCTGTGCTGGTGGGATTGGCCGGAGCGGCTATTGTGGGCGTGGTTGGCGGCGGTATTGCCTTGCTAACACATCCGCTGGGATCGCAAACAGCAATACAGCCCAGGAATGTTCCGCCGGGTACAAATGTAGGAACGCTCTACACATTTCGCGGTCATAGCGGCTGGGTATGGGCGGTGGGCTGGTCACCCGATGGGGCGCGCATCGCGTCAGGCAGCGGGGATGCGACGGCCCAGGTGTGGGATGCGACGAGTGGTGATCATCTCATCGTGTATTCCGGCCATTCCGATTCCGTTTACGGTGTGGCGTGGTCGCCTGATAGGAAGCGCGTCGCCTCCGGGGGATTTGATAAAACGGTGCAGATTTGGGATGCGACTTTTGGCGATCACTACTACACCTATCACGGTCACAGCGGCTGGGTATGGGCGGTGACATGGTCGCCCGGCGGGAAACACATCGCCTCGGCGGGGCAGGATACGACGGTGCAAGTGTGGGACGCGGCGAATGGTCGACACACCAACACGTACCTGGGTCATACTGGCTTTGTGCATGCCGTAGCATGGTCGCCTGATGGGAAGCGTATTGCTTCGGCCAGTAGCGACGGGACGGTGCAGGTGTGGGATGCTGTTACGGGCGTGCGGCTCTATACCTATCAGCCCTATTTTACAGACATATGGTCGGTAGCGTGGTCGCCTGATGGGAAGCGTATTGCCTCGGCCAGCGACGATAAGACGGTGCAGGTATGGGATGCGCTGGATGGCTCGCACCTCTACATTTATAAGGGTCACACAGATTTTGTCTATGTTGTGGCGTGGTCACCTGATGGGAAGTATATCGCTTCAGCAGGGGATGATAAGACGGTGCAAGTGTGGAGCGCAATTGATGGTACACTCGTGTATACGTATCGCGGCCATACAGCCGGTGTGCGTTCGGTTGGCTGGGCTCCGGATGGGAAGCGTATTACTTCTGGCTCCTGGGATGAGACGGTACAGGTCTGGAAATTGGAATAGATGGAATGTATAGTATAATGGCTGAGATATATCCGACGGACCGTGAATCGTTGGAGCGCGACTGCGATGTGGAGTTCTTTATCGCCAGCGGGCCGGGTGGGCAGCACCGTAATAAAGTAGAGACAGGGGTGCGGCTGTTGCATCGTCCGAGCGGGATTATTGTGATGGCTACCGAACGGAGATCACAGCATGCCAATCGTGAGATGGCGTTTGAGAGGATGGCTGCACGGTTGGAGGAAGAGCAAAAGGTGGTGATTCCACGAAAGCGAACGCGCCCCAGCGCGGCTAGCCGGCGCCGCCGGATTGAAGAGAAGCGTCACGTGGGTCAGATTAAGAGGCAGAGGGCTGCTCCTCCTTCGCAGGAGTAGGTTTTTGAATTGTTATGGCGTTGTGGGTAGGTAGCGGGGGACGTGGCGGACCCTGGTGCCTTGTTCGAAGGCGTAGGCGAGTTTGATTAATGTTGGTTCGCTGTAGGCTCTGCCGATAAAGGTCAGACCCACGGGAAGTTCAAAGGTGTATCCCGCGGGGACACTGATGGCGGGGTAACCTGCCAGTGCAGCGGGTTGCGAACTGCCGCCTACAGAGTGATCTCCATTAATGAGGTCGATGCGCCAGGGCGGGATGCCGCCAGGTATGACGAGGGCATCCAGATTACAGGTGTCCATGACCAGGTCGATGCCTTCTTCACGTGAGAGGCGGCGGTTCTCAGCGAGGGCTTCGAGATAGATAGGCTCGGCGAGAGAGGTGGTTTCCTGGGTCATCAGGAGGAGTTCTTGACCGAAGTAAGGAAGCTCTTCTTCAGCGTGTGCAATGTTGAACTCGATGATGTCTGCGAGAGTGCGAACCGGCGATTCGGTAAGTTCGGCCAGGTAGGCGTTGAGATCGGCCTTAAATTCATGGAGCAGTACGACCATTTCCGCATTAGACGAGGACATTTGTTTGGCCGTCGGGATGTCCGCCGGGTCGATGATCTCTGCTCCCAGCTCGCGCAATTGCTCAATAGCTCTGCTGGCTATTGCGTCAGACTTTGTATTGTTGCCAAAAAATGTCTGGCGGGCGACGCCAATGCGCGCCCCACGCAGGCCGTTGGGGTCCAGGAATTGCGTATAGTCGGTATAGAATTTGCCTGCGCTCTCCCGTGTGGCGGGGTCGCACGGGTCAACACCGGTCAAAGCTCCGAGCAGGGCAGCAGCATCGGATACGGTGCGACCAAATGGGCCAACAGTGTCCTGGCTATGTGCGATGGGAATGACTCCAACGCGGCTGGTGAGACCAACAGTCGGCTTGATACCAACGACCCCATTTGACGAAGCTGGACAGAGGATCGAGCCATCCGTTTCAGTGCCTAATGATGCGGCGGCTAGATTGGCGGCGACAGCTACTGCTGATCCTGAACTTGAACCGCAAGGCGTGCGATCCAGCACATAGGGATTAAGGCTTTGCCCTCCACGGCCACTCCACCCGCTCGATGAGGCAGTGGAGCGAAAGTTTGCCCATTCGCTGAGATTTGTTTTGCCCAGGATGACTGCTCCCGCTTTGCGCAGTCTGTCCACCACAAAGGCATCGCGTGGTGGGCGTGAGCCTACCAGGGCGAGCGATCCTGCAGTTGTTTGCATCGCATCTGCCGTGGCGATATTGTCTTTAAGAAGAATAGGAATGCCGTGAAGGGGACCTCGAGGTCCTATGTGTTTGCGCTCCTGGTCTAACTTTTCCGCTATGTGAAGTGCCTCGGGATTGATTTCCAGGATTGATTTCAAGGAGGGGCCATGCTGGTCGATTGTGTCTATACGTTGAATGTACATTTCAACGAGCTGACGAGAGGTTAGCTGATCCTCGATCATTGCGTTTTGCAACTGAACAATCGTTGCCTCTTCCAGGTGCTTAAAGGGATCTCTCTGTTCCAGGTTCGTCACTGATCATTCCTTTTCATTGTTGCGGCTAAAATGCTAGCAAGGCCGAGTTACGCCTTGCTAACGTTACTATCATACACTATTTATGTTTGCTTGTCTAAGGTCGTAAGTATCAGCGAATATGTTGTAAAATAATGGGGGACTGTGGCATTATAAGCGTATTACATGGATGGAGTTGCATAAATGAAGGTAAAGAGGCTGGTCACCTGGGGTGGCATAACGCTCGGGGCACTGGGAATGGGGCTGGCGATCAAGAGCTTGCTGCCGCAGCGTTTTTTGACAGACGATTGGGTTGAGCGAAAGCCAAGTCAGCCATTAGATACGGCGAGTTTTCCTGAAGTCGAAGTATCATTTTTGCGTTGTGGCAGTATTACCATCCCGGAACCGATAGCCGTGCGCGGCGCATTCACGCTGGCTCCGCGTGTTATGACCCATAGCGCGGTATTAATAGGCCATCCGAAAGCGCTATTTTTATATGATACGGGTCTGAGCAGCGAAATTGATACGTATCTCGTTGACCAGTCACTCTTCTTTCGTAAGACCCTGGGGCATTTCCAGTTAGAACAAACGCTGGGCAGCCATCTCAAAGAGCGGGGGATTGAGCGTAGCGATCTCGATTTTGTCTTGCTGTCACATCTGCACTGGGACCATGTTAGTGGTATTCCTGATATTCGAGGCGTTCCGCTGCGTATCAATCGCGTTGAGTACGAGGCGGCGAAACTGTGTTTGCTTGATGCGGGCAATGGACTTGTGCAGCGTTTATTGGGTGATAATCCAATAGAGTTCTTTGATTGTGCGGGACCTACATATGAGGGGTTTCGTTCCAGCTTTGACGTCTTTGGGGATGGCTCTATAATACTGGTCCCTCTGCCGGGACATACCGCCGGAAACACTGGGATGTTCGTCAATCGGTCCAATGGACCACGTTTGTTCCTGTTGGGCGATGCGGCCTGGGTTTCGCAGAACTATCTTCGTCCAACAACGATGCATCCCTTCATCTGGTCTCGCGTCACCAGTGACGATGCCACGGCTCGCCAGACCCTGATCGATCTGCACTACTATGCACTGCGACATCCTGAGATTCCCCTGATCGCAATGCACGATGCCGAATTACAGGAGAAGTTTATGAAGTCAGAACGGCATATCCAGGCAGTGGGTAGATACACATGAGAGCAACGGATATTGTGCGCAAAGACAAGGAACAGCCTGTTGGATTGATGCGTCTCCTACAGCGAGCGGAGATGTGCAGGCAGTATATAGCCCACATACCCAGGTGGCGAAAACCTGTGATTGGCTATGTACTCACTTTCCCTACCGTTGCCCTGGCTACTGTCCTCGTGATGTTGATGAAGTACTATTTGCTGCGCTTCTATTTCCCTGGTGCGACTATGTTGCTGGCGATTGTGTTGGTGGCACTACTTTGGGGGATTGGCCCCGCGTTGCTCTCTGTTATCCTCTGCACGCTGTCTCTCGATTATTTTTACATTTCCCCTGAATATCAAATTGGTTTTCAAAGATGGAATGGCCTGATACAAATTTTGCCATTCTTCTTGATCGGTATTCTGATCGCCATCATCTCTGGTCAGCGAGAAGCTGCGCGCAGGCGTGCTCTCTTTGCGGAACATGCGCTTAAGGAACATGCTGATAATCTTGAGCAGGCCAATCAAGAACTGATAGAGGTCAATGAAATGAAAGATCAGTTTATTTCGATGGCCTCTCACGAGTTGAAAACCCCCATCACTACTATTCGCGGGCAGGCACAACTTATGTTACGGCGTCTCACAAAACAGAAAGAACTATCACAAGAATTTGCGGATGTGCGCACTGCTTTAGAGAAAATTGATGAGCAGACGTATCGCTTAAGTGCCCTGGTGGACGATCTACTCGACCTGGGAAGTATTCGCGCGGGCAAGATTGAATTGCGTCTAGGGCGCTGCGACCTGTGTGAAATTTGCCGCGTGATGCTGGAGGCTGATAGCGAGCGACTGAGCCAGGTTGGTACCAACCTGGTCAGTAATGCAATCAAGTACTCGCCGGATGGGAGTCCTGTCAAGGTGAGTGTAGTGAGGCAAGAGAATACAGCACGGCTCGCGGTACAAGATTTCGGGCAGGGTATGGAGAAAGAACAGCTGAAACATATTTTTGAGCCGTTTTATCGTGCGCCAGAGGCGCAATCGTCGAAGAAAAGCGGTTGGGGGCTTGGCCTCGTCATCTGTAAAGATATTGTCGAGCGGCACGGCGGGCGTATCTGGTGTGAGTCGTGCGAGGGAGAGGGCAGTACGTTTTATGTGGAGTTGCCGCTTCACACTCTTTAATGGGGAGTAGTAACACATGGCGAGGGATACGTCACAACAAGGCATCGCCCCGTCACCGGGCGACCACAAGGGTCGCCCCTACTATGCTACGGCTGCGCAAGCCGGCGCGTGCATTGTGGCAAAGGAACGTTTCAGTTAGAAAAAAAGGAAATAACAAGAAGTCTGGTTATAAGGGGAAGGCTGACCAGTATAATTGGGCGGAAGATTATGAGATTTAGGGAAGGCAGGGGTGACAGGAGTCGAACCTGCTGAAACTCGTTTTGGAGACGAGCGCCTGACCGTTTGGCGCCACCCCTATGTGCGTTTTGACGGTAGTAGTATCTCATAATTGGTTTTTTTTGTCAACAGGTTTTGGG
>WNGR01000419.1_pt1 | contig 71367 bp, 73 predicted proteins | sample 5407581 | NCBI WGS metagenome assembly WNGR01 (sample SAMN13153383, study PRJNA577476) | soil metagenome | isolation source: 80 cm soil or saprolite under Garry oak tree replicate 2 | place: USA:California | collected 2016-06-15
CGCCGGACGGGACATCGCCCTTGCCCGACGAGCCCATGGTGAAGTCGCAATACCGACGCTATGGCAATCTCGTTTATGGCATTGACACGTTCCGGGGTCTCTTCAACGACCGCCAGCTCTACGTTCTCGGTTCCCTCTGCGAGGCGGTCCGGGCCGCTCACACGCAGATGCTGGACGAAGGGATGCAGCCCGACCGCGCCATCGCAGTCGCGACCTATCTCGGACTTTGCGTGGACCGCATAGCTGACTACGACTCCTCCTTTACGAGCTGGGCGACGTCAGGGGGGTTTCAGCGGAGCACGTTTCCCCGTCAGGCAATCGCAATGGTGTGGGACTACGTTGAGATCGACCCGCTTCAGGATATCTCTGGCAGCTGGAAGGGTGCAGTTCGGTGGATCGAGCTTGCGATCCGCCGCTGCGCGGCATCGAGCGCTTCTCCGGCGAGAGTGCAGCGTGGCGATGCCCAGAGCCTACAGTTCCAGGACAATACATTCGACGCTGTGATCGTCGACCCGCCGTACTACGATGCGATTCAGTACGGAGATCTTTCGGACTTCTTCTATGTCTGGCTGAAACGGAGTGTCGGACATCTCCACCCAGGCGTTTTCGGCACGCCATTGACGCCGAAACAGCAGGAGGTTATTGAGAGCCGGGCCGACCGGAAGTCGCCGGAGTACATCTCGCACGATGAGTTCGAGCGTCGGCTTCAGCGGGCGCTCGGCGAGATGGCTCGCGTTGTGAAGAACGACGGGATAGTGGCGATCGTCTTCGCCCATACTGACGTTGAGGCCTGGGAGCGGCTCCTTCGGGCACTACGATCAGCGAATTTGGTGGTTACGACATCGTGGCCGATGCGATCCGAGCGTGAAGCCCGGAGCACCGCACATATCAGCGCGGTCCTCAGCTCGTCCGTGGTGCTCGTGTGCCGTCCCCACCGCGCTGAGCAGCAAGGTTTCTACGATGACGTGGTCCGTGCACTGGAGGATCGCATCGCTGAGCGCCTGGATGCCTTCGAGGCGATGGGCCTCGTGGGTGCCGATTACTTCGTGTCTGCGATCGGGCCGGCGTTCGAGGTATTCGCCGAGTACTCCAGGATTGTGAAGCTCTCCGGCGAAGAGGTCGATGTGCCGGACTTGATGGTCCTTGCCCGCCAGGCGGTGGCCCGTCATGCGATGCGGCGTCTGCTGGGCCCCGAGTCGCTAGCCGTACTTGACCCGGAGTCGTTGTTCTACCTGACCTGGCGGTGGGCCTATCTCACGGCCTCGATCCCGGCTGATGAGGCATACAAGCTGGAGAAGGCATTCGACGTCGACCTCGGGTACTTGTGCCACCCCCGCGGATTCGGCCGCCAGTCCGGCTCCAACTTCACCGTGCTCGGACCACAGGATCGGAAGGATCTCAAGCTGTCGGCCTCCCCGGCACTGATCGACGTGCTTCATCTCGCCTGCCAGCTCTGGGACGCTGGGCGACGACGTGAGCTGGAGGAGATGCTGGGTGCTACGGGGATGGGCGTCGAGCCGGGGTTCTGGTCGATGGCGCGCGCCCTCGCGGAGATCCTGCCAGACGGGGACCGGGAGCGCACCATGCTCCTTGGCCTAACCGGTAACCAGGATGCCCTGGCGCAGGCGGCTGCACGATCGACCACAACGTTTGAGGAACTCACGCTGTTCGATGCGGGGTCATCTTGATGAGATACCTGAACTCGCGGCCGTCTAGGGAGCCAATACGATGACCGAACTCAAGCCCTGGCTAGAGATTGCTGAGCCGAGGCCCGATATCGCGGATGGGTCCTTCGACGAGTCCCTTTTTGCTGCGGATCTTGGCTTGGTGGACCGTGGCCGGGGGCCGGCTGACTACCTGGATCCCGTGACATTTTGTGAGAAGACATACCTGACGGAGAACTTACTGGCGTTCTTGCGGGAGCTGACGTCCCGGCTGTCCGGGGATATGTCGGCTGCCGGTGTTTACCGGCTGCAGACCGAGTTCGGTGGTGGCAAGACCCATACGCTGCTGGCCGGCTATCACTTGTTCCGGGATCCGGCCCGGGTCACTGGCACCGCGTTCTTCACCGAGTTGGCGGCGAAGTTGGGCCGTCCCAGCTTCCCGCAGGCGAAGGTTGTTGTTCTTGAGGGCGGGGCGCTCGGGGCCGGTGAGCCTGACTCACAGATTCACGACGCTCAGGTCCGGACATTGCTGGGCCAGCTCGCCTACCGGCTCGGCGGGCCGTCGGGCTTCGCCAAGGTTGAGGAGCAGGACCGGAACCTGCGCGGCTCGTCGACCACGCAGATCGCTGAGCTGCTGGAGGCGAATGCTCCTTGCCTGATCCTGCTGGATGAGCTGCTGCAGTACCTCACCAAGGCGCTCGCGGTGCGGGCCCACGACGGGAATCTGGCTGCCACGACGCTCACCTTCATCAAGGAACTCTGCACGGCGGCGGCCAGTGTTCCCCGCGTAGCGGTCGTGGCCACGCTCACCAGCTCCAACCTTGAGGACTATGCGAGCCTGGCCGGGGAGGAGATGCAGGAACGCCTGTCCAAGGTGGTGGGCCGGATTGAGAACATCGTCACCCCCGTTGAGGGTGATGACATCTTCCCGATCTTGCACCGGCGCCTGTTCACCACCATCGGGACAGAAGATCAGCGACGCGCTGTCGCTGATGCCTACGCTAACTGGTACGAATCCCTGGGTGACGCCGTCCCGGCGAGCTACCGGGAGGCCGGCTACCGCGACCGGCTGGCCACCGCGTTCCCGTTTCACCCGGAACTGGTCGACATCCTCACCAACCGCTGGGGGTCGCTGTCAGGTTTCCAGCGGACCCGGGGGGCGTTGCGCACGCTTGCCCATACGGTCAAGGCACTCTCCCAGCGGCGGCACAAGGCCGCGCTCATCCACGCAGGCGATGTCGCGCTTAGCGATCCGGGGATCCGCGGGGAGGTTCTTCGTTTTGCCGGGGAAAGTTATAAGGCTGCCCTGAACGCGGACATCATCCGTCCCGACTCGATGGCCCCGGCAGAGGACAAACGGCGGGGAGGGGTGGTCGAGAGTTTCGGCCTGTCTACCGGGCTGGCCACGACTGCGTTCTTGAATTCGTTCGGGTCCGACAGGGTCCTGGGCGCGTCCGCCGTGCAGATGCTCACCGGAGTCGGCCGCCCCGGGCTGTCGCGTGGGCTCATCGAGGACGTGCGTGACGCCCTCGAAGGATCGCTGTGGTACATGCGAATGGAAGGCGGGCGGTACCGGTTCACCACCGAGCCCAACCTCAACAAGGTCGTCCTCGAACGCGAGGGCGCCATCAATGAGGACCGGATCGAGACCCTGCTGCGTGAGGCCATCGGGACCGTGGCCCCCAGCACGCCAAAACTGCGGGTCGAACCGCGCGTGGAGGCGTCCGCCGACCTGCCGGACAACCAGCAGCTCTTACTCGGCATCCTGGACTTCAACCTGCGAGTGGGCGGTGATGCGTCTGAGGCGACGACCCGCGCAGCCAGAGACATCCTTGAGCATCGCGGCGGGAGCTGGCGCTCCAACAAGAACGCCGCCATGCTCATCGCCGCCGATGCCCCAGCTATTGCCAAAGCCAGGGCCACGGCACGCACCCTGGCTGCGCTCCGCGACCTGAAGGATGACAAGCACCGGCTGAGCCGCTTCAACGCAGAGCAGCGCGAGCAGCTCGGTAAGCGGCTCACGGGAGCCGAGGAACGCCTGCCGCAGCAAGTCACCATGGCATATCGACACCTGCTGCTGCTCGGCGAGGGCAACGGCGGTGGGCCCAAGCTCGACCACGTCGACCTTGGGCCAGCCAGGGTGGACGCCACAATCGGCGGGCGGGTGGTGGAGTACCTGCGCACCGCCGACCGGCTCGTTGAGACCAGCCTCGCGCCCGCCGCGCTTCTGGCGGCCCGCTTCGGCCTTCTCCCCGAGGGCAGCGACGCCGTCGAACTCGACACCCTGCTGGGCTACTTCTACCGGCTTCCACGTCTACCCAAGCTCGCCAGCGCTCAGGTTCTGCGCCAGGCACTGGCCGAAGGAGTTCGCCAGGGCCTGTTCGGCCTGGCCAGCGGTTCCGCGTGGGACGCCGAGGACTCCGTTCTTAAGTTCGGCGGATTCGTTGACCCCAGCGAGATCCAGTTCCAGCCCGGGACGTGGCTCGTCCGTGGCGCAGCCATCAAGGAACTCATTGCAATTCGCAAGCCTGCCCAGCCACCAGCTCCGGGCGAGGCTGGAGTGCCCGACCTCCGCGCCGTATCGGTGCCGGTGGGTCAAGAGCCGACGCCTGTCGGCGGGACTGCCGGGCAAAAGGAGCGTCCGGCACGGCCGTCGGCAACACTAGGAGGTGTGACGCTGCGCGTCCGAGGGGTGCCCGGCAGCAAGGCCAGGGACGTAGTCAAGGTCGCGGTGCTACCGCTGAGTGCCGCCAGCCCGGAGGTGACCGTGGATTTGGTCATCCAAGCCGAGGGCGGCATGGCAGGCATCCCCCGGGAAACCCTCAACCTCGTCGTCCTCGAAGGCCTGCGGCAACTCGGCCTTCATGACGTGGAGGTCGACACCCGGGATCCGGAATAGGCTGCGAGTTCCACCCGCCGGGGTGGCGCATGTCAGGGCTGAGTGCCTGGATCCAGTCGATCTCTCGTCCCCGCGTTGCCGAATCAGGCCGTATCCAGATCAAGGCGGCAGCGCTGAAACGATCTCCTCAGCAGCCGGTCCAAACAACTCCGGCAAAGCCCTTAAGGCAGCTCCATAAACCCCACCAAGCTAACTCCATTTTCTTCGACTATGAGCGCGACATCCCTATATCGAAGCGCATGAATAAACGTTCTAACTCGAGCTGCGCGATCTCGTAGCAATACGTAACTGCCGGCTGAGGTTATCAGTCGGATCTGATCCATTAGTTCTACCAAGAAGCCGGAACCAATCGCATATGTCTTGAGAATTGACGTCGGGCTAATACCACCCGTACGTTGAATCCCGAAGTCATCGTCTGGTCGAACTTCGATATCTTTGCCTTTGTATGCAGAAACGTCAAGAACGCGCAAGGACCCTTGCCATAGCACTAGAAGCCTGAAGTTGGAGTTGCCCAATACGCGAGCCGACCCTACGCTTCGGCTGAGCTTGAGGTCGGGAGAGGTGCCTGACAAGCTCATCTTTCTTGAGAACTGCATTGCGGCCGCGGCGCTCTTTCCAATGTCGGCTTGAGTATCATAACCGACAACTTGTGTCTCCGGATATCTGGCGGCCTCGGTTGTCTTTGCCTGGGCCATTTGGGCGCGAAGAAATTTAGGAAATGATTCGTCAGTGTAGTTCAGTAGGTGCTGGGCCGCAAATGAGTTATCGCGTGACAACTCCGCTGTTCTTCTGAAGCTGCTTTCAGCGTCCTCATGCCTCCACCAGCGCTCGCCGAACAAGACAGGGCCGAACCACAAACCTTGTTCGCCTGCGGAGCTGTTGACGGCCGAGTACTTTGCAGTGACTGCCGCAATTCGATGATCTAGCCGCTGAACAACCGGACTTGACGTCGCTGGCGCATCGGGACTAAAGCGTGTTTCGAAAAGTCCTGCCGTTGAGCCGATATAGATGCGGTCGGCGTAGACGGCGGAGTCGAGGACTATACCAGGAATAGACTCGAAGTCGGTTGGAATAGGCTGAAACGTATCTATTTCGATCCTGGCGGACCGGTTATGCGGAAACTCCCGAAGGAGCAGATGCGAGAAATTAGGAATCGTGCGGAGCCGCTCAAACTGCTCGCCTACCTTCCAATCATTGCGGAAGATCAAATAGTCGGCTGCAACAGACAGCGCAGGTGAAACCTGGGCGCGCACCGACCGCGCTATAGCTGCCAGGCCAGCGACATGCAGTTGGCCAGTTCGAGACCATAGGAGCAGATGTTCCTTATAAATCCAGCCGTCGCTCCATTGACCTGGAAGACGGATGCGCAGTACGTGCAGCCTAGGCTTCATAGTCGGCCGCTCATAAGTCGGAGGAAAATGGTATATGAGATCCAGTTGGAGTCGTACCAGTTCTGAATGACCACATCCGGTGGTCTGTGGGATGAGGGTAGACCTTGCCGACCGCCGATCGGATAGCCATGCCAAGGATCAGTCTCGTTGACCGGCGCATCGAAGAAGGCCACTCGCTCGCCTCGCGTTCCGAGTTCTACCTCGGCGTCGCGAGATGTGTACCAACAGTTGCCATCTAGGTCCACCCAGTTCCCAAGTTCTGCCTGACAGAAAGTATGACACTCACAAGGGCGACTGACTCGCCATATTGACTTCGGGTGCCGCGTGCCGCTAGCCGAACGATGGTAGTTCAGTGATCTGTACAAAGTTGCTTTGCATGAAAGGAAGTCGATTCCGTCGGATACCACGGCTAGTTGTTGGCAGAGGCGCTCTTCTTGGCGTCTCACTGTATCTGGCATGCGTTTTCTGCCCGTTGATGGTGCCGGTTGAATGCTAAGAGGTGTGGACTGCGAAGATTGTATACCAAAGCGAGCCAAAGATGGCAGGACGGCGCAGAATGCGGTTGGTGCCCCTCGTCTGAGGGGGCGAGGTGATCTATGTGTGCCGAGGCGCAGGCGGGCTCAGCGAAGCCTCGAGCGCACGGGCGCGCGGCCCGGCCTCCTGATCGCCTCGTGGATGCCTTGCGATGCCTGCCAACACTGCCGAGTGCGGGGCGGGCCGCACGTCTGCCTCGAGTAGATCGACTCACCGTCCATCGTCGCGCCGCGGTCAGCGCTACGGGAGGCCAACGTGGTCCGGCATCATGAGCTGTCAATAGGCCAAACCTGATCAAATGCCCAGAGACACACTTTTCTCGCGTGCATAGCTACTGCGTGGCCGCTGCACCCAGTCATGGTTACTGCGAATCCGGTCACGGCTGGAGTTATCCCCGTATCATTTGCCACGTCGAGCAAAATTTGCAGAACAATCAGCCATACAACTATGTAGCAGAACATTCCCACAATGAGGCGTGCCTGGTCTCGATCCAGTGGACCGTTTGCTTCAGTCTGAGATGAAGCGTACCGAGACCCGATATGGGCCATCGCAAACGCGGGGTCGGCGAGCGCAGAGAGCTGCCTGGCTATCGCGAGCGCCGGGATGTTCGCCAGGGCGTCGAGCTGCCTGGTCATCGCGAGCGCCGGGATGTTCGCCAGGGCGTCGAGCTGCCTGGTCATCGCGAGCGCCGGGATGTTCGCCAGGAAATCCCACTGCTTGATCGTCGCCCTCGCGAACCAAAATTCCATGGCCTCATTTTAGAGCTGGCATGGACTGCGGTCGCTGCCCGTGGTCGAGCCTCCAGCGAGGAGTAACAGGCCGAAAAGCCGTCTCCTTGGGTGGGCTGCTTGATCGGCGGTGGAGCCTGTCAGGGGCTCGGCAGTCCTGGGTGTGGGAGCCGCTCTTGGAGTGGATCAAGACCTTCCAGGAATCTGACAGGGCCGCGGATGTCCGGAAGAAGCTCGCAGCCCAGCTTGGGGTTTCCAGCCGGTTCGCCGCCGGGGCGGCGGCTCAGCGGCGCGGCTGGATCGGGTGACCGCCCGTGCCCGCCCGCGAACTGGAAGCCCACCGCTGTCGGCCGGTCACGGGTGTGCTTTCGGTGGGCTAGCCACTGGGCCGCAGCCTCGGCCAGGCGTTGTTTCCAGGGTTGGGGGTCGTCACGGGCGATCTCGGCGTACAGCCGGGTGCTGGCAACGGCGAAAGCCTCGATCGCATGCGGGGGCGCCTGGTTCCACCCGGTGCACCGGCCCGCCCACCATTCGGCCCTGGCCGGTGTGTGGCCGTGGGTGATGAGGCGGATGAGGAAGCAGGCGGGGTCGATGAACGCGGCGCCGCGGGTGGGCCAGGCCCAGTCGACAATCCACGTCGAGCTCTCGGTGACCAGTAGGTTGAGCGAGTTGAAGTCGGTGTGCAGCAGGGTGTCGCCGGCCAGCAGCGTGTGGGCGCCGTCGTCGAGATAGGCCGACCACCGCTGGGTGGCCTGTTTGACGGGCAGGTTGGGGCAGGTGATTCCCCGGAGCCGGTTCATCGTGGCAACGACCTTGGGCAGGTCGGGTGAGCCGGGGGTGTAGTCGGCGTGGCGGGCGCTGGGGATGTATTCGAAGGCGAGCAGGTTCCACCCGGCGTCCTCGGCGTGCCACAGCAGTTTGGGGGCGACCGGCAGCACGTGCGGGTTGATCATCGCTTCCCGCCGCTGGCGCACCACCCCCGCGTGGTCCGTGGGCAAGCCCTTGACGAACACCGGCCCGGTCTGGGTCTCCAGGACCAGCGCGATCTGCGAGTTCAGCCCCGCGTTCGCGGTCCGTGCCCGCTGCACGGTGCCGGTTCGCCGCTGGATAGCGTCGCGGACCGGTGTGGGCAAGTCGTCCCAGTCGGTGTGTTTCACGGGCCCTTCGCCAAGTTCGCCGGTTCGGGTGTGGTGGTCCCGGCGCGCCGCCGGGACCACCGCCGTTGTGTTCTGGTTAGCCCCAGATACCGCTCGTGCGGCGCCGTACCGGCGTGAAAAATGGTTGCGGTACCGCCCGTGACGTCGTTGTTTTCTTGGTGCGGTTGAGGCCGCGGGTTAGCCTGACGCCGGGAGCCGGTTTTCCAAGGGGCCGTTCATTGTTGCTTCGAGCACGCGGGTCAGTTTCTTCCGCTCGCCCCCGGTTCCCCGGGCGGTACCACCTCGCACGTTAGCAGTCTGGGAAGGGGAGAGGTGAGGCCGCGTGGAAGAGGTGACCGACGAGCCGCTGTACCGGGACCGGGTGTGCGGCATCGACATCGGCAAGGCCGGGCTGGTCGCGACGATCCGGGTGCCGTCCGACGCCAACCCGGCGCGGCGGGCGGCGGAGACCCGCGCCTTCGGCACCACCAGGCGGGAGGTGCTGGCGCTGGCGGACTGGCTGCGCAGCTGGCAGGTGCCCGCGGTGGTGATGGAGGCCACCGGCGACTACTGGAAGGGCCCGTTCTACCGGCTGGAGGCCGAGGGGCTCGACTGCGTGCTGGCCGACGCCAGGCAGGTCAAGCACCTGCCCGGCCGGCCCAAGCGGGACCCGTCTGATTCGCGGTGGCTGGCGGCGTGCTTTGAGCGCGGCGCGGTCACCTCCTGCTTCGTGGCCGACCCGGAGTTCCGGGTGATCCGGCTGCACACCCGCTACCGCCGCGACCTGACCGGGGAACGCACCCGGGAGAAGCAGCGGGCGGAGAAGCTGCTGGAATCAGCGGCGATCAAGCTGTCGTCGGTGGTCACCGACCTGCACGGGGTGACCGGCCGGGACATCATGGACCACCTCATCGCCGGGGAACGCAACCCCAAGGCGCTGGCCCAGCTGGCCCGCGCCCGGGCCCGCCGCAAGATCGCCGAACTGGAAGCTGCCCTGGAGGGCGCGGAGTTCTTCACCCCGGCGCACGCCGCGCTGCTGGCCGCCATGCTGGAGCGCATCGACCGGGTCAACGCCGAGATCGCCCGGCTGACCGAGGTGATCGAGCGGCTGCTGGAACCTTATGAGGAGCAGCTGGCCCAGGCCGAGTCGATGCCCGGCTGGGGACGGCGCTCCGCCCAAGACGCGCTCGCCGAGACCGGCGTGGATATGAGCAGGTTCCCCACCGGCGCGCACCTGGCCTCCTGGGCCGGGCGCACCCCGCTGGACAACTCCTCCGGCAAACGCAAGGGGAAGTCCAAGTCCAAGAAGGGCAACCGGTACCTCGGCGGCCTGCTCGGCGAGACCACCGTCGCGGCCGGCAAGACCCAGACCCGCGAGGGCGCCCGCTACCGGCGGCTGGCCCGCCGCCGCGGCAAACCCAAAGCCCAGGTCGCGCTCGGCAACACCCAGCTGAAGGTCTACCACAAGCTGCTGTCCAGTCCCGGCATGCGGTACCAGGACCTCGGCCCGGACTACTACGAACGCCAGGCCGGCACCCGCCGGCAGATCGCCCACCACATCAGCAAGCTCGGCGCCCTCGGCTTCGAAGTAACCCTCTGCCGCCGCCCCGCCCCTGAACCAGACGGGTCAGGGGAAACCCAGGCCGCCTGACCCATACCGCACTCACAGGCCCTGACCGGCCCCGATGGCCAGGGTCCGCTGCCGCGCGCCCAGCTGATCTCCATTTTTCGGGTCAGTAGGGGTTGTCGTCGCCTGCGCTGCATGAGCACATCGAGTGTTCCACGTAACGGTCCAGGTCAGGAATGAACGTGACCTGGTCGTCGGGCGTGTCGTCGCTGGCGGGCCGCCGGGTCTGGATGTCGACGGGTACTGGTGGCATGGCGGTTACCTCCCTCCGTGCTGGCAGTAGGTGTGCAGGGGTGCTTTCGCTTGCTGGTAGCGCTTGGCCAGGGGCCGGCACACGGTGCAGCTGCCTGACAGCTGGCAGCCCGCGCAGCCTCCGGTGCGCAGCATCAGGGAGTCGGCGATGCCGCCGAGCCGCCGCAGGGCGTCGATCCCGTCGCTGATCAGGCTGATTTGCTCGTCGCGCCCGACCTTGCAGATGGAGACCTTGCCGTGCGGGTCGGCGTGGAAGAACGTGTGACCGGCGTTGCAGCCGGTGAACACCTTGCGTTTGCGCAGGTGCGCGGCCGACTGAGCGGGCAGCGGTTCGGCGCCGCCGTAGATCGTCGGCGACATGTTGGTGTAGATGTTGCAGGGCACACCGAACCGGTCGGCCAGCGCGCTCATAGCGTCGGCCTCGTGCGCGTTCTGCTTGACCACAATCACGTTCAGGTGCAGATTCAGCCCGGCCTCCGCGGCGGCGGCAAGGCCCCGGGTGAACGCCCGGAAGGAACCTCGCCGCGCGGTCACTGCCTCATAGGCCGCGGCGGTGGCGCCGTACACCGACACCGTGATCCGGTACGGGCAGCGGGTCGTGAGCAGGCTGAGAATCCTCGGGGCCGAGAGCCGGGAGCCGTTCGTGGAGACCGAGATCATCATGCCCAGGTCCCAGGCCAGCGTGTAGACACTGGGGAACAGCTTGTCGATCAGCGGCTCACCGCCGGTGAGCTGTACGAACAAAACCCCGGCGTCAGCGATGGCGTGCAGCAGCTTCACACGGTCATCCCAGTCCAGGCCGCTGAACCTCTTGACGCCCAGGTAACACATCGGGCAGTCGTAGTTGCAGCCCAGGTTCAGCTCATACGACGCGCGCGCGTATTCATAGGGCGACACGGGACGGACCAGCAGCCAGTCGGCGACCGGCCGCCCGGTTAAGTCCAAGCCGGGCCAGGCGCCCGCGGCAGCCTCCGGCAGCCAGCCTGGCACCTGCCCGCCTTCCACCGCTGCGGCCAGTTGCTCGTAACGAGCCCGGCCTATATTCACGCGGTTGCGAAACCCGGGGCGGACCAGCAGGAAATGCTCCATATAGGGGCTGGCGATTAACTCATGCATGTCGCCTCCATTCGCGCACCAGCGCTCACGCTTCTCCATCTGTATCCGAGCGCGCTCACGCGCAACTCGCACAGGCTTTGCACAGATGCCGAGCTGGTCGTTTAGACCCCGGCACTGCTGGAATTGAGTCGCCGATCTTCCATCTAACTAACCGGAGCTAAACCGCACCGCGTCGGCACGGGGGAGTGCTGGCCGGAAGACTGCGACATTTTGCTGACAGCCTCGGGGCCGGTGCTGCAAGCACGGGCCAGCCTTGCGGCCTCCCACCTGCGCAGTGACGCTCGCTGCGGTGATCAACCGGTCCCGCTGATGGTCCGCCGGTTCCGTCGGCTGGGCGCTGCTGGACTCGGCAGGCAGTGCTTAACTGCTGCCAGGCGGCGCGGCCCAAGCCCCCGGATTTTGGCCAGGTCTCCCTGGTCGTACATGCGTGCGATGTCAGCGACCGTCGGCGTGGCGGGCGTGCGATCGGGCAGCCCGTCGCGCAGTGGGTGCCATGCGGTGACCGGCAGAAACAAGACCATGCACCAGACAGGGCAGTCGGGCAGCAGGGGGCGTGACAGCGTGCCTGAGTGTGCCGGTCACACATCATGGCGATGCTCATGGCCGCTGGGGTGGATGGTCCTGCCGGTCTGGTGTGCGCTGCGGGAGGTGGACAACGCGTGGGCAAGGGTCTCGGCGGGGCTGGGGCTGCGGTCCAGCAGCACGGCGATCAGTTCGCCGATGTAGTGACTGGCTGGCCTGGCCGCGCGGTATTTCCAGACTGGCGGGCCAGGGAGCCCGGGACGGTCGGTGAGTTCGCGGTGTGCCAGGCCCTTGCCGCACAAGATGCTGGTCATCACTGCGACCGAGGAGTAGGACACGGGCGGGTAGTCGATACGCTCGCGTACTTCCCGGATCATCAGCGGCTTGTCGGCCCGCCAAAGGACTTCCATGATCGCGGTTTGCAGCAGGCCTAGCCCGAGCGGTGAGCGCTGCCCGTGCAGGTCAGAGCTCATGACCGCGCCGTGTCGTGTCGTGTCGCCATGACAATCTCCTCTGGCAATCAGATCCCCGCCCTGCGGCCGCAGTTGCGGCGCGGCTGACAGGCGGCAGGGGTCAGGAACGGTACGGTGACGCCCCGCTGGCCGTCAGCGCCGGGACCAGCGCGGGATGTTGCCACCGGACCGGGATCGCTGCCGCTGCGCTGCGCTGGGCCAACTACGCCGCACAGGGCAGCAGGCGGCCTCAGCAGAAAGAGATCCGGCCGATGTCCTTCCAAGACCACTTTCAACGTGCCTTCGCCGGAGCCCTCGCCGCGATCCCTGCCGCCGATTCTCCGGACATCTACGCGATCTCCTTCTTCATCTATGACGAGGACGACGATCCGCGGCGGCCAACCGTCACCGTCGGTACAACACCGAATCCCGGGTGAAACAGGTCCTCAGCCAGGCGACCGGGCGTTATCCCGACCCTGCAGAAGCCGCGCCATCGGACACCCAGCGACCGTGCTGATCCACGAACTCGAGTACTACGACCAGATCGCCACGCAGACCGAAGCCGCCAACCCACCCGGCCTCGCCGACGACTTCATCACCTGGGTGCGCGGCCAGTAGGAATTCAGAGAGTTGCGGAATCTGACGTCGCCAGAGGCCGTCTACCAGGACGACATCCTGCGTCACCACGCCACGTGCCTCGCCCGCCGCCACGAGCACGCCTGCCAGCGCTGCCCGATGCTGCAACCCGACTCCGGCCCCGGCCCAGCGTCCGACCGAGATCATCGCCAGCCCCCGCCAACCCCGACACAGTCCCGCTCACGACACGTCAGGCTTCCGCTGCGGTTCCCGCCACATCGGCCACAGCTCCGGTCCGCCGTCCGGAAGACGAATCGGACCGTTAGACCGCAGAACGTAACCGTGGTGGAGGTAAAGCTGGCGCGTGCGCAGGTCCGATGCCTCCAGGTAGGCCGGCTTCCCGGCGTCATCGAGGGTTTGGCGGTGGGCGCGGAGCAGCGCGGTCCCGATGCCCCGTCCTTGCTTGTTCGGGCGGACGGCGAGCATCGCGAGGTGGTGGTGGGCGGTGCCGGCGGGGTGGCGCGCGTCAAGGACGGCGTCGAAGGCCCGGAACCGGTGAACCCAGCGGCCGGTGACGGCGGCTAGCTGCTCCGGGTACCCGCCGGGTGGCACTGGGCCGCCAGGACCGACCGGGATCCACAGCGCCGCCGCGTCCCGGTCGGGGGTGGTGTGGACAATCCCGCTGGCCAGGGCGTGTTCAACGAAGAGGCGGAAGTAGCCGGGGAAGATGGCCCGCCGGGCCGCGTCGTCGGGGATCAGCCACGCGGACGGTGCGAGGGGGTGGAACGCTTCGGCGATGACGTGGCTGAGGGTTTCTGCGTCGGCTGGTTCGGCGGTGATGATGGCGGGCGGCGTGGCGCTGGCGGGGCTGGGTTCGGGGGTCATGAGGGGGTTCTTTCGCTGGTGGCGGGGGTGAGGTGGGCGGTGACAGCGTGGGCGCCGAGCCCGATCGTGGCGTAGGTTCCGGGCCGCCGGAATTTGAGGATCAGCCCCCACCCGAGCCCGGCGGTGGCGGCAACGCCGTAGCTGGCGGGCAGGATCCAGGCGGCCGGGTCGCCGGGGGCGACGCCGAGCAGGGTGTGGTAGTGCTGGACGGCCAGTACGACGATCCCGGCCAGCAGCACTGCCGCCAGCGCGGGCGCGATCAGCCGCCGCCAGGCGTTCTCGCCGTGGTGGCCGGGTGTGCGGGCGAAGAACGCGATCACGGCGACCGCGGTGACCGTGAGCAAGATCGCGACGCCAAGGCCGCCGGCTGTCCCAAGCCAGAAGAACAACTTGGTCATCGGGTTCAAGCCCGTGACCGCGTACACGGCGATGACGGCGAGCCCGGTCACGCTTTGGGTGAGTGAGGCGGCCTTGGGGATGTTGTTGGCGCCGGTGCGGCCCAGCGCCGCGGGCAGCACGTTCTCCCGGCCCAGCGCAAACACATAACGCCAGCAGGAATTGTGGAACGCCAGCGCGGCGGCGAACAGCGAGGTCACGAACAGCACCGGGGCGATCTGTGGCAGCGGTCCGCCGCCCAGCCCGAACAGCAGCCCGGGCCCCTGCGCCGCGGCGGCGGCTACGACTTTGGCGTCGCCGGTGTGGGTGGCCATCGCCCACGCCGCCCCGGCGTAGACCACCGCGATCAGGCCCAGCGCCAGGTAGGTTGCCATCGGGATCGTGCGTGTGGCGTCGCGGGTTTCCTCCCCCAGCACGGGCGCCTGCTCGAACCCCACAAACCCAAGTGCCGCGACCACCGCCAGCACGCCGAAGACGCCGAACCCGCCAGCGGTCAGCCCGGCTGGGCTCAGCGTCGCGAACGACAGGTGGTCCCCGGCCGGTCGCGCGAGCCCGAGAAGGGTCTCAGCGAGAATCACGACGATCTCGGCCGAGAGCAGGACGCCGAGGACCCAGCCGGTGATGTCGACCCGCAGCAGGCCGAGCACGGTGATCACCGCCCACGCGCCCAGCGCCCACTGCCACCACGGCGCGTGCACTCCCAGGTGGGTGGCGGCTTCACTGGCGGCGGCTGGGCCGAGCGCGCCGTAGAGCCCGACCTGCAAGAAGGAGTACGCGACCAGGGCGACCAGCGCGGCGGCCACCCCGGCCGGGCGGCCGATGCCCCGGGCCACGAACGCATAGATCGCGCCGGCGTTGGTCACATGACGCGCCATCGCGACATATCCGGCCGCGAAAACACCCAAGATCACAGCGACCACCAGGAACGCCGCCGGGATCGACGTTAAACCCGTCGTCGCATACGCGGTTGGGATCACCCCAGCCGCCACGGTCAACGGCGCGACCCCAGCGAGAACGAACCCCAGCACCGCCGGCACACCCAGCCGGTCCCGCGCAAGAGCCCGCGACACCGCGCTCGGCTTGGTTCCTCGTGTTTGCGTTCTGGACATCAACTAGCTCCTTCTAAATTTCGCGGATTGGATGTGATCGGGCTGGACCCTCACACCCGCTGGGACAACACCGCGCTGCCTACTGCCGCCTGTGTCTGGGCGATCAGGTATCGCAGCCCCGGGTCAAGCCGCGCCACCACCTCATCCAGGTAGCGGCGGGTGGCGTTCGGCGGCGCGTAGGCGAACATGCGCGGGCCCAACCCGCACGCGTCCGCCAGCCCGGCCAAGCAGGCGCCATAAAGCGTCAGGTGACGGGACCGGGCAAGCGCCGGGCGAACCCGGACCAGTGGCCCGAACGCGCAGTCCGCATCCACCGGCACCCACCGCTTCCCACCCCACCGGCGCCGCTCGCCAGCCCTGGCCAGATACCCCGACGTGGCCAGCCGGCGAGCCACATCCCCGGCCGCCGTCCGCGCCAAAAACAGCAGCCACTCAGCTACCGCAAGGGGTTCGCGTTCGCTGAGAACCAAGCCCAGGACATGACGTGCCAGATCGTCCCCCACACGCGGCGCACCCTCAGCCACTACGATCTCGCCAGGACGGGCGTCGATCCTGCCCGCCAGCATCAACTCGGCCAGCAGACCGCCCGCCAGCCCAAGACCCAGCGCACGCGGCTGGAGATACGGCTTGCCGCTCAGGTCGTTGTGCGCCATCAGATACATGTCGTCTGCCACCCGTCCGGTGCCACCCAGTTGCGGCACCGGCACGCTCTGGCCCGCCGTCTGACGGGACGCCGCGACCCGGGGATCGTTGCTCATCTGTGGCATCGCTAGAACTCCGCTGCTATGACGCAGAAGACGACCTTGCCGCCGGACGGGGGCGCGAAGTGGTTCCATTCCTTGCTGAGCGCCTGGACCAGCATCAAGCCGCGGCCGCTCTCGGCATCGGTGTCTGCGCAGTCGAGGATGGGCGGGTTCGGGCTGGAGTCGAAGACTTCGATGATCACCCGGCTGTGCAGATGCCGCAGCGTCAGAGAGACGCGCTCGACACCAATCAACTCCGGGTAGGTGAGCCGCTCCCGTACCGGGCCGGTCGCCGCGATGGCGTTCGTCACTAGCTCGGAGGCGAGAAGCACGGCTGTTTCCACGGTTTCCGGCGGCAAGCGCCAGGCCTGCAGGGCGATCTTGGTCTGGTTCCTGGCCCAGAATGGCGCGCTCGGCAGGGCGGCCAGTTCCAGGTAGGACACCGCCTCGCCAGGCCGCTGCGGTTGGGAGTAGCCACGCCCGCCCACGTCCGTTACCATCCCGCCAGCGCCAGGTCCGCCTGACGGGCGCGGGCGCAGGGCCAGCGGTCGCCGTAAACGGCGCACCGGTCGGCGCTGCACGCGTGAGTGGTCAATTCGCTGGCTGCCGTCCTGCGCATTTGTGCGAGCAGGATGTCTGTTAAGAGCGCTGTGGCTGGTTGTGGGCGCGTCACCGTGTGTGTTGCGGTCGCTGGCTGGATCACTTTGGTCGCGCCTCCTCCGATGTCCACGGGCCAGGTGACTGCGTGTGGCCCCGAGGTGGCGGCCTGTTGTGCAGGCTGGGGGGCCGCCACCTCGGGTGCCGCCGCTCCCTTGCGAGGGGAACACCGCTCAGCCTGTGCCGGGCTGGGCGGCGGTCCCATTGAGCGGGATGCGGACATCGCGGGGCTACCGTCACGGGTGCCGTCTTCTGGCTGGTCATGCCAGCAGGTGGCGCGGTGTGACGGTCATGGGTGCCGTCGCTTGATCGCCGCGCACGGACCATCGCGAGTTCGGCAGGACGGTGAGGCTTACCCTGGGCCACGAACAAACTGGCGGGGAAAGTGGTGCCGTCGTGGGCATGTTTTAGCTGCGCCAGGCGAGCCCTGGGGAAGGCGAGGAGCCTCGGCAGACGAGGAGGCACGGGTACGTGATCGAGCGTAAACTTCTGGTAATGGGGTTAGCTATTTGACGAACCTACGGTGCCGGAATGCGGTGTGGTTATGGATACCGACCGAATCCTGGATAGCGGCGGCAGCGGCGCGTCAGGGCCGCCTACGCTGTTGCGGGCTCTGATTACGCAATGGCATTGGCAGAAGTTCCCGACCTTTGAGGCGCGGTTCCGCCGGGCAGCCGCGGAGCTGGCGGAGCGGGATGGCCAGCCAGGTCTCGAGAATTTGACGGTATCCCCACGCCAGTTCGAGCGCTGGTACTCCGGCACGGTGAAAACACGGCCGTACCCGGATGCCTGCCGTGTTCTGGAGCACATGTTTGGCTACACGGTTGAGCAGCTCCTCGCCCCAGCGCCCGACCCGTCGAAGCCCATGCCCGCTGGCGATCTGCTGCCGCGGCGGCATTATGTTCCCAGCGCTTTGCCCCCGGCCCGCGGCGGGCTTGGGCCGGCGCGCACGGTTTCCGCGGGCTGGGCGGACTTCCGGGCAGCGACCGAATGGCCTGCGTGGTTTGGCATGCGGGTGGCCCAGCTAGTAACGCTCGTTGATACGTGGCCAGGTTCAATTTCCCAAGCCGATTCTCTGCAAGCATTACTGCATCAGGAAATTCTGATGTTTGATGCTGCTGCACCCGAGCATCAGGACGTGGCTTATATGGCTCATGCTCTTTCCCGGCGGCAAGCCCTGGTGACGCTCGCGGCGCTGCCAACGACTCTCGCCCACCCCGCCGCGGTGTCCGCGGGCACTCCCGGTGCTGCGGCTGCGGCCGACTCGTTTCTCTCCCGCTGTGCGGCGAGTCTGACTGCCTGCTGGCATCTGCTGCGAGGCAGCGACCTGTCCACGGTGGACCGGGTGGTGCCGACCTACCTGTTCGCCCTTGAAGGAGTCGCGCGGCAGGAATCCCGGTACCAGCAGGCCGCCGCGCAACTCGCCTCGCAGGCGCACCGGATCCTCGGCATCATTGCTTTGCATCGCGATCCGCTCAAAGTGAGAGAACGCCACTGCAAGCAGGCGCTGCACTTCGCGACGATCGGGTCTGACCCCAACAGCCAGGCGTCGGCACTCATATCCCTCGCCAGCACCTACTTCTACGGCTCGAACCCGGCCCGGGCCGCCACCGTCTACGAGCAGGCCCTCAGTCTCGGGTCTGATCTGTCTGCGCTGCAACGATCCCGTGTTCATGCCGAACTGGCTGTCGCCTACGGGCAACTCAGGCGCGAGCAGGAAGCAATCCGGTCAGCCGGTGTGGCCGAGGAAATGTATCCAGGCCATCCTGAAGAAGACCGGAGCTTCCTCTACGCGGAGTTCACACCGGCCTCCCTCACCCTAGAGCGCGGCCTGGCGTATGTCGCTCTGGCGGAGCAGTACCCGGGCCGGGGGTATCAGAGCAGGGCGTCCGACATATTCGCGCGGGTTGAACAAGCGATGCCGGCAACTGTGCCCGACCGCATCAGGTTTGAGATAGTGAACCACCAGGCCCGGACCGCAGTGCTGCAAAACGATCTGGACGCCTTCGAGACCTACATGGGCCGAGGCCTTGATGGTGTGGACCTGCTCCAGAGCAGGCAGCGCCGGAAAGAGGCGCGTGAAGCGTGGGAGCGCGCCCGGCAGCGGTGGCCGGGGGACCGGCGCCTGCAGACGGTCAGTGAGCGCCTGCAGATCGAGGCGGGTCACGGCACGCAGGAGCCTGTCTGAATGCCTGCTCCAAGGGGCGGCGCGGTCGTCACCGGAAGCACCAGCGGGATCGGGAAGGCCATCGCTGTCCGCCTGCTGCGCTCGGGGTACGGCGTGGTGCTTAACTATGCGGCTGACGATGAGCGGGCCAAGGAAGCGCTGTCGGCGTGCCGGCAGGCTGGGCCAGATGTCGTGCTGGTGAAGGGTGACGTCAGGGACGCGGATACGGCGGCCACCCTTGTGACACGGGCGGTCGAGGAGTTTGGCAGCTTGGATCTTCTTGTCAACAACGCGGCACGGGTGTTCAACACGCCCGCGCTGGAGATGACCGAGGACGAGTGGGACCAGGTGCTGGACGTGAACCTCAAGGGCGCGTTCCTGTGCTCCCAGCAAGCCGCCCGGCAGATGCTGACCCAGCACGGCGGCGGGCTCATTCTCAACATCGGCGCGTCCACCGGGATCAGGGCGCGGTCCAACGGTGTCAACACCTGCGCGTCCAAGGCCGGCCTTATGGTCATGACCCAAGCCCTCGCGCTGGAGTGGGGGCCGAAGATCCGGGTGAACACGATCATCCCCGGCCTCACGGTCACCGAGGAGACCGAGCGGCGCTTTGGGCTCGGTGATCCGGCCGAACGCCGTGCCCGGGAGGAGAGCATTCCGATGCGGCGCCTCGGCCGGCCGGAAGACGTCGCGGATGTGGTCATCTTGATGCTGACCGATGAATCACGGTTCATCACAGGCCAGAAGATCGTGGTAGACGGCGGCCAGTACATGTGGTAGCTGCGGCATCGGTCCCGGTCGGCGGTTCGTCATGAGTGCCGTCATCCGTTCGTCATGTCGCTGCCGGGTGATGCGCTGAGCGGTGGGGTGTGCTTACCGTCGAAGCCACGACCCATCAGCCAGTGCCCTCCGGGGGCTGGCGCGGAGAGCGAGAGGATAGGGACCTGCGCTGCTTCACCTGGCCGGATCTGCCTTCCCGTGTTGTCGCCCCCGTATCGGGGTCCGTGTTTGGAGAAGGGCCCGGGAGCACCGCTTCCGCCGCAGACCCCACGAAAATGCCTTACCAAGGGCTAGCGTCCGGCGGTTGGCCAGCGGTGGTTGCCGCGGGCCGGCCGGGCATTCCGTTTGGAGTGCCTGGTGGCGGTAGCGGGTACCGCGGTTCGCGGCCGGATAAGGGGACTGTTCGACGGGCTGGTGCCAAAAGAGGTCATCGACGCGTATGACCGGCTGCTGGCAAGCGACGGGTGCGGCAAGGACCAGGCAGAAGCGCTGGTTGGTGACGCCGGTCTGGTCCGCGCGCTTACCGACTCTGGGATGGCTCACATCGCGCCGCACAGCCCGGCCGACCCGGCGTGGCTGCGGCCCGCCTCGCCGGACCTGGCGCTGCAGGGGGTGCTGGCGGGTCACCAGTCCCGGCTGGCCCGGGAGCAGGAGTTGCTGCTGGACGGGCACCGGCGGCTGGCCGAGGCGCAGGCGCGGTTGGGTGCGGGGATGAGCGGGCGGTTTCCGGCGCATCTGGTGTCGGTGGTCTTGGACCGAGGGGAGATCAGCGAGCTGTCGGCGTCGCTGATGAACACCGCCCGGCGGGACTGGATGACGCTGGAGAACCTGCACACCGAGATGCCGCTGACCGAGGACTTCGCTGAGCCGCCGGTGCCCGCGTTCGGCGGGCGGGTGCGGTGCCGGTCCATCTATGCGGCCTCGGCGATGGACGATCCAGTGGCGCGGCGGATCGTTCAGTCTTGTGCCGAGGCCGGGGAGCAGACGCGGCTGCTGCCGGAGGTGCCGATGAAGATGAAGCTCGCCGACCACACCACCGCTATGTTGCCGCTGACCCCGGCCGGGACGGCGGGGGCGCTGGTGATCCGGGCACCGGTCATCATCTCGGCGTTGCGGGAGTACTTCGAGATGTTGTGGGAACGCGCCATCCCGGTGAAGGGAGAGCGCGCGGCGGCGCGCGGCAGTGGGCTTACGCGGATGCAGCAGGCGGTCCTGGAGCTGATGGCTGAGGGATTGCAGGATGAGGCCATTGCCCGCCGCCTTGGGATCAGCATCACAACGGTCCGGCGGCACATCGCGGCGGTCATGAAACGGCTCGGGGTCACCAGCAGATTCGCGGCCGGCGCTGCGGCTCACAGGCGAGGGTGGATCGGGTAGACCATGTCATGCCTGGATTTCATCGATCACAGGTGCCCACCGTGGCTTCGAGGCCGTGACATGCTGGCGGGCACCGCGCCGCTGCTGCACCCACATCGCCAGCGACAGTCCCACGCCAATCGCGATCAGTGCGGCCACGGCGATGTAGGCAGCCAGGTAGCGGTGACTGAACATTGACGCGTGCGGGCTCACCTGGCTCGCGTTGATGCCAAGAAAGGCCAGTATCAGTCCCGCCGGTATCGCGACAACGGACACGAACCCAACCGCAATGGCATAACGCAGCCGCCGGTTGTCATCGGCCCGCCGCTCGATGCTCTCGATCGCGGTCAATTCCGCGCTGATCGCCGAGTCAAGGCGCTGCAGCATCCGCCCCGCCGTGGCCGCTTTGCCGGCCAGCCCCATCGAGTCGTACAGGGCGTTGTGGAAACTCTCTATCCGCAGCGACGGGATGAGCAGGCCGAGGTCAGCGGTGGCTTCCACGCTGTAAGACAGTTCCAGTTCCAGGTCGCCGAGCTGGTCGGCGATTCGCTCCAGCATGCGGCGGCGTTCCCGGGTGCTGCCGGGGACCGCTTCGAGGCTCCGGAACAGGCGCACGTCCTCATATGCGGCCTGCCGGATCGCCCGCAACTGCGCGGCGGCCGCCACGGCCTGGATGCTAGGCCGCCCAGGGGTAGGCACTGCATGCATTAGCCGGTCGCCGCTGTCCGGCCGACGCCGGGGGCTCATTGACGGGGTCGCGCTTCGTGATTGGTCATCGGCGTCGGCGGCGTGCCTAGCCGCCCGCTCGGGGCGGCCGCAGGATCGGAGTTCAGGCAGACCGGCTGCCAGCAGATCGGGGCGCTCGTCACACTGGCGAGTCGGTCCGGATGATCAGGTTCCCGGTGGTTCCGCTGGGGCTGACCCAGGTGGCGAGGGCTCACCAGAGGGGCTTGCGTTCACATGACGACTCACCGTCGTGGGTGCTTTGCCCCGCCCGCCGCGACTGCCTCGCGATACGGCGCCTGCTCTCTTCGCAGGAGGTCGGGGTTCGTCTTCCGCGCGTGGACCAGGCCGATGGTCAGTAGCTGCAAGGCCACGGCGCCGCCGAGGAGCGAGGTCACGAGTTCGGGCAGCGCAGCATGCGGGATCACCAGCTTGCCGGCAGTGACGTCCTCGCTCCAGATCGCGCCTTCCAGGCCCTGGCTGACGATCGCTGCTGTCTGCAGCCCGATCCGCCGGGCCGCCATTAGCAGCTCGTGCGCCCCCTCAGCCGCGCGATCGGCGCTCGGGCCCCCGGTTACGACAACGACCAGCGCGCTGTTCGCGTCATGCGCCACGAGGTGACCGTGCAGCGTGTCCTCCACACCGAGCACGGCGGTGGGGACCCATGCGCCCTCCGCGGCTTTCAGGGCCAGCTCTCGCGCCGTGGGAACGTCGATGAGGCTTCCCGCCGCGACGAGTCGCTCAGCCTTTCCCAGCGCGCCGCCGATATCCAGCGCATGGGAGCGCATCGTCAGCAACTCACGCAGGTATCCGGCGAGGCCAGTTGCCGGGAACTCTTCCTCCCGGTATGCGGAGGCGAGGTAGAACCCGGTAAGGATCGGCGAGGTGTAACCGACCGTGTGGCAGTAGGACTTGTCGCGCAGCGGGGTCTTCAGAACGACATCGGCGACGTCCTGGGCGGGCGTGTTGCCGGCCGCCGTGATCAAGGCGGTCTTCGCGCCTGCCTCGCGAGCGGCAGCAAGTGCCCGCACCGTGGACTTGGACAGCCCGCCGTGGGAGATCGCGATGCACAGGCCCCTCCTGCGAGGTGCCAGAGCCTCGTCGGCGGACTCGCGCGCCTCGGCCGGGCCCGCCGCGACGGCTGTCCCTGCCATGGCGCCGTTGAGGATTCGAGCCACCGCGCGCGCACTGTGTCCCGACGTGCCCACCGCCGACACCACGATCGGCTCGCCGGACTCGGCGGCAGTGTGCAGCATCTCCACGAGCTGCGGCGCTGAGCTGGAAAGGGAGTCGCCCAGCGCCTCCGGCAGCGTCACCTGCGCTTCGATCATGTCTTCCATGACCCAGGGGGCAGCGCTGCGGAGTTCAGGGTAGATAGCCGGGTCGTACCAGTCAGAAGTCTCAGCCACATCCACCTCTGCTCTCCCTCCGTGAAAGGGTCGGGCAGGTCCTCACGCAGCCCAGCCACTTCGAAGGCTGGCTGCCCGCCAAGCCGGGGACGGCAGTGCTGGACGTGCGGACCGGAGGGTCCTGGCAGGCGACCGTTATCTCCTCCGGGGGTGACGAGATCGCGCTGACCGGCCGCTACGACGAGGTCTCTGAGCCGGACCGCCTGGTGATGACGGTCCCCGGCGATGTGTTCACCGCGATCACGCTGACTTCCGCGCCGAACGACAGCACGCGGATCGCCTACGCCTTCGACGTCGATGAGTCCATGCATACCATGGTCACGGAAAGTGTCGATGATGTCCTCGGCCGGGTTTCCACGGTCCTGGCCGGGATCGCGTAGGAGGGCAGGCCGTGTAGGCCGACATCAACGGCCTGAAGATGTTCTGCGAGACCCGTGGCACATCAGACCCCGCCAAGTGCCCAGTGGTGCTGCTGCACGGCGCGATCTCCGCGACCGGAACCTCATTCGGGCCTCTGCCGGACCTGCTGGCACAAACCCGTCAGGTCATCGCCGCGGTGGCGATGTTCCGGCTGCTCGGAGGAGGAGTGCTGGGCGACCTGGCGCCCATGCCCGCCACCCAGTTCGCCGTCCTGCCAGGCACCTCGCACATCGGGGTCCGCTGCTGCAGCAAAGATCCCTCCCACGATTCCCATTGGACGCCTGCGCCCCGTTCCGCGCGGCGTGACCAAGGAACAGGCGGGGGAGGATGGCACCGTGGAGTCGCTGGCCGGGCTGCGGGAGCGGCGGGCGTTCGAGTGCCGTCTGACGCCTGACCGGGCGCTGCGTACGCTGGCGGAGGCGGAGGCGTTCCTGCGCGAACGCGGCATGCTGACCCGCACCGCGGACTGCGCGCTGCCAAGCCTGTACGAGGCGTGCCACGAGGATCCCTACAGGGCAGGCAGCCCGGGCTTCGCGACTTGGCCGGCGACGAAGTGGCCGTGGTTCGGCGAACTCACCGGGCGCGGCTACCGGGTCAGTGCGGTCCACCGCGGCAAGAACCTGGTCGTGAGTCACGACGTTGCGCGCCTGCTCGACCCCATCTGCCGCGCCGAGATCGAGCGCATGCGCGCCGCCGACCCTGGCTGGCGGCGGCTGCTGGATCATCTCGCCGCCGCGGGGCCGTCCACCATCGATGACCTGCGCACTGAGCTCAGGCTCAAGCGGCAGGAGCTGAACGCGCTGCGCGCTCCGCTGGAGCGGTGCGGCGCGATCGTCTCCCGCTCGCTGCAGGTGACCGCCGGCCAGGGTCACGCCCATGCGAGCGAGCTGGCCCGCTGGGATCAGGCCCATCCCGGCGATGGCGATGCAGACGCAGATCCCCGCCCCGCGCTCGCGGACCTGGCCGCTGCTGGAGTGCGCGCCGCGGTTGTCGCGCCCGAGCGGGAGCTGCGGCGCTGGTTCTCCTGGCAGTGGTACTGGAGTGACGCGCTCGTCGGCAGCCTCGTGCTTGACGGGCGGCTGCGAAGGGTGAACGGTCACATCACCTGGGCCGCTGACTGGTGATCCTTCGAGATTCAGCCCAGTACTCAAACGCGCACGAAACGGTCCCCTGACCGGGATTCGCCAGCACCCTTGCCGTGACGCCTGCGCGGCCGGGGCCATGGCGCCTCACCGCGGCGCAGCGGGCAACCTTCGCCAGCCTCGGCCTAAGCACACAACAGAGCCCCGGCCCTGGGGGGTGGGCCGGGGCTCCGCGGGGAAAAGGCCCTTAACCGGCTAAACGCCGGGCGTTCCGGATCTGTTACAAGCCCACGGGCCGTGAAGGCTGCCGCCGAGGTGGTGTTTGCCGGCGGCCCGCCACACCAGCAGCGGGTCACTGGTCGGGTCGGCCGCCGCCAGCCGTGGGCGCGAGGTTCGAGATTGTTGCGGTGGACCGGTGCGTTGCCGCTGGTGGCGGCGCCTGGGTGACCACGGCGGGAAGGCGAATTCCGCGAGCGGCTGCGACGACTGGCCACTGGCGGATGCGAGCACGGCCGATCGCGGCCTAGGGTCGATATCGGCAAGCAGGGGCCGTGGGTCCGCGAAAGGAGACGCGATGAGCGCACCGCAGCGGGTTGGCGTAGCTGCCGACCTTCCGCCGGGCAAGGTGGTGGGCATGGGGCACTATGCCGTCGGGAACGCCGGCGGGCACTACTTCGCCGTCACGCGCCGGTGCCGCCACCTGGGCGCTGACTTGGCGGGTGGCAGCATCGATGAGAACGGCTGCCTGGTTTGTCCCTGGCACCACTCGGCCTACGACGTCGGGACCGGCCGGATGGTCCGGGGACCGCAGGGGATCTTCGCCAAGGTGCCCGGACTGGACTTTGGTTACCGGATGCTCACGCGGGTACTGCCACTGGGGCGGGCGGCGGTGACCGAGCGCGAGGGCGAACTCTACATTGGTGGCTGAGCCGACTGGAGGCCACCGGGGCCGGGTTCCCGCCGGCACCACACTCGAAGGCGACGGAGTGAGATCCTGCGGCCCGGTTCGCGCCCGGGTAACCAGGTCAGCGGCAGCCACCATGGGCCCGGACCGCCGCGCCCGGGCCGTACGCAAGCGAGGGCATGCCAATGAGCGAACAGGTCAGCGGAACGCACGGGCCACGCGAGGATGATGCGCTCAAGCGGGAGGTCCGCAGCGAGTTGCAGGCGAAGCGGGCGACCCGGGCCGAGGAATGGCTTGAGCCCGAACCGCCAGCTGAGGATGAGCCGGAGGCGACTTGGGTGCTGGAAGGCAGGCCCGGCGGAACTCCGCCGGGGCAGGACTGGGAGACCATCGAGTTGCGCAGCAACCTGGCCCGTCATCTGGACCGTGCCGCGTTCCCGGCGAGTCGGGCGCATTTGCTGGAGACCCTCGCGGGGCACCAGGCAGAGCAGCCGCTCCTGGACCTTGTGTCGTCGCTTCCGGAAAGCGCCACGTTCGCCAATCTGGGTGAGGTGCTTGGCGCGCTGGGGCTTCCGGTAGAACAGCGTCCCACCTGAGGCACACTTGGGCGGGCGCTGAACGGGCTCCGGGCGTAAGCCATGACGCCGCCGGCGGCGCAGCGATAGCGCCGCGGCGCGGACCCATACTGTGGAGTTCGCAGGAGGTGCGCCCGCGGCAGGTGGCAGGGAGCGGAGTGGCGATGCAGGTGATCATGGTCAGCCGGTTCGGCGGCCCCGAGGTGCTGCAGGTCGGCGAGGAGGCCATGCCGCAGTCGCCGCCTGGCGAGGTGCTCGTCCGGGTGCTCGCCGCGGGAGTCGGCCCCTGGGACGCAGGCATGAGGAGGGTTCGATGAGCGGTCAGCCGGGCGCATCGGCGGCGGGCACGATCAGCGTGGGTGGGGACCTTACGGTGAACCGGCTCGGTTTCGGGGCTATGCGGATAACCGGCCAGGGCATCTGGGGCGAGCCGGCAAGCCGGGAACAGGCTCAGGCAGCGCTGCGGCAGGCGGTCGAACTTGGTGTCAACTTCATCGATACGGCCGACTCGTACGGCCCCGAGGTCAGCGAGACGCTGATCGCGGACTCGCTCTACCCGTATCCCGACGATCTGGTGATTGCCTCCAAGGGCGGCCTGGTCCGGCCTGGCCCGGGGCGCTGGGCACCCGACGGGCGGCCCGAGCACCTGCGCGATGCCTGCCATGGCAGCCTGCGCCGGCTGAAGCTGGACCAGATCCCGCTATACCAGTTCCACCGGCCGGACCCACAGGTGCCCTACGCCGAATCCATCGGCGCGCTTGTCGAGCTCAAGAATCAGGGCAAGATCCGTCACATCGGGGTCTCCAACGTGTCCGAGGACCAGCTTCGTGAGGCACAGCGGCTCACTCCCGTGGTATCGGTGCAAAACCGCTACAACGTTGCGGACCGATCGTCGGAATCGATGATCGACCTGTGCGACCAGGAGAGAATCGTGTTCCTGCCCTGGGCACCGATCCAGAACGCCGACCGGACGCCGCCAGTTCTCACCGCCGCACGTCACCACGGCGTGAGCCCGCGCCAGATCGCGCTCGCCTGGCTGCTGACCAGGTCAGCGCAGATACTGCCGATCCCCGGCTCCGGCTCAGCCGGCCACGTCGCCGCGAACGTCGCCGCCGCATCGGTGCAGCTGACCAACCACGAGGCAACCGCGATCCTGGACGTGGCGTAACAAGCGCCATCTGCCGCACGTGGATCAGCGTTGGCCAGTGGTAGCCAGGTCGAGGGAGATCGTCAACTCCAGCACCGGGAGCCATGGCAATGTCCGATCGTGTCCCACCGCAACCACTCAACGCGCGGACGCTGGCGTACTGGCGCGGCCGGCTGCCAGCGCCGGCCTACGAGCGTGACCTCGTCACGCCGGGTGTCGTCCACATCGGCGTCGGCGGCTTTCACCGTGCGCACCAGGCGATGTATCACGACCGCCTCATGAACGAGGGCAAGGCGCTGGACTGGGGCATCTGCGGCGTCGGGGTGATGGCGGCGGACCGGAGGATGAAGCAGGCGCTGGACGCGCAGGACGGCCTCTACACCCTGGTTCTCAAGCACAGCGACGGGACTTACGAACCGCGGGTGATCGGATCGGTCGTGGAGTACCTGTTCGCGCCCGACGACCCGGAGGCGGTCATCGAGAAGATGGCAGCCGAGCCGACCCGGATCGTGTCACTGACGATAACCGAGGGCGGGTACAACATCCACGACGCCACCGGCGAGTTCGACGTGGCCAACCTCGGCGTGGTCCACGACCTCGCGCCCGGCGCGGCTCCGCGGACAACGTTCGGCCTGATCACCGAGGCGCTACGGCGCCGCCGGGACCGCGGCCTCGCGCCCTTCACGGTCATGTCCTGCGACAACCTGCAGGGCAACGGTCACCTGGCCAAGCGGGTATTCACCGCGTTCGCCCGGCTGCGGGATCCGGAACTCGGCTACTGGGTCGAGCGGGAGGTACGCTTCCCCAACTCCATGGTCGACCGCATCACTCCGGTCACCACCGACGAGGACCGGGCCGAGGTCCGGGAGCGGTTCGGGATCGAAGACCGGTGGCCGGTCGTCTGCGAGCCCTACACGCAGTGGGTGCTCGAGGATGCCTTCACGGCCGGGCGGCCCCCGTACGAGAAGGCCGGGGTGCAGCTCGTCGGCGACGTCGAGCCCTACGAGCTGATGAAGCTGCGGCTGCTCAACGCGAGCCACCAGGCCATGTGCTACTTCGCCTATCTGTCCGGCTACCGGCTGGTGCACGAGGCCGCCCAGGACCCCCTGTTCCAGGCCTTCCTCCTCGGCTACATGGACCAGGAGGCCACCCCGACCCTGGCCCCCGTGCCAGGGGTGGACCTCGACGGGTACAAGCACACGCTGATCGAGCGCTTCTCCAACCCGCAGGTCCGCGACACCATCGCCCGGCTCTGCGCGGAAAGCTCGGACCGGATCCCGAAGTGGCTGCTGCCGGTGATCCGCCAGCAGCTCGCAACCGGTGGCGAGATCAGGCGTTCGGTTGCGGTGGTGGCGAGCTGGGCGCGCTACGCCGAAGGCGTCGACGAGCAGGGCAACCCGATCGAGGTGGTCGACCGGCTCCGGGACAGCCTCACCCGGCTCGCCCGGCGCCAGCGTGAGGACCCCGGCGCGTTCATCGCCAACCGTGACGTGTTCGGTGACCTCGCCGACAACGAGCGTTTCGTCACCGTCTACCGGTCCGCGCTGGCCTCGCTGCACGAGCGCGGGGCACGAGCGACCCTGGAGTCGCTGGTCTGACGATCACACCTCACCCCGCCGCCCGGCCGCGGTGCCACGGCCGAGCCTGCGATTGTGCCGTCCATCGCGGGGTTGCTGCCAGCAGCGGTGCGGAACACCGCCGGTAAGATCACCCGCCGGCCTGGGGCCAGCGAGCCGCTCTTGCGTGCCGTGCGCACCTTGACTGACCCGGGGACGCCGTGGCGGGCCGGGACAGCCAGCTGCCGCAGGCTGAACTCGTCGCTGCGCTGCGTGACAACGTGGGCAACCCGTGGAAGCCGCCCGGCGGCGGGTATGAGGGCGCGCTCAGCCATGACATCATCCACGGCCTCGACATCACCTGGCCGCTGTCCATCACGCACCCGATCCCCGGCCAGGCAATGATCACCGTGCTCGGCCTGATCGTCGGCCAGGGAGGCAGGAGCCTGTTCGGCTTCGCGCTGGACGGCATCGAGCTCAAGGCCAGTGATCTGGACTGGTCATCCGGTACCGGCGCGCCGCTCACCGGGCAGAGCCGCGACCTACTCCTGCTGGTCGCCGGGCGGACGATCCCGCGTGATCTGTTCAGCGGTCCCGGCGCGCGGCGACTCGGGGAAGCGGATCGGTGACGACGGCAACAGTCGGCGACGACCTGAGCATCACGTTCGCCGCACTGGCAGATCCGACGAGACGCGCGATCCTGACCCGGCTCGAAGCCGGCAAGTTCGATACCGCGGCCGAATGGATAGGCCGCCACCGGCAGATGTGGCAGGACCGCTATGACAGGCTCGATGAGCACATATCCGCCTTGCGGCTGTGTGGACCGAGCCCGGCGTCGAAGGCGGCATGACCACGACCATCACTTTTACCGAGCTCGACAACGGCCGGACCGAGGTCATCACGCAGCAGACCAACGTGCCTGCGATGGTCGCCGATTCGCAGGCAAGGAAGGGCTTCGAGACGAGCCTGAGCCGCTTCGAGGAATACGTTGCGGCACTCACCGCACGGCGGCGGTGAGCACCCGGGTCGCGGATGGCACAACGTCCCGCGACTGTCCCACATAACCCGAGGTGCATCCCGGCAGCAAACCGGTGAAAGTCATACTAGGGGGGCAGGCGGCAATGAGTGGGGCAGGCAGGCAGAACTTCGAACATGTGGAGGGACATGAGCTTCCGTCCGCGGGTAGCGATCGACCTCGGCACGGTGAACACCCTCGTGCATGTGAGTGGGCGGGGGCTGGTCATCGAAGAACCCTCTGCGGTCGCCATTGACCGGTCAGCCGGCACCGTTGCGGCGGTGGGCCTGCCCGCGGACGCGCTCGCGGGCAAGGAACCCATCGATGTTCAGGTCATTTACCCGCTGCGGGATGGGGTCATCGCCGATCTGGACGCTGCGGCGGCCATGCTGACCGCGTTCCTGCGCCGCGCGCGCATCCGCCGTGGCCTGCTGCTGCGGCCCCAGGTACTGGTTTGTGTGCCGAGCGGTGCCACGTATGTGGAACGCCGCTCCATTCCCGCCGCCGTACGGGCCCGCAGCCCACGGTGCGTGCTGACGCTGGTCGATGAGCCCGTCGCCGCCGCCGCGGGCGCGGGGGTCGATCTCTCTGGCGGGGATGGCGCTTTTGTCGTGGACATCGGGGGCGGGACCACGGAGATCGCCGTGGTGGCAGGAGGCCGCGCCGTGCGCGCGCGGTCGCTGCGCCTCGGCGGGAACGCGATGGACGAGGCGATCGTGGACGCCGCCCGGGCCAGCCTTGGGCTGCTCCTCGGCCGCAAGGCCGCCAAGCGGCTGAAGATGACGCTCGGGCTCACCGGGGGCGCCACCGGCTCTGCCGAGGCGATCGGGATTGACGCCCGTTCCCGCACCCCCCGCGTCGAACAGGTGCCGGGGGAGCTTGTGGCCGCCGCTCTCGAGCACCTCATCGCCACGATCGTGGACGCCATCCAGGAGATCGTGTGCGACGTCCCGCCGGACCTCGCCGAAGACGTGCTCCGGGGGAAGATCCGCCTTGCCGGTGGCGGGGCGTTGCTGCTGGGCCTCGCCGACAGAATCGAGGCGGCCACTGGCCTCCCCACGTTCGTCGTGGACGACCCGCTCCGCTGCGTGCTGCGGGGAGCAGCAGAGATCCTCGACAACGAGGTCGGGATCGTGGCGCCAGTGACCCCCGCCTGAGCGGCCTAGCGGCTGGTGAGCGCGCCGGTGGCCGCCGAGCCGACACTTTCGGTGTACTTGCGGTAGACGCCCGGTGGCGGGGTTGGCTTGGGGCTGGCCACGGGTGAGCGGGCCGCCAGGTCAGCGCCGAGAACGTCCACCGCCCGGCGGGCGACGTCGATCTCGATCTGGTCACCGTCCCGGAGCCTGGCGATGGGGCCACCGGCCGCCGCCTCCGGCGCCACGTGCCCCACCATGAGCCCCCGGGTGGCGCCGCTGAACCGGCCATCTGTCACCAGCGCCACCGTTTCTTCCAGGCCACGCCCAACGATGGCAGCGGTAACCTGCAGCATCTCGGGCATGCCGGGGCCGCCGCGGGGGCCCTCGTACCTGATCACCACGGTGTCACCCGCAGAAATCCGGCCTGCCAGCACGGCGGCGATGGCGTCAGCTTCCCCATCGAAGATTCGCGCGGTGCCGCGGTGGTGGCGGGGCGTTTTCTCCGTCACCTTCACGACCGCGCCGTCGGGCGCGATGTTGCCGCCCAGCACACACAGGCCACCCTCGCCGCTGAGCGGCGTGTGAACAGGCCGGATGGCACGCTGGCCCGCGGCTGGGCCGGGCTGGCGCCCGACCTCCTCGCCCAGACTGCGGCCGGTGACGGTGATGGCGGAACCGTCGAGGAGGCCGGCCGCGAGGAGTTCGCGCAGCAGCACCGCTACCCCGCCCGCCTCGTGCAGGTCCGCTGCGGTGAACTCGCCGCCCGGCTTGAGGTCGCCGATCAGGGGGGTTCTGCGGGAGACCGCGTCGATGTCGGCCAGTGACAACTCCACGTCGATCTCGTGGGCCATGGCCAGCAGGTGCAGCACCGCGTTCGTCGACCCGCCCGACGCTGTGGCCGCGGCGACCGCGTTCAGGAAGGCCGGCCGGGTCAAGATGTCGCGGGGCCGCAGGCCGGCTGCGAGCACATCCATGGCCATTGCCCCGGCGTCGCGCGCGGCGCCGGTCTTGGCCGGGTCGGTCGCTGGTATCGAGTTGAAGCCAAGCGGTGACAGGCCGAGCGCCTCCATCACCATGGACATCGTGTTCGCCGTGTACTGGCCGCCGCACGCCCCGGCACCGGGGCAGGCCACCCGTTCCAGCTCATCGAGGTCACGCGCTTCCATCCGGCCCGCCGCGACGGCGCCGATCGCCTCGTACACCTCACCGACCGCGACGCGCCGGCCCCGGAACACGCCGGGCATGATCGTCCCGCCATACAGGAGCACCGCGGGCCGGTTGACGCGGGCGAGCGCCATCGCGCACCCGGGCACGGTCTTGTCACAGGAGGCGATGCATACCAGGGCGTCGAAATGGTGCCCCCGCGCGACCAGTTCGATGGAGTCGGCGATGACCTCCCGGCTGATCAGCGAGGAACGCATCCCGTCCGTCCCCATCGTGATGCCATCGGAGATGGCGATCGTGGAGAACTGCATGGGGGTACCGTCGGCCTGGCGGACGCCGGCCTCGGCGGCCGCCGCGAGTTCCCGGTGGTTGAAGTTGCATGGCATCGTCGAGGTCCACGAGTGGGCCACCCCGACGATGGGGCGATTCAGATCCTCCCGCGTGTACCCGATGCCGTAGAGAAACGAGCGTGCACCAGCCCGCTGGAACCCCTCATACAGCGTGCGGCTGGGAAGGCTCTGGTTTGCCGTGACCGGTGCCTCGTGCATGTTCGCCTCCGTGCTTCGCCTCTACCACATCCTGGGGTTCGGCATTCAGCTTGGGCAACCTCGCGGACGGGTGGCCGTCAGGCGTGTACCTGGGGGCGCCGCTGGTGCCAGGGGGCTGCGTGCTCGAGTTGGCTGGCGACCTGGATGAGCTGGTCTTCCCGGCCGTAGCCCGCGACGAGCTGTACCCCGACGGGCAGGCCGCCGGATGTCCAGTGCAGCGGCAGGGTGATGGCGGGCTGGCCGGTCATGTTGAACTGCGCCGTGTAGGGGATGAAACTGGCGATTCGCCGCCCTTCCACTTCCGGCCCGCCTGCCGTGAACCAGCCCAGCTCGGGTGGGGGAGCGCCCAGGGTTGGCGTGACCAGAAGGTCATGGTCTTTCCACCAGTCCGCCATCCGGCGCGCCCACTGCCCGATCCAGGTCTTGCTCCGCAGATACGCCACAGCATCGAGCGCCTTGCCGGCATGCCGGTAGGCGGAGTTGCGCGGTTCGATCTCGCCGTCGGCGACCGGGCGGCCGAGCAGCGTCTCGAATGCCTGCATGGTCGCTTCGGTGTCGGCCGCGATCACCGTGTTGAAGTTCGGCGAGAACTCCTGGTCGAACATGGCTGCGGGCGCGGATTCCTCGACATCGTGCCCGAGTGACTCCAGCAGCCGGGCCGCGCCGGCCACGGCGGCACGGCACTCCGGATCGTCGAGGAAGACCTCGCTGCCTGGCCGGTCAAGCACCCCGATCCGCAGCCTGCCGGGGTCGGCGCCGGCTTCCTGCCGCAGCGGCCGTGGCCACGGCGGCGCGTAGTAGGGCTCACCCGGCATCCGCGTGCTGATCACGTCAAGAACACCGGCGGTGTCCCGCACGGTACGGGTCACCACGCCATCGATGGTCGCGCCGGCCCACCCCTCCGCGACCACCGGTCCCTGGCTCACCCGCCCGCGGGTCGGCTTGAGGCCGACGATGCCGCACTCGCTCGCCGGAATGCGAATCGATCCGCCGCCGTCGTTGGCGTGCGCCACCGCCACCATGCCGCTGGCCACCGCCGCGGCCGACCCGCCGGAGGAGCCACCGGTGGAATGACCCGGATGCCAGGGGTTGCGCGCTGGCGGGAAACTGCGCGCTTCGGTGGTCACCGTCGTGCCCAGCTCGGGCACGTTGGTACGGCCGAGCGGGACGAACCCAGCCGCCCGGAACTGCTCCGCGAGGTAGGACGTCACCGGCAGGACCAGGTCACGCAGTGGGCCCAGGCCGAATGCCGTCACCTCGCCCGCGACCAGGCACCCGAGGTCCTTGAAAAGAATTGGAACACCACAAAACGGACCGTCGGGCAGGCTGCCGCTGGCCGCCTCCCCCCTCGCCTGGTCGAACCTGGTGCGGATGACAGCATCCAGCTGCGGGTTGACCGCCTCGATGCGGGCGATGGCCGACTCAACCAGGTCCTTGGGGCTGAGCACACCCCGGCGCACGAGATCGGCTTGGGCGGTGGCATCCAGCCACGTCGTCTCGATCACGCCACGCACGCTACACGCGGCGCGTGGAACCGTAAATGGTGATCACCCTGGCCTGGGAAACGCCGGCCCGGGTGCGAGGCTAGTTCTGCTGTGCGAGGACAGCCTGTGGCAGCGGGGTCCCAGAGGAATCCTTTGTCAGGGTGTCGTCGGTGTAGATGATCGACGTCTTGCCGTTCTGCGGGTTGAGCGCGACCTCGAACAGGTCGAGCAGGTTGCGCGTTCCCGGAGCGCAGGAGATGCCTCCCAGGCACACCACGCCAACGTGGTTGGGATGCGGGCTGACCTGCGTTTGGGTGAAACTGCCGCCCGCGTTCGTGCTCTGCGCCTGGTAGACGTTCCAGACGGCGCTTGAGTCGTTGTTGCTGGCGCTGTTTGTCCCGTAGTAGACGACGTCGGCGGTGCCGTTCAGCGCCGACACCCACGGCATCACGGGTGTATCCGCCAGAGCTCAGGTACCTCGTTCGTCCGGAGCGGAACTCCACTCGTGTGCTGCCAGCGTGAAGGCAGCCTCGCCGCCGGCCCGGGCTCCGACCACCACACCACGATCGACGAGTACGCCCAGCCGCTCGAAGACCGTGTCGTCATCAAGGCCGCACGCCGCCGCGATCTCCCGGCGGGTCGGCGGGTGGCCGGCTTGCTCAAGCGTGGCGATGGCCTCATAGACGTGGAGATCCGCGTCGGTGAGGCTCTGCGGCTCAACAGGTGGCTGCCCGTTGCGTGCCGTCATGGCTCCTCCTCTCGACCGGTGGAGCCGTTCACGGTGGATCCCCCGCTCACGGTCAATCGACTCGCAGTCAATCGCCCGCTTACGGTCAACCGCCCGCTCACGGTCAACCGTCTTATGGTCAGGCGCCTGCGCTACCCCTGCCTGGGGCTGTTACTCCGCTTTGGGGCAGTTCGCCGGTACGGACTTCAGCCGCCCACCCACACCGGGTTGACCTCGCCACGCCTGGAGCAGAGCATAGGAAGCGGTCCTGGAAATGCCGGGTTCATAACGATATGCGCGGGCCGGGTGAGATCATGGCGATCCCCTCTGGACCCATCCGGACCATTTTCAGCCTCGCAGCCGACCAGGGTGACGCGCCATTGAACCCGCCAATCAAGGGACCAGCCGCGACGAGAAATGGCACCCGATGAAGGAGTGGGCCATGAGAGACAGCATCGGCGTACGTCTCCGGCGAGGCGGCAGCAAGGCAAGGGAGGTGACGCTGGCCCACAAGTGGCCGGTCGCAGGCATCACGCTTGCTTTGTCGTTAAGCCTCGCGGTCCCGGCGTCCGCATTGGCGAGGACGTCCGCACCAGCGAAGGCGGCTTACCTCAACGTCCAACTGCCGGTCCAGGCCAGGGTCAACGCCCTGCTGGGACGGATGACGCTGCCGGAGAAGATCGGCCAGATGGTGCAGATCGAGGTGACCCAGGTCACCGACACCAGCAGCACCTGCACCAGCCAGGGCGGATTCAACATGCCGAACCCGGCGTGCGAGCAGAAGATCTTCATCGACAATCACGTCGGCTCGATTCTCGCGGGTGGAACAGACATTCCGCTCGATACCACCGGCCATGGCGGCACCGGCAACACCGGGCTGGACTGGGCGAACGAATACAACATCATGCAGTCGTACGCGATGGCGCACTCGCGCCTGCACATTCCGGTGATCTTCGGTGTGGACGCGGTCCACGGCTTTGGCCACCCGTGGCAGGCGCCGCTGTTCCCGCAGTCCATTGGCGCGGGCGCGACCTGGGACCCGGCCATGGCACAGGCCGAGGGCCAAGTCACCGCTAACGCGCTCAGCGCGACCGGCTGGAACTGGGACTTCGCGCCCGTCCAGGACCTGTCCCGGGACAACCGCTGGGGCCGCACCTACGAGACCTGGGCCGAGGAGCCAGCGCTGTCAGCCGCGATGGGCGCCGCGGACGTGCGCGGCATGCAAAGTGGCAGCGGCAGCGGCCTCAAGGTCACCGCGACCGTGAAGCACTTCGCTGGGTACTCGGAGTCGATCAACGGTCACGACCGGGTGGAAGCCCAGCTGCCGATCCGGTACCTGCAGGACACGTTCATGCCGTCGTACACGGGCGCCATCGACGCCGGCGCCGGCACCGTCATGGTGGATTCCGGCTCCCTGAACGGGATTCCCGCCACCGCGTCGCATTTCCTGCTCACCACCGAACTGCGTGACCGGCTCGGGTTCAAGGGCGTGGTGATCAGCGACTTCGGCGACGTGCCCGCACTCGCCACTGCCTACCACATCGCGCCGGACCTGGCCGGCGCCGCGGCGCTGGCCATCAACGCCGGGGTCGACATGGCCATGCTGCCTTTCAACGCCGACCAGTGGCAGGCGGCCGTGCAGCAGGACGTGCACAACGGCAGCATCTCCATGGCCCGCATCAACCAGGCAGTCAGGCGCATCCTCACGCTCAAGTTCGACCTCGGGCTGTTTGATCACTCCAGGGTCGACGCGAGCAAGGCGGACGCTGCCGTGACGGCGGGCCGCGACCTGACCCTGCAGGCCGCGCGGGAGTCGATCACGCTGCTGCGTAACCAGGGCAACGCCCTGCCGCTGTCACCCACCGCACACGTGCTGGTGACCGGGCCGAACGCGGACTCGATGACCTTCCAGGTGGGCGGGTGGAGCGTGAGCTGGCAGGGCCCGGACGGCAGCGGCCATGTCTGCTGCATGGGACCCCCCGGCCAGATCCCACCCGGCACGACGGTGCTCAAGGGCCTGCAGGCCGAGGACCCCAATGTCACATTCGCCGCTGACCAGAAAACCGCCGTCAGCGATGCGGCATCGGCCGACGCGGTCGTGGTCGCCGTCGGCGAGAAGGCCTACGCCGAAGGGCTCGGCGACAACCCCTCACCACAGCTGCCGCCCGAGCAGCAGGCGCTGGTCAAGGCGCTGGAGGGGACAGGCAAGCCGGTGATCGTCGTGGTGGTCGCGGGCCGGCCGCTCGGCCTTGGCCCGGCGGAACAGGCCAACGGCCTGCTGATGGCCTGGCAGGGCAGCACCGAGGCAGGCACGGCGGTCGCCGACGCGATCTTCGGCAAGTTCGATCCCAGCGGGAAACTGCCGCTCACCTGGCCGTCCGACGCGGCCGCACCGGGCGGTGACTTCAACGGCGGAGCCCCGTCACCGCTGGGCGACGAGCCGAAGTTCTTCGACCAGCTGCCTGGCACCAACTTCGGGCAGGGCAGCGGCTACAACCCGCTGTTCCCGTTCGGCTTCGGGCTGTCCTACACGAAGTTCGATGTCAGCGGCCTGTCGGCACCCAGCAGCGTGTCCAGCACCGGCACGGTGACCGCGACGTTCACGGTCACCAACAGTGGCAGCCGCGCGGGCACCGACATCGTCCCGGTCTACGTGCACCAGCCGGTCAGTGCCGTGGTGGTCCCGGACCAGCGGCTGGTGGGCTTCACCCGGGTGACGCTGGGTCCCGGGCAGTCCAAGACCGCCAGGGTCACCTTCGCTGTCCAGCAACTCGCCGTAACCCCTGGCGATATCGAGGCCAGCGGCAGCCCGCGGGTGGAACTGGGCACCTACCAGGTCCAGCTCGGCACGCCCGCCACCCTGTCAGCCAATTTCACCGTGCACAAGTGACCGGGCCCGGATGGGCCGCTGACCGGCCCATCCAGCACCCAATTTCCTGAGCACCCAAAATGGCAGCGGCCCCCCGGAGGACATCGGGGGGGCCGCTGTTTTCCTGGCCACCCGTCCACACTGACCCACACGACGTGGGCCGGTGCCGTCAAAGAGCCACATCCAGGCTCCTCAGCCGCACGGCTGCTTCCCGTGGATCGACCGGATCAAAGAACACGCCCGCGCCAAGCTCAGCGGAGGCAAGGTGACGCGTGACCCCCGGCCCGCGCAGAACGGGCGCGAGGTGCAGGTGAAGGTGCGCGGCAGGCCACTCCCCACCGTCGGCGGGCCGCTGATGTACCCAAAGCATGTACGGAGCATCTCGCCCGAGCAGCCGTTCCACCCGTATCAGGCAGTCCATGAGAATCCCGGCCAGCCCGTCGCGCAGCCGCGGGCCTGCCGCCGGCAGGTCGGCGCAGTGCGTCGCGGGGAAGATCACCATCTCGTACGGCCATGACGGCGCCCACGGCACGGTGGCCCGCCACCCCCGGTGGCGGGCCACCACCAGTGCGCCGTCCGGCTCACCGCACAGGCGGCAGCTTCCCTCCCGCAGTTCGGCCTGCGCCACAGGCGGGACCACACCCAGCGCCAGGATCTGGCTGTGCGGATGGTCGATCGTGGCCCCGACGGCCCGCCCCCGGTTCTCGAAGACAAAGACATAGCTCACGTCCTCGCGGGACGCGAGCGCGGCGGTGCGCGCCGACCACAACTCGACCACCCGGGCGGTTCCCGCCGCGCCCAGGGACGGGAACGAGGAACAATGCGCCGGACTGTGCAGGATCACTTCGTGCCGGCCGCCCGGCAGCGCGGGCCACCGGTTGGCAATGCTCTTCACGTCGTACCGCCCGGGAGCCTCAAGCCCGCCCGGGCAAAACGGGCATGGGCCTTCGGGCAGGCTGGGCCGGTGCTGCCGCCACGGGGTGACCACCACATAGGCGCCCGTCACCGGGTCAATACGCAGGTCAGGTTCGCTCATAAGCCCCTCGTTGCGGTCCGCAACCGGGACCGGCCGCCGTGCGTCGCAAGAAGTAGAGCACTTCCTATCCAGGGAGTCGGGTTACGGGGGTATGAAGATGAACAGATTCTCTCGCGCTTCCGGGCGGGCAATCGCCTGGGCAGCGCTTGCCACGGTCGCGGCGCTTACCATCACATCGGCCACCACGGGGGGCCTGGCGCGGGCGTCAGCCAGCACGCCGCGGTGCACGACCGCTGGGCTGCAGGTGTGGCTCGGGCTCGGCGGGGGCGGCGGCGCCGCGGGCAGCGTCAGCTACCCGATGGAGTTCAGCAACGTCGGCGGCCATACGTGTTACCTGTACGGCTATCCGGGGGTGTCAGCCGTCCATGCTGGGCATCAGGCTGGCAACCCGGCACGCCGGGTTCGGTCTCCGTTCGGGCCACAGCGCGTCCTGACGCTCACACCCGGCGCGACGGTCCACACCGTGTTGCAGATCATCGATGCCGGGAACTTCGGGTCCAGCGCGTGCGGGCCTGTCACTGCCGGTGCCCTCAGGGTCTACCCGCCGGATGCGTTCAGGAGCACCCTGATCCCGTTCACCTTCCGCGCTTGCTCGCTCAAAGGCCCGATCTACCTGTTTGTGCAGTACCTCCAGCCACGAGCCGGGATACCCGGTTACCCCGGCAAGTGACCGCGGCTGCTTGGGCCCGCGGCGGATGCCGCGGGCCCAAGCAGTGCTGGGGCGAGCCTGGGGGCATTCGCCCAGTCCCATTCGCAACCGCCGGCAGGCCTCTGTCATCACAGCAGGTATAGGTAGTGGCATACCAGCAGGGATGGGGACATATGAGGACGTACCTCGGGCCGGTTCGGGGCAGGGCACTGATCATCACGGGTGCGGCGGCAATGGTGGTTAGCCTGGCCGCGGCGGCGAACCAGCCCGGGGGATCGGCCGGCCCGGCCGGCCGCCTTGCTGAGCGGGCTGTCACCCCGGCCGCTGCGCCGTCGGTCGCAGCCGCTGACAGCCCCGCTGGTTTCTGGTACGGGACCGACAGTTCGACGGTGACGATCAGCGGGTCGGCACCGTACCGGGAGCCTGTGATCGGCGGCTATTACGGCGGCTACATCGGGATGACAGGAAACTGGGCGCGCATGCTCGGCTGCGGCGGCAAGATCGTCTGGTCGTCCACGAACAGCCAGCAAGCCAACACCAACTACGTGTCCTACGGGAAGGGCATCGGCACCGGTGTCTACTGGTTCATGGGCGGGCCGGGTGTCGACCCGAACTACAACGGGACCAAGTCGGAGGCGTACGCCTGGGGTGAACGCCAGTCCAAGCGCACGCTCTACGACATCTCCAAGCTTCATGTGAAATACCCCGTGGTCTTCATGGACATCGAACTGCCTGGCAACGCGCCCGATTTCACCCCCGCGCCGGACAACGGCTGGAACGCCGTCTACACCTCGCCGTGCAGCGGCGTGGTCAAGACCAACTACATCGCGCCTGGAATCGACCGCGCCGAATTCAACGGGTTCTCCGACTACCTGCGGCAGCACTCGGCCTACAAGCCCGGCGTCTACTCCGCACCTGTGATCTGGCGCGACATCTTTGGCACCGGGACCGCCTCCTACATCCCCAACACCTACGAGTGGACCTACCTGGCGGACACCAGCAGCCTGACCCATCACCCATCCGGCTGGTGCCTGGCAAACACCACGATCTGCGCGCACTTCTTCGGGGGAGTCAGCCGCGGCGACAGCCACGCGCTGATGTGGCAGTGGTCGGGCGGTGGCGGCACCTATAACGGCTACGGAGATTTCGACCAGATCGACGCGAACAGAACGCCCTGACTGGGTCCGGAGACATACCAGCCTGGAATTGTCAATTCACTAGGTCACGGGCATTCTGGAAATAGCCGAACATGCCGCCGCGTTTGGCGGATCCGCTGGCAGGGGCGGCCGGCGCGCCCGTAGCTTGTGGGGTTATGAATGACCGTCAGCTGGCGAAAGCGCTGCGGGAGGGCCAGCCGGGGGCAGCCGCGCCGCTGGTGCAGGCGCACGGCGAATGCATTCTTCAGTACTGCTGGCTCATGCTGGGCGACATCAGCGCCGCGGCAGCCGTTTTGCACGAGATAATGGCCGCTGCTCCTGCCGAGGCGCCTTTTCTTGACGATTCAGGATCTTTGCGGACCTGGTTCCTCCTGCTGGCGCGGTGCCGGTGCCTGGGCCATGGGTCCCTGGCAGGCCCCGGCGACTGGGGGGTATACCCGGACGGCCCGCCGGGAATGGCCTTGAGCGCGGTGATGAGCCTGCCGCCGCCGGAACGGGAGGCGCTGGCGCTGGCGGCCTGGCACGGCCTGGGCACCACGGGGGTGGCGCAGGTCACCGGAGTGCCAGCCAGCGCCGTGCCCGAACTGCTCGGCGCTGCCCGGGTCCATCTCCGGCAGGCGGTGGCCGCGGAGGTCATTGCCCGCAAGGACAGCAGCGACTGCCCGGGCCGGGCGGCCATCGTGGGTGGCTGGCAGGGCAGGATGACGGCCCCGCTGGCCGAGCGCCTGCTCAGCCATGCCGGGTCCTGCCTGACCTGTATGGGCCACCTGCCGAAGGGCGTGTCCGAGGCCAAGGTGTACCGCCAGCTGCCATTCCCGGCGACTGGGCCAGCCGGGGCGTTCGCAGGCCCGGACGCCGGCGGTGCGGTTGTGCCGGGCGGCGCGGGTGCGCCGTGGGCCAGGCAGGACCACCTGGCGGAAGCCCCGCGGCCGGGCGGGTTCGCTGCCTGGCCCGCCAGCGGCCCGCGTCCGCACCGGCCGCTGGTGGGCTGGCTGTCCGGCGGGGCATTCGCCCTGGCCGCCTCCGTGCTGGCGGTGGGCTGGGCAGGCTGGCCCGGGCCCGGCGTAGCCTCCATGCCATTGCAGCGGCCCGGGGTCACGGTCGCGGGTGAACGGTGGGCGCCGGGAGCACATGTGGTGCGCGGCAGCGCGCCGCCCTCCCCGCCGCCACACGCCGTCCTGCGGAGAGCCCCCGCCGACCCCGCCGCGCCCGGCGGGCATGCCGCGCGCCGCGTCCCAGCCTCGCCGGGCCAGACGCCAGGCAGCGCACAGCACGGGCGGGATCGCAGTGCCGGAGGGAGCGGAGGGAGCGGGGGCGTCGGAGGGGTCGGCCACGGTCACCCGGTGCGCCCACCGGTAACCACCGGACTCGGCCCGACGGCGAGCCCTCCGCCCCGACCGGGAAGGGGCCACGGCCGGCGGGTGAGCCCGCCGCCAGTCAGCACCGGCCACGGTTCGCCGGTGAGTGCTCCGGCGGGGCACTGGTCGCCGGGGGCGGTGAAGACCGCCGTTGGCCTGCGCAAGGCCGAACTCAGTTGGACGCCTGCGGCACCTCGCCCAGGTCTTGCAGGGCAGCATCCGGCTCATCAGCGCCTGAGAACTCGTCCGGTTCAGCCGGGAACTCGTCCGGTTCAGCCGCGAACTCGTCCGGTTCAGCCGGGAACTCGGCGGGGCCTTCCGGGCCGGGCGGCACCGCCGCCGGTTCCGCCTGCCCGGGTTCCAGATAGCCCCAAGCAGCAGCGATACCTCTTAGGGCGGCGGGGACGTCAGCCGCATCCGGTGGCGGTGCCGCCTGCTGGATCTGGCCGGAACGGATCTTGGCGGAGGCATCGCCAAGGCCGGGCGCGAACTGACTCGCGCTGAATCGCTGCCCGTAGTTGAGCATGGTGGCCTCGAACGGCACCTTGAGGGACTCGCACAGGTCGCGGATGGAGCTTTCCGGGTTGGCGGTCAGGTCCTCGTAACGGATGGTGTGTCCAGGCAGCGCGGTCCGCGCCTCCTCGACCTTGGACATGTACCGCAGTCCCTTCGCGACCGTCTCCTCGTAGACGCCGGCCTCGCCGGGATGCCACTCCGGGTGCCAGGAGGTGTGCAGGGACGCGGTCGCGGCCGCGGGGTGGCGCAGCAGGAAGATGAAGCGGGCGTCCGGCCAGCACTGGGCGATCTTGTCCCAGGCGAGAACGTTGGCCGGGGTCTTGACCACGATGGTGGGCTTTTCGCTGCGGGCCAGCGCATCGGCGAGCACCCGGTCCCACAGCATGTACTGGAGATCCTGCGGGGTCAGGTGGAGTGCCTTGAGTGACGCCTCGATCCACTTGGTTTCGGCGGTCACCTTCATGTGCATGAGCGGTATTTCCGGCGGCGCGTACAGCGCAGAATGGCTGCCCAAGATCGCCCGGAGCAGGGTCGACCCCGACCGGGCCGCGGAAAGGACGAAGACGGGGGCCCGGAGAAGGCGCTGCCCGTCCGGCTGCGGCAGACGCCAGTCGCGGTGCGCAGCGGGACGCGTCAGCTCGTACCCAATGGTGCGGCTGAGGAGGTTGTTAACTTTCTGCTTCCACATGATCACAGAGAGTACAAGAGGTCGATGGGCCCACAGGGTGTTTGGGCTAGACAATTTACGCGCGTTTTGCTATCACCACGGCCAAATTTAGCCAAATCATCAACTGGCGTCTCCCCGGGCGGTCCAATCGCAAACAAGCAGCGCCGCGCCTCCGACAGTGCGGGCGGGCGACCACGTAGCCTTCCGCTATGACGGGTGAGATCTTCACAATCGAGGCGCCGGGCGGGAGGCGGCTTGAGGTCCTGACGGCGGGCCCCCGGGAGGGCCGCCCGCTTTTCCTGCATAACGGAACGCCCGGCGGACTCCGGGTGCATGGGCCGATGGCCGACGCGGCGGCCGGGCGCGGCCTGCGGACGGTGATGTGCGCGCGGCCCGGCTATGGGCGTTCCGACCCCCGGCCTGGCCGCCGGGTAGCTGATGTGGTGGACGACGTCACTGTCGTCCTGGAAGCGGTGGGGGGCGAGCATTTCGTCACGGCCGGCTGGTCGGGTGGCGGCCCGCACGCGCTCGCGTGTGCCGCAGGGCTGCCGGGACGGTGCCTGGCAGCAGCGTCGCTCGCGGGTGTTGCGCCCTACCGCGCGGACGGCCTCGACTGGCTGGCCGGGATGGGGCCCGAGAACCTGGAGGAGTTCGCCGCCGCCGCCAAAGGTGCGCAGGCCCTCACGCCGTTCCTGGAAAGCCAGGCTGGCGAGCTTGCGACCATCGAGGGGCAGCAGGTCGCCGAAGGGCTGGGCGGGCTCATCTCCGGCGCCGACCGGGCCGTTCTTACCGGGGGATTCGCGGACTACCTGGCAGGCTCGTTCCGCAGCGCGGTGAGCACGGGGATAGCCGGGTGGCGCGACGATGATCTTGCCTTCGTGGCCGACTGGGGGTTCAGCCTGGCCGACGCCGGGGCAGGCGCACCGGTCGCGATCTGGCAGGGCGACCAGGACCGGATGGTGCCGTGGGCGCATGGGGAGTGGCTTGCCGCCCGGGTGCCGGGAGCGCGTTCCCACATGCTCCCCGGCGAGGGGCACCTGACGCTGGCCGTGACCGTGATCGGCCAGATTCTCGACGAGCTCCTCCAGCTGGCCGGATGGGCCGAGGTCCCGCCGCGGCACGGGACATCCCCAGCCTCACCCACGGCTCCCCGGGGCTAGCGCGGGCGGCGGCCAGGCGAGGACGGTGAGGGCCGGCCACTGGCCACGCCAGCGGCTGGTCTTTGCCTCGTAGACGCCGCGCGGCGAAAGCACCGGGTTGGGGCGCACGACCAGGTTGAACACGTCGGCGAGACCATATGGCGCGTAGACGCGCCAGTGCCCGCTGGGTTCCAGCCGAACGCCGAGGCAGGCGGCGGTGGCCTCGAAGGTGTCGATGGCCGCCTCGGTGGACTCGTGTGGCGGGCAGGGAATGCCGAACTTCTGCTCGTACCACAGGTGAACCCGGGCCTGGTTGCGGATCTGCACCGGAGCGGGCAGGTCGCCGAATAGTCGCTGCCCGGCCCGGATGACTGCGTCCTCGGCTTCCCAGGACACGTCGGAATCATCGAAGTAGGCCAGGTCGTAGTCGAGGATCCCGGTGCTGGGGGGCTGACCCGTGACCACGTTCCAGACTGTCTGGTACAGGCAGCCTGCGACCAGGTACCAGCCGGGCAGCCGCAGGGTGGCTGCCCGGGCCAGCACCTCGGTCACGGTGGGATTGCGGCTGACCGCCGCATGGAAGTGCGCTAGCTGCTCATCGAGGGGAAGCCGGCCCGGTCGCATCTGCCTTTCCTACCAGGCTGGCCGCCGGGCGTGCTGCCGCCAGGGCGTTGGTACTAGGTATGAGGCGGCTCGCCGTCCAGCAGGCGGGGGAGGGTGATGGCAAAACGGGTCTGCCCAGGGCGGCTCGTCACGCTCACACTCCCGCCGTGAGCATTGACAACCGCATCCACGATGGCCAGGCCCAGCCCGGTGCTTCCGGTGCTGTGGGACCGGGATGAGTCACCGCGCACAAACCGCTCGAACAGCGACGGCTGCAGGTCCCCCGGTATGCCGGGGCCGTCATCGGTCACGCTCAGGTCGACCGTGGCGGGCTGGGCGGCCAGCGCCACGGTGACGGTCGTGCCCGCCGGGGTGTGCTTGGCCGCGTTGCTCATCAGGTTGGCGAGGACCTGGGTCAGCCGGTGCCCGTCGCCGCGCACCGTGACCGGGTCACCGGGCAGGTCGAGGCGCCAGTGATGATCCTGGCTGGCGGCCCGGGCGTCGCTGGTGGCGTCGATCGCCAGCCTGGTGAGATCGACTGGGTCGCGCGCCAGCGGGCGGCCCGCGTCGAGTTGCGCGAGCAGCAGCAACTCGTCCACGAGCATGCTCATCCGGGCCGATTCCGACTCGACCCGGCTCAGCGCGTGTGACACCTCCGGGGGAATCGGCCCGGGATGGCGGCGGGCAAGTTCGGCGTACCCCCGGATGGCCGCGAGCGGCGTCCGCAGCTCATGACTGGCGTCAGCTGCGAACCGGCGCAGCCGGGCCTCACTGGCGGCCCGGCGGCCGAGGGCAGACTCGACGTGCCCGAGCATGCGGTTGAAGGCGGTGCCGACCTGCCCGACTTCGGTGCGCGGGTCCACGTCGGGGACCCGCTCGGCAAGCGCGACCTCACCACTGGCGAGCGGCAGCTGGGTCACCCGGGTAGCGGTCGCGGCCACCCGGCGCAGCGGCCTCAGCGAAAGGCGGACCCAGCCGGTGCCGAGCACCCCGGTCAGTAGCAACGCCCCCGAGAACACGACGATGTCGACGATCTCCACCGTCCGGAGGGTGGCCTCGACGGGTTCCATCGGCAGTCCCGTCACATACGCTTCGCCGGGGCCCGTGCCAGGCCACGCCATCAGCCGGTAGCTGCCGAGGTTGGACAGTGTGCTGGTGAAGGGACCCTTCCGGCGGGGCAGTGCCGTGAGCACCGTCCGGTCCGTTGGGGACAGCCTGCATTCGCCGTTGGCAAGGTAGTGGTAGCCGACCGTGCCACCGTTGACCTGCGCTATGAAGGTGTGCTGTAGCTGCTGGCCCGCGCAGTTCTGCGGGGAGTTGGGTGGTGGCTTGGTGCGGGCAGCCCCGTTGTCACCCGTCTCGTCTCCGGGTGGCGGTCGGCTGAGGCAGGCGGTGTAGCGCTGGCTCGCGGCGGTGAGCTGCCGGTCCAGCTGGCCCAGCAGAAACCCGTGCAGAGCCACATAGGTGGTCACGCCCACGGCCGCGCAGGCCAGCGCGAGCAGGGCCACCACCCCCGCGATGAGGCGCCCGCGCAAGGTACGGGCCGCCAGCCACCGCCCGGCGGCGCCCGCTGACCTTGATCCCTGCCCTCCGGCCCGCTCACCGGCCGCGCCCCGGTTCATCAGCTCACCGGTTTCAGCACGTACCCAACGCCGCGGACCGTGTGGATGAGGGGCTCCCTGCCCGCGTCGATCTTCTTGCGGAGGTAGCTGATGTACAGCTCGACCACGTGCGCCTGGCCGCCGAAGTCGTAATTCCATACCCGGTCGAGGATCTGCGCCTTGGACAGCACCCGGCGCGGGTTGCGCATCAGGAACCGCAGCAGCTCGAACTCGGTGGCGGTGAGCTCGATCAGCTCGCCACCGCGCAGCACCTCGCGGGCGTCCTCGTCCATGACCAGGTCGCCCACAACCAGCTGGGTGTCCCCGCGGGCCCGGGTGATGCCTGCCCGCCGCAGCAGCCCGCGCAGCCGGGCAAGAACCTCCTCCAGGCTGAACGGCTTGGTGACGTAATCGTCGCCGCCCGCCGTGATGCCGGCCACCCGGTCCTCAACCGCGTCGCGAGCCGTCAGGAACAGCACGCAGACGTGCGGGAGCGCGGCCCGCATCCGGCGCAGTACCTCCAGGCCGTCGAAGTCGGGCAGCATCACATCGAGCACCACGGCGTCAGGCCGGAACTCCCAGGCTGCCTGCACCGCACTCGCACCGTCGGCTGCCGTTCGAATGTCCCATCCCTCGTACCGGAGGACGCTCGCAAGCAGCTCGGCCAGGCTCGGCTCGTCGTCCACCACCAGCACCCTGATCTGGCTGCCGTCGGCCCGTGCTAGGGCTGTAGCGCCCGTCCCAGTGGTGGCGGCCGCGACGCCTGCTCCAGCGTTGGTCATGTCCCTCACCCCGCGGGCCGCATCTTCTGAGCGGAGCATATGCCCATCACACCCGCCTCAGGTCACCGTGCTAAGCGCCAAGGCAAGCGCCGGGCAGTTCGCTGCCGCCCGCCTGGCATGCCGCATGAGTTCTTTTGGCACCGGGTGGGGCGTGACAATCGGGTAACCCCACTCGTCCAGGCGGACGAGCTCTGGCACCAGCTCAGCGCACAAGCCATGCCCCGAGCAGTTGATCGGGTTCACCCGCAGCCGTTTTGCCATATTTCATTTCCAATCGGAATCCTGTAGCGGCGGATCGGCGGGAAGCGGAAGGAAAGGCCGCCCGGCCTGGCCGGTGCACTGGCCGCGTTCGTGCTGCTCGATCTCACCGGCGAATGTCCGCAGCGCGCTGCGGACGAGGCGGGCAGTACCGTCGGGGTGATGGCAGGCGCCGCGGCCCTCGACCAGCCCCGCCCAGCGTTCGATGTCCGCCCGCACCTGGCGGCCCGGGTGGGGGCCGGCCAGTTCGGCCAGCGCCACTGCGATCCTGGGCAGCCCGTGGATGCACGGGCCGCACTGCCCAGCGGACTCCAGTGCCAGGTAGCGGGCCACCCGGGCGGTCTCGGCGAGGCCGCACCGCCCGGCGGGCAGTACCGCGACAACGCCAGCGCCGACTCCCGCGCCCAGCGGGCGCAGCGCGGCGTTGGCCAGGGACAGGTTCATCGCCGCTGCCGCTGGCAGCCATGCGCCGTGGTAGCCGCCGACGAGCACTGCCTGCGCCGGGTAGCCGCCGAGCCCCGGCAGGTCCCGCAGCGCGATCCCGAGGGGCACCTCGATCACGTCGGCCCGGCCGTCGGCGAGGTGCAGCGTGACCAGCATGCTTCCCGGTTCAGTCTCGGTGCCGACGGCACGGAACCACCGGGATCCGTGGCGCGCGATCAGCGCGAGGTGGGCCAGTGTCTCGACGTTCTGCACCAGCGTTGGCCGGCCAGCGACCCCGCGCTCCACCGGGCGGGGAGGCTTGAACCTGGGCAGTGCCTGTCCCCCCGAAACCCGGCTCACCAGCGCCGACTCCTCGCCGGCCAGGAACCGCGGTGGCGCTTCGATCAGCTCGACCGGTGCGGGATCGATCCGGGCGGCGGCACGGTCCGCGATGGCCGCCCGCAGCCGCCGCTGCAGGCGCGGGTTGCGGTGCAGGTAGAGGCGGGCAGAGCGGGAGCCGACCGCGTGGGCGGCCAGCTGGAGCCCATCGAGGACCAGATGCGGGGAGATCCACAGCAGTGACTTGTCCTTGTTGCTGGCGGGTTCGCCCTCGGCGCCGTTGCCGATCACCACCGGGCCGGTCCCGGACTCCGCCACCGCCGCCAGCTTCCGGGAGACCGGGAAGGCGGCACCGCCCCGGCCGGTGAGCCCGGCAGCCTCCACCTCCCTGATGAGCGCGCGGGGGCCGCCCCAGTACGGCGGCGGGCCGTGGCGGGCCAGGTGAGCTTCCAGGTCCACCGGGAAGACGCCGCGGGCCGGCAGCAGCCGTGGCAGCCCAGCGGGGGGAGGTGGCAGGGCCGGGCCGGGCGGCCAGTCCCCGGCCGCCGCCGTGGGCGGTGCGCTGGGATAGGGGAGCGTCGCGCGGTTGGTCATCGGGGTCCGCCCTTGCTGAGGATGACCGCTGCCCGCTTCGAGCGCGGTGCCGCGCGGAGCGCGTGGGTCACCCGCCACAGCAGCGCGGCACCCGCACCGAGCGCGCAGCCGATCGCCACCTCCCGCAGCCCGCCCCCAGGCAGGTCCGGGCCGGCCCCCAGGCTGTGCGCGAACGCGACCGGCCACGCGGCGTAGGCCAGCCAGTGCACCCCGCGCCAGGTCCGGCGGCTCAGCCGGGCGCGGATCAGGCTGGTCACGATCAGGGCAGCGATGAGGTCGGCCGAGATGGCCCCGAGGCCCAGCCAGAACGGCTGGTAGCCCGAGGTGAAGGGGATGACCGCCGACACCAGCCGGATGGTGACGTAAGGATCGGCGATCGCGGTCACCACGTGCACGGCAACGAACGCGACCGACAGCAGGGAGATGTTGCGGTGCAGGCCGGTCACGGCGAAGCCGGGCAGTCCGGGCAGCCGCCCCTGCCGGCTGACCAGGATGCCGAGGATCACAACCAGGGTGAGGAGCGCCAGGCTGACCACCCCGGTGGCCCGGCTGGCAAACCAGAGCGCGGTGTTCTGGCTGATCCCGGTCATTGCTGGGTGATCCCGGTCATTGCTCTCCCTGTTCCGCGGTGGGCTGGTGATGCCAGCATGGCTGGCGGCCCGCAAGGAACGCTCTAGCCCGCCTCTCAATTGCCTCTGAACGCCTGACCTGGCAGGATTCGCCGGGCAGCCATCGCAGAGGAGGCATTTGTGCCCGCTCCACCCGCACGCCCGCGGCGGGGCGTGAGCGCGGTGCTGGTGGACCTGCGCCCGCTGCGCCGTTACGGCGGTTTCCGCCTGCTCTGGAGCGCTCAGCTGGTCGCCTCGGCGGGCAGCCAGCTCACGGTCGTGGCGGCCGGCTACCAGACGTACCGGCTGACCGGCTCCACGGCGATGGTGGGGCTGGTCAGCCTCGGCCAGCTGGTGCCGCTGCTGGCCGGCTCCGTGCTGGGCGGCCCGTTCCTCGATGCCTGGGACCGGCGCCGCGTCATGCTGGGGACCCAGGTGCTGCTTGGCGCTGGTTGTGCCGGGCTGGCGGTCAACGCGATGCTCTCGCACCCACGGCTGTGGCCGGTGTTCGCCTGCACTGCCTGGTCGGCGGCCTATCAGGGAGTGGACTGGGCGGCGCGGCGCGCGTCCCTGCGGGGGCTGGTGCCCCCGGCCGACCTCGCCGCGGCACTGTCCCTGCAATCGGTGGCGTTCCAGGTGACGCTGGTGGCTGGCCCCGCCGCTGCCGGGCTGCTGATCGCCCACACCGGGTTCGCGCTGGTGTACTGGCTGAACGTGGCCTCATTCGGGGCCGCTTTCCTGGCGCTTGCCGCGCTGCCGCCGCTGCCGCCCGCTGCCGGGGGCCAGCCAGCCGGGCTCGCGTCCTTGCTTGGTGGCATCCGCTATCTGCGGTCCAGCCAGCCGCTGGCGGGGGCGTTCCTGATCGATCTGGGCGCGATGGTGTTCGGGCTGCCGCGGGCGCTGTTTCCCGCTCTCACCGCGACGCTGTACGGCGGTGGCGCGGCCACCGTGGGATATCTCAACGCCGCTCCCGGGCTTGGCGCCCTGGCTGGGTCGCTGCTCACCGGCCACGTGGGCCGCGTCCGCCGGGCAGGGCGTGCGGTTGCCGTCTGCGTGGCGCTGTGGGGTGCTGCCATCACTGCGTTTGGCCTGATCCCATGGCTGCCAGCGGCACTCGCCCTGCTGGTGGTGGCGGGCGCGGCCGACGTGATCTCGTCAGTGTTCCGGATGATGATCGTGCAGCAGGCCGCACCCGATGCCATGCAAGGACGGATCAACAGCCTGCTGTTCGCGGGACTGCAGGGCGGGCCGCGGCTCGGCGACGCGGAGTCCGGTGGCGCTGCCGCCCTGGCTGGGCCACAGTTCGCGGCCTGGTCCGGTGGCCTGCTCAGTGTCGCCACGGCGGTTGCCACCTGCTGGGCCATCCCCGCCTTCTGGCGTTACCGCGGCGAGCCTGCGCCGCAGCAGGCCGCCCAGCAGGCGCAGGGAGCCGAGTGAGCCCTGGGTGCGGTTAGCGTTAGCGGCCGGGGGACAGGATGGTGGCGCCGGAGCGGGTCACGATCTCCTGGAGGGCGGCCACGTGCTGTTCGAAGGCGGTGCGCCCGGCTCGGGTCAGCCTGGCCGAGGTGCGGGGGCGCTTGCCGGCGAATGCTTTGCGTATGTCCACATAGCCCGCCTGTTCGAGGGTGGTGAGCTGCTTGGACAGGGCGGAATCGGACAGCGCGAGGCTGTCGCGGATGAACTTGAACTCTGCCCACTCGGACGCGGCCAGCAGGGAGACGATCGCCAGCCGGGTGGGAGCATGAATGAGGTCGTCAAACCGCGCTGTGGTCATCGCGGGGACCCGGCCCGGTTGCCGAGCATGATCTGCCGCAGCCGCCGCATCAGGATCGGCCCGCCGGCGCCCATCGCGAGGCCACCCGCCAGGCACGCCAGGGTGGCGGGGTGTGACCCGCCTGGGGCCCGCAGGATGCCGAGGACGAAGACCGGCACGGCGGCCCCGATCGCGAGACGGGTGTGAGTGTCTACACCGGCGGCGAGCGCGACCATCAGCGCCGCTACCGCCCACCAGTACCAGGCGGGGATGGTCGCCAGGTCGATGACCTGCTGCTGCCGTTGCTGGATCAGGTCCAGCGCCTGTGCTGCCTCGGTGGGGCCCGGTTCATTCCGCATGACGCCCCTTGAGTTTCCGGTTGGGAGAGTTCTTGCCTACTGAGAAAGTATCAGATGACTTTCCAGGCGGGCAAGTACTTTCCTGAACGGTGCTGGACCCCGGGCGGCGCTGCTGCGAGGATGAGTGCCCAGATGCCGTCGCCGTGGGCCAGGCAGTGGAAGGTGGTCGCTGATGTCGCTGGAGGTCAAGCGGTTGCATCTGGCGCGGCTGCGCGGGCTGGATGGCCTGGACTGGCCAGTGCATGGCTTCGTGGTCACCCACCCAGGTGGTGCCGTGCTGGTGGACACCGGCGTCGGCGGGCCGCAGGAGTGGCTGAACGACTGGCACGTGGTGAACCGCTCGGCCGCCGACGCCCTCGCCGAGCTGGACATGAGCCCAGCCGACATCGGCATGGTGGTCAACACCCACCTGCACTTCGACCATTGCGGCCAGAATGCCGTCTTCCCCCATGCGGCTTGTTACGTCCAGCGGTCGGAGCTGGAGCGCGCGGAGCGCGAGTCACCGGAGCTGTATCAGTGGTTCGGCTTCATGAACGCACCGTTCGAGCTGCTCGACGGTGACACTGAGCTGCTGCCCGGCCTGGCTGTCATCGCCACCCCCGGGCACACGGTGGGCCATCAGAGCGTCGTCGTCCGGTCCGGCGATGCCACGCCGGACCTGCTGATCGGGGACGCGGCTTACACCCCCCACCAGTACGCCGGACCGGCCGACGAAGACCTGCTGCCCGGTCAGGCAAGCGACAGGGTGAGCTGGCGGGGCTCGCTGCGCCGGATCCAGTCCATGGGCCCGGCGCGCGTGCACTTTTGCCACCACACAGATGTCATCCACACCTGACGTGTCATCCGCACCTGACGGTCAGGGTGCGACCTGGACCTGTGTGTTCCCGCCTGGCGGAAGGATTCCAGCCAGGGTGGGGAACACTTCGGTGACCGCGGGCGTGTAGTGGCCGTAGGCGGACGGTACCTGCACCGTCACCGGCAGGCCGCCGAACCCGTTGAACACCACACCGGTGATGGTGATCGTGCCACCGGAGGCGGTCCAGGTGACGTCACCCCGGTCGGCTGCCGCGCCTGCGCTGCCGAACCCGTGCCCGCAGTCAGATCCGGTGTAGTCGCCGGCGCCGTCGCTGTCGAGCTCGATCCACAGCCAGGCGCCACCTCCGCCGTCCGGGGACGTTTGGTTGGCCGAGATTTCGACCTGATACACGGCGCTGCTGCCGTAGTCGGCCCAGGGGCGCTTTGTGGCGGCGGCCAGGCTGTTTCAGGAAATTGGCAATCTGATGTACCTGCCCTGGTGCCTGGAAGGTCTGGCGGAGGTGGCAGCCGCGCGCGGTCACTACACACGAGCGGCCGAACTCGACGCGGCACGTGAGGCGTTGCGTGCCCAGGTTGGCGTCCTGCTCCCGCCCATCCACCCGGCTGGGTACATGCGAATGCTGGCCGTGGTGCGCGACGGCCTCACACGGGAGGCCTTTGACGAGGCACGGACGCCGGCCTTGCACTGGTCGCCGCAGCACATCATCGCCGCCGCACTCAGCGACACGTAAAGCGCGGGGCCCCGCATGGTTCAGGCGGCGACCGTGACCTGCAGCTGGAGCACCCGCGCCGGCCGCAGGTGTCCCACATCGGGATCTCCACCTCATACACCTCGCCAGGGGTGACTGGCTGCGCCCGGTCGAACCCGTTCCGGTAGCGAAGCCGCACCATGCCGTCGCACAGCCGCTGCGCGAAATTGTTTGGGTGCACGTCTACCAGTTTGGCCATGATGTCGGTGTCGGCGGCTGAGGTGGCGACGTCTGCGATCACTTTGACAGGGCCGATGATCTCCAGTGGTTCCGGCAGGCGGGGTCCGCACCACCACCGCCGGTGCGGGCAGGGACTCAGGCAATGCCAGGTCGGCCGACAGCGTGATGCCCTCAGCCAGCGGGATCCGGACGTTAAACCGGCGGCTCACTCCACGCTCAGACACGCCGCCGGGTGCTATCAGCCCAGAGTTTATGGGCGAGGTAGCCGGGGTGGGTCTACGGGTGAGGTGATTTCGGCGCGATGCCAGTGAGGACAGTCTCCGCCAGCCGCCGGGCGAAACCGGGCGGGGTTGTGGGCGGGCTGCCAGGCAGGTTGAACAGGGCCCGGGGGAGGACCTCGCCGTGGATCGCCCCGATGATCAATGTCGAGGCGGCGCTGATGTCGGCGGCGGGATCGACCCGGCCGAGTCGCTGTTCGGCCCGCAAGTAGGTGGTAAGAATTTCCGGGAGACCGCGGCCGCCGCTGTCGCCCGGGTCACTGTTCTGGTCAGCTCGTCCGTGGCGATCGCCCTCTGGCGACGCGGCCGCGCTGAAGGCCGCGTCACCGCCGACCATGGTGTGGAAGCGCTTGAGGACCATCGGCTGGGACAGGAGGCCAGCGAAGGCGGGCGTGACCCGCGCGAGTATCTCAAGGCCGCGGTCGATGAAGAACTGCATGTTGTCAGCCAGGGCGCCCGTCCCGGCTGGCGGCATTTGCGGCACCGTAGCCATGACGGTGCCCACGTGGGCGAGGAGGGCGTGGGCGAGCAGGTCCTCCTTGTCCTCGAAGTAGTTGTACAGGGCGCCGTCAGCAACCCGGGCTTCACGCGCGATGTCGCGAACCGCCAGGCCAGCACTGCCCCGCTCGTCGATGAGGCGCGCGGCGATGGCGATCAGGTAATCGCGCAGGTTCTGACCGCCCCCGCCGCGCAGGACGGCTGGCTTCCTAGGTGACATCGCGCTTGAGTGTAGTGATGACTGCGGCTGCGGCGAATGCGGCGGCGTAGCCGAGCAGCACCAGTCCGCCTGCCCACTGTGGCAGCAGCCGGGTCCCTGCGGAGATGCTTGCCCGGTCGAGGGCCTCGCTGGCGTAGAAGGGCAGCCAGCGTGCCAGCCCCGACCCGAGAAGCTGCCCGGCGATGCCTTCGATCAGGGCGATCCACGCCAGTGCGGCGGCGATAGCGCCGGCAAGGTTCCGGACGAGTGCGCCAAGCCCAACGCCGATGGCGGCGAAAGCGATGTTGGCAGCCACTCCGCCGGCGAGAGTACGCCAGGTGCCGCCCGCCGACAGATGCAGGGTGCCGCCCTTGGCTGCCCACCAGGCAGCGGTGGCCGCCAGGCCCGCGAGGGACGAGATCAGGCCGGCGGCGGCACCGGCAAGCGCATAGACGGCCAGCTGGGCGGTGAGGACCCGGCTGCGCCCCGGGAAGCTGAGGTAGGTGTCCGTGATGGTGCTGTGCCGGTACTCACCGGCCACGGCCAGGATGCCGAAGATGAGCGTGAACAGCGCGGCCAGGCCCACGTGCGCCAGTGCCGTGCTCTGCACGGCAGGATCATGTACGTCCCCGCCGGACTCGACGAGCCCGGTGACGCCAGCCACGACAAGCAGTGGCCCTGCGGCGAGCAGCAGCCAGGGGCCGCGGACAGTGGTGAGTTTGCGGAACTCGCTGCGGATCATCGGCAGCATGGGTGATCTTCTTTCAGCCTGGCACCGTGGTCAGTCTCAGGAACGCGGACTCGAGAGCGTTGTCCGTCTCGCCGATCTCGCGCAGCGGGCCCGCGAACCGCAGCCGTCCTGCGCTGACAATCACCACGTGATCGGCTGTCTGGGCGACCTCGGAGAGGACGTGGCTGGCGACGATGATGGTCCGGCCCTCGTTCGCCAGCCCGCGGAGCAGGCCCCGGAGCCAGGCGATGCCTGCGGGGTCGAGTCCGTTGGCCGGTTCGTCCAGGAGAAGCACCTGCGGGTCGCCGAGGAGTGCCGCGGCGAGACCGAGTCGCTGCCGCATGCCGAGGGAGAATTCGCGGACCCGCCGCCTCGCGGCGGAAGCCAGGTCAACCTGGTCGAGCACCTCGTCGACACGGTGATCAGGCATGCCCTCCGCGGCCGCGAGCACGCGCAAGTGATCGCGCGCCCGGCGGCCCGGATGAAAGCCGGTCGCTTCCAGCAATGCACCGACCGTGTGGCGCGGCCGGGTAAGGCGCCCGTAAGGGACTCCTCCGATCAGCGCCTGACCCGCGGTGGGCCGAACCAGGCCTAGCGCCACCCGCAAGGTAGTCGTCTTCCCCGACCCGTTGGGGCCAAGGAGGCCGGTGACCTTGCCGGCAGGAGCGGTGAAGGACACCCGCCGCACAGCGGTCACCTGGCCAAAGGTCTTTGTCAGATCGTGGATCTCTACGTTCGCCATGCCGCCTCCGCATTGAACTCGTGTTCATGAACTATAGTTCATGAACTCAGGTTCAGGAAGAGGCTGACGCTGACGGGACACGCCCGTTCAGCTGGATTTCACGCTCAGGTGTGGCCATGGGATTGGGCCTGGGAATGATCTGGGCGGGGGAGGAGAATTAGTCTTCGCTCCGAAGGAGTGATAGACGTGCAACCAGAACAACGACCGCGGGGGCGGCCGCTGAAACGCCACGACAGCCATGTGGCGCAGCAGATGGTGGAGCGGGCCGCGGAACTGGCCCGGGATTCCCATGCCCGGACCCGCCACGCCGCGCTGCTCGTGAAGGATGGCAGCTTGCTCGCGTGGGGGACCAACGGGGTGCCGCTTCCGGGGGAGGACCACTGCTATTGCAAGTTCGGCGAGCTTGGCCACCATGACCAGTGCCGGACCCACGCCGAGCAACGGGCGATCACGCTGGCCCGCGAAGGCGATGGCTGGCGAATGCTGCCGGGATCAAAGCTGATATATGTGCGGCTCGAAGCCGACGACTCGGTCCGCTTGGAGGATCCACATTTCTGCGCCCGGTGCAGCCGCCTCGCGCTGTCGCTGGGCGTGGCTGAGTGGATCTTCGAACTGTCCGAAGGTCTCGTCGGGTACTCCACGGCCGACTATGACAGCATCGCTCAGCTCCGGTGGTAGCGGCCCGCCCGCACTTTCCCGCCGCGGCCCTGGTTGATCAGCAGTTCGCCTCAGGTCCCGTGAACTATTGGTAATAGTTAGACTCTCATAGAGAGAGCTGTACTATCGCCAATATGGGGGAGCCGGGCAAAACCCGCCGTTACGACAACTCACGCCGGCAGGCGCAGGTGCGGGCCACCCGCGCCGAGGTCGTCGACGCCGCGCGGCGGCTCTTTCTGGAGCGCGGGTACGGGGCCACCACCATCGAGGCCATCGGGCAGGCGGCCAGCATTCCGCTGGCGACGATCTACCGCCTGTTCGGTTCCAAGCGGGGGATCCTGGCGGCGGTTCTTGACGTTTCATTTGTGGGCGACGACGCACCTGTCCCGCTGCACGGCCGGCCCCTCGCCCGTGCCGCCATCGCCGAGCCCGACCCGCGGCTGCTGCTGGCGGGATTCGCCCGGCTAGCCCGTGAGGTGCTGGGCCGGACCGGGCAAATCCAGCAGGTTCTGCGCAGTGCCGCGGCCGCCGACCCGGAGGCCGCGGACCTCCTGGAAACAATCAACAGGCAGCGGGTGGACGGGCAGTCGCGGGTGGCCCGTGCCCTGTCCGAGCGCGACGCGCTGGCGGATGACATGGGGGAAGGCGAGGCGGTCGACATCATCTACACGCTGATGTCGGCCGACGTGTACCGCATCCTGACGGTGGACCGTGGCTGGGACCCCGATCACTATGAACGCTGGCTTGCCCGCACACTCTGCGCCATCCTGCTGGCACCGTCGGCGGAGGGCCGGTAAGGGGCAATCACCGAACAGTGCCGCCGGCGGCCGGGACCGCGCCACCGTCACGCCGGGCCGGTCAGGCGGACGCTGTAGACGCTTGCCCGGAAGGTGCCGGCCGCGTCCGGCGGCAGCTTGGTGATCCAGATGAGCACATAACGGCCGTGCGCTGGTGCGGTGAGCCGCAGCTGCACCGCACCGGCCGCGTTGGTCGCGCGCGCCGCGGGTTGCAGGTCTGCCAAAGTGCGTGCGCTGCCCACACGCAGCTGGAAATCGGCGCCTTGGGCGCTGCCGAGGGTGATCCGGGCGGCTGTGATCGTCACCGTCCGCCCCATGTCCAGGAGCAGGCCCGTACCCGGCTTCAGGCCCCCGAAGCGTGCGGTCGCGTACCATTCGGTGTGCCAGGCCGTGGCGGGGCTGCCATCGACCGCGCGGGACGCGAGTTGGCCGTTGTCGCCCTGGCCGCTGTCGCTGGGCCCGAACGCCACTGCGCTGACCGGGTGGAGTGGCCGCGCCGGGCTGGTCACGCGGATGGGCGAGGTGACCTTTATCGCGCGGTTGAGCCCCAGGCTCAGCGTGACCGGCTGCGCGCCCAGGCCGGGTGGCAGGGGGTCCCTGCCATCCACCGTCAGCCTGACGCCGCCCGGGTTGCCGAGCTTCATGCCCACCGCGCGATAGAAGGTCCACGTCTTCGACGTGCCTGCGGCGACATACGACTGCAGGAGCAGCAGGCCGGCGGGAGTGGTGAAGTCAACCTGGCACCCGGCCGCGGCCGTGAGGTGGATGACGACCTTGTGGGCATAGGGACCGGCGGCTGTCTCCTGCGGTGGGGAATTGCCGTTCCCGGCGGGGCGGCCCGTCGCCCGCCCGGTGGCCGGCTGGGCACCCGTCGTGCCGCCTGCGCTGGCGAAGGCGTATATCACGAGGCCGGCGGCAGCCAGGAGCGCCAGGACAACCCCGGCGGTCCAGGCCAGCCGGCGCCACCGGTGCTGCCGAGGTGGCGTGTCCGGCTGGAACACATCCGCAGGCGGGTTCGTCTTCGTCGCTGGCTCGGGCCGGGCCGAGTCGTACTCCCAGATCAACGGCTCAGAATCAGCACCAACGGCCTGGGCGATGGCGCGTATATGCCCCCGGGCGTAAAAGTCACCCCCACACGCGGCGTAGTCGTCGCGCTCGATGCCGCTGATGATCGTTTCCCTGATGCGGGTCAGCTGGCCTACCTGGGCAACGGTGAGACCAGCCTGGCCGCGCGCTTTCGCCAGGGTCTCTCCGATGCTCACGCCCGCCTCCACTGCCTTGACCGCACTTCGCGCCGCCGGGAAGTCGGCATGCACGTGGTCATGACTACATCATCGCCAACATTCCGTCGCAGGACCGCCATAACCGTGCCGCGGGCAGCCTACACAGACCCGGGCCTGGCGGGCACCTGAACAGGCCCATGCCGCTGGGGATGACGTTTAGCCGGAGGCCGGCGTCTTAGGGAAGGACCGCCGCTGAGCCTCCGGACGTTGCATGGCTGGTCGCCGGGGTACCAGAGGTTGTGGCGCTGCCGGACGTGATGGCGTGGCGGCGGCCCTCGTCGTCGTCGCCCTGGGAGCGGGTTGCCGTGGCTGGCGTGCTTGGCTGTGCCTGGGCCGCCTTGGAGGTGCCCGTCGTTGTGCCATGGACGGCAGGAGCCGGCAGGTTCCGGGCGATCACGCCAGTGGTGGCCAGTCCTGCCAGGCCCACCGTGGCAGTCGCCGCGCGCAGCCGGGACCGCCCCCTGCGACGGACGGCGATCGCGGACACCAGGTCCCGGGTTTCTCTCATCGGACTTCAGCTCCTTCAGTGGGCCAGCCGCCCAGGGTGTGGATCGCTCCGGACTCGGTCACCAGCCGCGCGGGGAGGCCCAGGCCGGCCAGCCATGCCGGTGCGGTGCCGCCACGGATGATCGCCACCGTGCTCGCCACGTTCGCCTCTGTGCAGCTCGGCGCCGCCACCGAGACCGTGCGCCAGAAACGTGGCGCGGGCATCCCGGTGCGCGGGTCGAGGATGTGGTGGAATATGGCGCCGTCCCGGTGCCACCGCCGTGCGGTGGTGCTGGAGGTTGCGAGCCCTCCCGTCTGGATCGCAACCACCGCGGACGGGCCCGGCGGTGGGTCCCCGGGATTCCCGCTGATCTCCTGCACCCGGATCAGCCAGCCACCGTCCGGTGCCTGCCCCGCCACGGCGATGTCCCCGCCAAGACCGACGAGCACCCCGCAGCCGAGTTCAGACGAGATCCTTGTGGCGGCCCGGTCCGCGGCCCATGCCTTCGCGGTGGCACCGAGATCGAGGCGGACGCCGCGGGGGAGCGAAAGGGTCCGCGACCGCTCATCGAAGTCCAGGTCGCGCCAGCTGACCACCCGCCGGATGGTCAGGTTCGCGGGCGGTGCCGCCGCCTGGCCATCTCGCAGGATCAGGGAGAAGTCACGGTCATAGCCGATGGCATTCATGGCCGCACCAACGGTCGGGTCCAGATCGCCGCCGGACAGTCGTGCCGCCCCCAACGCCACCGCGATCGCCTCGGCCAGCAGCGGGCTGACCACAACGGCCCCGGTCCGGCCCGGGGCTCCGTCCAGGTCGGTGATCTCGGAATCGGGGCGGAACCTGCTGCACGCCAAGTCCACCGCCGCCAGATCCTGCTCGAGCAGCCGTCGCGCGGCGGCGAGCGCGCCCGCGCGGGTGACCACCAGCCGTACCCCCGTTCCCCAGGCTGACCAGCTGGCGGACGCCTCGGTGGGGAAGGCCGCTGTGGCATGCATCGGGCATCACACTTCCTTGCTCCTGGTGCGGGTTTCCTTCCGGAAGTCTGGGCGTGCGTGGTGTGAAGGGGCTCGGAGAAAGCTCTGACATTGCTCTGACTGCGGAGCGTTTCCCTGGCGTGGGCCCTGCGACCCGCCGAGAGAGGACCGAAGGCCCTGCCTCCGGGGGGGCGTGACAGTCAGGCTGGCAACACACAGCCGGGCAGGGGAACATGACTGAGATCATCCGACTGAGCAGGCAGCAGTCCTGGCCCGATGGTGCGCCCATCCCGCGGTCTCGCGTGGCCTTCCTGGTGGAGACGGCCGCGCGGGCGCCATCGGTGCACAACACCCAGCCGTGGTCGTTCCGGGTGAACGGAAACGCGGTCGAGCTGCTCGCTGACGGCACGCGGAAGCTGTCCACGCTGGATCCGGCCGGCCGGGAGATGCTGATCAGCTGCGGCGGCGCTCTGTTCGGGTTCCGCCTGGCGGTTCGCAGCCTGGGCTATGTCCCCGCCGTCAGCCTGCTTCCTGACCCTGGCCAGGAAGACCTGCTCGCCCGCGTCTATCTCGGCGCAAAAGTGCCGATCACCGCCCGGGAACGGCGGATGCTGACGGCCGTGCCGCACAGGCACACCCACCGGGGGCCGTTCAGCCCCGGTCCGCTCACGGCCGGTCTGCTCACCAGGCTGCAGCATGATGCGGTCGCCGAGGGCGCCGAACTGGTGCTGATCGACCGGCCTGCCGCATACCAGCGGCTGTCCGCGCTGGTGGCGGCGGCGGGCCGGTCGCAGCGGGGCAGCGCCGGGATCCGCGCCGAAGTGCGGTGGTGGACTCGGCCACCTGGCAGTGACGCCCGTGACGGGGTCCCGGTCAGCGCCTTCCCCCCGGTCACGTCGGGGCTGCGCACGAAAATGGCTCCTGGCAGGCTAGCCCTGCGGGACTTCGACCTTGGCCGCGGCATCGGGGTGGCGGCCACCGGCGGCGCTCCGCCAGCCGCCACGGCGGTCTTGACGACGCCGGCTGATACCCCCATGAGCTGGCTGAACGCGGGCCAGGCGCTGCAGCGAGTGCTGGTGCATGCGGCCAGCAGCTGGGTGTTCGCCAGCCTCACCAGCGAGCCGCTGGAGTCACGGACGATCCGGGCGATGGTCGGCCGCGTGCTGGGCCTGGTGGGATCACCGCAGATGGTGCTCCAGCTCGGGCGGGCGCACACCACGGAAGTCACCGCCCGCCGCCCGGTGGGCGAGGTGCTCAGCGATCGGTGACCGGGCCGCCTTTGGGTGCCGGTACCGCGATACCCGCGGCTGCCAGCAAGCGGCCGAGTTTGGAAGCCGCCGCTGACCGCCGCGCCCCCGCCTGGAGCAGCCGGCCTTCCACGTCATCCAGAATCGCTGCCGGTCCCAACCCAAGCTCGACCTCTATCTCACGCCAGGTGCTCGCTACCGGCCATTCACGATGCGCTGGCGCGGCGGCGCCCGGCAGGGAGCCGGTCACATGGTCGTCGGCAACCTCGGCAAGCACCCGCCCAGCAGCGTCGGTCAGGCATCGCACGGTGCGGGACGTCGCCAGCTGGGCAATGGGGTGCGGGGCCTGATCTCCGCTCCACTCCGACACCAGCGAGGCCAGTTGCTCAGGCACTGTGCTCGGCTGCGTTCCCAGTGGGGCATGCACCTCGCGCCGGGTGTCTGCCCCAGCCGGCAGCTTGAGATGCCAGCCCGCATCGGTCCCGCCGGTCCGCCGCCGCAAGGTGATGTGCGCGGAGGCGAGGCGAAAGCCGGTGGTGTCGAAGTAGACGGCGGTCAGCTGATGCGTCACCGGCTCGGTAACCGCGCTGACCCCGGGCAGGCCGGACAGGTCGGGAACGGCAAAATCCGGGGTCACCTGGTACTTGCGTTCTGTTTCGGTGATTCCGCCCGTCTCAGCGCTCATGGTCTGAGATTACGGCTCGCCTGCGAACCTGTCCGCGTGTCCTGCGGCGCTACAAGGAGTTACCATGCCACACTGCTAAATAACACTCCGTGTTCAGCGGACAATGTGGCCAGGGGAGCCGCAGGCCAGAGCTGGCGTTTTGCGCCTCGACAGCTCGCCTGCGCCTGGGGGTCAAAGGTCAGGTCATGAAGCACGACGGGATAATTGAAGGCTACGAAACGCTGCCTCTCACGCTGCTGCGGGACGAGGGCACCGGCGCTACCGTGCTGCGCCGCCGCAGCGCGCGGCCGAGCAGGCGGGGCGCGGTGTATGTGCACTGCCCCGGTGACGCGTTCGTTCGCGACGAGCTCGTGGTCTGGTTCACCGACCGGGGGTTCCACTTCTACGCGGCGGACTTGCCTGAGGTTGGCGGCGGGCCTGGAACCCGCCAGGACACCAACCTGGTGGCGGCGGATCTCAGTGAATATTTCCGCTGGCTGGACGAGGCGGTTGCGCACGTGCGCCAGGCGGATGCCATCGACACAGTGGTCATGTGCGCGCATGGGACCGGGGCCCTCGTCTGCGCGCTGTGGTGCCATGCCCGCCGGGCCGGCCGGCCTGCCGACGTACTGGTCCTGGCCACCCCTGACCTGAGCCGTGGTCAGTCGTGGCTGGCGCGGGCAGGGGCGGTTTGGCGGACCGGGGCGGCGGGGGAGGGGATGCCCCCGGCCGGCCGCGTATCACCGCTGCGCGCCGCCGCCCAGCGGAGGGTGCGGCGTGGTCTGGACATTGCCTGCCCCGTGCTGGTGATGTGCCCGGCACGGGACTGGGATTCCCCGGCTGGCGTGGCCGGGCCCGTCATCCTCCGGGCATTGTTCGGGGCGCCCGCAACGGTGCGTCTCGGCGAGCACGTCACGTGGCTGAAACTGGACGGTGGCCAGCCATTGCCCGGCGGGCCAGAACGCAAAAGGTTCTTCGACGAGCTTGGCCGCTGGCTGGGCGCATACCTGTCCGGCCAGGTCCGCGACCAGCTGCTGTGACAGCCTGGCAGCCCGGGCGCCGGAGTGACCGCGGCAGCCCGCTGCGAGCCCGGCCCAGTAGCCGCCCAGCCCGCAACGAGCCCGGCCCAGCCGCGCGGCAGCTACTGGACCGACACGGCGACAGAGGGATACCCGGTAGCCCCGTTTGGCTCGGGCGGCAACGTGAACCCGGTCTGGGTGTAGCCGGTGGCATCAGTCGCACGGGCCTCGATCACGTGATGGCCTGGCGCCGCGTCCCAGTCCAAGACCCATTGCCGCCAGGTGTCGATCCCCGGGACCGCCGCCAGCCGGGCCCGCTGCCACGGACCGCGGTCCACCCGGACCTCCACCGCCTCAATGCCCTTGTGCTGCGCCCACGCGACACCAGCGACGGGTGTCTTGCCGGCGTGCACCGTGCCTCCCTGGGCCGGCACGTCGATCCGTGACTCGGTCTTGATCGGCGCCTGCTGGGACCAGCCACGCTGGATCCAGTACGCACGGTCGGCCCAGGTGGTCACCTTGATGTCAGTGACCCACTTGGTGGCCGAGACGTAACCGTAGAGTCCGGGCACCACCATCCGGACCGGGAACCCGTGGGCGAAGGGCAGCGGCGCCCCGTTCATCGCCACCGCCAGCAGTGCGTCACGCCCGTCCAGGACGGCCTGCACCGGGGTGCCCGAGGTGAACCCGTCCGTCGATGTGCACAGCAACTGCTCGGCCCCAGCCCGGACGCGGGCAGCCCGCAGCAGGCTGGCCAGGCTCGCGCCCAGCCACCGGGCGTTCCCGATGTAGGGGCCCGCGACTGGATTGGAGACACAGGCGAGTGTGACATAGGTCTCCGTGAGCGGGAGCCGCAGCAGGTCACGGTAGGTCAGAGTGATCTCGCGCTCCACCATGCCGTGGATCCGCAGCCGCCAGCTCGCTGGCGTGACCGCTGGCACAATCAGCGCCGTGTCCACCCGGTAGAACGATGAGTTCGGGGTCACGAACGGGCTGAGGCCGGACAGGCGCAGGTCGGAGCCCGCGGGGAGGGGGGGAGCCATGTGAGCGGGAGCGGGGAGCCGCACCGCTGACCGGGCGCTGGAGGCGGTGGTGCGAGCGCCCAGCGCGCCTCCCGCCAGGGTGCTCACACCGGCAACCGCCACGGCGACCGACCCGGTTGCCAGGAACTGCCGCCGACCGGGCTGGGCGGACGTACCGCGGGCCACGGGACGGTCAGTGACGGGGCCCCGGCCAGGGCCGGCAGGGATTCCCGGCGCGGGGGCCTGGTCCGCAACCCCCGGTGTGGGGGCCTGGTCCGCAACCCCTGGTGTGGGGGCCGCCGCAACCCCCGGTGTGGGGGCCGGGTCCGCGGCCTCCGGCCGGCTGCCGTGCGGGAGAGGAGCCCGGCGACGCGCCGTCGCCCGGACCAGCAGGGTCATCACCACGGCTGCGGCGGCGGCCGCGGCCACTGTGGGGAGCGCGTCGAACGTGTGCGCATCGGGCCGGGTCTGCGCGGCGTCGATGGCGACGGCCGCAAACAATGCAAGCCCAGCCAGCCCATAACCCAGCCGCCGCATGGCTGCCAGCCCGGCCAGCACGGCGAACACGGCGAGCACCACCAGGATGCCGAGGACGAGTACCGGCTTGTCGTGCGAGCCGAAGGTGGAGATCGCGAAATTCTTCACCGGCGCCGGCGTCAGGTCGATGGCCGCCCCGCCCACGGCGACCACCGGGGAGGCCTGCGGCCGGATGATGCCGGCGACCAGCTGGCCGATGCCCAGCCCGGTGGCGGCGCTGATCAGCCCGGTCAGGACGCCGCGGGTTGCGCCGGGACGGGTGCGCGCTAGTGTCTGCGGATCAGTGGAGAGGCTCACACGATCTATTCGTAGCCCATACCGGCCGGGATTGCCGCCCATGCCAAACCGAACCGCCGGCAGCCACGAATAACGAGATGTGAGGAGGAGGGTGGACATGACCGAAGGGCTGCCTGGCGAGCGCCCCCGGTCGGCATCCGGCGGCGACATGGCGGCGCTGCTCAGCCGGGTCGCGCGTGGCGATGAGGCAGCCTTCGCGGCCGTCTACGACCGGGTGGCCGGGGCGGTGTTCGGCCTGGTGCGCCACGTGCTGCGGGACCCGGCGCAGTCGGAGGAGGTCACCCAGGAGGTACTGCTGGAGGTGTGGCGCACCGCCTCGCACTTCGACTCCCGCCAGGGCAGCGCCACGGCGTGGCTGATGACCATGGCCCACCGGCGCGCTGTCGACCGGGTGCGGTCTTCCCAAGCAGCCACCAAACGGGAGCAGCGGGCGGCCCATACAACCACGGATTACGACGTCGTGGCTGAGGAAGTCGAGGCGCGGCTGGACGCGCAGCGGGTACGCCGGTGCCTGGAATCACTGACGGTCCTGCAGCGTGAGTCGGTGATGCTCGCCTACTACGGCGGGCACACCTACCGGGAGGTGGCGAGCCTGCTCGGGGTGGCGGTGGGGACGGTGAAAACCCGGATGCGCGATGGGCTGATCCGGCTCCGCGACTGCCTGGGGGCCGAGCAATGAGGGCCCGGCGGGATGACCCGCACACCCTGGCCGGCGCGTATGCACTCGATGCTCTCAGTGAACCGGACCGGGCCACGTTCGAGCGGCATCTTGGCAGCTGCGACTCGTGCCGCCGGGAGACCGGGGGAATGTTCGAGACGGCCGCGCGGCTCGGTGCGGCCACCGCCACCGACCCCCCGCAGCGGCTGCGCGAGCAGGTCCTCGCCCACGCCGCCCGGACCCGGCAGTTGCCGCCACTGGTCCGCGTGACTGGCGGCGGGCGGCTGGCTGTGGGGCCGCTGGGACTGCCAGCCATCCGCCGGATGGCGGTTGCGTTCGCGGGCGTGGCCATGCTGGTGACAATGACCGTGGGAGGGCTCGCGATCCACACCCAGCACCGGCTCCACGCTGCGGAAGCGCACGGGCGGGCGATCGCGGCGGTGCTGAACGCTCCGGACGCGACCATGATGTCCACGCGGGCACGAAACGGTGGGACGGCGACGGTGATCATGTCGCACACCGACCGCGCCCTGGTCCTGACCACCGCGAAGCTGCCTGCCCTGCCTGCAGGTGAGCGGTATCAGGTGTGGCTGATGGGCCCGCGAGGAATCCGTACCGCCGGAATGCTTCCCACCCCGCTCCAGGGGATGACCGCCCCGGTCATCGTGTCGGGGCTGGGGGCCGGCGACAAGGTGGGGCTGACCGTGGAACGGGCGGCCGGGGCCGGCAAGCCCACGACAGCGCCGGTGCTGATGCTGGACCTGCCGTCCTGACCGTGGCGGTGCACTAACGTGAGGAATCGTGAAAGCATCTCCGCAGGCGCAGCAGAAACTGCTCGAACTGGCCGATCTGGACGCTGAACTGAGCCGCCTTGACCATCGTCGCCGTACGCTCCCTGAGAGCGTGGAGTACGAGCAGGCGGAGACACGGGACGGCGAGCTTCGTGATGAACTGGCGGCGCTGGAGGCGCGGGGGGCTGACCTGCAGCGCGATCAGGCCAAGGCGGAGCGTGACGTGGACCAGGTGCGGACCCGGATCGACCGGGACCGGACCAGGCTGGACGCCGGGCAGGTCTCCTCGCCCCGGGAACTGCAGAACCTGCAATCGGAGATCGTCTCCCTGGGGCGGCGGCAGGGTGATCTCGAAGAGATCGCGCTGGAAGTGATGGAGCGCGCGGAGGGGGTCACTGCCCGGCAGCGGTCGCTCAGCGCGGAGCGGGCCGAGCTTACCGGCCGCCTGGAAGAGATCGGCGCCCGCCGCGACGCCGCGCTTGGCGAGATCAACGAGCAGGCCGCCAAGGCGCGGGACCGCCGGGCCGACGTGGCCACCGAGATTCCCGGTGAGCTCCTCAGCCTGTACGACAAGCTGCGCGCCCAGCACACCGTGGGGGCGGCCGCCCTCAAGCGGGGCCGGTGCGAGGGCTGTCACCTGTCCCTGAACACTGTCGATCTGGGGCGCATCCGCGCGGCGGCCCCGGATGAGGTGCTCCGCTGCGAGGAGTGCCGCCGCATCCTCGTCCGAACCCCCGAGTCCGGGCTGTGACCCCCCGGCTGATCGTCGAGGCGGACGGGGGGTCTCGCGGGAATCCTGGGCTCGCTGGCTGCGGCGCGCTGGTAAGCGACGCGGTGACCGGTGAGGTTCTCGCCGAGGTCAGCAAGGCGCTGGGCCGGGCCACCAACAATGTGGCGGAGTACTCCGGCCTGATCGCGGGCTTGCGTGAGGCCGCCCGAATCGCCCAGGGCGCCGACACCGAGGTCCGGATGGACTCCAAGCTGGTCGTGGAGCAGATGTCGGGCCGCTGGCAGATCAAGCACCCCGACCTGCGCCCGCTGGCCGCGCAGGCCAGGCAGGCGGCGCGCGCCCTGGGCCGGGTCAGCTACACCTGGGTGCCACGGGAGCGCAACACCCGCGCCGACCGACTCGCCAACCAGGCGATGGACGCGGCTGCGGGTGGTGGGGGTGGCCAGCCACGCAGCGGGGGCAGGGGCGGTGCGGGTGGCGGGCCACGGCGTGCCTCCCGTTCGGGTGACACGCTGAGTGATGAGCCGGGGGACGCGGGAGGGGAAGGCAGCCGCCGTTTTGCGGGAAATGGCGGAAGGGGGGACGGGCGGGAAGCGCGCCCGGGAGGAGGACCGGGATGGGCGCAGGGGCGCGGGACGCCGACCGCGACGCTGCTGCTGCGGCACGGGGAGACGCTGCTGTCGCCGGAGGGGCGGTTCGCGGGCCGGGCGGACGTACCGCTGACCGAGAGCGGCGCGCGGCAGGCGCGGCTGGCGGCGGCGCGGCTGGCCGCGCGGGGCGGCATCAAGGTGATCGTCACCTCGCCGCTGGAACGGACCCGGCGCACCGCGGACGCTGTCGCCGCAGCGACCGGGGCGCCGGTGGTCACCGACGAGTCCTTCCTGGAAATGGATTTCGGGGAATGGGAGGGGCTGTCATACGCCGAGGCCGCGCAGCGCTGGCCGGACGAGATGGCGGCCTGGCTGGCGGGCACCGACGTCACCCCGCCCGGGGGTGAGAGCATCGCCGCGACCAGCCGGCGGGTCCTGCCCGCGCTCGAAAGTCTGGTCGCGGCGCACCCAGGGGCAGCGGTGCTGATCGTCAGTCACGTCACCCCGATGAAGGTCATGCTGGTGAACGCGCTGATGGCGCCGCCGATCGCGTTGCGCCGGATACACCTCGGCGTTGCGTGCCTGTGCGAAATCGACTGGTACCCCGGCGGGGTTGGCGTGGTCCACAGTCTTGGTGACACCGCGCATCTGGATCCGCCGTAGGCCAGGTTTGGGGGAAGCCGCCGGTGGCACGCGCCCGCGGGACATCCGGCCGGCGCCTATGCTGGTACGCACGGCGGGCGAGCCGGCCGGGCGGCCGCGCCGGGACCGTGATTCACGGGCCTGGTGAGGAAGGTCCGGGCTCCGCAGGGCAGGGTGGTCGGTAACGCCGACCCGGGGTGACCCGCGGGAAAGTGCCACAGAAAGCAAACCGCCTCCGGCCTGGGTTTCGGCCCGGCCGGGGGTAAGGGTGAAACGGTGGTGTAAGAGACCACCAGCGCCGCAGGTGACTGCGGCGGCTCGGTAAACCCCACCCGGAGCAAGGTCAAGAGGGCTCGCGTTCTTCGGGGCGCGGGCCTGCGCGAGCGGTTGAGGGTGGCCCGCCCGATGCTCGCGGGTAGACCGCACGAGGCTGCCGGCAACGGCAGTCCCAGATGGATGGCCGCCGGCCCGCTTAACGCGGGTGCACAGAACCCGGCCTACAGGCCGGCTCGCCCGCCGCCCACACCTCTGACCTGCGCCGCAGTAAGGATCATGAGCCGTCAGGGCACTTTGTTAGCGTCCTTCAAACACCCGCTTGAGTCTGGTGAGGTCGGCGGCAACAGCATCCGCGTCGCACCTAAAGTCCTCGTCGCTCATACCTGGGCGGCGGCGTAGCGTGAACACCACCTCACAACAGCTTCCGTCTGCGATCACCCGCATCGGGTTGTAAACGATCTCGCCCGAGGGCAATGTCACGTGGTGATCGAGGACGCCGTATTCATTGCGCCGAACGACCGTATTCATTGCGCCGAACGAGGCCGTACGGGGGCGGCCGTGAGAGCTACCGCGCGCTTGCGCCCGCGAACCGCAAGGAGAGCCGCCGACTTCGAGCGCGCTGTAGAACTCCTCCGGTGGGGTACCGAACTGTGCCCCCAGCATCCGGAGTACACCCTGAGGATCGGTGTTCGCAGTCAGCCTCCGGGATTCAACTCCTGTCCGGTGATCAGCGTTTTTCCGTGAGGCCACTTCGCTGACCTGCGGTTTTCCGCCTGGTCGGCAGAGACTGGGCTGCACCCGCTGGGTGCGGAGGGCTGACGGGCAGCGGTGACCGGAGATGCCGGGAGAACCGCAGTCACACGCAGTCACACAGAGCAGATGGCGAAGAGCGCCCCGTTCTGGGAGATTACGCGGTAACGACACCAATGTAATTTCCTGAGAACTGGAGCGCTCCTCGTGCCGAAGGATACGCGCTGGGACCGGAACCTGTCGGTGACCGCGGACGCTGATGGCCTGACCGGGCATGCCGGCGCGGTGCTGCTGCGCAAGCTCGCCGACCAGTGCGGGCTGACCGCCGCGCTGGGGAAGGCGCTGGCGAGGGCAGGGAAGTTTCCCCTGTTTGACCGGGGGGTGGCGCTTGCCAGCATGGCGGTGGCGATCGTGCTGGGCGCCACCAGCATGAGCGACATCGCACTGCTGGACCACCAGGAGCAGGTCTTCGGGCCGCCGCCGTCGGACACGACGGTGCGGCGGACGCTGGAACTGGCCGACGGCAAGACGCTGGGCAAGATCGCCAGGGCGCGGGCAAAGATCCGGGCGCACGTGTGGGGGCTGATCGCGGCGACCCCCGCCGGGTTCCCGTGGCTGACGATCGCCGGGAAGACCCTGGCGGGCTGGCTGGTGATCGACATGGACGCCACGCTGATCACCGCGCACTCGGACAAGGAAGGCGCCGCGCCAACTTTCAAGAAAGGCTACGGCTTCCATCCGCTGGGCGCCTGGCTGGCCAATACCGCCGAGTCGCTGGCGATGCTGCTGCGCCCGGGTAACGCCGGCTCCAACACCGTCGCCGACCACATCAGCGTGCTGTCCGCGGCGCTGGCGCAGATCCCCGCCGGGTGGGGCCGCCGGCTGCTGGTCCGCGCCGACGGGGCCGGCGCCACTATCGACCTGGTCAAGCACCTGCTGTCCCTGGGCACCCGGCGCAGGACGGTGCTGTTCACCTGCGGGTGGATGATCACCGAGTCCGACGAGGACGCGATCAAGATGCTGCCGGCGAAGGCCTGGCAGGCCGCGGTGGACCAGGACGGCACAGTGCAGAAGAACACCGCCGTCGCCGAGATCACCCGCCTGATGCGCCGGGCCGGGAACTGGCCGCCCGGCCTTCGGTGGGTCGTGCGCCGCACCAAGCCGTCCCGGCGGCAGGCCAAGAACCTCACCGCGTTCGAGAAAGCCACTGGGTGGCGGTACTCCATCATCGTCACCAACATCCCGGACACCGGCATCAAAGAAGTGCCGGGCTCGCACCATCCCCAGTTCATCGACGTGCTGCACCGCCAGCACGCCGTCGTCGAGGACCGGGTGCGCACGAACAAGGCGATGGGCCTGCGGAACCTGCCGTCAAAGACCTGGCAGGTGAACAAGGGCTGGGTGCTGGCGGCGAACATCGCGGCCGACCTGGACGCCTGGTGCCGGCTGCTCGGGCTGTACGGCCAAGACGGCCTCAAGGACGCCGAGCCGGACACCCTGCGGTACCGGCTGTGGCACCTGCCCGCCCGGCTGGCCCGGCACGCCCGCAAGCGGGTGCTGAAGATCAGCGCCACCTGGCCGTGGAAGGAGGCATTCACCACCTGCTGGCAGCGGCTGTGCGCCCTGCCCGCACCTGCATGACCAGCACGAACCGGCCCCTGCGGCACAGGAAGGAGGACCGCTCCGGCGCGGGTCAAGTCGGCGCCAGCCCGGGCGCACCGGGCAGGCGCCCCTGCACCGCCGGAACGCTAACCGGACAGTCAAGGCGAAAACAGGCACCCCCGAATCCAGAGCCGCAACACGCCCACCCCCTGAATCATCGAGGCTAAGGGCTTGTCACCGCCGGAGCAGTTTGCGTTGCATGCCATCCATCACCCGTGGGGCACGCCGGGCGAGCTGGCCAGCTTCCCGTCGCACCTGCACATTAACCTCGTCCCGCGATTGCAAGGGCAGGGGATCGGGCGACAGCTAGTCGCGACAGTGATCTCAGCCCTTCGTGATCAGGGTTCACATGGATTGCATCTGCACGTCAGGCATGGCAACCAGCGGGCTGCCGGGTTCTACCGGCACGTAGGCTTCGCCGAGCTTCCGGCCGACGATGTGCATGTCTTCACCATGAATTTCGCGCATCTGGCCGAATAGATGGCTCCGGGAGGCGGAAGC
>WNGR01001496.1_pt1 | contig 71172 bp, 61 predicted proteins | sample 5407581 | NCBI WGS metagenome assembly WNGR01 (sample SAMN13153383, study PRJNA577476) | soil metagenome | isolation source: 80 cm soil or saprolite under Garry oak tree replicate 2 | place: USA:California | collected 2016-06-15
CGCAGCGGCGCCCTTGCCGGCCCACTGGCCGGGCGGCTCGCCGGACGCGGTGTAGTAGGACATCGCGCCGACGCAGCCTCCGGCGTGCTGGACCGCCGTGAGGTAGGCCACGTCGTGGCCCGGATGAAACGTCGTGATCATGGTAACGACCGGTCACCCCAACGGTACTCACCGCTAGCATCTGTCGCTGATGCCTGTCTAGGGTGGTTACCGCGCGGCGGTCGTCTCTACTGTTTGTGAGATGTTGCGCTGTGACGGAATTCCACGACGTCGCCGTCGCGCCGTCGGTGGTGCCACTGGTCACAGAAGGTCGCGCAGCTCGTCAGCGGTCATGCCGATTATCGCGAGAATGTTCCGCAGCGTGCCCTTGGCTATGTCCCGGTCGTGGACTGGCACCGAAACTGTCCGGCCATCAGGGTGTTTCATCACGTGATGGCTGCCGCTGATCCTCGCGACCTCGAATCCGGCCCGTTCAAGTGCTCTGACTACTTGTGCTCCCCGAACGGCGGGGATCGCGGAGGGCATCAGGCAACGTTAAGCGTAAGCGTCAGCTCGTCCGGGATGCCGACCTCGGCAATCAACGCTTGTAGCGCCTCACGCAGATCATCGAGCGCCGCTTCGCGTGTCTCACCGTCGCCGACGGCCCCGACACCCGGCCTGAGCTGGGCAGATGCACACCAAACACCATCCTCATCCTGTTCGAGGGTGTATGGTACGTGCACGGTCCTAACCCCGGCGCTCATCGCTACTGTCTCCTGGTCATGGCGTGGGGTTGACAAGGGTCAACCACCTGACTCAAGTAAAGCACGGTCACGGTATAGCACGGTCACAGCACGGTATGCCTCGCTGCTGAACCCGGACCTTAAGACGGGATCAGTGGACTCCGAGAGGCTCTTGGCCAGCCCGAGCCGGTCTGTCGCTATCGCTTTGATGTAGCGCTGTGGCGGAACTCGACCATGTCCCCGTCCAGCCTGCTGCCACGACCTGCACTGCAAAGGTCGGCAGGGGCGGGAAGCCGGTGGTGGCGTCGCTGTTCGCTCCCGAGCTTCCTGAGGAGGTCTTGGGTCTGTACCAGAAGATAGCCAGGTGGCTCGGGCCGACGAGCGTGCCAGAGGAAGCGGACACTGCCAGATAGCTGCCCGACTGCCAATTCCCGTGGGTAGCGTTCGTGTTGTAGGTGTGCCCGGTGAGAGCACCTGCCCGGCGGTAACGAAGGGCCGGGGCTGAAGCGCTCTTCGCGGAGGCGGTGAGGCGTATGACCGGCAACATTACAACGGCAGCCAGCGACCCCCAGGCGGCGGACTGGGGCGGGCTGCGCTGGTCAGAGTGGCAGGATTTCGATGAGGCCCACCGCGGCCATGTCATTCCGGCGACGCCGGGCCTCTACCGGTTCCGGGCAAGGGGCGAGCCGGGTCTGTTGTACATCGGCGAGAGCGGAGATGCAGGCGGACGGCGAGCGCGTCTCGACGATCTCGCACGGGGCCGCAAGCGCCACCCGCCTGAGTTCTACCTCAACTGGCGGGCGGCCGGCCTCGCTAAGCGCCCGCACCGCGGTCACTATGCCGCCCCGTACGTCCGTCAGTGCGAGGACGCCGGGTGCCATGTCGAGGTCTCGTGGGCACTGGAGGAGCACCCGGACAAGACGGATCGGCGGGCCGCCGAGGAACGGCTGATCCGGCTCCACCGCGAGGTCATGGGCGTTGCCCCGCCGATCCAGTACGGCGGCCGGGGAGTAGCCGCCTACCTCGAAAAGCGGCACGGGAACGGGGCGTGACCTGCGCGGCAAGGACCAGCCGCGGATGAGCTAGCACGGCGATGCGCCGGAGAGGTCGTAGCATGACGGCCGTGCCTGACCTCTTCGCGCCGAACGCGGCTGAACCACTCTCACCTGTGTATCCGTTCAATGAGCCTGGCCAGCCGGTCGTATTGCATGACGGGCCGCTCGGCGGGCTGGCGACTACTGACGTGGCAGGCGTGGTCCAACTGTCATGTGCTCCGAGGCCGGGCCTGGAGTGGAGGGCCGGGCCTGAAGCGCCCCCGCAGTTCGCGAACAGAACCACTGTGACGCTGCTGCTGCGTCGCCCAGGCGGAGACGCACAGGTGCTTGCCTGGGTTCGCGGGACCGATGGCGGGTGGTCGAACGGCATCTCCACCGGCAGAGCCGACGTCCCCGTGCAGCGGATCGTCGCGCATTGGTTCAATCTCCCTGACTGGCATGGCCCGGAGCGACTGACCTCGGCAACGGACGACGGCGGCCAGCGCTGGTGGTCCGGCCGGTGGGTGACTGAGGCCGGCGGCTGGCGGATCACCGTAGATGTCCGGCCTGACCACCAGCGGGTCTGGACCGATCTGCACAAGGCCGATGTGTACGTGATGACGCACGTGATGGAGTTGCGCCGGGCAGATGGGGCAGCCTTAACTCCCGATGAGGCAGAACCGCTGCTAGCGGCGCTGCACATCGGCGTGTCCTTTGCCCTGGGCCGGTGGGCCGCTCCGATGCTTCCCGTCGGCGAGGGCGCCGATGGGAAGATCGTGTGGGAAGACTGGCGTCCCCTTCACTGCGATCCAGCGCGGTTCCCGAGCCCGGGATGGTGGTACGAAAAAGATCACCAGGCCCCTCGGCGACCTCCTGAGCCGCGTGGTCCCGGCGTTCGCTGATCCTGACAGGCGAGCGGTGTTGTGGTTCCAGATGATGTTCGCGATCATCTCGGCCAGCGACAAGGGGTTCGTCGAGCAGCGGGTGATGACCGGGGCTGCGGGCCTTGAACACATCATGTGGCAGACCCTCGTATCCAGCAGCACCCTCACCGAGGATCAGTACAGGTCAATGGCCGCACATCAACTACTACGCAAGGTTCTGGCCGCGGCCAAGATCCCCGTCGACATCGACCCTGGTCTGCTTCCGGTCATTACCCAGTTCGCGGCAGACGAGCGCCAGCGTCAGGGCGCTACTTTGGACGGTGCACACATGGTGACCCAGATCCGTAACCGGCTAGTGTATCCAACTGGTGATCAGGAGCGCGTCTACAGACGAGATGGCCTGGTAGCGGAAGCCTGGCTGCTGACCCGGCACTACCTGGTGCTGTTGATCCTTCACTCGCTGGGGTACCGAGGCTTGTACCGGGACCTCAGGAAGACCAGCGGCTGGGCCGCTGACCGTAAGAACGTTCCCTGGGCTGGGCAATAACCTGTATACGATTTCCCGGCACTGGCGGTTTGCCGCGGCTGCGCCGATCGTTCCTGCTCGTCTAGGACTGGCTGTCCTGACCAGACGGCAGGTTCGAACCGGCTCGCATCGCACGCAGGTCCTTCTCGTTCTGAAGGCTTCCCCGCGTGCACTCGTCCACGTACAGGCGGATCATCGCCTGGCGCGGATCCGGATCCAGTATCGCCTGGGTCCATGAGGTGGACGGGGTCTTGTCTCGGATCTGCGCCGAGACGTGCGTCTTAAACACCTTGTCCGCGGCAACCTGGGTTGATCCGACGGCGAGCAGTTGAGGGAGCGCGTCCCGGGCCAGGCGTTTTACAACGGCATCAAGACCGGAACCGGCCAAGACCAACGCCGAGCGCAGCAGGTCAACCTCTCCCTCTTTCAGCCGCCCGCGCGCATCCTTGCCCGATGAGCTTGCCGCCTGCCTGACGACATGAAGGCTCTCAAAGATGCCCTGAAGCGTCGTGTGAGCTACCCCGAGATGCGTCAGCTCTGGAGCTGCACGCCGGTGAACCCGGCGCTCAGGCAGGGGAGCCAGGCTGTACCTCCTTATCGGCATGGCGTTGGTCTACTTCTTAGACGCTGATGTTGCGCTGTGGCGGAACTCGACGACGTCGCCGTCGCGCATGACGTAGTCCTTGCCCTCGATGCGGGCCTTGCCCGCGGCGCGGGCGGCCGGCAGCGAGCCGGCCGCGATCAGGTCGTCGTAGGAGACCACCTCGGCCTTGATGAAGCCGCGCTGGAAGTCGGTATGGATGACGCCGGCCGCCTCCGGTGCGGTCGCCCCGGCCTTGATCTCCCAGGCCCGGGTCTCCTTGGGGCCCGCGGTCAGGAAGGTCTGGAGCCCCAGCGCCCGGAACCCGGCCCGGGCCAGCTGGGCCAGGCCGGGCTCGCCAAGACCGGCCTCGGCGAGCAGCTCGGCGGCCTCGTCCTCGGGCAGCTCGGCCAGGTCGGCTTCGGTCTTGGCGTCCAGGAAGATCGCCTCGGCGGGTGCCACCATTTCGGACAGGCGCTTGCGCAGGTCCTCGTCGGCGAGCTCGGAGGTGTCCATGTTGAACACGTACAGGAACGGCCTGGCCGTCAGCAGCTGCAGCTCGCGCAGGTCCTTGACGTCGGTGCCCGCGGCCGCCGCGCCGGCCGACAGCGGGGTCCCCGAGTCCAGGAGCCGCTGGGCCGCCTGCGCCGCGGCAGCCACCCTGGCCCGTTCGGGATCCTTGGCGAACTTGGTCTCCTTGGCCAGCCGCGGCAGTGCTTTCTCCAGCGTTTGCAGGTCGGCCAGGATCAGTTCGGTGACGACCGTCTCGATGTCGCGTTCCGGCGACACATCCCCGTCCACGTGCGTCACGTCCGGGTCGGCGAAGACGCGAACCACCTGGCAGATCGCGTCGGTCTCGCGGATGTGGGCGAGGAACTGGTTGCCCAGGCCCTGGCCCTGCGAGGCGCCGCGCACCAGGCCGGCGATGTCGGTGAACCGCACGCTGGCCGGCACGATCCGGGCCGAATCGTAGAGCTTGGCCAGCTCGGCCAGCCGCGGATCGGGCACGCCGACCACGCCGACGTTCGGCTCGATCGTGGCGAACGGGTAGTTCGAGGCCAGCGCGCCGGCCCGGGTCAGCGCGTTGAACAACGTGGACTTGCCGACGTTGGGCAGGCCGACAATGCCGATAGACAGACTCACCCGCGCGAGTTTAGTGGCGCGGGGCGGGCGACTTGCGCGGCACGAGGGCGGCCAGCGGCCGGTTGGGGCGGCAGACCCATCGGCCGAACGGGCCTGGCAGGCTGCTCATGCCCCACGGCGCGCACAGGCCTCACGGTACGCACAGGCATCGTCAAGCCGGGGCGTCCGGCGCGACGACAACCACGACGATGTCACATCGCCGTGGTCAGGACCACTACAGAGTCACATTGCCGTGGTTCGGCGATATGAGGCGATGATGCTGCTGTGGCGGCGGGGGGTTCTGGGGTCAGAACTGGGCTTCGTACTGGGAGGGGTCGACGTGGGCTTCGATGATCAGGGGGCGGGAGCGGGTGGCGAAGCCTTCCAGGGCCTTTTCCAGGGCGGCCGGGGTGTCCGCGCGGATGCCGTCGCAGTCCATCGCGTCGGCCAGGGCGACCAGGTCCATGCCGTCCATCCGGGTGCCGGTGGGCGGGTAGCCCATGAGCTGCTGGCGCAGTTCGATCCGGTTCAGGCTGTTGTCGGCGAACACGACCACGGTGACCGGCAGGCCCAGGGCCGAGGCGATCCGCATCTCGGTCGCCGCCATCGCGAAACCGCCGTCGCCGACCAGGGCGATCACCGGCCGGTCGGGCCGGGTGAGCCGGGCCGCGATCGCCGCGGGCACGCCGAAGCCCATCGCGGACAAGCCGTTGGGGATCAGCACCGAACGCGGCTCGAGCGCCTGCCACACCTGGCCCGCCATGATCTTGTGCGAGCCGACGTCGGTGGTCGCGATGGTGCCGGGCGGGGCGGCTTCGCGGGCGATCGCCACCACGTCGGAGGGGTTGAGCCTGCCCGCGGCCCGCCCGGCCAGCCAGGCCTGGTTCAGCCGGGCGCGGTGCGCCGCCACCTCGGTTCCGGGCCAGCGGGGCTCGCCCGCCCACTGCGCGGACAGCCAGCCCAGGATCGCCCCGACGTGGCCGGTCAGCTCGCAGGCGCTGGCGTAGACCTGGTCGGTGTTCGGGGTGGTGTCCAGGTGCAGCACCGGGGTGGCGAGCGACCACGGGCTGATCAGCTCGACCGGGTCGAAGCCCGCGGCCAGGATCAGGTCGGCTCCGGCCAGCAGGTCCCAGACGACGCGGTAGCCGGCCATGTCGAGCACCCCGGCGAAGTACGGGTGGTCCTCGGGGAAGACGCCCTTGGCCATGGGCGAGACCACGACGGGGATCCCGGCTAGTTCGGCCAGCCGGACCAGCTCGGGGCCGGCCGCGCAGCGCAGCGCGGCGATGCCGGCCAGGATCACCGGGCGGCGCGCGGCGGTCAGCGTCCGGACCGGGTCGCCGTCCCCGTGTACGTCGACCGAGGCCGCCGCCGGGGCCAGCGGGGGCAGGCTGACCTGGCCCTCGGCCGGCACCGGCCAGGCGTCGGCGGTCACGGTCAGGTGGACGGCGCCGGGGCGTTCGGCCACGGCGGTGCGCAGCGCCTTGCGGATGACGGTGTCCGCCGAGGCCGGGTCCAGGCGCAGGGCCAGCTTGCTCACCGGCGCGAACATCCGGTCGTGGTCGACCACCTGGTGGGTGAAGAACTGCTCGCGGGAACTCTCGATCTGGCCGGAGACGGCGAGCACGGGCACCCGGTCCAGGGTGGCCGAGGCCACGCCGTTCAGCACCGCCGTCGACCCCGGTCCGAGCGTGGACAGGCAGACCCCGGGCCGCCCGGAGGTCATCGCGGCCGCCTCGGCCATGAACGCGGCGGTACCCTCGCGCACCGCCGACACGACCTGGACGCCGCGGTGCCTGGCCGCCTCCATGAAGTCGATGATCGACTCGCCGGGATAGCCGAACACGTGCCGCACCCCGGCCGCGTGCACGTACCCGGCCAGCAGCTCGGCGGTGGTGGTTTCCGGGGAGGACTGGGTCATCGCCCCATTGTGCGCGCCGCGGGCTTTCCCGCGATCGCCGGGGGCGCTGGGCGTGTCTGCGCCGGGTTCACCCGTTACGGTGACATCATCGCTGCATATGGGTGCAGTCTTGTTGCTGGTCGGACTGCTGCTCGGGATTCTCATCGGGGCAGCGATCGGATACCTGTTCGCCCGCGGACGGCTCGCGGCGGCCGACGAGCGGGCCCGGGCCGCCGAGGACAGGGCCAGGATGATCGAGCGCGGCGCGGCCGAGCGGGCCGCGCTGGTCGAAAGCCAGCTGGCCGAGCGGTTCCAGGCGCTGTCCGCGCAGGCGCTGGACGCGAGCACGGCGCGGTTCCTCGAGGTGGCCGAGGGCCGGCTGAGGGCGGCTAACGCGACCGCGGCGGGCGAGCTCGAGCTGCGCCGCGCGGCGGTCGAGCACCTGGTCGAGCCGCTGCGGGAAACCCTGGCCCGGGTCGAGGAGCAGCTGCGCGAGTCCGACGCGGCCAGGAACCGGTCGCACGCCGCGCTGGCCGAGCAGGTCCACCTCGCCCGGCACACCTCGGAGCAGCTCCGGACCCAGACGCAGGCACTGGTCACCGCGCTGCGCCGGCCGGAAGCGCGGGGCCGCTGGGGCGAGCTGCAGCTGCGCCGGGTGGTCGAGCTGGCCGGGATGAGCGCCCGCTGCGACTTCGACGAGCAGGTCACCGTGACCACGCCGGACGGCAAGGGCCGGCCCGACCTGGTGGTCCGGCTGGCCGGCGGCAAGAACATCGTGGTGGACTCCAAGGTCTCGCTGGCCGCGTACCTGGAGGCCGCCGAGACCGACGACGACGACGTGCGCACGGCCCGGCTGGACGCGCACGCCCGGCACGTGCGCGAGCACGTGGACCGGCTGGCGGCCAAGGCCTACTGGACGGCGCTGAGCCCGTCGCCCGAGTTCGTGATCCTGTTCATCCCGGGCGAGGCCTTCCTGGCCCCGGCGCTGGAACGGGACCCCGGGCTGCTGGAGTACGCGCTCGGCCGCAAGGTGCACATCGCCACCCCCACCACCCTGGTCACGATGCTGCGCACCGCGCAGTACGCCTGGCAGCAGGCCGCGCTGGCCGAGAACGCCCGCGCCGTGTTCGACCTCGGCCGGCAGCTCTACGAGCGGATCTCCGGCCTGGGCGGGCACGTGGACCGGCTGGGCCGTGCGCTGGCCAAGGCGGTGTCAACGTACAACCAGGCGGTCGGCTCGCTGGAGAGCCGGGTGCTGCCGAGCGCCCGCAAGCTCAGCGAGCTCGGCGTGGTCGACGGGGAGCTCACCACGCCTTGTGTGGTGGAGGAGACGCCCCGGGCCCTGTCCGCCCCCGAGCTCGCGCCCGAACTGGACGGGGCCCTGATCGACACGGCTGAGGTCAGCTTGGTGCGTGCCGTTCGATGACGCAGACGCGGGTTGCGGGCCGCAAAGCGCGGGCGCAGGAACCGCCACGCCGGGCACGTTCGGGATCCATCACCCTGACCGGCCGCGGCGCGGCAGTGGCGCTGTTCGCGGCCTGCTTCCTCGGCCTGCTGATCGCGGCCTGGACCGGCTGGGACCTGCTGGCCGACGCGCTGTTCGTGATGACCTGCGGCCTGGTCACCTGCTACACCCGGGCCAGCGGGCTGCGCGGCGTGGTCGTGTGCCCGCCGCTGGCCTTCCTCGCCGGGAGCGTGCTGGCCCAGGCGATCACCGCGGCCGATGCCTTCTCGGCCGCGACCGGGATCCTGGTCACAATGGGCATTTCGGCGCCGTGGCTGTTCACCGGCACGGGACTGACCGTGGCGATCGCGCTCGGCCGCGGCTGGCGGCCCGAGCTAGCCGTGCTGGCCAGCCTGCGCGGGGCGCTGCGGGACATCCGGCCGCGCGGTGACCGGTGGGTCGAGCGGCGGTAGCGGCCGCGCCGGTCCAGCATGTGAAGCGCCGGGTCACCACGACCGCCGTCCCGAAGAGAACAGGCAGCCGTTCCCTCCCGGTGACCGGCGCTAACAGATCAGGCTAGGCGAGACCGGCTTGCCCGGATAGTCGGGAGAACTCCCTATCGAGGGCGGCGGTCACGATCACGAGCCTGGGTCGATGAGCCCGTGCTCGAGCGCGAACAGCGTGGCGCCGGCCCGGGTGGACAGGCCCGTCTTGCGGTATAGCCGCTGGATGTGATGGTCACAGGTCTTCGGGGAGATCCCCAGCTGGCGGGCTACCTGCTTGGTGGCCATGCCGCGGGCGATGAGGCCGAGCACCTCGCACTCGCGCTCGGACAGTCCGGCGGGCCGGGGTCGGGGTACTGGCCGGCGCGGCTGGCCCGCGGCGGCCAGTACCGCCCGGACCGCATCGTGCGGGAGCCTGCCCGCCTGCGCCTGGAGGGACAGCTCGTCGGCCGCCGCCTGCGGCGACAACGCCGGGCGGTGCGCCCGTCGCTCCCGCATCGCCTGGTAGCAGTCGGCCGCCGCCAGCAGCCAGGCCGCGGCGGGCAGGTCACCGGTCCGGCTCCCCCGGTGGTATCCGGACCCGTCGCACCGCTCGCCGTGGGATCCGGCCAGCCGGGCCAGCGGGCGCAGCGCCGGGCAGGCGTCGAGCACGCGCTCGCTGTGGTAGGCATGCAGCCGCACCTGCTCGAGCTCGCCGCGGCTCAGCGGGCCTGGCTTCGCCCACACGCTGACCGGTACCGCGACGCGCCCGATGTCGTGCACCAGCGCGGCCCGGCGCAGCGCGACCACCTCGGCGGCGGCGAGCCCGGCCACCCCGGCGGCCCGTTCGGCGAGGTCCGCGACGCCGCGGGAATGACCGGCCGTCCACATGCTCTTCAGGTCGGCGAAGTCCGCGATCGCCGACAGGCAGGCGTCCAGCCGCGCCTCGGTCACTTCGGGCTGCGGGCCCGGTTCGGCGGCCATCGCGTCCGCCCAGATGGAGGGGGCGTCCAGGCCCTTGTAGGGACGGTCACCCAGGGACAGGAAGATCCTGACCGCCTCCGGGTCCAGACCTGACCCGGCCCGCCGGGTCAGGGTCGGGCCGATCAGCGCGGTCCCGCCGTACTGCCAGGCCACGTCCGCGTCCTGGGCCACCTGCATCAGCCGTACCGCCAGCGGGATCTGGGTGCCGCGCAGGTCGCCCGGCATGCCGTTGCCGTCCCACCGTTCGTACAAGTGCCGCAGCGCCTGCTGGACCTGCCCGGACAGGCCCATCCGGCTGCCGAGCAGGCGGGCGACATCGCAGTGGCTGGCCGCCCACTTGCGGAACTCCGCGATGCCGCCGAAGGCCGCCCTGGCCATCATCGCGGCCCGCGCCAGCGGCGCACTGCCCTGGTGAGCGGTCCGCATCGCGGTGGCGATGAGCTCCAGCCGGGACCCGTGGGCCACCGCCAGCATCCGCGGGCGCGCCGCCAGCTCGTCACCGAAGAACCGCGCGTCGATCTCGCTCTCGGCGGTGCACCCGGCGAAGTGCAGCAGGCCGGTGTAGTACACGGTGACCTGGTCGTCCTGCGGCAGCCCCATCGCCTGGGCCGTGCGCAGGGTGAGCATCGCGGTGCGGAGCCCATGTTCCAAGGGCTGGCCCATGGCCAGATCCGTGGCCAGCGACAGCACCCCAGCGGCTTCAGCCAGCCGCAACGGGGGAGCAAGCGGGGTCATGCTCACCTGTTCCAGCGTTCGCGCGGCGCCGTTCAGGCTCGCCCACGGCGAGCCCGCGGACACCGACCGTGATTTCGCACCAGTATGACACCGTGCCAGGGCGACGCGCGCGCCGTCGGCAGAGTCGGCAGGTCAGCCGGGCTGGCCGGACCCCGGCCCGGCGGGACCGGCGGGTGCGGCGGGTGCGGCGGGCCCGGCGGCTCCGGTGGCTTCCGCGGCTCTGGCGGCGCGCAGCTCGCGCGGGAGGGCAAACGTCATGTGCTCCTCGACCGCCTCGACCTCCTCCACGTCGCCGAAGCCGTGCCCGGCGAGCTTGTCCAGTACCGCGGCCACCAGTACCTCGGGCACCGAGGCCCCGCTGGTCACGCCGATCGTGGTCACGCCATCCAGCCAGCGCTCGTCGACTTCCCCGGCGTCATCGACCAGGTGGGCGGCCGCGGCGCCGTAGTCCCTGGCCACCTCGACCAGCCGGACCGAGTTCGAGGAGTTCGGCGAGCCCACCACGATCACCAGGTCGGCCTGGCCGGCGATGGCCTTGACCGCGGCCTGCCGGTTCTGCGTGGCGTAGCAGATGTCGTCGCTCGGCGGGTCGAGCAGGGCCGGGAAGCGCTCGCGCAGCGCGTTGACGGTCTGGATCGTCTCGTCCACCGACAGCGTCGTCTGGGACAGCCAGACCACCTTGGACGGGTCCCTGACCTCGACCTGCGCGGCGCCGTCGGCGCCGTCGACCAGGCGGACCCGGGACGGGGCCTCGCCGGCCGTCCCGACCACTTCCTCGTGCCCCTCGTGGCCGACCAGCAAGATGTCGTAGTCCTTGGCCGCGAACCGCCGCGCCTCGTTGTGCACCTTGGTCACCAGCGGGCAGGTCGCGTCGATGGCGCGCAGCTCCCGGTTCTCCGCGTCGCGGCGGACCTCGGGGGCGATGCCGTGCGCGGAGAACACCACGACCGCGCCGGGCGGCACCTCGTCTACTTCCGTCACGAAGACGGCGCCACGCCGCTCGAGCGTGCTCACGACGTGGGTATTGTGCACGATCTGCCTGCGCACGTAGACCGGGGGGCCGAACCTGTCCAGCGCCATCTCGACCGCTTGCACGGCGCGGTCGACCCCGGCGCAGTAGCCGCGAGGCTTAGCGAGCAGGACCCGCCGTTCTGTTTGGCCTGAGAGCGCCGCGTCTGTCCTCGTCACAACTCCAGGGTACGTACGGGACGCAAGAACGCGCCAAGGGGATGCTCGCGGCATCCGCCGCGCGGGATGTTGCGATGCGCAACGCAGAGGCGGAAGATATCCCGTCAGGGAACACGCGCTGAGTAGCAGCGCTGCAAATGGCGCCGGCGGACGCTGGGAACTGCCGGGCGCCCAGTGGTATCCCGTCCTCTAGGGAGAGTGTGACATGCGCGTTCCGCAGGTCAGCGAACGCATTAAAGAAGCCCCGGCCCAGGCACTGCGCGGCGTCTTCGCCGGCATCGGGCAGTTGCTGCTGATAACCGACAAGCTCAGGAACAAGGCCTCGCACCAGGACGTCCCGCAGGCTCGGACGCCCGGGGCGTCGGAAACCGTGACTGACACCACCGTCACCGGCCCGGCCGATCAGGGCGCCGGGACTGCTCCGGTCGACGCTGCCGCGGCTGCGGCGCCGGCGGAGGCGGCTCCGTCGGCTGCGGCTCCGTCGGCTGCGGCTCCGTCGGCTGCGGCTCCGGCGGAGGCGGCCACCACGGGCGAGGCGGTCGCGGCTGAGCCCGCTCCGGCCCAGCCGGCGGTCAAGGCCCGGCGCACCACCGCCAAGCCGGTGACCGACAAGCCCGTTACCGCGAAGCCCCCGGCCAAGCCCGCCACGACCAAGCCGATAACGCCGCGGCGCACGGCGGCCAAGGCGGCCGCGGCTGAGGCCGCCGAATCCGCGGGCGAGGCGGCACCGAAGCCGCCCAAGCGGCAGAGCGCCAGGAACTTCGACAAGACCGGCAATGTGCGGGTGCTCGGCGACGAGGCGGACAGCCCGGTGGCCAGCGCCGCGGGCGCGGCGCCGCTGCCCAACTACGACGAGCTGTCGGTGGCGTCGCTCCGCGCCCGGCTGCGCAACCTCGACGTCGCGCAGGTCAGGCAGTGCGCGGAGTACGAGCGGGCGCACGCCGCCCGGGCCGAGGTGGTGACCATGTTCGAGCGCCGGATCGCCAAGCTGGAGGCGGAGGCCTAGTGCCGCTGGACACGTCGGCCGATTCACCCGTGCCCGTCCGCACGGTGCTGCAGCTGGTCGGCGGGTGGATCAGCCGGCTCGGCCGGGTCTGGGTGGAAGGGCAGATCGCCGAGCTCGCCGTGCGCGGCGGCGCGGTGTTCCTGACCCTGCGTGATCCGGTCGCGGCCGTGTCCGTGCGGGTCATCTGCTCCCGGCCGGTGTTCGACGCGGCCGAGCCGCCGCCCGCCGACGGGGCCAGGGTGGTCATCTTCGCCCGTCCGGATTTCAACGCCAACCGGGGCTCGTTCGCGCTGACCGCGCTGGAGATCCGCGCGGTCGGGGTGGGTGAGCTGCTGGCCCGGCTGGAGCGGCTGCGCCGCCAGCTCGCCGCCGAAGGGCTCTTCTCCCCCGAACGGAAGCGGCCGATTCCCTTCCTCCCCGGCGTCGTCGGCCTGATCTGCGGACGCGACTCCGCGGCGCAGCGGGACGTCCAGCAGAACGCCAGCCGGCGCTGGCCCGCGGTGCGGTTCCGGGTGGAGCAGACGGCGGTGCAGGGACCGTACGCGGTCGACGAGATCATCGATGCGCTGCGGCGCCTCGACGAGGACCCCGCGGTCGACGTGATCGTGATCGCGCGCGGCGGCGGCTCGCTCGAGGACCTGCTCCCGTTCTCGGACGAGGCGCTGGTCCGGGCGGTGGCGGCGTGCCGGACGCCGGTGGTGAGCGCGATCGGGCACGAGCAGGACACGCCGCTGCTCGACTACGTGGCCGACCTGCGCGCGTCCACGCCGACGGACGCGGCCAAGCGGATCGTGCCCGACGTCGCCGAGCAGACCGCGCTCATCACCCAGCTGCGCGACCGGGCGCGCCGGTGCGTCACCGGCTGGCTTGACCGCGAGACGGCCTGGCTGGCGGCGGTCAGGTCCAGGCCCGCGCTGGCCGACCCGGTGCGGGAGATCGAGCGGCAGGCCGAACGGGTGGACGCGCTGCTGCAGCGGGCCCGGATCTCGCTGTCCTCTAGCCTGGCACGGGCCGGCGACGACGTGGCCCACACCCGGGCCCGGCTGCTCGCCCTGTCGCCCGCGTCCACGCTGGGTCGCGGCTACGCGATCGTGCAGCACCGCGACGACGGCGTGGTCAGGAGCGCGGCCGAGGTGAAGGAGGGCGAGATGCTGACCGTTCGGTTCGCCGAAGATCAGATCACCGTGCAGGCCGGCAGTGACGGTACCGGCCGATAGGGTTGGGGTCGTGACGGACGGTGCGGACACGGAGCCTCAGCCCGTGAAGGGTTCCGAGACGCTCAGCTACGAGCAGGCCCGGGACAAGCTGGCCGCGGTGGTCAAGCGCCTGGAGGCCGGCGGCCTGACCCTGGAGCAGTCGCTCGAGCTGTGGGAGCGCGGCGAGCGGCTGGCCACGGTGTGCGGCGAGTGGCTGGACGGCGCGCGGGCCAGGCTGGCCGCGGCCATGGCTACCCGCGACGACTCCGGTAAGCCCGGAGACGACCAGACTGCGCCATTTTAAGCTGGCCCCTTCTGACCCATCGTGCCTGTTTGCCCTGCTCCCGGCTGGGCAGCAGTTGAGCAGGCACCAGCAAGGTGGGCGCGATGAACCCCGTCGAGAAGGCGATCAGGAAACTAGACGCCAGGCAGCAGCGGCACACGCCCACCGCGTTCGTCTTCGGGGTGGTGAAGAAGTACGGGGACGACAACGGCGGCGTGCTGGCATCGAACCTGGCCTACTCCGTATTCGTCTCGATCTTCCCGCTGCTGCTTATCCTGACGACGCTCCTCGGCCTGGTCGCCTCGGTCAACGCGTCGGTGCGCAGCACAGTGCTGGACGCGGTGGCAGGCCAGGTGCCGCTGATCGGGAAGACCCTGACCGGCAACGTGCACCAGCTCCAGCGCTCCAGCATCATCGGGCTGATCATCGGCTTCGCCGGCCTGATCTGGGGCGCCACAGGCCTGGCCCAGGCCGGGCTGTTCACGATGGAACAGGTCTGGAACCTGCCCGGGCCGGCCCGGCCCGGATTCGCCCAGCGGCTCGGACGCGCCTTTGCGTTCATCGCCCTGCTCGGCGGCGGCGTGATCGTCACGACCGGGCTGGCCAGCCTCAACACCTACGTGCTCAAGGGCCTGTGGGCGGTGATCCCGGCCGGGCTGCTGGCCGCGGCCTTCAACGCGGGAATGTACATCGGCGGCTTTCGCGCGCTGACCCCGAAGGGCGTGTCCACCCGCAAGCTGCTGCCCGGCGCGATCATCGGCGGCATCTTGTGGACCGTGCTGCAGGTCCTGGGTACCTGGCTGGTGCATCACTTCCTGCACAGTGACTCGCTCTACGGCGTGTTCGGCACCGTGCTCGGGCTGCTGGCCTGGATCTACCTCGCGGTTCAGCTCACCGTGTACTGTGCCGAGATCAACGTGGTGCTGGCCCGCAGGCTCTGGCCGCGGACCATCGTCCAGCCGCCGCTGACCGAGGCGGACCGGGCCAGCATGGCCCTGCTGGCGCTGCAGAACCAGCGGCGCCCGGAGCAGCACATCGAGGTGACCTTCGACGACCGGCGGCCCGGCGCGGAGCCGGCCAGGACCCCGCGGACACCAGGCGAGGTCCCACCGCCCGCCGAGGCGCCGGTACCGAAGCCACGCCCCGACACAGACAAGGACACGGCGGCTCGGCCTGGATAGCCCGCGCGCCCCCCGACGCCCGCACCGCCATCCGCGTCGCCCCCGACTCTCATGCCGCATCAACCACATGTGCTTCTTTATTAAAATCTCGTATTTAATGGCTAATGCACTGGTGATCATGAAATGAATTCGCTATTATATTTGATAACAATCTTCCTTCCGAACGGGTGGTGATTCATGCCTCCGTCGCCGGTTCCTGCGGACCCCTGGCGGGACGAGGATCTCGCCTGGCTGGACCGCGATCCGGAACGGGAGACATGGCGGGACCGGGCCCGCGAGCATGAGGAGCCGCCCGAACCGGAGGAGGACGAGGACTTCGAGCCGCTGACCGCGGAGGAGCTGACTGGAATCCGTGAGGCGGCCGCCGATGAACTGCTCGCCGTGGAGGCCGCCAGCACCGGGCGGCGCGGGCCGGGGCAACCGGGGTCGGCGCGAGTGTTTCCCGGCGAGTCGGCCAGCCCGGCGGCGGGGTTCGGGCCGGGGATGCCGCTGGACATACTGCCGGGCTGCGCGGGCCTCGCGGTCGCCGCCGATGCCGCCGTGGGCGATGAGGATCGGTTCGATGGCATCTCCGAGGCCGAGCTGGTCGGCGTGCTGTGCGCGTGGGACCGGGTCGAGGCCCACGCCGCCGCGCGTAAGCTGGCCGTCGTCGCGGAGCTGGACCGCCGCAACCCTGCCCCGGAGGACGCGGAGTTCACCGCGGACCAGGTCGCGAACGCGCTCGGGGAGTCCCGGGACCGGGCCGGTGAGCTGATGGGCACGGGCAGCCGCCTGGACAGCCACCTGCCCGGCACGAAGGCCGCGCTGCTGGACGGCGTGCTGAGCCTGGGCAAGGCCCGGATCATCGCCGCCGCGACCGGCCTGCTCGATGAGGCCGAGGCCCGCGCGGCCGAGCAGGAGGTGCTGGACCGGGCCGGGCGGCTGACGCCGGGCGGGCTGCGCGCCGCGATCGCGCGCGCCGTCATGGAGGCCGCCCCGGAGAAGGCCAGGCAGCGCCGCGAGACCGCGGCGAGGTTCGCGCGGGTGGAGCGGTGGGCCGAGGACTCCGGCAATGCCGCCCTGATGGGCCGCGAGCTGCCGCCGGACGAGGTGCTGGCCGCGGATCAGCGGATCTGCTGGTGGGCCGGCGAGCTGAAGAAGGCGGGGCTGGAGGGCGGCATGGACGAGCTGCGCGCCCGCGCCTACCTGGACCTGCTCTTGGGCAAAGACTCCCGCCCCGGCCCGGGCCAGGACACCACGCCCGCCCCGGCCCCGGGCGGGTTCGCCGGGCGCGTCACCCTGACCGTCCCGCTGCCCACCCTGGCCGACCGGGCGGACCGGCCCGGCGAGCTGTCCGGGCTGGGCCCGGTCGACCCGTGGCTGGCCCGGGACCTGGCTGACGCCGCCGCACGGAACCCGAAGACGACGTGGTGCGTGACGGTGACCGACGAGCAGGGGCACGCCGTCGGGCATGGCTGCGCCCGGCCCGAGCCGAAGAGCCAGAGGAACCGCGCGGGCCCGGGGCCGCCGGGCGGGGCCGGGTTCTCGTTTACCCCAGCCAGCCGGGACGGCCCGCCGAGCGGGTTTGGCGCCTGGCGGCTGCGGATCCCTGGCGGTGGGCCGGACCTGATCATCACCCTGGAATCGCTGACCACCGACCCGTGCGACCACCGGTTCGAAAGCCGGGGCCACGACCCCGGAGCGAAGCTGCGGCACCTGTCCCAGGTCCGGCACGCCACCTGCACCAGCCCGGTATGCCGCAGGCCGGCCGCCCAGTCCGATCACGAGCACAACATCCCCTACGAGGCGGGCGGACGCACGTGCCTGTGTAACACGGGCCCGAAGTGCCGGCATGATCACCGGCTCAAGCAGCGCCCCAGGTGGCAGGTGGACCAGCTTCCCGACGGGACCTTCCGGTGGACCACCCCGGCCGGGCGGACCTACACCACCGAACCCACCCGCTACCCCATCTGACCGCGGCGGGCCGGTCAGATGGGGCGGAGGGAGGCGGCGAGCTGGCGCAGTTCGGCCCAGGTGGCGTTGCCGGTGACCACGAGGGTGACGAGGACGGCGGGAGCGCGGTGCCGTTGTTGGTCATCCGCCGGACGAACGCCGCGGGGTCCGCGTTGGTCTCCTCCAGCGAGGCCAGCAGGCCGTCCGGGGTCATGTAGCCGAGCGCCCAGGTCACGGTGCCGGCGCCGTTGGCACCGCCCACGGTCAGGCCGGAGCTGACCGGCTGCCAGGATGCGGGCAGGCCGTGCGGGGCGACCGCCGGGTACGGCGCCTGCCGGGCCAGCCGGTCCTGGTCTACGCGGTAACTGACGGTGACGGGTTCGGCGGCGTGCGGCGCGGGGATCGTCACCACGACGATGGCGGCCGCCAGCAGGCAGCCCAGCGCGGAAAGGCCGCTGCCCAGGACCTTGTTCAACGCAGCACCCGGTTCGCCACATCTCAGGGTAGCCCGGCCTCCGGGGTGGACAAGGAGCCTCCGGGGTAGCTGCATAGGATCAACTGACGGCCAGCGGAAGGACACCAGCCATGACCGCAGAGCAGAAAGCCCACGCGCCAGCTAGCCACGCCCCCGACCGCAACCTGGCTCTCGAGCTCACCCGGGTGACCGAGGCCGCGGCGATGGCCGCCGCCCGGTGGGTGGGCCGGGGCGACAAGAACGGTGCCGACGGGGCGGCCGTGAACGCGATGCGGATGCTGATCAACTCGGTGTCGATGCGCGGCGTGGTGGTCATCGGCGAGGGCGAGAAGGACAACGCGCCGATGCTGTTCAACGGCGAGGAGGTGGGCGACGGCACCGGCCCGGCCTGCGACGTCGCGGTCGATCCGATCGACGGCACCCGGCTGTGCGCCAACGGGATGCCGAACGCGATCTCGGTCCTGGCGGTGGCCAACCGCGGCTCGATGTACGACCCCTCGGCGGTGTTCTACATGTCCAAGCTGGCCACCGGCCCGGCCGCGGCCGACATGGTGGACATCACCGCGCCCCCGGCGGCCAACATCGCGGCCGTGGCCAAGGCCAAGGGATGCGGGCCGCAGGACGTCACCGTGGTCATCCTGGACCGGCCCCGGCACCAGGAGCTGATCACGCAGGTCCGCGATACGGGGGCGCGGATCCACCTGATCACCGACGGCGACGTGGCCGGCGCGATCATGGCGGCCCGCGACGGCACCGGCATCGACCTGCTGCTCGGCATCGGCGGCACGCCCGAGGCGATCATCGCCGCCTGCGCGCTCAAGTGCCTGGGCGGGGTCATCCAGGGCCAGCTCGCCCCGCGTGACGACGAGGAGCGCCGCCGCGCCCTGGACGCCGGGCACGACCTGGACCGCGTGCTCACCACCGACGACCTGGTGTCCTCGGACGACGTGTTCTTCGCCGCGACCGGGATCACGGACGGCGAGCTGATGGCCGGGGTCAGGTACCGGGCGGGCGGCGCGGACACGCACTCGCTGGTGATGCGGTCCCGGTCCGGGACCATCCGCCGCATCCAGAGCGAGCACCAGCTGTGGAAGCTCCGCGCCTACTCTTCTGTCAACTTCGGCTGAAGGCTCCTCGGTCAACTTCGGCTGAAGGCTCCTGGGTCAACTTCGGTTAGCCCCGGCTGAACAGGCGGAAGCGGCGGCTCTTCGGCGGCGTGCGGACGGCCAGCTCGCCGCCGAGCACCAGCGCCCGGACCTCGATCACCGGCGTGCCGGGCCCGGCCGGCGGCGCGGTGCCGCCCCGCTTGCGCCCCAGGACCATGTGCCCGCTCACGATCACAGACACCCCGTCGGGCACGATCAGCCTGAGCCGGCCGCCGAATACCGTCGCGTACAGCTGCACCCGGCTGGCCTGCAGGATCGCCTGAGTGAAATCGACCTCGACCTCGCCGAACATGGCGGTCACGGTGAGGTTCTCCGGCACGACCCAGCGGCCGTCGCGGCGGGCCGGCCCGAATATCCCGGCGATCACCTTGCCGCCGTCCAAGCGCACCGGCTGGGCGGACGAGACCGCCAGGTCGGTGGTGAGCTCGGCGAGCTCGCCGAGCGTGCGGGCGGCGATCGCTCGCTGCACCCGTTCGGCATGCTCGTCCGCGGTGAGCCGGCCGTCGCTCATCGCGTCGCCGAGCATGCTCAGCACCCGGTCCCGGTCGGTATCGGAGGCGCGCAGGTCGCGAGGCGACGGCCGTGGGCTCATAGGCAGATTATCCCCTCCTGGCTGACCGGGTTGTCCTGGCCAGCGGGCATGTCGGCAGTCGGCTATACGCGGCGGGGTTGAACGTGCTACCCATGGGTGCATGACAGACGGAGCGATCGAAACGGTGATGGAGCGGACACGGCAGGAGGAGATTCGCCTGGTCCGCTTCCTCTACGCCGACCACGGCGGGATCATCCGCGGGAAGGCCGCCGGCACCGCGCGGCTGCGCGAGCGGATGTCCAGCGGCATCGGGCACACGGTGGCGATGATGGCTATGTCCATGCTGGACCAGCTGCAGCCGGTACCCGGGATGGGGCCGGTCGGCGAGGTCCGGATCGTGCCGGACCCGGAAACGTTTGTCGCTCTCCCCTACGCGCCGGGCGCCGGCGCGATGCTCGCGGACCTGATCAAGACCGACGGGTCGCCGTGGGAGGCGTGCCCGCGGACGTTCCTCAAGCAGGCCCTGGCCGAACTGGCCGGCGAGGGTTACGGGATGCAGGCCGCGTTCGAGCCCGAGTTCACCGTCGGCCAGCGGGAGATGTCGCCCGCCGCGCCGAGCATCCCGGACCGGCTCATCCCCATCGACGACAGCTTGTGCTACTCCTCTACCGGCTTCCATCAGGGGCATGCGTTCGTCATGGAACTGGTCGCGGCCATGGAGGAGCAGGGCCTGGAGGTCGAGCACTACTACCCCGAACTCGGCCACGGCCAGCATGAGCTCTCGATCAGGCACACCGACGCGCTGCGTGCCGCCGACAACCACGTGCTGTTCCGTGAGACGGTCCGCGGGGTGGCATTCCGCCGCGGCTTGTGGGCGAGCCTGGCCCCCAAGCCGATCCCCGACCAGGCCGGCAACGGCACTCACCTGCATGGCTCGCTGATCGACCTGGGGGCGGAGGGCGCGTCCGGTGGGCGCAGCGCGTTCGCCGACCCCACCGACCGCAACGGCCTGTCCCAGGTGGGCTACCACTTCATCGGCGGCCTGCTCGCCCACCTGCCCGCCCTGGTCGCGCTGACCTGCGCCAGCGTGAACAGCTACCGGCGGCTCGCGCCGCAGATGTGGGCCAGCGCGTACACCTGCTACGGGATGGACAACCGGGAAGCGGCGATCAGGATCTGCTCGCCGCTGCGCGGCGACCCGGGCAGTTCGGTCCACCTGGAGCTCAAGCCGTCCGACTCCAGCGCCAACCCGTACCTGGCCCTCGGCGCGTTCGTCTACGCGGGCCTGGACGGCATCCGGAGCAAGCTCGACCCGGGCGAGGCGGTGAACGTCGACCCGGCCACCCTCACCGACGCCGAACGGGCATCGAGCGACACGCACCGCCTGCCCGCCTCGCTGAACGCGGCCCTGGACGCGCTGACCGCCGACGAGATGCTGATGGACCTGCTCGGCCCGCTGCGCAGTTCGGCCTACCTGGCGGTCAAGCGCTCCGAGGCGGCGCACTTTGCCCACTCCACCGACCCCTACTACGAGTGCTACGAGCACTTCACCAAGATCTAGCTGCCAGAGCCGCCAGGCTGCGAAATCTGGTGCGCCATGGTGGCGCGCCCTCGCTCTCAGATGCCCTCCTAGCCTCAGCAGCCCCGCTAGTCACAGGAGTAGCGGGCCGGGGCCGCGCTCGCGCGATCCGGAACCACGACGATGTCACATCGCCGTGGTCAGGACCACTACAGAGTCACATCGCCGTGGTTGCGTGGGCTAGGGTCCTGGGGCTAGCGGGGTTCAAGGGGCTAATGCGTTGGCTGAGGTTAGGCATGCGGGCTCGCGGAGGCAAGGAGTAGGCACGACAACGGCCGGGGGGCCGCTCCGGGTGGACTTGCGAGAACGCGCCGACCAGGAAGGGGTACGGCGGCGGCGCCGCAGCTCAGCCGGACGCGGACGGGGGCACCGCGTGCTTAGCGTGCATCGCGCGGACGGGGGCACCGCGCGGCGCGGCGCCGCCGCATAGCGTCACGATACAAGCTTGCTCATACATGTACAAGTCGTGATCAGCAAGACACAGCGTTTGTTCTGAACGCATGCCCGAGTTCAGCTACTCAGACCTGCTGCCGCTAGGCCACGACGCCACCAGCTACCAACGGCTGAGCAGCGACGGGGTGACGGCTCGCAGCTCGTTCGGCCGTAATTTCCTGGAGATCGAGCCGCAGGTGCTCACCCTGCTGACTTCCGCCGCCATGCACGATATCGCCCACCTGCTGCGGCCGGCCCACCTCCGCCAGCTACGGTCGATCCTGGACGATCCTTCAAGCTCCCCGAACGACCGGTACGTGGCCCGCGACCTGCTCAAGAACGCGTGCATCGCGGCCGGGGGCGTGCTGCCCATGTGCCAGGACACCGGCACCGCCATCGTGATGGGCAAGCGCGGCCAGCACGTGCTCACCGACGGCCGGGACTCCGAGCACATCTCCCGCGGCGTCTACGACGCCTACACCACGCTGAACCTGCGGTACTCCCAGCTCGCGCCGCTGACCATGTGGGAAGAGAAGAACACCGGCAGCAACCTGCCGGCCCAGGTGGAGATCTACGCCGCCGGCGGGGACGAGTACAAGTTCCTGTTCATGGCCAAGGGCGGCGGCTCGGCCAACAAGTCGTTCCTGTACCAGGAGACCAAGGCCGTGCTGAACCCGGCGCGGATGGCCTCGTTCCTGGAGGAGAAGATCCGCTCGCTGGGCACCGCCGCGTGCCCGCCGTACCACCTGGCCATCGTGGTCGGCGGGACCTCGGCCGAGTTCGCGCTGAAGACGGCCAAGTACGCGTCGGCGAAGTACCTGGACACGCTGCCGACCTCGGGGTCGGCGGCCGGGCACGGGTTCCGCGACCGCGAGCTCGAGGAGCAGGTGCTCGGCATCACCAGGAACATCGGCATCGGCGCGCAGTTCGGCGGCAAGTACTTCTGCCACGACGTGCGCGTGGTCCGGCTGCCCCGGCACGGGGCGTCGTGCCCGGTGGCGATCGCCGTGTCGTGTTCGGCCGACCGGCAGGCGCTGGGGAAGATCACCCGGGACGGGGTGTTCCTGGAGCAGCTGGAGACCGATCCCGCGCAGTACCTGCCGGATTTTGAAGGGGCCGAGGACGACGGCGAGGTCGTGGCGATCGACCTGAACCGGCCGATGGACGAGATCCGGGCCGAGCTGACCCGGTACCCGGTGCGCAGCCGGCTGTCGCTGACCGGGCCGCTGGTGGTGGCCCGGGACATCGCCCACGCCAAGATCGCCGAGCGGCTGGACGCGGGCGAGCCGATGCCCGCGTACCTGCGGGATCACCCCGTCTACTACGCCGGGCCGGCCAAGACACCTTCGGGCTACGCGTCCGGGTCGTTCGGGCCGACCACGGCGGGCCGGATGGACTCGTACGTGGACCGGTTCCAGGCGGCCGGCGGGTCGCTGGTCATGCTGGCCAAGGGCAACCGCTCGGCCGCGGTCACCGCGGCGTGCAAGCAGTACGGCGGGTTCTACCTGGGCTCGATCGGCGGGGCCGCGGCCCGGCTGGCCCAGGACTGCATCACCCGGGTCGATGTTCTCGAATATCCGGAGCTCGGCATGGAAGCGGTGTGGAAGATCGAGGTGCGCGACTTCCCCGCGTTCCTCGTGGTCGACGACAAGGGGAACGACTTCTTCGCCGATCCGTCCGGGCCGGTGCTGCAGATCGGGGCGCACCCATGACGGGTACTCGTATCGAGCATGACTCGATGGGCGAGGTGGAGGTGCCGACCGAGGCGCTCTGGGGGGCGCAGACCCAGCGGGCAGTGGACAACTTCCCGGTATCCGGGGAACGGATCGGGCGCGACCTGATCGGCGCGCTCGGCTGCATCAAGGGCGCGGCGGCCCGGGTCAACGCCGAACTGGGCGTGCTCGAGGCCGACATGGCCGACGCGATCGGTGCCGCGGCCGTCGCCGTGGCCCGGGGCGAGCACGACGACGCGTTCCCGGTGGACGTGTTCCAGACCGGTTCTGGCACCTCGAGCAACATGAACGCCAACGAGGTCATCGCCACCCTGGCCTCGCGCGCGCTGGGCCGTAAGGTACACCCGAACGACCACGTCAACGCGTCGCAGTCGTCCAACGACGTGTTCCCGTCCGCGATTGGCCTGGCCGCCGCGCGGCTGTTCGCGCGGGAGCTGATCCCGGCCCTGAAGCACCTGGCCTCGGTGCTGACGGTCAAGGCGGAGGAATTCGCCGGGGTGGTCAAGGTCGGGCGGACGCACCTGATGGACGCGGTCCCGGTGACGTTGGGCCAGGAGTTCGGCGGGTACGCGGCGGCGGTCCGTTACGGGGCCGAACGGGTCGGGGCGATCGTCCCCCGGCTCGGCGAGCTGCCCCTCGGGGGGACGGCGGTGGGGACGGGGCTGAACGCGCCGGCCGGGTTCGCCACCCGGGTGAACGACCGGCTGGCGGTCTCGATGAAGCTGCCGCTGACCCAGGCGCGGGACCACTTCGAGGCCGCTGGTTCCCGGGACGCGCTGGTCGAGGCCAGCGGGGTGCTCCGGGTGGTCGCGGTGAGCCTGTACAAGATCTGCAACGACCTGCGCTGGATGGGCTCAGGGCCGCGGGCCGGCCTGGGCGAGATCATGATCCCGGACCTGCAGCCCGGTTCGTCGATCATGCCGGGCAAGGTGAACCCGGTCATCTGCGAGGCTGTGTGCCAGGTGTGCACGCAGGTGATCGGGAACGACGCGGCGGTGGCGTTCGGCGGCGCGGCGGGCAACTTCGAGCTGAACGTGATGATGCCGGTGATCGCGCGCAACCTGCTGGCTTCGGGGCGCCTGCTGGCTTCTGTCCTGCCCTTGCTGGCCGATCGCTGCGTGGCCGGGATCACGGCTCATCCCGGCCGGATGCGGCGCCTGGTCGAGTCCTCCCCGGTCATCGTCACCGCGCTGAACCGTTACATCGGTTACGAGGCGGCGGCCCAGGTCGCCCACGAGGCGCTGGCACGTGGTGAGTCCATCCGCTCCATCGTGATCGCCCGCGGCTACGTGGAGCGCGGGGAGATCACCTCGGAGCAGCTCGACGCCGCCCTCGACGTGCTCGCGATGACCCGGCCGAGCTGAGGCGCCCAGGCCTGAGCGGCGGCGCTCACAATCCGGCCACGCTTCATCAATGCTTAACTCTCCCCCAGAGACCTTTCAGCCAACACCGTGTATCGTCCGGCTATGCACCCATCGGCGGACACCGGGCGAGTGATCGCCAGGCGGTACCGCCTGCAGGCCCTCATCGGCCGCGGTGCCATGGGCGTCGTCTGGCGGGCCCGGGATCAGCTGCTCGACCGCGACGTCGCGATCAAGGAAGTGCAGATCGCCGATACCCTCACCGACGCGGAGCGGGCCACCGCCTTCCAGCGTACGCTGCGCGAGGCCAAGACCGCCGCCCGGCTCAACCACCCGGCCGTGGTCACCGTCTACGACGTGGTCGAGGACGGCGGCCGTCCGTGGATCGTGATGCAGCTGGTCGACGCGCAGTCGCTGGACCAGGTGCTCGGGGACTCGGGACCGCTGTCGCCGCGGCGGGCCGCGGAGATGGCCCGGCAGCTGCTCTCCGCGCTGAGCGTGGCGCACGCCGCCGGGGTGATGCACCGGGACGTCAAGCCGAGCAACGTGCTGATCGGCAGCGACGACCGGGCCGTGCTGACCGATTTCGGCATCGCCACCTTCGCCGACGATCCCAAGCTCACCCAGACCGGCATGGTGATGGGCTCGCCGGGGTTCACCGCGCCCGAGCGGATCCGCGGCGAGGACGCGTCGCCAGCCTCCGACCTGTGGTCGCTCGGCGCGACCGTTTACGCCGCGGTCGAGGGGCACGGGCCGTTCGAGCAGCGCGGCGGGGCGATCACCACCATGTCCGCCATCATCAACGAGGACGCGCCCGGGGCACCGACGGCGGGTGCGCTCGGCCCGGTCATCGCCGCGCTGCTCCGCCGTGAGCCGGCCGACCGGCCGGACGCCAGCGCGGCCGCGCGGATGATCACCAACGTGCTGCCGCTGCTGGCCGACCGGGCGCCCGGTTCCCCACCCGGCTACGAGGCCACCGCGCTGTCGGCGTCGTCGCCTCCGGCTCCAGGGTCGGCATCGCCCGGATCAGCCTCGCCGGGATCGGCCTCGCCGGGATCGGCCTCGCCGGGGCTGCCCGGGGCGGTCCGGCCGCGGACGCCCGTGCCGGACGAGAACTCGCTGGCCTATCAGCCGACGGTGATCAAGCCGCCGGACCCGCCGGCCGCGAACACCGGCCCGCCGCGTGACGCCCCGGCATCAGCGGCAGCATCGGCGGCGGCCTCGGCGGCCCAGACCGCCCCGACCACACCGCAGCCGTCACAGCCGCCGACGCCGCCGCAGGGCGGCTGGGGGCAGGGCGCGGGCTCAGGGTACGGCCCGGCGGGGCCGGCCGGCTCCGCGGCCAGGCCGGAGGGATCACAGCCCGACTTCTCCTCCTGGTACAACCAGTCCCCCAGGTCCGGCGCGTCGTCACCGCCGGGTTCCGGTTCTGGCTACCCGCCGCCGGCCGGCTACGCCCCGGCGGCCTGGTCGGGCCAGGCCTCGCAGCAGCCGCCGGCCTGGTCCGGCGCCGAGTACGCGCCGCCCCGGCCCCGGCGGTCCGGGTTCGGGTGGAAGGCCGCCGTCGCGGCGCTGGCGATCGTCGGCGCGGCGGCCGGGGCGGGCACCGTCGTGCTCCTGCATCAGGGTCATTCCGGCTCGCCGCAGGGTCAGGGCCAGACGGGTACGGGCACGGGTTCGGCGTCAGGATCGGCGTCCGGGTCGTCGTCGGCCTCGCTCCCGCCGCCGACGTTGCAGATCATCGACGCCATCAACAAGCCGGCCACCGGGTCGCTGCCCAGCGGGTTCACGATGACCTCGCAGCCGGCCGCGTCCAACGAGACGGCCGGCTTCACCATCGCCGTGCCGCCCAGCTGGCAGAAGTCCACGACCGGCTACCAGACCTACCTCACCGACCCGGCCGGCTCGAGCACGAACGTGCTCATCGACCTCACCCCGCACACCTACCCGGACATGCTGCGGGAGGCGCAGTACATCGAGGCGCAGTCGATCCCGCGCTTCCCCGGGTACCACCGGGTGGGCATGGCGGCGACGCAGGTCCGGGGCACGACGGGGGCCTGGTGGAAGTTCACCTGGAACAAGAAGGGGGTCCAGCAGGAGGCCCTCGACCTGCTCTTCGTCCTGCATACGCCGGCGGGCCCGCAGTCCTACGCCCTGTACGTGACCGCGCCCGAGTCGAAGTTCGACCAGATGCGGCCGACCTTCGACGAAGAGGCGGAGACCTTCGCCACGCTGCCGAGCTAGCGGCCGTATAAGCGCGACTGCGCCGGGTAACAGGCTGGAAACTTCTCATTACCGCCGACAACGGACAGGGTTGGCACGGTCATCTTGCCGTCATTATCTGACGTCTGGTGATATCGCCGTGACAAATCGTCAGTAGTAGTGGTTGACTTGCCAGAAGGCCCAGGCCTTGCAGGGGTCCCCGTAGATGGTCCTGATGTAGCCCAGGCCCCACTTGATCTGGGTGGCCGGATTAGTCTGCCAGTCCGCTCCCGCGCTCGCCATCTTGCTGCCCGGCAGCGCCTGCGGGATGCCGAACGCGCCGCTGGCGTTCTCCGCGTCGTACCGCCAGCCGCTCTCCCGGTCCCACATGTCCTTCAGGCAGCCGAAGAAGGTGGTCGGGCTGAAGCCGAAGCTAGCCATCATGTTGTACGCGATGGACTGGGCCGAGCCGGGGTCGGGCGGCGTGGACGTGACAAAGACGACCCGGTCGCTGCCCCCGCCCCCGGTCGTCCCCGAGTTGGCCGCGGCGAGCTGGGCCGGCTGGGCCAGCTTGGGCTTGGCCACCACGGTCAGCGTGCGCGCGGCGGTCGTCATCGCGATCAGCTGCGCGCGTTCGGATTCGAGCGCGGCCATGGTGTGGCTACCCGGCACCATCTCGATCGCCTGGACGGCGCTGAAGGCACTCGATCCCGGTGCGAATAGCTTGCCGCCGACCGCTACTCCGACGACCGCGATCACGGCGAAAATGGCGACCGGGAAGACAAGACCGAAACGCCGGATCAGACCCCGCTTGCGCCTACTGCTGCGAGCCCCGGTCCGATGTCGCGACAAGGCAATCCTTTCGTTCGGCCATGCCCGCGCGATGCTAGCTGCCGTTTCGGCGAATCCCGGCTTTCCGGCTGCGGGCGTTCGCGGCATTCCCGCTACGCCACCGGCCCCGCCGCACCTGACCTGGTGCGCCGCCTAGCCGCCGCGCGCAAGTACCGCTGGCGGATAACGATGCCAGAAAGATCGCCCATGCGCGCAGCACTTCGGCAAGAAAGCCCGCGGCGGGTTTACCAGAACGGCTGTGACGGTGATCACGAGATGCTAAACGCTTAGTAACCAATGCGGATCAGAAAGTCATACGATCGGCCGCTGGATGGTGTGAGCCGCGTCCCATCGCGGCGATGAGAACGGGCTGTTCCTTGCGACTTAGGCCACTTCGCCCATTCTGCCCCGGTCGCGCGGGGCGGGGTGCGCGAGCGGATGCCCGGCGAGCGTTCGGCCCCTCAGGGCGGCCGTCCGGCACCGGGGGCGTGGAGCGGAGCCGGGGGGCACGCGCCCGGGCCGTTCGGGGTGGTGATCTCTTTGTTGAAACCCATAAGGAAATCGATTTCTGGTTGTCGGAGCACGAGCGAAGATGTCCACTTGAGGCCTCAGTCGTGTTGGTTCGAAAGGGAATGTGATGAACAGACCTAAAGATCCAGGTATCCGGACGAGGTGGGCGGCGGCGCTGGCGGCCGGGCGGCGGCCGAAGCTGGTGGCGGCGCTGAGGGGCGGGCGACGGTGGCGGCTGGTAGCGGCCGTTTGCGCGGTGGTGCTGGCGGCGCCGCTCGCGGTGGTCGCCGCGACGGGCACGGTGGCGCAGGCCCGCCCGGAGGGGGGCGGGGGGACGGCGGCGCCCACCGTGAACTGGGCGCTGGCCGGGACGGCTAGCGCGAGCAACGCGGAGTCCGGCAAGCCGGCGGCGGACGCGGTCGACGGCGACGCGGGTACCGACTGGTGCACCTCGGGCTACACCGGGACGCTGACCGTCGACCTGGGCCAGGTCAGGTCGCTGGCCGACCTGGGGCTGACGCTGGATGCGGCCAGCCCGTCGGCTTCGGCCACGATCGAGCTGGCCAGCACGGCCGGGGCCTGGCAGCAGGTGCCGGCGCTGCACGACATCGCGCTGGACCCGGGCAGCCCGCTGTACTTTCCGCTGCCGGCCGGCAGCCGGGCCAGGTACGCCGAGCTGACCGTGTACAGCGACACCGGGGCGGACGTGTGCGTGGGTGAGTTCCGGGCGTTCGGGCCGGATGCCGCGGCGGCGGGCATGGACTTCGGCACCGACCTGTCCTTCACCCCGCAGGAACTCGCGGCGGGCGCCGCGTTCAGCTACAACGGCAGGCGCGGTACCCCGGTGACGATCACCCGCGAGGCGGGCGCCAACTACGTCCGGATGCGGGTCTGGGTGAACCCGCCCGCCGGCTACAGCGACCTGGCCAGCGACCTGGCGCTGGCCCGCCAGGTGCACGCGGCCGGGATGAAGATCTACCTCGACATCATGTACTCCGACTTCTGGGCCGACCCGCAGCACCAGGACATCCCGGCCGCGTGGGCGGGCCAGGATCTCGGCCAGCTCACCGCCACGGTCAGGTCGTACACTCAGCAGGTCATCACGGCGTTCGCGAAGCAGGGCACGCCGGTGGACCTCACCTCGATCGGAAATGAGATCAGGAACGGCATCCTGTGGCCGGTCGGCGAGATCAACTGCACGGACTGCGGCGGCTGGGACAACCTGGCCCAGCTGCTCAAGGCGGGCGTCGCGGGCGCGGAGGCGGGCAACCCGGCCGGGCACAAGCTGCTGGTCATGATGCACTATGACCAGGGCGGGGACCATGCGCTGAGCTCGGCCTTCTACTCGCAGCTCACCGCGCGCGGCGTGCCGTTCGACGTGATCGGGCTGTCCTACTATCCCTTCTTCCACGGGGCGATCTCGGCGATGCGGGCCAACGTCGACGCGCTCGCCACCCAGTTCCGCAAGCCGATCGTGATCGCCGAGACCCAGTATCCGTGGACGCTGGCCAACGGCAACTCCCCGCTCGGCGACAGCACCGGCGACTTCGTCTGGCAGACCAGCCAGCTCTCGCCGGGCTACCCGGCGAGCCCGGGCGGCCAGCTGTCCTTCGTCACCGACGAGCTGTCCATCCTGGCCCAGGTGCCCGGCGGGCTCGGCGCCGGGCTGTTTTACTGGGCGCCGGACTGGATCCCCGGCGTGGGGTGGGAGCCGGGGGCGAACATCGGCTCGCCCAACGTCAACCTCACCCTGTTCAACTTCGAGGGCGCGGCACTCCCCTCGATCGGCATCTTCCAGAACCCGGCAAGCGTGTGCGAGCGGCACGCGCCAGACAGTTCCCCCTGCGTAGTGGGTTGAGCGTAGTGGGCTGAGCGTCTGACTTCCGCCCGGCGGGCCCGCTCCCGCCGGGCGGAACCGCGTGTCAGAATCGCAAGCATGGAAACCCACGCGCAGCTGGAGTCCTTCTACTCGGTGCCGCAGCTCGGCGCCGTCCTGGTGCCGATCAACTACCGGCTGACCGCGGAGGACTTCGTCTACATCGTGAACCCGCGCGGGGTCACCTTCGTCGCCGAGCTGCCGAAGACCGCGACCGGCAAGATCCAGAAGTTCGTGCTGCGCGATGGATCAGGTGGGCCTTCAGATCACCAGTCGAAGGCTTCGGCGAGGTTCTTGTACTCGAACAGCTCGGTCTTGCCGAACCACAGGTTCACCTCGTACGCCGCTTCCTCCTTGTTACCGGAGGCGTGCACGAGGTTGGCGACGGCCTTGCCGGTAGCGCTGGCGACGGCCTTGGACTGGTGCGCGAAGTCGCCGCGGATCGAGCCGGGCTGGGCCTCGTTCGGGTAGGTGGTGCCGACGATCTTGCGGACGGTGGCTACCGCGTCGTCGCCCTCGAGCACGACGGCGATGACCGGGCCGCGCTGCATAAACGCCGCGGTCGTGCTGTAGACCGCCGCCCCGTGCCGTTCTTCCAGGTCGAAATAGTGCTTGCGGGCGAAGTCGGCATCGATCTCGCGCATCTTCATGCCGATGACCTTGAGCGCCGCATCCTCGAACCGCGCGATGATGCGTCCGGCCAGGCCGCGGACCACGGCATCCGGCTTCAGCACGACAAGCGTGCGCTCCCGCAACTGAAGAGAGTCGGCCACGGTAATCCTTTCCCCGGTGTGATGGACACAGGGTAGCGGTCCGTACCGCGATCAGGCATGCTGGCGCGGCACCGCTACGTCTCGGTCTGATACACGACGGGTCCCCGGAAGGCCCGTCACCCGGCTGTTTGACACGGCCTGCGGCAGCGCCGACACTTGGCCGTGGCCTGGCGAGGTTTCCGGCGGCTGGCAGCCGCCGCCGCAGTCGGCTTTCTCGTTCTGCTGGTGGTCACCTCGGCCGAGGCTACCGTCGGGCCGCCGCTCCCCGGCTCGTTGCCGGCCCGCGCGGCCGGCGCGCAAGGTCCGGCCCAGGGAAAGGGGCGCGAGGCTTCGTTGCTGACAGGGTGTGAGCAGCAGCTTCAGCCCGGCCGGCGGCCCGGCGTGCCGACCGTCGCGATCGTCGGCGCGTCGTTCACCGCCGGGGTGGGGGCGGAGGATCCGGCCGGGTCCTGGGCCGTGCTGCTCGCCCGCCAGCTGCACTGGAACGCCTTCGTGTACGGGGTGCCCGGGGCCGGCTACGTACACCCCGGCCTCGGCCGGAAGGGCCCGGTCGCCGCCGAGGTCGCCCGGGTCCACCTGGGCGCGCTCCGGCCCACGCTGATCATCGTGCAGGCCGGCCACGACGACATGTCGGTACCACCGGACCTGGAGCGGCTCCGGGTCGAGCAGACGGTGGCCATGATCAGGGCCCAGGCACCAGGAGCGCAGATCGCGCTGGTGACGGTGTTCGCCGGGCGCACGCGCAAGCCCGCCCTCTACCCCATCGACCAGGCGATCGTGGCCGGGGCCAGGGCCGCCGACCCCCAGGTGATCATCATGGACCCGCTCGCGTCGGGATGGCGGTTCCCCCGCGCGCGTGACGGGCTGCACCCCTCGCCGCTGGGCGACGCGTGGATCGCGGGCACGGTAGCGGGGGTCCTGCGGCAGCACGGGGTCCATCCGGCCCCGGCCGGAAGCGACGCGGCCCTCTGCACCATCACCGTCCCGCGAGCAGAGCCCGCCGATCAGGGCGCTGAACCGGCCAGCGCGGCGTCCGGCGCTGGATTCGCCCAGCCTCCTGCCTGGCCTGGCAGCCAGAGGCGGATGAGCGTTCCCCCTCCGGGGGCGGCTTCGGCCCGGACCGTTCCGCCGTGACGCTCGGCCACCTGGCGGACGATGGACAGCCCGAGGCCGGAGCCGGGGACGCCGCGGGCCGACGGCGCCCGGTAGAAACGGTCGAAGACATGGGGCAGGTCGGCCGGGGCGATGCCCGGGCCGTGATCGCGTACGGCGAGCTCGCCGGCCCGCAGGCACACCTCGACCTGGACGCCGGGCGGGCCGAACTTGGCCGCGTTGTCCAGCAGGTTCCTGACCGCGATCTGCAGGCTGTCGGGGCTGCCGGTCACCGTCCACGGCTCGAGCTCCGCCGTGAAGACGGTCTGGGCCCAGTCCCGCCGGGCGCCCGCCAGGCTGGCCTCGACGACCCGGTGCAGCCCCACCTCACCGAGCGGGCCGGGCTGCGACTCGTCCCGGGCCAGCTCGGTGACGCTGGCGACCAGCTGGCCGAGCTCGGCGACCTGGGCGACCACCCGGTCGAGCACCTCCCGGCGCTCGGGTTCGGGCAGGCCGGGCCCGGCGGCGAGCATCTCGGCGTTGAGGCGCAGGCTGGTCAGCGGGGTGCGCAGCTCGTGGCTGGCGTCGCTGACCAGCTGTCGCTGCGCGGACAGCGACCGCTGCAGCGCGCCGAGCATGGTGTTGAACGACGCGGCCAGCCGGCCGAGCTCGTCGGCCCGGTGCACCTCCACCCGGCGGCCCGGATCCCCGGTCGCCGACACGTCCTCGGCGACCGCCGCCAGCCGGCCGACCGGCGCCAGCCCGGCCCGCGCCACCGCCCAGCCGGCCAGCGCGGCCAGCGCGACCCCGATCACGCTGAGCAGAGCCAGCGTGGTGCCGACGCTGGTCACCTCCTGGTCCACGGTGGCGAGCGGCACGGCCAGCTGCACGGCCAGACCGGGCGCCAGCGGCGTGGTGTACACCATGGCACGGACCCCGTCCAGCCTGCTCACGGCGTAATAGGACCCGTGCCGGCCGGCCGCGACCTGCTTCGCGGCGGTGTCGGCCGCCAGCAGCCCGCCCTCGCCCGGCGGCGCCCAGACCGCACCGCTGGAGGTCACGACCTGTGCGTACGGGCTGGATACCCCGAACCGGTCGGAGGTCGGCGGGACCCATCCCGCGGGTATGTGCCCGTGGTAGTGCCGGGCCACCCGGAACACCACGTCGCTCTGCTGCCGCAGCTGCTGCTGCACCTGGTCCTGCAGGTCGGAGCGGAGCACCAGGAAGGCCACCGCGGTCACCGCCAGCGTGACCGCGGCGACCGCGCCCGCCGCGGCCAGGGTGAACCGGGTGCGCAGCATCAGCGGGCGGCGCGGGCGCAGCCGGGCCAGCCAGCCGGTCACGGGGCGGTCCTGATCACGTAGCCCACGCCGCGCACGTTGTGCAGCAGCCGGGGACCGCCCCCGTCCTCGAGCTTGCGCCGCAGGAAGCCGACGAACACCTGCAGCGCGTTGGACGCGGGCGCCTCGCCGTAGCCCCACACCCGCTCCCGGATCACGTCGTAGCTGATCACCTGCTCGGCGTTGCGCAGCAGCAGCTCGAGCAGGCCGAACTCGGTCCTGGTCAGCTCGATCATCCGGTCGCCGCGGGTCAGCCTGCGGGCGGTGACGTCGAGGGTCAGGTCGGCGTAGCCGAGCACGTCCCGGCCGATCCGGCTGCGCCGGAGCAGGGCCTGGACCCGGGCCAGCAGCTCAGCCAGGGCAAACGGCTTGACCAGGTAGTCGTCCGCCCCGGCGGCGAGCCCGGCCACCCGGTCGTCCACGGCGTCCCGGGCGGTGAGCACCAGGATGGGGGTGGCGTCGCCGCGGGCGCGGAGCCTGCGGCACGCGTCGAACCCGTCGACCATGGGCATCAGCACGTCCAGGACGATCAGGTCCACCGGCGCGCGGGCCAGCGCGTCGAGCGCGTCCGCGCCGTGGACCGCGGTGGTCACGGCGTATCCGGCGCAGCGCAGCGCGCGCTCCAGCGAAACCCGGACGTCCGGATCGTCGTCCACGACCAGGAGCCGCTCGCCACGCAGCGCGGGGGCAAGGTTTTGCCCGGCACGTTCGGCCTTCATTCCTGTTACCGAATCAGATCAGCCTGAGAAGATGCTGGAAGCTTGCCACACGCGCCAGTAATTTAACTGGTCTTTCACAAAGAGCCGGCAATCTAGCCGGTCATGATCCGGAGCACGCAGGTCCTCTGGCTCGTCCGGCACGGCGAGAGCACCTGGAATACTCTCGGCCTGGCCCAGGGGCACTGCGATCAGGCCCGGCTGACCCGGCTGGGCCAGCGCCAGGCCTGGGCCGTCGCGGCCCAGTTGCGTGACCGGCCGGTCCGCGCGCTGTACGCTAGCGACCTGCGCCGTGCCCTGGAGACCGCCGCACCGCTGGCGGAGGTGACCGGGCTGTCGGTGAACCGCGACACCAGGCTGCGCGAGCGGTGCCTGGGCGTGCTGGAGGGCGCCGCCACCGCGGCCATCGGCCCGGCGGCCAACGGGCTGTGCGGTGAGGCGGTGGTCGAGCCCGACGCGCGGCCCGCCGGCGGGGAGTCCCTGCGCGAGTTCTACCGGCGGGTGGCCGGGTTCGCCGACGAGCTCACGACCCGGTGCAGCACCATGGGGGCCGAACGGGCCGGGGAGATCGCGGTCGTGGCCCATGGCGGCACGCTCCGGGTGATGAACGCCTACCTGCGCGGTATCCCGGTCGAGCGGATGCGGTGGGAGCCGCTCAGCAACGGGTGCATCCTGCGGTCGCCTGCGGACTGGCCGCACCAGGTTGCTGGCCCAGCTCCAGATGAGCCAGATCGAGATGAGCCAAGTCCAGATGAGCTAAGTCCAGATGAGAGGGAGTAACGATGAATCCGACCGCTTTGCGTTTGCCGTCGCGGGCCGCCAAGCCGCGCCGGAACGGCCTGACGATGGTCATTGACGGCGGGATCGGTGTGGCGCACTTCGCCGACCTCGTCTCGTCGGCCGCTGAGTACATCGACTTCGTCAAGTTCGGCTGGGGAACGGCGGTGGTGACCGCCGGGCTGCAGGCGAAGATCGACGTGCTGGCCGCGAACGACATCGGGTTCTACTTCGGCGGGACGCTGTTTGAGAAGTACGTGCTGCAGGGCCGGTTCGACGATTACCGGAAGTTCTGCGACACCTGGTCGTGCCGGCACATCGAGGTCTCCAACGGGACGATCACGCTGTCCAACTCGGAGAAGGCCAGCTACATCCGCAAGCTGACCGACGACTTCACCGTGATCTCCGAGGTGGGATACAAGGATCCCGACCGGTCCGAGCAGCTGCCGCCGCGGATCTGGAACGAGTACATCGCCGAGGACCTCGCCGCCGGGGCGTCGCTGGTCACGCTGGAGGCCAGGGAGAGCGGCCGGTCCGGGATCTGCCGCCCGGACGGCGCGCTGCGGTTCGGGCTGGTCGAGGACGTGCTCGCCTCCGGACTGAGCCAGGACAGGCTGCTGTTCGAGGCCCCGTCCACCACGCTGCAGGCGTACTTCGTCACCAGGCTCGGGCCGGACGTGAACCTCGGGAACGTCCCGGCGCCTGGCGTGATCGGCCTGGAAACCCTCCGGCTCGGGCTCCGCGCCGATACGCTGGCAGCTTTCGAGTAGGGGACATCGATGCGAACCACCCATGACGTGTTCCATTTGGCCATCCCGGTCCACGACCTGGACGCGGCCCAGCAGTTCTACGTGAGCATGCTCGGCTGCAAGCTGGCCCGGCGCTACCCGGACCGGATCACCGTGGACTTCTTCGGCGACCAGCTGGTCTGCCATCTCACCGAGGGAATGAGCGCGGAGAGGCCGGCCAGCCTGTATCCGCGGCACTTCGGCGTCACGTTCCGCGACGAGGCCGACTTCGCGGCCCTGCACGCGTGCGCGGTTCTCCGCAAGATCGCGTTCTACCAGGAGGTCTCCACCCGGTTCGAGGGCCTGGTGGAGGAGCACCACACGTTCGTGCTGCTCGACCCGTCGGGGAACCTGCTGGAGTTCAAGCATTACCGTGATCCGCGGATGATGTACTGATGGCCGGCCGCCAGCGGCTCGACCAGGTCGACGCCATGCGGCCGATCAAGCAGGTCGGCGTGGTCAGCACGCACACGATCATCACCTTCGCGCCTGCGGGGGCGGCCGTGCTCTCCAACGCCACGCTGCTTCTGCTGCACGTGTCGCGCGAGGTGTTCTTCTTCATTTCCGCGTGCATGCTGACGTACGCCTACGCCGGGCTGAAGCGCGACGGATGGCGCAAGTTCTACTGGCGCCGCTTCGTCTCGGTCGGGGTCCCCTACCTGTGCTGGAACCTCATCTACTTCCTCTGGTTCCCGTACGTGCTGCATGACGCGAGCTACACCGCGACCCCGTCCATGGCGCTGGCGCACTTCGGCCACCTGCTCGAGGTCGGCTACAACCAGCTGTACTTCCTGATCGTGATCATGGAGTTCTACGTCCTGTTCCCGCTGGTCCTGGTGCTGCTGCGACGGACGAAGGGGCATCACGGCCTGGTCCTCGCGGCCACGGTGGCGGCGCAGTTCGCGATGTCGATCGCGATGCACTGGAAGCTGCTCCCCGACGTGGTGGTCGCCTACGGCCAGGAGAACGCCGCGTGCTACGTCCTCTACCTGCTCGGCGGCGCCATCGTCGCCTTCCACCTGAGCGACGTGCACGACTGGGTGGTCAGGAACGCGCCCCTGGTCGTGTTCCTGACCGTGGCCTCGGCCGTCTTCGCCGAAGCCGTGTACTACCTGTCCAGGGAGGGGTTCACCCACATACTCGGCCACGGCAGCGACCCGTTCCAGCCCAGCGTGATCCCGTTCAACGTGTGCGTGATCGCCCTCGCGTACCTGGCCGGGATGTACCTGGTGCGGCCCTGGCGGTCGCGGCGGACCAAGGCCGCGGTGCGCATCGGCTCGGACAACGCGTACGGCATCTACCTGGCCCAGATGATCTTCATCACCTCGCTGGGCGCGCTCGGCTGGAAGACCTTCGTGGACCGCGCGCCCTTCTGGATGTGGGTCCCGCTGACCGTGGCGACCGCCTACTTCGGCGGCATCCTGCTTACCGCCCTGCTGGCCCGCACGCCGCTGGCCGTGCCGCTGACCGGGCGCAAGCAGGAACCCTGGCGCACCCTGCTGCCGCGGCGAGTGCGGGTGCCCGAGCCTGTGCCGGTGCCTGAGCCCGTGCCGGTCGCGGCCGGCGCGGCGGGCACCACGACCGATCAGAACGGAACATGACTGTGCTGACAGAGCAGATCGACGAGGCGGCGGCCAGCCGGGGCGACGCCCCCTACCTCGAGGATGCGGCCGGCACCGCCACGCTGACCTACGCCGGGCTGCAGCGCTCGGCGCGAGCCTGGGCCCGTCACCTGGACGAGGCCGGGATACCTCCCGGCGCCCGGGTGGCGGTCCGGCTGCCGGATGTGTTCGGCTACGCCGCGGCGCTAGTCGGCATCCTCGCGGCGGGCCGGGTGGCGGTGCCGCTCGACCCGGGCGCTCCCGCTGCGGACGTGGCGCGGGTGCTGAAGGTGGCGCAGCCGTGGGCGCTGGTCGGCGATGACCTGGAGTCCGGGCTTCCCGTGCTCGGCCTGCCTCTGCCCGGGGATCGTGGCCAGGCGGCCGGGGCGGAGCGCGATCCGGTCCCCGCCGGGCCCGGGCGCGGCGGGATCTTCCTGTGCACCAGCGGGACCACCGGGACGCCGAAGGGCATCCTGCTGCGCGAGGACCAGTTGATGCACGTGGCCCGTTCCGTCGCCGCGCACCACCGGCTGACCCCGGCCGACCGCGGCTACTGCTGCCTGCCGCTGTTCCACATCAACGCCGAGGTGGTGGGGCTGCTCGGCACCCTGGCCGCCGGGGCCTGCCTGGTGGTCGACCGCAAGTTCAGCCGGCGCGGGTTCTGGGAGCTGATCGGCACACGGCAGATCACCTGGATCAACGCGGTGCCCGCGATCATCACGATCCTGGCCATGGATCCGCCCGTGGCGGTGCCGGGGCGAGTCCGGTTCATCCGTTCGGCCTCCGCTCCGCTGGCTCCCTCGGCGCTCGAGCGGTTCGAGGACTCGTTCGGCATCCCGGTGGTGGAGACCTACGGGATGACCGAGGCGGCCAGCATGATCACCGCCAACCCGCTGGACGGGCCGCGCAAGGCCGGCTCGGCCGGCCGCCCCGCCGGCACCGAGGTCCGGGTGGTCAGCCGGGACGGGGACCTGCTCCGGCCGTGCCCACCCGGCACGATCGGCCGGGTGCAGATCAGGGGCCCGGGCGTCATCACCGAGTACGCGGCGGGCGGCCCGGCCGGCGCCATCGACGCCGACGGCTGGCTCGAGACCGGCGACCTCGGCCACCTGGACCAGGACGGCTACCTGTTCCTGGCCGGCCGGTCCGACGACGTGATCAACCGGGGCGGGGAGAAGATCTACCCGCGGGAGATCGAGGAGTTCCTGCTCACCCAGCCCGGGGTCCGGTCCGCCGTGGTCGTCGCGGCCAGCGACGAGGTGCTCGGGCAGCGGCCGGTCGCCTACGTGGTCCCGGCTGTCCCGGCTGCCTCGGCTGCCCCGGCTGTCCCGGCTACGGACCCCGGCGGGCCGGATCTGGCGGATGCGCTGCGCGCGGCGTGCTCGACGGCGTTGCCGCGGGCCAAGCGGCCGACCGAGTTCTGCCTGGTGCCGGAGCTGCCCCTCGGTGCGACGGGCAAGGTTTCCCGGCGCCGGCTGCGGGAACTGGCCGGGGCGCCCGGCTAGCCGAGAGCGATTCGTTGTGCCGCCGGGAGCGGCCTGGCCTGGTTCCAGTTACCAGACGGTGATGTTCGATGCGCGCATGGCCGCATACCAGGCGGCGTAATCCTGTGCGGTCGTCCCGTAATCCGGGCCCGGCTGGAGCATGTTAGCCACGATGATGAATTTGTTCAGCATCCGCTTGTAGGCGGCCCGGTTGTGCTTCGGCAGCAGGGCGGGGGTGGCGAGGATCTTCCGCGCTCGTACCCGAACGACACGGGCGTCGGCCTCGAAGACCAGGTGGTTGGCGACGGTCGGCGCGTGACTTTCCACTTCCAGATCCCAGGCCAGCGTGGCGACGGCGTTGTCGAACGTCACCTGGGCCTGCCCGCCGGGCGATTCCAGCCACGCCAGCGACCGGTCGGCGGGGGTGGACCGGAGGGCGGTGACCGTGTGCGCCTGGGCCTGGGCCCGGGCCTGGGCCTGGGCCTGGTGCGGGCTGGTGGCGGCCGGGCGCGGGCTGGCGGAATCCGCAACGGCGGCCGCACTGTGGTGCGTTACTCCGCACCCCGAGACGACGACAACTGCGGCGGCGGCGGCGACAGTGGCGGCGGCTAGGCGATTCAGCTTCATGATCAAATCCTTTTCGAAGGTGTTTCCGCGAATTAAGCCGACCGCGATTGACTCGGCCTCGTTGTGAGCTAGCAGCAATGCGATTTCGCTGAATGGCAGGCGGCGAATGAATTCCCCGGCATAACCATCTGCTTTTCGCTTGCAGGTTCAGTCTCATTCGCGGGAGTAGCAGCACGATTCGCCGGACAGTTGCGTATCGGTTGCACCGAGAGCGGTTCACCCGGCCCTGATAAAACCGGATAAACCGGACGAAGACGGAACGTCGGCCATAATTGTGCGTATTTACTAACCGGTTAACTGCCCTGGCCCGAATAATGCGAACATAGCGCTAAATTTCGCGCGGCTGGCCTGACGGAATGGCTGGCGGAATGGCTGGCGCCACGCTCCGGATCACGTACGACATATGGTCATGGCTCGACGCCGTGGAACTGACCGGCCGGAGCGGGGACACTGCCGTCCGGCAGGCCGCCACGCGTGGACACCCGGATCGCGAGCGGTTACTGTGTTCACTGAAAGTAACCATGAATATGCCCTTAGTCACATGGCGATGACGGACGGGGGTCAGCGCCCGCAGCGTGACGACGGGGCATATGAGCCTGGGGGAGAATATGGCGACCGATCGGGGGCTCTCATCACGGCTGGCTGGCCTGGCTGCCGTGCCGCCGGGCGGCTACCGCGGTCCGCGACCGGGCGGCCGGCCGGCGCGGCGTCCGGGCAGAGGACGCGGGTGAGCGCGGTAGTGGTGACCGGCCTGGGCTACGTCGGCCTGCCGCTTGCACTGCGGGCGGTGGCGGCCGGGCACGAGGTGACCGGCTATGACGTCGACGTGAACCGGATAAAGCGGCTGGAAGCCGGGGAGACCTACGTCGAGGACGTGCCCGCGGGCGAGCTCGCGGCGGCGCTGGAGTCCGGGCGGTTCCGGCCGTCGGCGAACGCCGATGCCTGCGCAGGCTTCGATGTCGCCCTAGTCGCGGTCCCCACACCGTTGCGGGACGGCCTGCCCGATCTGGCCTGCCTCGAGGCGGCCAGCCGCACCCTGGCCCGCTACCTGCGCCCGGGCGCGACGGTGATCGTGGAATCGACGTCCTACCCGGGAACCACGCAGGAGCAGGTGCTGGCATGGCTCGAATGCGGGTCGGGCCTGGCCGCGGGCCCGGACTTCCATCTCGGCTACAGCCCCGAGCGCATCGACCCGGGGAACCGCGTCTGGACCCTGGCCACGACGCCAAAGATCGTGTCCGGCATCGACGGTGACTCGCTGGCGGCCGTGGAGGCCTTCTACCGGGGAATCACGGCCCGCACCGTGGCGGTATCCTCCCCGCGCGAGGCCGAGCTGGCCAAGCTCATCGAGAACACCTTCCGCCACGTGAACATCGCGCTGGCGAACGAGCTGGCGATGTTCGGCCGCGACCTCGGAGTCGACGTGTGGGAGGCGATCGAGGCTGCTTCTACCAAGCCGTTCGGCTTCATGCGGTTCAGTCCCGGGCCGGGAGTGGGGGGCCACTGCCTGCCCATCGACCCGTCATACCTGTCGTGGCGGGTGGAGCGGACTCTCGGCCAGAGGTTCAGGTTCGTGGAGCTGGCCAACGACATCAACAGCCACATGCCGGATTATGTCGTCCGACGGCTCGTGCTCGCGCTGAACGAGCACGGCCGCCCCATGCGCGGGTCCCGGATCCTGCTGCTCGGGCTCGCCTACAAGAAGAACACCGGTGACGCGCGCGAATCGCCCGCCATCCGGGTCGCCGAGCTGCTGAGCCGGATGGGAGCGGAAGTCAGGGCCGCCGACCCGCTGGTCACCGAGCCCGCCGTCATCGACGAGGCGGTGGCCCGCGTCGACGTCACGCCCGAGGAGATCGCGAGCGCCGACATCGTGGTGCTGCTCACCGATCACGACGCCTTCACGGCCAGCGACGTCCCCCGCCACGCCCGCTACGTGCTTGACTGCCGGCGGGTCCTGTCCGGCCCGAACGTCGAAGCGCTGTGAGACGGGCCATACGCGTCATCTGCGTGGCGGGGGCCCGGCCCAATTTCGTGAAGATCAAGCCGGTCATGGACGCGCTCGAGGAGCGGGGCGCGGAGGTCATCCTGGTGCACACCGGGCAGCACTACGACCCCGAGATGAGCGACGTGTTCTTCGCCGAGCTAGGCATCCGCCACGCGGACCACTTTCTCGGCGCGGGCTCGGGTACCCATGCGGTGCAGACCAGCCGGGTGATGACGGCATTCGAGCCGCTCGTCGCGGAGCTGACCCCCGATGTGGTGGTCGTGGTCGGCGACGTCAACTCGACGCTGGCCGGCGCGCTCGTCGCCGCGAAGCTCGGGGTCCCGCTGGCGCACGTGGAAGCGGGGCTGCGCAGCCGCGACCGGTCCATGCCCGAGGAGATCAACCGGATCGTCACCGACCGGCTGAGCGACTACCTGTTCGCCTCGTCCGCGGACGCGGCGGCCAACCTGCGGGCCGAGGGATGCCAGCCGGAGCAGATACACCTGGTCGGCAACGTCATGGTGGACACCCTGCTGGCGAACGCCGAACGGACCGCCGGCCGGGGCACCCCGGCCGGCCTCGGGCTGCGCCCCGGCCAGTACGGCCTGGTGACGGTGCACCGGCCGTCCAACGTGGACGACCCCGTCGCGTTCGGCGGACTGCTGGGGGCGCTCGCCGAGATCTCCCGCAGCTGCCCGCTCGTGTTGCCCGCCCATCCCCGGGCGGTTGGTCAGCTGCGCTCCGCCGGGCTCCCGGCCGGAGTGCGGATCCTCCCGCCGGCCGGGTATCTCGACTTCATCGCGCTAGAAGCGTCGGCGCGGCTCGTCCTGACTGATTCCGGCGGGGTGCAGGAGGAAACCACCGTGCTCGGGATTCCCTGCCTGACGCTCAGGGACACCACCGAGCGGCCGGTCACCCTCACCGAGGGCACGAACCAGCTGGTGGGGCGGGATCCGGGGCGCATCGTCATGGCGGCGCTCGACGTGCTGGCCCTGCCGCCGCCCGGGCCGCGCCGGCCGGCCCTGTGGGACGGGCAGGCTGGCCGGCGGATAGCGGCTGCCCTGATCGCCAGACTTGACGCCAGCAGATCATGAAACGTTCGGCTGAGGGGGGAAGCCGGCCGGTACGGAGCCGGATACGCCAGTCCCGCTGGCTAACGATCTCCGCGACCGTTGAGAGCTATGCCACGCGCGGGATGGGGGTAACGACTTTTATCACAGAGAGTGTCTTAGTAGTATCTGAATGTGACTACAGCGAGCCTGGGCGACGTGCGCAGTCGCCTCTACGAGGCTTACGCCTCACAGCACGCCGGCAGCGGCGGAGACGAGGCAGCGGCTCTTGTCTATCGACGTGATATCCGTCCCCTGCTGCCGCCGCCCCTGGCCGGACCCGTCGTCGACCTTGGCTGCGGGCGCGGCGAGCTGGTCCGGCTGCTGCAGGCGGACGGCTTTGACGCTGAGGGCATCGATATCAGCCCGCAGCAGGCGGAACTCGCCCGCGCGGCTGGCGTGGCCCGGGTCCGCCAGGGAGACTTCCGCACCGTCCTGGCCGGACAACCGGCTCACTACGCGGCTATCACGGCCACCGACCTTCTCGAGCACCTCACCAAGCCTGAGGTCCTGCAGACGTTCGATGACGTCGCCGTCGCACTGGCGCCCGGCGGCGTGTTCGTGGGCCGGGTCCCGAACGCCATTAGCCCTCTCGGAGGGCACATCCGCAATGGCGACTTCACACACCAGACGTCGTTCACGGCGCGCAGCATCCATCAGCTCGCCGCGGCGGCCGGCTTCGACTCGGTCCTCGCCCGCTCGTCCCCGCCAGTCGCGCATGGGCTGGCCAGCGCCGCGCGCGCGGTGACCTGGCATATCGTGAGCGCCTGCTACCGGATCGCGCTGGCCGCCGAGACAGGTACTCTGCGCGGACACATCGTCACGTTGAACCTGACATTCGCGGCCCGCAAGGGTACCCGGCGGGGAAATGCCTAGCCTGGCCAAGAGTCCTCTCGCGCCCATCCTCGGCCAGCGCGTTCCACTACGCGGCCCAGCCAGGATGCTGGTGGCGCTGATCAAGATCGACGTGGAGGGTCATGAGGCCGCCGTGCTCCGCGGCGCGGCCGCCGTCATTGCCAGGCACGCACCGTCTGTCGTCTTCGAATATGCGCCCGAACTGCTTGGCGAGGCCGCTCAGGCACCGTTCGGCTGGCTCGCGGAGCGGGGATATGAGTTGTTCGGCATCCGCTGGATCCGTCGTAGCGTCACTGGCCGCGGGCGGCTGACCCTGGAGCACCTGTGCGGACCGCCCGCCGGGGGCGGCAACTACCTGGCCGTCACCAGGTCCCGCGCCGCGCGGCTGAACGCGCTCGTGGCCTAGGGACAGCCGTTGCCCGCGAAGATACCGGCCGACGAGTCCCCGCGCCTGACCAGGACCGCTCCGGCGAGCACACCGCCGGGCGGCCATCAGGACCAGGTCCGGGCCCTGTTCGACAGCAAGGCGGCCGACTGGCCCGGCAACTACGCCCCGGCGGGCCGGCTAGCCGGCCGGCTAGCTCAGCTCGACGCCGCGGTCTGCGCCCGGGTCAGCGCCGGCGGCGAGGTACTCGACCTGGGCTGCGGCAGCGGTGACCTCGCGCGGCGGCTGGCCGACGGCGGCTACCGGGTGACCGGCTGCGACATCGCACCGCGCATGCTGCGCGAGGCCGCGGCGTCCCGCGGCGGGCACACCGTTCGCTGGATCCGCCTTGATCCCGCCTGGCGCACACTGCCCTTCGAGGCGGCCAGTCTCGACGCGGTAGTCGCGGCGAGCGTGCTCGAGTACGTGCCCGACCCATCGGCCGTGCTGCGCGAGTGCGCGCGGGTGCTACGGCCCGGCGGGACCTTGCTGTGCACCGTGCCGGACATGACGCACCCGGTGCGCTGGCTGGAGTGGCTGCTCGTCTGGGCGGCACGGACGCCGCTGGCCCCAGCAGCGGAAGGCGCCTGGCCGCGGCTCCGGCCATACGCCGCCTACTTGCGGGTATCGCGCCAGCGGCGGCGAGCACGCTGGTGGCACACGGCCGGCCGGCGGGCCGGGCTGCGGCCCGCCCCGGCGCGAGGCCGCCGGGCGCCACGCACCCCGCTGCGACTGCTCACCTTCACCCGGCCCGGGACGTTCCCCGGGGCAGCAGGGAGACGCCAGTGACAACAGCGACCGTTGACATGGCAGGCGGCCCGATCGGCGGGGCCGGCCGGTTCCGGGCCGAGGTCCGGGGGTACCTGGAACGGTCCGCCCGTGACGACATCAAGGTCATCGGCACGCGGCGGCGGCTCAGCGCGGCGTGGCTGGTCGCCAGGGAAGCCGCGGCCGTTCGCAGGAGCCGCCGGGTCGCCCTCAACAACGTCGGGTTCCTCACCCCCGGCGGCGAGCGGTGGACGCTGTTGTCCAACGCGCTGCACTTCCTGACCGGGCCCGAGACGGCAGCGCTGGACCCGGGGCTGCGCGCGGCGGTATCCCGGCAGGCCAGGGTCGTGCATGGCGCGGCCAGGCGATCCGACGTGCTGGTAGCGCCGTGTATCGCGATGGCCGGGCGGATCACGGCCGCACTGCCCGATGTCGCGGACCGGGTGGTCGTGCGCATGCACCCGGTGTTCGCCGGATCGGCGTCCGCCGACCCGGTGCCGCCGCGGCGCCCGGACGAGTCGCTGATCCTGTGCCCGGTGCTCTTCGCGCCCTACAAGCACATGGCCGACCGGCTCGCCGAATGGCTCGCGGCGGCCGATGGCACCCTGGACGACTCGGTCCGCATGATCGTCACCGCGGACACCGCGCAGGTGCCCGCGCGGCTGGCGGCGAGTCCGCGGCTGCGTTTCGCGGGACCGCTCGGGCTCGGCCAGCTGAACGAGCTGTGGGCACGCTGCCGCGCCGTCTACTTCCCGACGAGCCTGGAGTCGTTCGGCTGGCCGCTGGCGGAGGCCCGGGTCTACGGGAAGCCGGTCATCGCGCGGGACACGGCGCAGAACCGGGAGATCGCGGGGTCCGCGCTGTGCGGCTTCATCCCAGGCGACCCTGACTCGCTGCGGCAGGCGACCGAATCGGCGCTGGCCGCGCGGGTATCCCCCGACCCGGCGCCCTTCGACCCGGGCGCGTACTTCGACTGGCTGCTTGGAGCGGGTCCCGCTCAGCGTCGTGGTGCTCACCAGGGACGAGGAAGTGAACATCACCCGCTGCCTGGCCTCGGTCGGCTGGGCGGCCCAGGTGGTGGTGATCGACTCCGGCTCGGCGGATCAGACAGTGCCGCTGGCCCGCTCCCTCGGCGCCGAGGTCGTCGAGCAGGCGTGGCTAGGATTCTCCGCCCAGCGGGAATTCGCGCTCCGGCTGCCGGAGATCCGCCATGACTGGGTCTACTTCGTGGACGCGGACGAATGGGTCTGCCCGCAGCTGGCCGGCGAGATCGCGGCGCGGCTGGGGACAGCCGACTGCGCCGCCTTCGCGCATCGGCTCCGGCTGGTCTTCATGAATACATGGATACGGCACTGCGGCTGGTATCACGGATCGTGGGTGGTCCGGCTCGCCAACCGCCGGTACACGAAATATGACGGCAGCCTGGTGGGCGAGAGGGCCCGGGTGGACGGCCCGGTAGGCAGGCTGGCCAACGACATCGTCGACGAGGACCGCAAGGGCCTGGCGACCTGGCTGCACAAGCACGTCCGGTACGCCGAACTCGAGCAGCGGCGGCGCGGGACGCCGGCTCCGCTGCGGGAGCGGATCCGCCAGCTCCGCTCCCGCGACCAGGCCGGCACCCGGCCGCTGGCCCGGATCATCCTCAGGGACCTCGTCTTCCCGGCCGTGCCGGCCAGGCCGCTCGCGATGTTCCTGTACATGTACGTCATCCGGCTCGGCCTGCTCGACGGGCGGGCCGGGCTGCACTTCTGCTTCTTCCACGCCTGGTACCAGGCAACCGTGGATAGCCTGCGGGCGGAGGCCGCGCTCCGGCATGACGCGGATAACCGGTAACCGGGAGCCACGCATGCCCACCGGGCAGCAGGAACAGCCGGCTGCCGGCCAGACCGTATCCCGGCCCCGGCTGGGCGTGCTGGCGACGCACCCCATCCAGTACCAGGCGCCCCTTTACCAGGAAATAGCCCGGCGCGGCGTGGTGGACCTGGAAGTCGCCTTCCTCAGCAGGGACGGCGCGCAGCCGGTCCGCGATCCCGGCTTCGGCCTCATGCTGGCCTGGGACATCGACCTGCTCAGCGGCTACCGGTCGACCGTGCTCGCCCGGCGGCCACTGGCCGGCAAGCCCGCCTGGCTGCGCCTGGCGGGCAGATGGCTGCGCCGTCAGGACATCGTCGTCCTGCATGGTCACGCCGATCCGGATATCCTGCTCGCGATGGCCGCGTGCCGGGTTCTCGGCCTCCCCTACCTGCTCCGCGGCGACTCCCAGGCGGAGCCGACGGCCGTCGGCTGGCGCCGGATCGCCAGGCACCTGGTAGCGGGCGCCGCGGTCCGCGGCGCGGCGGGGGCGCTGCCGATCGGGCAGCGCAACGCCGCTTTCTACAACCGGTACGGGCGCATCCCCCAGTTTGAGGCGCCGTACAGCGTGGACAACGACCGCTTCCGTGTCATGTCCGACGCCGCCCGGCCGTCCCGGGCCGCGCGGCTGGCATCGCTGGGGCTGGACCCGCGGCGCCCGACGGTCATCTTCGCCGGGAAGCTCATCGAGCAGAAGCGGCCCCTGGACGTGGTGCGCGCCATCGGCCACGGCGCGGGGAGCCTGAACCTGCTGCTGCTCGGCGACGGGCCGCTGCGGGCGCAGGTACGCGGGTTCGAGGACCGCCTCCCCGTACGCTGCCTGGGCTTCGTCAACCAGGCCGAACTGCCCGGCTGGTACGGCTGTGGCGACATTCTCGTGCTGCCAAGCGGCCGCGAGCCGTGGGGGCTCGTGGTCAACGAGGGCATGGCCTGCGGCCTGATACCGGTGGTCAGCGATGCCGTCGGCTGCGCGGCTGACCTGGTGCGTGGCATCGGCGAGATCTACCCGGCCGGCGACGTGGCAGCGCTCGCCGCGGCGCTCACCCGAGCGGCGGCCGGCCCGCGGGACCGCCGGGAGGCAGCCCGTGACAGGCTGTCCGGCTTCACCATCGCGCGGACAGCCGCCGGCTACGAGCAGGCGGCCGTGACGCTGGGGCGCCGGCTCATCCGGTGACGCCCGCCGCGGCCCGGCGGCGGAAGGACAGCGCGCAGACGGCGAGCCACAGCAAGACGTACCCTGGGATCCCGGCCACCAGCGTGGCACAGTCCGAGCCCGCCTGCACGATGTCGGGGAACAGCACGATGATCAAGAACGCGCCGCGCACGCTGCGCCGCAGGTCAGTGACCTCATCGAGGATCCGGATCCCGCACCCGCCGAGGAACATCCCGGCGATCAGCGTGAACCAGCCGCCATGGCGGTACAGGTCGCCTTCCGGCGTGACGTCCGACGAGGTGTACACCTGCGCCGGGAGGTGGTAGTACTCCTGGCTCACCTGGTATCCCTCGGCCAGGATGGGCTTGCCGGGCCACAGGATCCGGGGGACGAGGTTGACCACCGGGGAGATGACCAGGTCGGCCGGGCTGCTATAGGGAATCTGCGCCGGGGTCCGCTGCATGATGATCGCCGGGCTGTCGATGGTCCGGATGCGCTCGGCCAGGTAGCTGGCCGACCGCTGCACGACGGACGGGGCCAGATCACTGGCCAGTACCTGGCCCGCGATAGCGGGCGCGGCCGCTATCGCCTGGCTTGTGCTCAGGGTCACCGCGCCACGTGCCGACGCGCGGTAGGAGAGATTGAACGGGATGACGATCAGCAGGAAGAAGAGCAGCGCGGCCGCGACGGCCCCGGCGGGAAGCCGGCGCCGGATCACGGTGCGCGGGATGATCACGGCCAGGATCGCGACCACGAAACTCGTCTTACCGCCGATGATGGCCCCGGCGCATATCGCCCCGGCGAACAGGACGGCGAGGCTCACCCACGCCCCCATGACCCGGGTCTGGTAGGCACGTATGGCGGCCGCCGCGACAGACAGCGGCACGCAGTCCCCGGCCACCGCGAGGTACTGGCTATATCCCGAGGCGGTCGTCACGGACGCGGCGACGTCGCCGATGTAACCAAGGTGACTGGTCAGCAGCGCGTAACCCAGCTGCGCGGTGACGCCTATCCCGAACAGGACCCACGGGACGGCCGGGCCGCGGATGTCGTCGGTGAGCTGGCCGGTGACCGCGTCCGCTGCCCGGCGGGCATGGGCCACCGCGAGCCGGTAGGGCCCGGCGCAGTACCCGGCCGTGAGCATGGCCATGGCCAGGGCGAGCATCCACAGCGCGCGCAGGATGCTGGCCGGAAGGATCTCGGCCGCCGTGCCGGCCTGCGAGCCGATCCAGGTAATGGTGGCCAGGCCGAAGGCGAGCGCTCCCCAGACCAGCGACCAGGAACCGATCCGCCAGTCGGAAAGACCGAACCCGTCACCGCCTGTCGTGGCCGACATGAGCAGCAACAGCCCGGTGCAGAACACCGCGAGCGCGATGGCACCCCAGATGATCTGATCGTCGGCCACGACGGCGGACATCGCCACCACGGTCAGGGCGGCCGCCGCCGCGACGAGGAACAGCCCGGCGATCAGCGACGACGGCATGGCCACCCGAGCACCCAACCCTGGCCGCGCAACCGGCCCGCTGCTCGCTATCACTCTAGGATATTACTAAGTAACTGAAAGTAATGGGTACGGGTATGCCCGGTGTTCGCTCACAGCAACCGGTCGACGGCCAGCGCGGCATACCGGTCGGGCGCGAACCGCTCGCGTGCCCAGGCGCCGCCCCTGGTGCCCATCTCGGCGAGCCGTCCCGGCTGCGTGACGAGCCCGCCGAGCACCGCGGCCAGGGTCGCCGCGCTCTCGTCCCGCGGCGTCGCGCCGGTCACCCCCTCCAGGTAGGCGTCGGGCGATCCGCCGTGCGCGGGGCCGATGACGGCGGTGCCGGCCACCTGCGCCTCGAGCAGCACCAGGCCGAACCCTTCCCCGCACGGACGCGGGCCTGACCGGGTGCGAGTTGCCAGCACGAACAGGTCCGCCGCGGCGAACTGGGTGGCGAGCTCACGGTCGGCCAGCCCCGGGCGCAGCGAGCACCACGGGTACCGGCCGGCATGATCCACCAGGTCCGCGGGCGGCTCACCACTGCCGCACACGGTCAGCCGGACATCCGCCCGGTCCAGCGCCGTGATCGCCTCGGTGAGCTGGGGCAGGCCTTTCTCGCGCCACTCACCGAGGCGGAACGCGGTCATCAGCCCCACCCCGGCGCGGGGCGCGCGATCCGCTGCGGCCGCGGCGGTCAGCTCGCGGAACCAGGTTCTGGACAAGCCGGGCGGCAGGATCGTCGCCTGCCCGCCGGGAAACAGCGCGCCGGCCGTGAAGCTGCTGACCGCCACGATCCGCACGTTCGCGCGGCGCATCAGCCAGCTCTCGAGCTGCCAGCGCGGTCTGGACCGGGAGCCCCACACGTCACTGCCGTGGCAGATGACGGAGATGCCGCGTACCAGACGCGCCCGGGCGAGCAGCGACGCGACGGGGAGCAGGGCCCGGTGCCCCAAGATGACGCGGGCCGGCCCGGCGGCGCCGGCCAGTGCCGCCGCCGCCTCGTCGAACAGCACCCGGTGCCCGGCCAGGCCGGGGTGGGCCAGGTCGAGCCGCTGGTGCGCCACGCCACGGTCGGTAAACGCGGACTGCACGGTCTGCACGTACCGCTCGATGCCGCCGCCCAGCCCGCGGGACGGGGCGAGCAGCAGCACCGGATCCGGCCGCTGGCTCAGCAGCGAGACCCGCCGTACGCCCGGCAGTGGGCGCACCGCTTCCCTGATGATCATCAATCTTCCCGTCTGGTACGTGCCCGGCCGCACCCGGTGCCGGGCGATCAGGACAATTTCTCCAGCAGCACGGTCAGGCGCTTTTCATAGGTGTGGCTCTCCTGGGCGCGCCGCGCCGCGGCGTCGCCGAGCTTCGCGCTCAGCCCGTCATCGCGCAGCAGCCGGGTCGCCTGGCTGACGAGCTCATCGAAGTCGCCGAACGCCAGCACCTCGTCGCCCACGGCGAACAGGTCGGTGAGCGCCGGCCGGTACTCGGTCACGATGGCCGCGCCCGCGCCGGCCGCCTCGAACAGGCGGGCGTTGACGCTTTCTATCTCACCCGGGTGCAGGTTGTTGAGCACCGCCACGGCGGACCGGAAGACCTCCGCCTTCTCCGCTTCGAAGACGCACCGCCCGGCGTGCACGTCGCGCAGCGGGGTCTGTCCCGCCCAGCGCGGGAAGCCCGGACCGTAGAGCCGCAGCGGAATGCCCGCGGCCAGCACCCGTTCCAGCAGCCGGATCCGGCTCGGGTACATGTTCCCGGCGATGACCAGGTGCCGGTCGGTGCCGGGGGTGCCCAGCGGCAGGGAACTACGCGAAACGCATGCCTCCGGCAGGTAGTACACCGGGAGGCCGAGCATGGCCCGCAGCCGGCGCACCAGGTAGGGGTCCTTGAAGAACAGCGCGTCATAGGGGGCGAGCAGCACGAGCTGCCGCCCCAGGTTCACCAGCGAATCGGGGAACCACAGGGCCACCTTGGCCCCGTCGCGCCGCAGCTGGCTCACCACGCCCGGCATCAGCTGCTGCTCGACGGTGATGACGACCGCACAGTCGTTCTCCAGCGCCGAGCGGGCGATCCGCCGCTGCGCGCGCTCATCGAGCGCGGGCAGCGCCCCCCTGATGATCAATGCCGCTCGCGAGGTGTACGGGCCGCCGAGCGCATAGGACGAGCCCAGCGGCACCGGGTCGTGCCCAAGCGCGGACAGCCCCGCGATGATGTGCGCCGCGAAGGCGTCCGGCCAGGTCTGCCCGATTACCCCTACGCGCATGAGTCTCCCTTTCCCGAACGCCCGGCCGGGGGCTGGTCCCCGGCCGGGCCGGCCGCCTGGTCCGCCCGGGGCAGCCGCCACAGGCAGCGGATCATCACGGCCAGCGCGACCCCGTAGGCCACGGTCGAGGCGATGGCCGCGGCGGCCACCCCCGTACTCGGCAGCAGCGCGATGAGCAGGACCACGGTGAACACGGCGGCCATGCCCTGCGCGCCGGCCACCAGCCCCGCCCGGTCGCGACCGCGCAGCAGGTCGCCGGCGACCTGGCTGGACGCCATGAAGACACCGCCAGGGGCGAGTATCCACAGCAGCGGGACGGCACCCCGGTAGGCCGGGCCGAAGACCAGCGGGATGACCCAGTATGAGCTCACGGCGAGGGGCGCCAGGATGGCGGCCGCCACCCCCGCGCTGCTCAGCACGGCGGCCCGCTGCAGCCACTGGCTCTGCGCGGTGACCGTGCGCTGCGCGGCCAGCCGGGGGAAGGCCACATTGCCGATGGCCGAGACCAGCGGCACCGGGACCAGCGAGATCGAGGCCGCGATGGAATACCGGCCCAGGGCCGCCGGCGGGACCAGCTGGGACAGGACGAGCTGGTCGAGAAGCAGGTTGACCGACGCGGGCGTGGTCGCGGCGAGCTGCGACAGCCCGTACGTCGCCAGCGGCCTGACGAGGGCAGCACGGACACGGCCCGCAGCCAGCCCGCATCCCCGGCAGTGATAGTAAGCGTAGCCAAGCTGGATCGTCATGGTCACGGCCAGCGTGTACATGACGGCGTGCAGGCTGAGCAGCCGGAGCCGCCACAGCACGATGACTATCGCCAGGCCGAGCACCGGCTGGCTGAGGCGGACCAGATTCCACCGCCTGATGCTGCGGGCCTGGAGCGAAAACGTGTAGCTCGTGCCGGTGAAGGCGATGGCCGCGCTGGCGAACGCGATCCGGTACGCATCGGCCAGCCCGGGATTCCCGTGCGCAAGGACCGGCGCTAGCAGGAGGCCACCCGCCACGGCCGCCCCGCCGGTGACCAGCATCATCGTCCGTGAGGTGGCGACGTAATCGCGCGCACTGCGCGGATCGCGGGCAACGTAGAAGCACACCGCCGCCGACTGCCCCACCTCGCCGATCATCAGCAGGATGCCGAACCATGCGATGACGGCCGCGTATTCACCGCGCGCGGTGGGTCCCAGCGCCCGGGCCAGGATGACGCCGCTCAGCGCCGCCGTCACCGCGGCGGCGACGTTGAACGTCGCCACCCGGCCGATCACCGCGCCGATCCGGCGCCCGCGCAGGGTCGCGCGGGCGACCGCCAGCTGGCTGGGATGAGCGCCGAGGCTCAACGGCGCATGCCGGTCAGTCACGGAGCCAGCCGCACGGCGGCGAGCTCCTCATTCTGGTCACCTAATGATTATATCCAATTACTCAAAGTAATAGATACTGTTCAGATCCAGTGTTCAACCGCGCCGCAGGCGACTGCCGGGCGCTCATCACCGCCGGGCTGTCAGCAGGTACTGCTTCGGTATGTCGTCCGCCTCCGCGGCCAGGTCCCGGTCGTAGAAGTAGTGCGGAGACAAGGCGAGGAAGCGAAGCGCGACACGCTCACGGGCGGACTCCGGCACGCCATCGACGACGCGCTCGATCCAGCGAGCACCGAGGAAGTTCTGGCTGCCACCCCAGGTGGCACGGCACGTCAGCGCGCTCACCGTATCGCGTGCGAACTTTCCCATAAGCATGGGCAAAGAGTAGTACCATAACTGCGATTTGTAATCGCAGCATGTCAGGGGGCAGCATGCGGCTGCGCTTGGTCCTCGAAGAGGCCACCCACCGTATCGTCGTCCGCAGGCAGCTGCCGCCACCGTTCGCAGGCGCACGGATCTACACCTCGACAGAAGGCGGGCTGCGCTACCTGGCCCGCCGCATGACCCAGGTGGACCCGGTGCTGCTGCGGCTGGCCGCCGAGGTCGTCAGGCCGGGCGCCACGGTGTGGGATATCGGCGCCAACATCGGGCTGTTCAGCTTCGCCGCGGCGGTGGCGGCCGGCCCGGAAGGGCACGTCCTCGCGGTCGAGCCCGATACCGACCTGGTACGGCTGCTGCGCCGCTCGGCGGCCGTCAACCGGGACCACGCCCCCGTGGAGGTCCTGCCCGCCGCGGTCTGCAACGAGCTGTCGGTCGCGCGGTTTCATATCGCCAGGCGCAACCGGGCGACAAGTCACCTGGACGGCTTCGGCACCGCCATGGCGGGTGGCGTGCGGGCGACCGAGCTGGTGCCGACCGTGACGCTGGACTGGCTGGCAGCCCGCTTCCCGGCGCCCGATGTGATCAAGATCGACGTGGAGGAGGCCGAGATGACCGTCCTGACGGGCGGTTCCCGGGTTCTCGACCGCTCCCCGGCAATCATCTGCGAGGTAGCCGCAAGCAACGCCACACCCGTATGGGACCTGCTGAACGCGCGTGGCTACGCCGTCTATGACGGCGACCGGCCGCGCCGCGAGCGGGTGCCCGTGGCCGCCGCGCCACCCAATACGCTGGCCATCAGCTCTTAACACGGTCAGCTCTTAACACGGTCAGCTCTTGATGAAGATAGCCGTGTCCCATACCCCGGAACTTGTCCATATCGACCGCCAGCCGGCGAGCCCCGCCGCTACCTCGGCCCAGACCGGTGTCTGCGGGCCGAGCGCGGCGGTCCGTGAATTCGGCGCTTTCGACTGGCACGGCAGGTACCAGTTGACGTTGTCGATGATCAGCATTCCGCCCGGCTTGATCTTGGGCAGGATGAATTTGGCCGAGTAATCCCGGTAGTGCCCGTCCACGAGGGCGAAGTCGATGCTGTCGTCGGGGAAGGACAGCGCGGTCCTGGCGTAGGCGCTGTCGCCGCCGCGCTCCATGGGCTGGTCCCCGGGGGCCAGGATGTAGTCGACGTTTCGCAGCCCGCGGGCTCGCAGCGTGGCGGTGACGGTCTCATACCATCGCTCGTCGTGCTCCACGCTGGTCAGCGCGGCGACGCGCCGCGCGAACCAGACCGTGCTGCGGCCGGAGCCGAACTCCACGCCGCGGTCGGCGGGGCGCAGCAGCGACTCGAGCAGGCCGATGGCGGCCGGGGTCAGCCACGGGGCGTCCGCGTGACGGCGCTCGTAGATCAGCTGGCGCGCGCGGTTGCAGAGGTAGCGCGGGGTCCGGTGACCCAGCGCGCGGGAGAGCGCGGACGCTGGGCGCGCGGGCGCGGACACGGCGTTCATGAGCGGGCATCCTCCAGGACGGGGCAGGCGAAGACATCGGCACCGAAGCCGGGGTCGGTGACATGGATAAGGCATCCGGCCAGGTCGGGGCGGTAGAGCCGGTACCCGTAGCCAACCAGCAGCTCGGCGACCGGACGCCGGTCAGCGCCGAGCGCCACGGTGGACATCTCGTTCCACTCAAGCTGAATCAGTCCGATCCGGTGGTCGGCGAGCGCGCGGGCACAGCCGCGGAGCACGTCGATCTCGAACCCCTCGACATCGACCTTCATGCCGGTGACGTGGCGATCACCGATCAGCGAGTCGACCGTGACCAGCTCGGTTTCCACCGGCCCGCCCGGATCCAGGCTGTTGCCGGCGTCTCGGCCCGCGCTGAACCTGGCGATTCCGCAGTGGGCGCCTGCGGCGGCCTGCACCGCGGTCACCTGGTAGCCGTTGAGTGCGATGTTCTCCCGCAGCAGGCCGAAGGTGTCGGCGGCGGGCTCGAGCGCGATGACCTCGGCGCCGAGCTCGGCGGCCCAGAGCGTGTACGTGCCCACGTTGGCGCCCACGTCGACGAACAGGCCGCCATCTCGCAGCACCCGCCGCCACACCAGCATTTCGGGCAGGTCGGGCGGGTTGGCGTACAGCACCATCGAGGCACCGGTGCGGTGCAGGTCGACCCAGATCCGGGACCGCTCCCCCAACCGCGCGATCGCCCGGCGGCGGAGCAGCCGGCTCCGCGCCTGGTAACGGACGACGCGCAGCAGGGCGCGGCAGCGCCGCCCGGAGTTCGCGGGATGCCGCCAGACGTACCTGACGACCGCCGTGGCGGTGGTGAGCCGCATGCGGACGGCACGCACGTAACGGCCGGACCGCTTCCGCATAGACGCTCTCCGCGGCCCGTTCGTGCAGGTCGAGCCGGCCAGGGTCGGCGATCTTGGTCGAGCCGGGCGGCAGGATGACCCCATCGGCGAAGCCCGCCTCGGCCAGCAACCGCAGCAGCGAGTCTCCGTCGTACATCCACAGGTGATGCCGCGGCCCGACCATCGCCCACCGCGCCCGCGCCCGCAGCCCGGCGGGCCGGTCGAGGCCCATGTGGGTGCCGGCCACGAACCCGTCCGCGTCCCCGGTGGCGACGTAGTCGGCGACCAGGCGGGACAGGTCCGGGGCGGCCAGCCGGACGATGCCGCCGGGCCGCAGCACCCGCTTCACCTCGGCCAGAAACGTGCGCGCCTCCCCGCGGTCGAGATGCTCGATCATGTGCGAGCTGTACACCGCGCGAGCCGTCCCCGTGGCACACGGAATGCGCGCCGCGGCGTTAGCGAAACGGATTTTTCCGGACCGCGCCATGGTGACCAGGTCCGCGGACCGCGGGCCAAGGAAAAGCGTGCCCGCAAGCATCGTGTTAATTCCGGGCCAGCGGGCCACGCGAACGCTGAATGAATTGTCGAAATTAAGCCACCCGGGAGTGGGCGACGCCCCGCATCCGACATTAATCAGGGAAAGCGTCGGCGAGATGCCTCGCGTGGCCGTTATGGCTTCGGTCAGCGGCTCCCGGATCATGGCGCCAGCACCCTGTCGACGGCCGCGATGGTGGCGCGCATGCTGCTCAGCATCGCCTCAGTCGGCATATCCGCGCCGGCCTGGACCGCCTGACGGAACTCGGCAGCGTGGGCGCGGTGACCCTTGTCTTGCCGGCCCTTCCAGCGCGTACGGCCGTTGACCAGTACCGACCGGAAGTCATCGATGATCACCTGTTGCGATCCGGCGAGGACTTCGATGCGTTCCTTGCCCGCCACCGGCGGGGTACTGCCGTAGGCGATCGACGCGACCGATCCGTCCGCGAACCGCAGCGCCACCACCACACTGTCGTCCCCCTGGGACGCGTCCCCGCCCAGCAGGCCCATGGCGTCCTCGATGCCGGCGCCCACGAGCGCCTGCGCGGTGTCGACGAAATGGCACACCTCGCCGAGCGGGCGGCCGCCCTGGCGCCGGTCGAGATACCAGTGACCCTCCGGCACCCGGCCCGCGGCGATCCGGTAGACCACCAGCTTCGGACCCTGGACCTCGGCCAATGCCCGCTGCGCAGCCTGGACAGCCGGCGCCCAGCGCCGGTTGAAGCCGAGCGTCAGCTGGCGGGCCGACCCGCGCCAGCTCTTCTCAACCTCGTCGACGCCTTCGCAGGTCAGGGCCAGCGGTTTCTCGCACCATACGTCCCGCCCGGCGGCCAGCGCCTGGCTGGCGAGCTCGGCGTGCATATCGTGCGGGGTGGCGATGACGACCACACTGACATCCGGGTCGTCGATGACCGCGGCGGCACCGGTGACCGCCTTCTCGAACCCGTGCCGCTCCGCCGCTCGCCGCGCGGAGACACCGCTCGCCGTGGCGACGGCCACGAAACGCTCGAAGCCGGCGCCACGGAACGCGGGCAGCAGGGTGCCGGTAGAAAAGGCACCGGCCCCGATCAGGCCGACCCCGGGCGCGGAGTGGCCGCCGGGACGGCCGGCCGTGCGGCCGCCGGGGCGCGGCCTGACGCGCACGGGCTCGTCCGGGCCCGCCGCGGCCGGGTAGGTGAGGCGGATCGCCAGGCAGGGCTCGGTCCGCTCGTCCAGGAGCCGGAAGGCCGCGTCCGCATCGCCGATGCCGAAAGACTGGGTTACCAGATCGGATACCCGGAGCCGGCCCGTGGCGAGCAGGTCGAGCACCGCTTCCTGGTTCCGGCCCTCGGTCCAGCGCACCTGCCCGGCCGGGTAGTCGACCCCCCAGGCCTCGTAGGACGGCTCGTACCGGCCCGGGCCGTAGGAGCGGGCGAACAGCAGCGAGATCTCCCGCTCGTAGAACGTGGCCCGGCTGCGCGGCATGCCCACGTCGCCCACCATGACCACCGCGGCCCGGTCCCGGCACAGCGCGGGCGCCCGTGACATCGGGCGTGGCGACCGGTCGGCGGCGCACACAAGCACGGCGTCCGCGCCCCGCCCGCGGGACCAGCCCAGGACCCGCTTCGTGGTCGCGTCGCCGGTCTCGTCCAGGGCCAGGACGCCGGCACCGGCCGCAGCTTCCCTGGCGAATTCGCCCGGGTCGATCCCGGCCACTTCGCATCCGGAGGCCATCGCGAGCCGCGCCGCGAGCTGGCCGATCAGCCCGAGCCCGAGCACGACGACCTTCGAGCCGGGGCCGGCCCCGGCCAGGCGCAGGGCGTGCAGCGGTATGGACGCCAGGGTGGCGAACGCCGCGTCCCCGGGCGGCACCGGTTCGGGCACGACCGCGCACAGCAGGCCGGGTACGGCCTGGAACTCGGCGTGGCTGGCCTTCCCGGCGCCGCCCGTCGCCACGAGCTGGCCGGTCCCGATCCCGTCGACGGCGGCGCCGACCTCGACTACCAGCCCGGCCGCGGAGTAGCCGAGCGGCACGTCGGCAGCGAGCCGGCCGCGTACCGCCCTGGCCGCCGCGGGGATACCCTCGGCCTGCGCCTTGCGCACGACCTGGCGGACCAGGTCCGGCCGGGCGCGTGCCTTGGCCAGCAGGCTGGACCTGGCCAGCGAGGTGACCGCCCGTTCGGTGCCGGGAGAGATCACCGAGGCTACGGTGCGCACGAGCACCTCGGTCGGGCTGATCACCGGGCGGGGGACGTCGAGTACCTCGACCGGCCCGCCGCTGACCGGCTGCACGACTTGCTTCATGACGATCCCTCTCCAGCCGCGTGGTCGCGGGCACGGTTCCAGGCGGTGACGGCACGGACCGGCAAGGTCGCGTCCATCCGGCAGGTCAGTACCGGCGCGTCCGCGGTGCTCCCGAACCCGGTGGCGGCCGGCCTGGTCTCGGCGGCCAAGAGCACCGGGGTAGTGGCCGCGGTGGTCACCGAGAAGGTGCCTGCCGGACTGGTGACGAGGGCCGTGCGGCCGTCGACGCGCAGCGCCGAGCCGGGCGAGACGTGCCAGCGGATGACGATCTCGTGCCGCCCCCGCCCGGTGACCGCGTCCTCGACCCGCAGGCCGTCGCCGGTCAGCGACCAGCGACGGCGATGCAGCGGGCGGCCCGGCAGGTGCCGGAACCCGTCGTGGACCGCCTCGCAGGTGAGGCCGGACGAGTCGGCGCTGGCGGCCAGCCCGCTGACCCGGGCTCGCCGCCCGGCCCGGAACGCGCCCCACACCTCCGTGGAGTCCGCCCCGTCCACCTCGACCGTGTTGTGGGCCGCGGTGGACCGCTCGTAGCGGCGCACCGGACCGGATTCATAGCTAGACGTGCCGGTATCGATCAGCAACGGGACCTTGTCCACATGCAGCACGCAGCCGAAGGTGTCGGCGTGCGCGTGGGCCGGCAGGGACGGCGGGCACGGCGGCCCGGCGTCGGCGAGCAGGTGCCAGCCGCCGGCCACCGCACGCACCAGGCCGGTCGCGGGCAGGACGTGCAGCGGGTCATCCGGCGCCGGCCCGGGCCGCAGCAACCAGATGAGCTCGCGGTCGACCGGGTAGCCGTCGTTGAGCAGCGGCACCTGGCCGTCCGGGGCAAGCACCGCGCCCAGCCAGCGCCGCATGCGGTCGATGGCCGTGGTTATCTCGTCGGCCGGGGGCCGTCCCGCCGCGCACAGCAGGTCCGCCACGTCGATGAGGTCGGCCAGGACCTGGCAGTGATAGGCCGGCGCGCGCTCGTAGTGGCCGCCGTCGGCCAGGACCTGCCGGGCCAGCTGGCTGGCCAGGCGCCCCACCGCCCGCCGCAACAGCCGCTCGTCGGCGAAGAACACGGCCAGGCCGGCCACCGCCTTGAGCCCCTTGATCAGGTGGTTTCCGCCGACGTCGTACTCCAGGTGACGGCGCAGGAATCCGGCGTGAGCCGCGAGACCGGCGACGAAGGCCGGTTCGATGTCGCTGCCGGCCACGAGACCGCGGTGCAGGCCGCACCAGGACCAGGCGCGCAGCGCGGCCGGGTACGGGTGCCAGGCATCGCCGTGGCAGAACCCGGCCTGGGCCTGCCAGGACCGCCACAACCGGGCGAACAGGGCCCGGGCGGCCAGCCGGTCCGGGTCGGCGGCCAGCCCCCACGCCCAGTCCCAGTAGTAAAGGTGAAAGCGCCACAGGCGGGGCGCCCCGGCGTGCGCCCAGCCGCCCTCGTCACCGAGTTCCCTGACCAGGCCCAGCAGCGCGATCTTGCCCGCTCGCAGTTCGGGCAGGCTCGGCCAGCGGCCGGGGGTTAGCGCGTCCGCCGGCCGGAACGCATCCGGCCAGCCGACGGCCGCGGACGGGTCCGGGCCGGACAGGAGCCGCCCGGCCGCACCGGGGAACCGGCGCAGGCCGGCCTGCTGGGCGCGCAGCCGCGCCCGGTGCGCGGCCTGGCCGGGCCGCAAGTGCACCGCGGTGCGGCCGAGCCGGGCCAGCTCCGCGCGGGTCATGCGGCCAGGCCGAGCAGGCGGGCCTCGTCGCCGATGCCGTCGGCAAACGGGCGCGGCGCGTAGCCGAGATCGCGAACCGCATCATCGATGGCGAACGCCTTGTCCTCGGCGAGCCGTCGCAGCTGCTCGGCCCGGATCCGGGGACGGCGGCTCATCAGCTCGTAGCCGCGGGCCAGCGGCACCAGCGGCGCGAGCGGGACGGGGATGAACCGGGTGCTGCTCCCGACCGCGCGCGCGCAGGTGCCGAGCAACTCGGCGAACGGGAGCGGCTCGGGGCCGGCCACGTCGTACCGGGCGCCCGTCGCCGCGGGCCGCTGCAGCGCGGCCAGTACCGCGCCGGCCACGTCGGCCACGTGAACCGGCTGATGCAAGCATCCGCCGGCGGCCGGCACCGGCAGCACCGCCGCCCGGCTCAGCCGCAGCAGCAGCCGGGACAGGTTCCGGTCGCCGGCGTCGCCGTAGATCATCGTCGGCCGCAGGATCGTCCAGTCCAGGCCGCAGCCGCGGATCTGCTGCTCTGCGGCCAGCCGGATCTGCCTGGTCGGGGGGTGAAGGGTCGTCGTCACCGCGGTGGTCGAGACGAAGACCGCCCGCCGCAGGCCGGCCTCCTCGGCGGCGGCGACGATGGCCGGACCGTGACCGAAGCCCAGCGACGCCAGGCAGACCAGGGCCTCGCAGCGTGCCGCGGCGAATGCTTCGTCTAGGCGGCGAGCATCGTCCAGGTCGCCGGGGAGTGGCCGCGCGCCGCAGGCCGCCACCCTACGCGCGGCCGCCGGGCTCCGGGCCAGCGCCACGGCCTGATGTCCGCCGAGGGCCGCCGCCCGGAGCACGTAGCCACCGAGAAACCCGCTGCCGCCGACGACCAGGAGCCTCATCGGCGTCGCCCGGGCGAGGAGAGGAGCTTGCGGTACAACCCGGCCAGCACCGCCCGGTCGAAGTACTTCTCTACGTAACAGCGCCCCTGCCGCCCCATCGCCTGCCGCCGCAGCGGGTCCGCGGCGAGGACCCGGATCGCCTCGGCCAGCGCCGCGCTGTCGGCCGGCGGCACCACCAGGGCGCCGGCCTCGCGCAGGATCTGCGCGGCCTCGCCGGTCACCGCGCCCACGACCGGCTTGCCGGCCGCGAGGTACTCGAACATCTTCGATGGGATGAACGCCGAGAACAGCGGCAGGTCACGCAGTGGCACCAGGCAGATGTCCGCCGCGGCCAGCAGCGCCGGGACCTGCCCGGACGGCACACCGGGGAGCAGGGTGACATGGCCAAGGCCGAGCTCGGCGACGCACTCCCGCAACCGCTGCTTGTCCGCGCCCTCGCCGACGAAGGCGAACCGGATCGGCTCGCGCGTGAGCCGGGCGGCGGCCTCGGCGACCGAGGTCAGCCCCTGCGAGATGCCGTGCGTCCCGGCGTAGAGCACCAGGCAGTCACCGGGGGAAGCGCCGAGCGCGGCGCGCAGCCGCGCGTCTGCTGGGGCGGCGGGATCGAACTCGTTCGGCCGCACGCCGTTGCGGATGGTGTGCACCTTCGCGGCCGGCACGCCGCGGCCGATCAGGTTCGCGCGGAAGCCGTCGCTCACCACGATCACGGTGTCGGCCGCCGCGTAGGCGGCCAGTTCCAGCCGCTCGAGCAGGCGGATCAGCGGACGGCTGGACAGCACGCCGAGTTCGGTGAAGATGGCCGGCCAGAGGTCGCGGACCTCCACCACCAGCCGCGCGCGCTTGAGCCGGGCCAGCAGCCAGCCCGCGCCGATGGCGAAGAAGGTGGGCGAGGAGACGACCACGACGTCCGCGGGCCCGCTGGCCCGCCCGCCGAGCAGCACGCTGGTGACCATGAAGCTCAGGTGACCGATGGTCTTGCGCGCCACTCCCTCGTTCGGGGTGGCATACAGCCAGGTGCGCAGCACCCGGTATCCGTCGCGGCGCTCGCGGCGCCGGATCGCGCCACGGTACTTGGGCGGTATCACTCCCGTCGGATGGCTGGGCATGCCGGTGAGAACCGTGACGTCGTCTCCTTCCGCGGCCCAGGCCGCCGCCAGGGCGGACAGGCGGGCCTGCGGGGCCCCGGTTTCGGGCGGGAAGTAGTGGGTGACGATGATGATCCGCATGTCGCCTATGACTCCTCCCGGGCGGCGCGGCGGGCGAGCAGCGCCGGTGATCGCAGGTAGACCAGGACCACACCCGCGGCGGCCAGGTCGGCGCCGGCCCGCAGGGCAGGATCGCCGGCCAGGCTGAACGCCCCGAGCAAGCTGAGCAGGATCGTGCCCGCCGCGGCAGCCGTCGTCACCTGCTGGTGCGACCAGCCAGCGTCGCACCACTGCTGGTAGATGTGGGTCCGATGCGCCTCCATCCAGCGCTCGCCGGCCCGGATGCGGCGCTGCAGCGTCCAGGCGGTGTCGGCGACGTAGAGCAGGAGCGGGCCGATCGCGGCCTCAGCAGGGATCCTCAGGAAGACGGCGTAGGCGGCCAGCATGGCCAGGGCCGCGCCCAGCACGTAGCTGCCCGCGTCGCCGAGGAAGACCCGAGCCTGGCCGACGTTCCACGGCAGGAAGGCGAGCGCGCCGGCGGCGATCGCCGCGCCGACCGGGATCAGGAAGCCGTCGTGCCGCCACCAGCCCAGGCAGGCGTAGACGATCCCGGCGATCAGGGCGTGAGCCCCCGAGATGCCGTTGACGCCGTCCATGAAGTTGAACGCGTTCACGAACCCGGTGATCCAGACCGCGCAAACGGCGGCCACAGGCACGAGCACGGTGAGGGATCCCGGCAGGCTGCTGACCAGCACCAGGGCGACCAAGGTCCCGCAGGCGCCCTGCATAATGAGCCGTCGGCCCGCCGTCAGCCCGCGCATATCCTCGGCGAACCCGAGCAGGCCGAAGGCGGCAATGGCGAAGGCGAAAACCGTGGCGAGCGCACCCCCGATCAGGCCCGCCGCTACGAGCAGCCCGGCGGCTATCGGGATTCCGCCACCGCGGGGCGTCGGGGTGGTATGGGAAGACCGGTGACCGGGCATGTCGATAATGGCCGCCCGGCGCAATAGCGGAATAGTGATGGGTTCCGCCACCATGACAACCGCACCGCATGCCGTAACGGCGAGCAGGTTGGTAAAGTGCCCCGACATGAATCCGTCGACACCTCCCCCGGCACGAATCTGTGCACCCCGTTGATTAACTGCGGGCCATTATGCGCTGACGGCAAGCGCCAATGTGCCCGGAAACGATTAGCGCGGGCTGTTATCCGGCACTTTGCTGCTCCCGTTAGGATGCACGGCCGGCATTCCCGGTTGCGCCCTCGCCGACCGGTAGGGCTCGTATGAGTAGCCATAGCCGTAGCCGTAGTAGCGCCCGGTCTGCCTGGTTACCTTGTTGAGCACGATGCCCAGGATCGTGGCGCCGACCTGGCCCAGTTTCTCCGTAGCGCGGTGCAGGTCGGCCCGCCGGGTCTGCCCCGCCGCCGCGAGCAGCAGCGTGGCGTCCGCGTGCTGGGACAAGATCGCGGCGTCGGTGACCGGCAGCACCGGCGGGCTGTCGATGAGCACGAGGTCGAAATGGCTCTCGAGATGCGCGATAATCTCCCTGGTGCGGGCGCCGTTGAGGAGTTCGGCGGGGTTGGGCGGGACCGGGCCGGCCGGGAGCAGGAAGAGCCGGTCGAAGCCCGGCACGGGCAGCAGCGTCTCGTCCAGGGTTCGCTGGCCGGCCAGGACGCAGGTCATGCCGATCTGCTCGTCCAGCCCGAAGAAATCCCCGATCCGGGGCCGGCGCAGGTCGCACGAGACGAGCACCACCCGCTCGCCCGCCTGCGCGAAGACCACCCCCAGGTTGGCCAGGGTAGATGTCTTGCCTTCACTGACACCGGGGCTGGTGACCAGCACGCTGCGAAGCTGCCGCTCCTGCCGTGCGAACAGCAGCGAGGTCCGCAGCGACCGGTATGACTCCGCGGTCGGGGATGTCGGCTCGGAGGCCGACACGACCACCAGCTTCTGCCGCCGCCAGGACATCACTACCGGGGTCATGGCCAGCACTGGAGCGCCCCCCGCCTGCTCGGTCGCCTCCTTGGAGGTCAGCCTGTCGTCGAGGCTGTCCCGCAGGAAGGCCGCCCCGAGGCCCAGCGCGAACCCGGCGGTTAGGCCGAGCAGGGCGTCCTGGACGGGTTTGGGCGAACTCGGCGACATCGGAGTCTGCGCGGGCGTGACCAGCACCACGTCGCCCGTTTGGACCGCGCCGCTGACCTGCATCTGGGCCAGCTGTTCCTTCAGTACGGCCTCCTGATTGAGCAGCGCAGAGGCCGACGGTGAGGTCGTATCGCCCCGGAAGGACTTGAGCTGCTTGGAGAGCGAGGAGATCTGCGACCGCAACTGCGCCTCGGCCGACGCCAGGCTGCGGCTCGCCACCGCCTGGCGGTACTGCACAAAGGCTGTCGCGTAAAGGTTCGCGACCAGGGACGCCTGGGACGGCACCCCGCTCGTGGCCGTGATGGCCATGACGTTCGTCTGGCCGACCTGCGAGGCCGACACCGCTGGCGTGGTCTTCAGCCGGGCGCGGACGGCCTGCTGAACCGGAGCGCTGGTGACCAGCTGGAGTTCGGTCTGTACGTCCGTCTGGGTGACCGGCTGCTGCTGCACCCCGCTGAGCCCGCTCGCGTTGACCGACGACTGCACCAGCAGCTGCGCGGTGGCCGCGTACTGCTTGTGCGTGGTAAGTGACAGCGCCAGGCCGGCGGCGAGGCCGAGCGCGGTGATCGAGGCGACCCACCATTTTCGATGGCGCAGGATCTGCAGATATGCACGAAAGGACGGCTCGGTACCGAATTGGGTCATAATGACTTTCTCTCTGATTGGCAAGTAGCAACTGCCAGTGCCCCGAAGACCCGCAAGCCGCCACGGGCGCACCGCTGCCCGGCATGCGCTGCGCGAAATGAGTGTACGCCAAGCAAGGCTGCGGTAAAATATCTGTTCAGGCCCGAGAAAGCGTGCCGCGGCGGAAAGGCCGGTGTCGCGGGTGTTTCCGGTCGCGAATCAGCGAGGATCGCCACCCGGGGGTGTCGCTCAAGTTGTGCGCGGAATATCCGGTAACACCGCCAGGTACCTGCATAAGGCCGATTGCTTTTGCTGAGGGCGGACGAGGAGAACTTTCCGGCAATATGGTGGTGAACGACATATCCGACGTTCAGCGCATTCCGATGGCTGGGCTTCAGCAGGATGACCCCGGCGGCTCCGGTCAGACGGGTATCGTCGTCTTGTGCACGGCGAACGTATGCCGGTCTCCGATGGCCGTCGCGCTGCTCACCCGGCGGCTGGCCGCGCTGGGCGTGGCGGTCCCGGTGCATTCGGCCGGGATGCTCCGCCAGGGAGACCCGCCGCATCCCGAGGTCGTCTCGGTCATGGCCGGATATGGGATCGCGATCGCGTCGCATCGCAGCCGGATCGCCCGCGCCGCCGACCTGGCCCGTGCCGGCCTGGTGCTGGCGATGGCCCGGGAGAATCTCCGGTATGCCGTGCTCACCGAGCCCGGAGCGTGGCTGCGTGCGTTCACGCTCAAGGAACTCGTCAGGCGGGGTGAGCAGATCGGGCCCCGGCCGCCCGGTGAGCCGTTCTCTGGCTGGCTTTCGCGCGTTCACGCGGGACGCGACCGCATCGCGCTGCTCGGTGACTCGGCCGAGGACGACGTGGCCGACCCGGCGGGCGGGCCGCTGCGCGCCTACGAAGGCACCGCCAGGTTGCTGGACCGGCTGGTGACGAATCTGGCCGAACTTGGCTGGGCGCATGCCGGGACGCCTCCCTAACCGCCGTGCGGCGGGAGGTCGCGGCCGGCCGGCCTCCGGTCAGCTTCCCGGGCGGCCGGGGGCCCGGCCAGAGCCTGCGGCGGGATGGTCAGGGTGCCGACGCCGGAGACATCGCGCGCGCACCGGGCCAGGGCGCGGCGCAGCGAACCGGCATCCGCGTCAGGGTCCAGGCCGGTAACCCGGTCGGTGCGCAGGGCCGGCACAGGGACCTGGCTGATCAGCGGATGGTTGGGCCGCTTGTCGATCTCTCCTGGCCCGAGCCGGTCTTCGATCAGCTTCTCGCCGGGCCGCAGCCCGGTGAACACGATGTCGACCTCGCGGCCGGTGCTGGCGGTCAGCCGCCGCGCGATGTCAAGGATGCGCACCGGCTCGCCCATGTCGAGGACGAGAACCTCCCCCGGCCTGCCAATCGCGGCCGCCTGCAGCACGAGATGGACCGCCTCGTCGGCGAGCATGAAATAGCGCCGTACCTGAGGGTCGGTCACCGTGACCGGACCGCCCGCGGCGGCCTGCGTGGACAGGGTGGTGAGCACCGACCCGCGGCTGCCGAGCACGTTGCCGAAGCGCACGCTCAGGTACGCGCCGCCTGTCCGGGCGGACATGTACGCGGTGAGACGTTCGGTGATCCGCTTGGAGCAGCCGAGCACGCTCACCGGATCCGCGGCCTTGTCGGTGGAGATGTTGACGAACACCTGGACGCCCTGGGCGGCCGCGGCCTCCAGGACCGTGAGAGTCCCCCAGACATTGCTCTTGAGCGCCTCGGCGGGGAAGCTTTCCAGCAGCGGCAGGTGCTTGAGCGCCGCGGCGTGGAAGACGATGTCGGGCCGGAACCTGGCGAATACCTCCCTGACCCTGCGCTGGTCGCGGATGTCGGCCAGCACGGTTTCCTCAGAATCGAGCAGGGCATGCCCGCGCAGCGAAAGCTGGACCGCGTGCAGGGCCGACTCGTCACGGTCCAGCATGATCAACTCCGCCGGCCCGAGCCGGTACAGCTGGCGGCACAACTCGGCGCCGATGGACCCCCCGGCGCCGGTCACCAGGACCCGCCTGCCGGTGATGCGCTCGCCCACCGAGGTCACGTCGGTCGTCACCACCCGGCGCCCGAGCAGATCGCTGATGCGGGGATCACGGACCCCCTCGATCCTCGCCCCCCCGGTGAGGAGCTCCCGGACCGACGGGATCACCTTCGGCACGAGCCCGCAGCACTCGGCCGCCTCCGTGAGGTCGCGGATGACCTTGCCGCTCCCGCCGGCGATCGCGATGACCAGCACCCGCGCGCCGGTCCGCGCGGCGGCCTCCGCCATCTGGCCGCGGCCGCCGAGCACCGGAACACCGTGGATCCTCAGCCGCCTCTTGGCGGGGTCGTCGTCAAGGATGGCCACCGGCTGGTAGGCCGCGCCGGACTGCATGGCCAGCCGGTGGATCAGCTGGGCGCCCGCGTCCCCCGCCCCGAAGACGATGATCCGCACGGCGGTCGGGGCCGAGGGCCACGACCGCAACCTCGCCGCGAAGGCCGCGTACCTGGCGCCGAGCATGGCCGCCCCGGCCAGGACCGCGCCGCCCAGGATCCTCTCCGGCCACGCACGCAGGCCGCCCATCAGGACCGGGCCGGTAACCAGGAGGCAGGCGGAGGTCAGCGCGGCCGCCTGCGAGACCGCGATAATCTCGTCCCGGCTTCCGCGCAGGTAACGGCCGCGGTACAGCCCGGCGGCAAGCCCGCACCCGGCCACGATCGCGCAAACGCCGATCGCCCCGTACCAGAAGGGCGCCATGGTCATCCGATCCCAGGCCGGGCCGTCCGTGGCTCTCGCCGCCACGAGCAGGCCGCACATCCAGGCCACGACGTCGTAGCCGACCTCCGCGACCACTCGCGGCCATGGGCGCTTGCTCAGGCTTCGCAACAGCTGCCATCGGACCCTGCCAGTCAGCGCGTCCTCGATCACACGGTCCCCCGTCCTTGTGATGCTCGGATATGCGGGCTCTCTGCTCTTCCCTCGGGTGCTCGTATGCATTACCCTGCGCTAAAAAGCGTAACACAGAGTAAAGAGCGCAGATCACGGGCAGCTTCTGGGGAAGGGGTGTTCGCGCTAATGCCGTACAACGTGTTCAAGCCCCGGAAAGCGATACCCCGGCCAGCGGGTCACCATGGCGGACGGGGCGTCCGCAGAACCGGCCGGCCGGGCCACACGACAGTGCTAGACGGGGGAGATAAATGTCCGATATGCACGACTTGAAGAACCAGGACGGCCTCGAGATTTTCGCGGAGGACGTCAGCGACCATGCGGCGGAGCCACGTCGGCGCAAGCATCACCCGTGGCGGATCGCCCTGGCGTCGCTCGGATCGCTCCTGGGCCTGGTGGTCGTTCTTGCCGTCGGCGCTTACGCGTACGTCAACCACGTGGCGAGCAGCATTCCGCGCGTGAACGTCGCTCACCTGGTCGCAGCGGGCAGCGGATCCGGCCAGACCTTCCTGGTCACCAGTTCCCAGATGGGGCCCACCGGCATCTCAGTGCAGGACCCCTCCCTGCCCGACGACAGCAATATCGTCATGCTCCTGCATATCAACGCCGACGGGAAGCACGCCGGAGCGGTGGGAATTCCGAACACCACCCTGGTCAACGTGCCGGGCCTCGGCACCCACCCGCTCTCCTACGCGCTCGAGACCGGCGGCCCCAGCCTGCTGGTTCAGACTGTCGGGCAATTCACCGGGGTCCCCATCAACCATTACGCGCGGATCGACTTCAGCCATGTAGCCAGCCTCGTGAACGCCATCGGCGGCGTGGATGTCACGATCCCCAAGGCGAGCACGAGCTTCGGGCATACGTTCAAGGCGGGCGTGAACCATCTCACCGGCGTCACCGCCATTTACTACGCCCGCGAGCCGTCGCTCGGCGACCTGGCCCGGACACTGCGCCAGGAGAACTTCGTCCGCGCGGTCCTGAACAAGATCGCCGATGACCACCTGATCACCAACCCGGTGACCATGGTCAGGGTGCTCAACTCGATCACCAGCGCGCTGACCGTGGACAGCAACATGACCAACTCAGCGATCGAGTCGCTCGCCAGGCAGTTCGGCGGCCTCAACAGCAGCGCCGGGACCTTCGTCGTCGCGCCGACTCACACCGTGAACGGCCACTTGGTCCTGAACACGGCGATCGCCGACCCGCTCTGGACGGCCATCAAGCAGGATTCGATCGCCGCCTTCGCCAAGGAGCACCCGTCGACGGTGACGCCCGCGTCCGTGCCATGATCCGGTCCCGGGGCGGCAGGCGAGAACCCGCGCGCCACCGCCCGGAGATGTCGGCGATAGCCGGCCGCTTCCCGCTGAGCCCGCCCCGGCCGGCTCAGCGGGAAGCGGCGGCCAGGTCGATGCCGAGCGCTACCAAGGTCGCGCCCAGGATGCGTTCCAGCCGGCGGCGTATCACGGCGCGGGACAGCCAGCGCCGGGCCCGGGACGCAAGCAGCACGACGCCGACGCAGTAGGTGGTGTCGAGAACAAGCTGCACGAAGGCCAGCGCCACGGTCGTGCCGAAGATCGGGCCGTGCCGGGGCAGGAACTGCGGGAAGAACGAGAACGCGAAGACGGCCGCCTTCGGGTTGGCCGCGATCGTCACCAGGGAGGCACGGAACGCGGCAGCCGGGGTGCGCCCGGACGGCAACCGCCGGGCGAAGGCCGCGCCGAACTCGGCGTCATCGCTGCGCCGCGCGCTGCGCCACGCGGATACCCCGAGGTAGACGAGCACGACCGCGCCCACGATGTGCAGGGCCAGGTACAGCCACCGGTTGGCGCGCAGCAGCCCGGTCAGGCCCGCCCCGGCGGCCAGCGCCCAGCAGAAGACGCCGATCTCGTTTCCCGCCACAGCGGCCAGCCCGGCGGCGCGCCCGTCCCGTACCGTCCGGTGCAGGAACAGCGCCGTGGACGGCCCCGGCAGCGCGGCGACGGCCAGGCAGGCCAGCAGGAACGCGGGCAGCACCGCGAGCACGTGCCCGATGATCTCGCCCATCCGCCGATTACAACGCCCGCCGCCGCCGGCGCGCAAAGCATTTTCCTGGCGGACAGCGGCTGGAAGAGCGCCTGGGGGTGGCCTTCCCGCCGCAGCTTCCCAATGTGGCTGGCCGGCTGGATCTCGACGATCAGCACCTGACCTGGCAGTGCGAGCAGGCGAGTCGCAATTACGACCTGTGCATCTCCTGCGCGACCCATTTCCTCGATCTCACCGTTTATCGTTCGTAGCCGGGCGTCACCACCAGGGACCGCGGGAGCTGTTGGCGGCCTGCATCGCGCGGACATAGCCTTCGCGCTCGTAGGCGGGCTGGTCGGTACCCGCGGGCAGGGCCAGCATGCCGCGCACGGCGGCGACCGACGGGTATCCCTTGCGGGCCATCCATCCGGACAGGCCGTCGAGCAGGACGGCGGCGTGCCCGGGGCCGTGCCGGATCAGCGCGGACGCCGTCATCACGACATCGGCGCCCGCCAGCAGGTACTTGACCACGTCGGCTGGTCCCTCGACGCCGGTCGTCGCGGCGAGGGAGGCGCTCAGCTGCTTGCGCAGGATGGAGATCCAGGTACGCGGCAGCCGGGCCTCGGCCGGGCTGGAGAGATAGACGTCGGGCAGCACCGCGAGGGTCTCGGGGTCGATGTCGGGCTGCAGGAACCGGTTGAACAGCACCAAGCCGTCCGCACCCGCCTCGTCGAGCCGCAGCGCCATCTCGCCGGGCGAGCTGAAGTACGGGCTCAGCTTGACCGCCACCGGCACGGTCACCGCGTCCTTGACCCGGCACAGGATGTCGACGTGCCGCTGCTCGACCTCGCGGCCGGTGATGTGCGGGTCGCCCGGTACGTAGTAGATGTTCAGCTCGATCGCCGCGGCGCCCGCGTCTTGCATCGCGCGCGCGTAGCTGGTCCAGCCGCCGGGCGTGCTGCCGTTGATGCTGCCGATGACCGGTATCTCGACCGCCGCCGCGGCGCGCTCGAGCAGGCTCAGGTAGCGGCGCGGGCTGGGTTCGTCCGCGCTGCCGGCCTCCTCCGCCTCGTCCTCCGCTGCGGCCGGGAAGTAGGACAGGGACTCGGCGAAAACCTCCGTGCCCAGCTCGGCCAGCCGCGCGTTCTCCTCGGCCTCCCGGCGCAGTTGCTCCTCGAACAGGGAGTAGAGCACCACCGCGCCGACTCCGCCGTCGGCCAGCCGCCGGACGCCGTCGACGGTATTCGAGAGCGGGGACGCGGAGGCGACGAGCGGATTGCGTAGCGTCAGTCCCAGGTAGCCGGTCGAAAGGTCCATCAGTCTTCCTTCCGTGCGTCGGCCGGGAACATCTGCGCTCCGCGGGTAGCCATCTCCTCGTAGGTGCTCCAGCGCAGGTCGACCGCTTCCTGGGCCAGGGCTCCCAGGCGCTCGGCCTCGGCCGGGTTGGTATTGCTGAGCGAACGGTACCGCAGCTCGCGCTGGGTGTAGCTGGCCAGGCTGATGCGCGGCCGCGGCGAGTCGAGCAGGAACGGGTTACCCCCGGCCGTCCTGATCTCCGGGTCGTACCTGATCAGCGGCCAGTGCCCGCTGGCCACGGCGCGGTATTGCTGGTCGAGGCCGGTGCGGATCTCGATGCCGTGCGCGATGCAGTGGCTGTAGGCGATGACCAGCGACGGCCCGTCGTACGCTTCCGCCTCGCGGAAGGCGCGCAGGGTCTGCTGCGGGTCGGCGCCCATGGCCACCCGGGCCACGTAGACGTTGCCGTAGGCGATGGCCTGCAGCGCGATGTCCTTTTTCGGCACGGTCTTGCCGGCCGAGGCGAACTTGGCGACGGCGCCGAGCGGCGTCGACTTCGATGACTGCCCGC
>WNGR01000130.1_pt1 | contig 71078 bp, 71 predicted proteins | sample 5407581 | NCBI WGS metagenome assembly WNGR01 (sample SAMN13153383, study PRJNA577476) | soil metagenome | isolation source: 80 cm soil or saprolite under Garry oak tree replicate 2 | place: USA:California | collected 2016-06-15
CAGATCGCAGGGGTGTTCTCCCTCATTGCGGCCACGGTTTCTTTAATCACACAGGTGCTCTTATATGTGTGGCTGGAAGAGCCAAACTCCGTTAGAATCACGGTTTCGATCATTACGGTGTTCGTCGTATTACCCTTGGTGCTTCTCATACCGCTTCCTTTAAGGAGCGACAAACACCACAGTATCGTTGGCGGTTGATTCACGCCATGTACTCATCCTACCCTCACACGGACCACGGACGACTCGCACATTCCGGACATGATGATTAGATATTAGATATTGCACCCTTTAGGGGCTCTGGGGGCGCTCTAATATTTATGCTCACGCTATGAATCGTGTACTCACGCCGCTCATAATGACCTATACAAAATCACAATACTACTGAATCTGTGCTCGGCGCTTTACAAGTACGAGTAAAGGGACTATGGTGGCTTAACGAGGTCCGAGGCGCCTGCCAGGTATATCCCTTCTATTCACGTCGTCGGGCTTGTGAACCACGTCGGGGCCCGAAGGTCGCACAAATACCGAGTTCCATCCCGATATACTATATGCTTCGAATGCGTCAGCTTCCGATGGTGGAGATGACATGCCGTAGGTGGGGTGGGACAAGCTCTTGAGGAATTTTGGCGATCTCATCGAGCAGTGCAAGTTTCGCCGAAGTTATCAGTTCATGCGGTGCTCCGTTTCCGAGTCTCTTTCCTCTACGGCGTTCTCGTCGGCTTCACCCGGCCCGATTTCCCCAGCTCCAGCGCGTCTTGTATGCAACTGTTCCAGAAGGTGTGTGGGATGGTCAAGCGCACGAAACAGCACGGCAGAGTCCTTGTTCATTCCCGCACCCACCCATGTGTTTTCCGCGTCGAAAAGTTCGTTCGGCGCAGAAAGGAGTGAGCCAAGGTCGAGGGCCCTTGGGGGTACAATCGGAGGCTGTGGGATAGCTGTTGCGTGCGGGTTCCGGCATGCAGCTCAGACTGAGTTTCTGTAGCCTCGATTGTGCGGTACTGGTGCTGTCAGCTCATCGATTAGTACGGTGTCCAAGTATTCTGTAAGTGTAGGGCGGGGAAGAACGGGACTATGGTGGGTCACCAGCAGCGGGAGGTACGCCAGGGGATGGGGTGACGAACTCGGCGACGCTACGCATGTAGGCAAGCTCATCAAAACCACCATACACAGCTTTCCGCAGCCAACTTTACGCGATTTCTGCCCTGTCAGCAGAATTCCCTCAGTGAGCGACACTCTCCAAAAGTGTACGCAGCACCGCCAACAGTTCCTCTTGAGTCCCCATGACACCTCCTGGAGAACATGGCGGGTCGGAGACAAGAGCAGAAAGCGTACTGAATCTAGCATCACCAAGAGCAATGTATGTGAGACGGTGTGATAATTGGACCCCACTCTCGGCATGGTTTAGACTCCCATCGGCTGCATATGGGGATCCACCTTTTGCCATGCGCAGGCGTTCCTCCTTCGAGTGGCACAGTTTTCCTGGCGGTAGATTAGGCCTAGGAAGAGATCTTAAGAAGCGAACTTTTCGGGGATACATTTTTGTTAGCGGCATTTCTCCCTCATCGATCCGGAAGCGAAACAGCGGCAGAAGCTACGGAGGGCGAAACGACGTCTGGGTGTGTCGAGCCCAGCGGTCAACCCTCCTCCTGCCGCCCGGTCCTCGTCGGCGTCCACGTTGACATCTTCATCGCATTCAACCTCAGTGTTCAGGTCTGTCTCATATTTGCAGTCAGGTGCCCATGCTTCAATGCGGTCGGCTGCATTGTGATATATAGTCCCTGTGGGGCTGAATGTTTTCGCGTTGGATATGACGAGGCAGAAGTCATCCTAAAGGACCTCGGAATTGAGGCCGCGAAATAATGGGAAAGGAACGGACCGTACGGCGAATTCGTCTAAAGATCTATACTTGGTCTCACACGCTTTATTAGCTATGGTACCGAAGTCCATAGGTTGTTTGACGACGTCCGTGTACCCCCTTACATTTCCAGATCGGCGGGTTCAAGACAGGAAGCATAGTCATCTTTCCTGGTAAGCATGAAGCAAATATCGTGAGAATGTGCTCTCGACTCACTTCGTTATCTTGGAGATTAGAGACACTAGAACTTCTTTCAGAGGCTTGAGTTCGATGGGCCGGGGGACTTGCGTAACCGGAGTTAGTTCAAGTAGAGGAATATACCTCTTTTTTGGATTGATTTCCTTGAGATTGAGAGCTTTCCATGATGGTAAGACGAGGGTAAGACCAGAAGAACCCGGCCCAACGCGATTGACCGAAGCATCGACTCATTCTATGTCCAGAACCATTCCATGAGTATAATTGGACTTGAATCACAACAGGATGATGGAGAAGTTTTTACATATAGTCGGGGGACGCACAGAGGAGGCTTCTAGGCTCGGGGTGTGGACCAAGACAGACAGGAACGAGAAACACAGTAAGCGAAACCTAACCCACCATTAAGGTTCGGTTTCGGTAGTATCTGGAAACTTGTATGCACGTGACACTCGGTCTCAAAAACTGTTGGTGAGACGGTTGGTGAGATGGGGTTTCCACAAATTGGAAACATTGCTCCCCACCAAAATTCCGACGATTCTTGAACGAATTACCTGCAACTCTCGGTGAAACATACAAGCGCACATTGAAGGGCATCAATAAAGCCAAAAAGGGGCTCGCCCTCCGTCTGTGCCTGGACCCTCCTGGGTTGTGCGAGTCCTTGCAGACCTACCCAAGGACCTACCGCCGTTCTCCGAGTCGAGCACCGTGCTCGGATGGCTGCCAGCCGAGACGCCTGGCCACGATCGCGAAGTGGGCCTCCACGATTTTTTGCAGAGACAAAAGTGCAATACAAGGGGGTGGCGGGACCGGATTCCCGAACAGAGGGTTGGGGGGGGGGGTGCGGCGGGGGCCTCAAAAAAAATTTGGACCTTCCTAATTAGGAAGTGATCCCCTGGGCCTGCAGCGCGTTGTTGCAGCTTACTATATATTCCTGTATTTACAACAAAAATAGACTTCTCCCCTCGTTTCAGACCTCAGAGAGCTCAGTGCAGCTCACCCCTCATGTTCCTGAGAGTGCCGCACTCACGCGCAGTCTTAGCGACTCAAGCATGATGCGTTCCCAACCTTGGCGGCCACCCTTGCAAAGTTACGCACTGTGCGGAAGTGTGCACGACCATTTCCAACCGCCTCAACCACCTGACCCAGCAGGGCTCCATGCAGCCCACAGTTTCCATTCCCAAGCTCGCCACACTTGTGCGCGGCCTGTGAGACTCGACACTGACACGCCAGCAATCGCACTGGCCCTGTATACAACACCTCACGCCCCATGGAGGCCCGCAAGACCACTTGCGCTGTTCACACCCCCACAAATCCTGTGCGCCTTAGACGTGTTCCCTAGCGATCAGGGAAGGTTTAGGTATTGTTCCCCTCAGCTAATGAGCTGCACTGAGCTCTCTGAGATCGAAAACGTGAGGGAAGATTCTTTTATTCTTAGTAGTAAAAGTTGTAAATACATGCAATATATACTAAAGCTAGGGAATCTTGCCAGGGACCAGCAGACAACTGAAACACATAGGAAATACACTAACTTAGAACAGGCAGAGGAGCTGAGTGCTCACACCACAGGAAAGTGGGGAAGTGCAGGAACACAGACTGGAGAGCAGGTGTATCAATGTGTTTGTGGGCTGCGTGTACGAGGACCTTGGCCTTGTTCCAGATCATAAATAAAATAGGAGATCTATAGAGATTTACGACTACAAAGAAATCAAAATTCCGGTGGGGTGGTCTGGAGCAGGTGCTCACACCCCTAGATCCCAACGATCTCGGTACTTCTATACAAAACAATTTTACTGGGCAATACAATGCACGGAAAGCACCATGCATGAGAAGTTTGGAGTCAGTCATTTGAGGCGATCATGCTGCAGAAACAAAACCCTCCTAGAGTGCATCCAAGGGTGACTCAAAGCATACGTCGTCATCAGTGGTGCATCGAGGTCGAACATTTCGTTAGCATCTGTTCTCACGTCTATAAGAAATAAAAAGTACAGTAAAACCACAGCCTACTCGGTTCCAATACAGTAGTGGGGTGGTTCGTTCCTCCCATCTCGTGAAAGCCGTGCAGGGCTATGGATGAGAACGTGTCCCATATGCTGTGATGTGTATAGCGGTGCATCATGTCCGAACTGCCATCTGGCCCACAGTCCCCCCACCATCCACGCGGGACCAGCACCACCACCTCTTGCTGATGTCCCTCCTGCTGCTGCAGAGTTCTTGCTGTAACAGTAGCAGCAATCCGGGGTCTTCAAGCCAATTAGGCTGCAGCATGATAGGCACAGGCAGCAGTGGGGCCTTCGGGTCCGGCAGTAGTGGGAGCGGGCATACCTTGGGCTTGCCCCTGCCATTGGTGCTCAAAGAGCTTGAGGACAGGTTGGATGCTCATGACAAGGGCGTCGTACCCCATGATAGTGGTGACATGTGAGCACTCCTTGAAATTGGCAAGCATGACGATCATGTGGTGGTAGTGCATTGTTACGTATGTGCCAGCACGTGACCAACGGCAGTATGCAAAGTCGCGCCGGCTAGCAAGAGCCGAGGACGCAGAAGAAGCCGAGGAATGGATCAAGAACGAGGACAGTCTCACAGAAAGGATGACTGGGCTGAACGGAGTTTACGTCAGATATGTGAGTGCTCCCGCAGAGGATGAAGAACAGGATTACACGGTGCGAGCAGGTGCAATGATCACGTGATGTGATCTGGGCAGGACTAGGCCCTTATCTATGGACTGAGACAAGTGGGCACTGTATGTGTGCCAGATGCTGATAGTGGATAGTGGTCCAATTGGACGATATGGTGGGCGCTGCCTCAAGGCCGCCTCATGGTTGATATCGAGAGTTCTGGACTTGGTCTAGACTTGTTATCTGTGAGTCATGGTATGATACTTGGTTCCTGACTGTATTACGCCTTTGTGCCATTGGTTACCTATATTAGGGTTCGTGATTGGAGAGGAGCTTGAAAGCTGCCTCAGAGATGTATATAAGGCTACCTTACTTGACTCGTAGTTGGTAGCTTTGAGATCTTGTGCAATCCCCTAGTTGCTACAGATAGTCAATAGCAGATTTCCCTTTGCCACTTCCCTTTCCTTCATAAGTGTGCAGTTGTCGCCCTTAGCTTGGGCTTATATCATCTTTGCTTTGTCATCATTTGCCTTGAGCGTGCGAATATCCAGCCCTCAAGAGGTCATTACAGAAGCGTATACGCAAATCATCGCAAGTCGTGGTAGATGTTTCAGCAGGAACGTAACATGCATGGTGGCAAGTGCACCCAAGAACATCGTTGTCATGCTCTAGCGGTTGTGCCAGAGGTAGTGTGCTGGTGGGAGGGAGGCACGCAGGAATGCAGGAAGGGGAAGGAGCCCTAGTGCAGAGAGCACACAGTGGCAGCGCTGGAGGGCCATTTCAAGCTGGTAGAGGTGGTTATCGTAGCCAAAAACTTGTGCACGTGATTGAAATATACCATATATGGAAATTGGGGGGGAGGGGTTTGAAACCTGCCGAAAAAAAAATTCCGACATGATGTCAAAAAATCCGGTCCCGCCACCCCCTTGGTGCAATACGTCGATGAAAGGGCACAAGTGGTCACTGATGGTGAGCAAGGCATGTCCAGCTAGTCACTAAACTGTTAGACATCAAGGAGGCAAAAGTGACAGCGGAAACAAATTAATCAGCAAATAGCGTAGAAGACATAAGGTGTCTCAAACCTTACCCCCATCCCTCAACTTGCGTCTCCAATATCTAGCATCGAAATCAACGCTACTATTACCTCGATCTCGTCCCTATCTTGCCACACCTCTCCAAACTTCGGCTATGGGACGATTATCGCACCCCGGGTCTTTGAATCACCACCGATAAATCTATTGATTGCACACTTTTCTCCCATTCGGTCTTGGGCGCTTCAACACCGATCGGGTATACTTTTACTTCGCGTCTACTATTGTCCCCTGCTTCGAAAAGTTCGAGCCGCCCAAGGATCTCAAGCGCTCAATAAATTGCCTGCGTCCTCATACGCATGTTTACTTCTGATGCAGGCTACTCGTTTCCCCCTCGGAAATGTATCAATCCCTACTGAGCTACGCCCCGAGAAGTTTCCGAAGAAGTTGGCACCAATGTCGAGCACTCGGACTCCGCTTATCCAACCTCTTCAGCATCAGATGTACTGAAGGCGCTGGATAAACTGAAAAGAGAACTCGAATGGCACTTGCAGAGGTCCCACAGCGCCCGCGATGGAGTAAAGGGACTCGAAGGTCAAGTGGAGAGAAAAGATGACAAAATGCAACGCGTCGATGAAAGGGTCCAAGTGGCCATTGATGGTGAGCAAGGGGTGCCCAGTTGGTCACTAAAACCATTAGATGGCAAGGATGCAAGGGTCAGAAAATTAATTGTCCGGCAAACAAACGGCAAATAGCGTTCGTGATCTACCAGCGACTGGTCACATGATCACAGCCTAAGACGTAACATCTTGGTCAACATGTCTCTACTCTTTGTGAATCACTGCTTTGCTCTCCGGGACCGGCGCGTGGAACGGGGAAAAACACGTCGCTGAAATTCAATAGTCCATGTGTATTCTACGGGGTAGCGAAAGTCGAAAGTACTCGTCCTTGGGTGTACTCAAAGGTAGCGAACGTTAAGTGGTATGGAAAAAAGGGAGCCGTGTAGAGAGTGGGCAGAAGCACGAAGTGCCTCTCGATGAGGGGGTTTTGTGTCATCCGAGGCGAGGTCGCGACACCCACTCTACTCGCGTGACACATACTTCTCCGCATTATTCGTATCTTGTAAATAAATATCAGAAAATCCGGAGAAAATTACCAGAATGGTGATTTTTTGAGAGCTCAACAAGACTATTGGACAAGAGGGATGTGTTACACAATATCACACTGACCATGCGAAGGGTGTAGAGGATGATCTCCCATATGTTCGGCTTCAAGAGAGGGCCATAGGGCGGGAGTGGGAGTCGGTGACGATGGAACGTCTGGAACATGTGAAGGAGTGCGCCGGTCTGTGGTGTGCTAAACGGCAACGGCATCTGGCGGGGGAGTTGACGTAGGAGGAGGGTTGGATGCAGAAGGTTCTGGGGTGGAGATGGACACTGTTCTCGCGAAAGTGTCAATGCCTCCTTGCATCACATGAACGGTGACTGGATCCTGTGGAGTGGCAGGAATACGGCGGCTTTCTATGGTTGTCTGATTAGCAGATAGTGTAGACACTGGGACAGATATATTATGGTCGAGCGGCGGCACATCTGTGAGGCTTTCACCGACAGGGAGTGGGGCGGGTACGGATGAGGAAGGCGCATCTGGACTGCTGCCAGTGGGAAGGGAAGCAGGGACCAGTGCAGCATCGTCATGGTCCTGCAGGACGTTGTTAACAGAGGTTATGGAGGCAGAGATGTCGTGAACGTGAGGTGTCGAGTCCAGATGGTGGCCGTGGACGTTGCACAATGGATACGAAGATAGCTGAGACAGACTAGGACCCAGATTGCTATTGTCCGTACCTTGATGTAAAGCGGTGTAAACGTTGCGAATCTGTATTAAAATATTCAACGCGATCATCCTATCGTCGTTGTTCTGAGCTTCGAGAACCATTCGATTCCAGAGCGCGCAGAACTCATGCTGCAGTTCAGGTGACGTATCTTGTATATTGAATCCGGAAGCCACTCTTAGAAGGAAAGACATGATACTCAGCCCGTACCATTCCCGGGAAAGGTTGAAGTGCTGGCGAGTAATGTGAATCAAGATTGCGAGTGACAGGTTGTCGCCGTGTGCGGCGTAGTCTCGAAGAACAGTTTCCGGGACGCCCAGCTCGCTGGAGGCGAGAGCAAACCAGCTGTCATCGCGCCGTTGTGCTCTTGCGACAACAACGGAAACTATAAGCAAAATGTCTGGTCCGTCCCTGGTATTGCCCCCCCCAGCCTCTCAAAAAGTGTCCAATTTCGGCAGATTGCAGTCGCCCATAATGCTCTTCGTTCAAAATTATGTGGAGGATATGCAGAAGGGCATGGGGGATGTACGCTGGATCGATGGCCTTGGCACAAATGATAACTCGCCGGCTTTTGACCTGCTCTGGGAGCGAATCGGATGAGAATGTGCGGTCCAACAACCCGACCCATGCCTGCAATAGATCCAAATGTTGCCCCGAAGTGAGACCGAGAAAAGGGTCGCTGACCACTTTCGAACTGCGGAAGCCAGGCAAGCCAGCAAAGAAGCGCTCCAATTCGTGGTCCTCATCCAAAGAGTCGAACGTCCACCTAAATGCATGAGTGTCGATCTCCGATGGCGATTTCAGTGCAGTCCATTCGGCTGTCTTCAGCAGACCCTGTAAGAGCATTTTGTGATAACTATCCTTCAAGTCCCCAAAGTGGCGGGAGGCTTTATAATGAAAGTAAACTGACCAAGTGAACCACCGAAGAACTCGAAAGATGACATATGGTATCCCGATAACAATGAGCCACGCAAGTGATGTTAGCGGGGTATGGTACGGGCTGTTGTGGCGAAAAATCGGGATGAACGTGATACATCCGTACAGGGCCGTACAAACGCTAACCCATGACAGCACTGACTTGAAAATTGTGAGATTAACGTTGCATAGGAACACAACCAGGCCGGCGAAGAATAGGAACAGAGAAACATGCAGCAGTGTCGGCAACATTTCAACCACCCACGGAAGTATAAACTTATCGACCCCTTCAAAGAAGAATGCACAAATCCGTGCCCGCTTGTGTGGACTGTAACGTGGCTGAGTGGCCTTGATGTATCTTCGTGCCCATTGCTGTAGCAAAGTCGCAAGCAGAGCACAAGTAAGACTGATCACGAAACTCATGAACCAAAGTGAGTTGACCCAGACTGCATAGTTCGGGGGAGAGAATGTTGGTGGGGAAGGGAGGGAAATATTCGGTAGATTAGTAGGGTCAGTAATCGCCTTATAGATATTTGCGAGGTAGAAGTTGGATGTGTCTTGCGAGTTTGGTCGAATGTCCTGAATAGATACCGAGATCAACGACGCAACGGCGGCAGAGAATAGACCGGTCTAAGACCGTTGAGTGGATTAGCACGACACTAGAAGAGATAGACACGCACAAAGATAAGAATCCCATCGGCGTCCGCTTTCCAGCTTTCGGCCATCTTCTTGTCTTCTTCCCCCGCCATTTCCAAATACATGGAGAAAATAGGCCCAGAGCCATCAACAAAGTTGGCCGCTCCCTGTGATGCTCGGGTTGGCACAGACTGGGGTGGATACTGGTGGTCACCTATAGGTGCTACAGTGGCGGGTGAGAATGGTGAAGATAGAGTGGGAGCAAGGTACCTATTCCCGGGTCTATATCTGCCTTGGTTATGCCGACATTCTCGAGAGGAGCTTGGGACATGGAAGGTTATGGCGTAGGTTGATTATGGAGAGTACGATGTGGTGGGATGGAAGGGGTTGGGTGACTGCCCTCTGACCAGTATGAGGTGGTACATCGGGTCGACCGATGTCGACCGAACTGCAAGCGCTCAGCGATCAACAGTTTGTCATTGCGAAATATGCATCATTCCCAAAGCTTCAACGCTTCAACTCTCATATGGTGTGGTGCCCTTTCGTAAGTCGTTTTTGCATTGTATGATAGAAACAAAAGGGGGTCAACCTGACGCGAAGACCTCTCCTCTAATTGTACTGTAAGGAGTAAGGGATTGTTAAAAATGACGAAATTGGGGTCATGCCACTGTGGGACCAAGTGCGGAGGGCCCTCGGTGGACCTGGCCCGATTCGCTCTACTTGCTCTGTTCCGTAGACGACCGGTATTAACATGTCCCAAAACTGTAAATGAATTCAAAACAAAAAAAAACCGCAGATCTACTCATATCTTTGAAATGAGCATGTGTGTGGACGAGTGCAAAGGTATAGTACTGTTTTCCCGAATCGCTGAAAGGGGGTCAAGAGCGTCCCTTTCCTTGTGCTTGTGCAATGCGGCCTTCGCGCTACCCTCTCCGTCAGCAGCAGCGCCCAGACCAGATGCAGAAGATAGCTGCGGACGAGATTGGCCGGGAGGAGCGGTGGCTTGCAGCGACAAATGAGATCCTGGAGAAGAAGATGCGTGGTCAGATCCAGTCACTGGAGAGGCTGAAGACAACAACAGACCTGTAAAGGACGTGTTGTCGGGAACCAGAGTGGGAGAAGGCGAGGATGGAACGTCCGGGTCATCCGAAGGAGTGCGGCGGAGTGCGGCGTGCAGAACGGCAACGGCATCTGGTGCGGAGGTTGAGGTCCGAGTCTTTGACTCAGGAGGAGGGTTAGTAGATGCCGAAGGACCCAGGGTGGAGAGGTGCGTCGTTTTCGCGGTGGTGTCAACGTCTCCATGTGTCATACAAGTTGTGACTGGATTCGGTGAAGTGGCAGGAATGCGGCAACTTTCGGTGGTTGTCTGATCAACGGGTTGCAAGGAAACTGGGACAGATATATTGTCGTCAAGCGGCGGCACAACTATGAGGCTTGCGTCGACACAAAGTGGGGCATGTGCGGACGAGCAAGGCGTATCCGGACTACTGGGAAGGAAAGAAGGGACGAGTGCAATGTTGTCATGATCATGCGGGACGACGCGTGCATAAGTCGTGGAGGAAGAGTCGTCGTGGATGTGAGGTGTCGAGTCCTGATGATGGCCTGGGACGTTGCACAATGGATACAAGGATGGCTCCAACAGAACGATAACCTGATTGTAAGCGGAAGCGAAGAATTTTGTTGGGACAGAATTGGTATCTTGATGAAAGGCGAGATAAACGTCGCGAATCCGTCCCAAGGTGCGGAATACCATCCACTGATCGTTGTCATTCTGTACTTTGAGAAGGATTTGGTTCCAGAGAGCACAGAACTCGCGCTGCAGTTCGGGTGACGTATCTTGTACATTGAATTGGGAAGCTGCTTCTAGAATTTCCGAGAACATGTCCTTTGGCCACCAGGGTTTCCGGTAATGGCTAAATTGCTGGCGAGTGACGTGAATCAAAATCGCAAGTGACAGGCTGTCACCATCTGCAGCGTAGTCTCGAAGGACAGATTCTTGGATGCCCAGTTCATCGGAGGCGAGAATAAACCAAGGGTCGTTGCGCCGTTGCGCCGTTGCGACAATACCAGTAAGTATGGCTTGCACAACCAATGTAGTGTCTTGGTTTCCACTCAGACGATCGGCCCAGCCCCTCACGATACGGCCAAATTCGGCAGTGCGCAGTCCCTCATGTTGGTCACCAGACATAATTCTTTTGAAGATCCACTGATATGCATCGGGAATTTCCGCCGGATCAATGGCCTTCGCGCATATCCTGGCTCTCCGGTTTTTGACAGGCTCAGAAAGCAAATCAGAGGAGAAAGTGCGGTCCAACAACCCGACCAATGCTTGAAAAACCTTCCGCTTTTGCTCAGAAGTGGGGCTGCCAGTGGGCAGAGGGTCATCGACGACTTTCGAGCTGCGAAAGCCGGGTAAGCCGGAAAAGAAGTGCTCCAATTCGTGGTCTTCATCCAAACGGTCGAATGTCCACCAAAAGGCGCGAGTATCGATCTCCGATGGTGAATTCAAAGCAGTTTCCTCGGCTGTCCTCTGCATACCCTGCAAGAGTAATTTGTGATAAGGGCCCCGGAATCTCTGAATGTCTGGATGACGATGGCGAACCGATAAAAAGAACCACCAACGAGCCTGAGAGAAGACATATAGTATCCCAATGACTATGAGCCACACCAAAGATGAAAGCGATGTATAGTACGGACTATCATGACGAAAGACCGGTATAAAAGTAATGCATCCGTACAGAGCCGTGCCAACGCCGACCCATGACAACACCAGCTTGAAAATCGTGATATTAACGTTGCATAGGAACACAACCAGGCCAGCAAAGAATAGGAACAGAGAAACATGTAGAAGCGTGGGCAACGCTTCGACCACCCACGGAAGTAGCAACTTCTCGACCCCTTCAAAGAAGAAAGCACGGATCCGTACTCGCTTTTGTGGGCTGTAATGCGGCTGAGTGAGCTTGATGTATCTCCGTGCCCATTGCTGTAGCAAAGTCGCAAGCAGAGCACAGGTAAGACTGATCACGAAACTCATGAACCAAAGGGAGTTGACCCAGACCGCATAGTTCGGTGGAGAGAATGTGGGTGGGGAAGGGAGGGAAATATTCGGTAGATGAGTAGGGTCAGCAATCGTCGCCTGATAGATATTTGCGAGATAGAAATTAGTGGTATCCTGTGGGTTCGGTCGAATGTCCTGAATCGACACTGAGATCAATGACGCAATAGCAGCAGAGAATAAACCGGTCTATGACCATTGAGTCGGCGTGAAGCACCATATTAAAAGATAGACTCACAAACATAAGGATCCCGTCGGCGTCCGCTTTCCAGTTCTCAGCCATCTTCTTGTCCTCTTCGGTCGTCATTTCCAAATACAATGAGAAAATAGGCCCGGAACCATCGACGAAATCAGATACACCGTGCGATGCTTGATTCTGCGCTGACTGGGGTGGGTACTGGTAGTCACCTATTTAGGCGGCAGGGGTAGGTGAGAATGGCGAGCATAGAGCAACATAGAGTCATGCGGGAACAAGGTACCTGTACCAAATCCTGCGTTGGGTATGTTGGTAGCCTCGTGAGTAGCTCGGGACATTGAAGGCCTTGAAACTTATGGCGCGCCAGTGGTCTAGTAGTACTGTACCGAACGTAAAATGTCGTTGAGAGTGCTTTCACGCTTATATACATCGTCTCTGTGATGCTGTGACCCGTCCTTCCATGTTTTTTTATCCTTCCATTCTAGATGTCGCCCTCTGGCGGTACACCGTGGTTCTGTATTTTCGTTATCGTACCGATTTGTGCGTCACTTTCCCTTGTGCAGAGCCGGTGTTCGGGTCCACCTCTGAGTTTGCCGTGTTGCTCTTCTTATTTTGCGCATAACACTTATTCACTGCACTCTGTCAGACACTGGTCGAGGTTCTGACCGCTCTTCCTACACATTGAAGAGGAAGAGATAAGGGAGAGACGAAGAGGCGGGGCGAGAATACGAGGGTACAAGTTGAACCCGGGTTACCCGGCTCACACACGATGACATTAATGACAGGTCGCGCCACAAGGTCGCGCCACGCCAGCTGGCTATTTCAAATGAGAGTGGGACACTTCTTGCTCAACGAATACCTGCATAGGTTCAGAAGAACGGACAGCGCGCGGTGCCCCACCTGCGTTCATCAGAATCATCACACCGAAAGCACACAACACTTCCTGTTGGACTGCCCAGCCTATGCGCACGGAAGATGGCCCTTTTTGAAGGGAGAGCGGGTCAAAGAAGGTCAATTCGCAAAGCTACTGACCCTACGACCCTTAGGTCCACTCAAGACACGAAGAGGAAGGCGGACGACGGAGGAAGCAGCAAGGCAACCCGAAATCAAGTCCAAACTTCACCGGGCGCACGGAAATGGATTCAGGTCAATGTATTTCTCAGATAGGTAATGACCATTGAGTCAGGGTCCCCCCAACCTAACGATGAAACGGTCACCGTGATGATTGTGACTCGGTGCTTGGCATGAATGAGTTTTCGAGCGTGAGTGGGCCCGGGTGAATCACTGTACTCCAGTAGAGACGAACGTGAGAGCAAACACTGTTGGTGATGAAACGAACGATGACGTACCTCGCTATTACCCATCGTACTTAGACGTTCTAACGTGCTCACGCGAAGCCAGCTACAACAGCTCCTTCCAACTTGGCTCTGGGATTCATCGACGAATTACAACATCTCACGATGAGCCCAGCCCAAGTGGACGGTATGTGGTTCTTCCAAGTAGTGCCTTTGTCAATGGAAGTCCACTGAGTTTCAGTTGTGGACCCACGGAAAATGTTTTCGTTTGCGGGGCTCACTCCACTCTCGTAGCTAACACGTAAAAGCATTATCCGGCGGTGAAAGTCTTACGACTTCCGTTTCCCTTACTCCGATAACGCCTCGATCGGAAGCCTTTTCCTTATGATTTCTATTCCGGAACGCAAACGCGCCACATGCATTCCATTACGTCGGCGACGCATAAATACTGAGCGGTACTGACCTCGCACCCTCGGCCGCTCGGTCTCCTTTTCCCTCTTATTCCTCCACCATTTTTCTTATCTCACGTTGCTGCATCCTGCACCCGAGAGCTCCCCTAGAATATACCAAGCCTATGTCCAAAAAAAAGTGGGACTGGCATTACACTTTTTTTTGAACATCGGTTGCTTTGGTATACCACTCCTATCCCCAAGCGATTATCTGACGACCGAAAACTTTGCATCCGGTCTGTTACTCCTTGACGGCTTTCTCGTTGTAACTTATATTTTCCGCCAATTCCTCGATAATCAAAACGTCGTGGCGGCACACGAGGCTATATCGACGATCATGACCCGCTTTTACTTATGGGTGCCAATAGGCAAAGCTGTCGCGACTTGCTGACTTATATTGTACCCAGCTTTCTATTCGCTATAGTCCTGTTACGAGTGTGGCCCAGTCCACGCCAAAGTCCAAGAGTAAGCGAGATAAAAGGTCGAGATTGAAAGGCGGTCGAGATACTCAATTGGAAACCAAAGTAGATATACAAGTTGTTGGTACCGAAAAATGTGTTCCCCCACAGAAACTCATGTGCGAGCCCCTAGAAAATTTCTTTCCTTCTTTTCTCTCGAGTCCGTAGTACCACCTCAGCGCTCAGCATTTGCCCAATCACCACGCGACTCCTGAGTATCTTCACAATCCGGTTTGCATCGCGTACACACCAGCACGTACCATCCAGCTGTACTGTACAGTAGTTATCATGCAGTTGTGGTAATTGGGAGCCATAATTTCGGGCTTGGTTAGTTTTTCAAGGGTTACGCATTACGTTGGCACAAAATCCTATCCTGTCCTCGAATATATTAAACCAAACTCAATCATATATGGGTTTGGGAAATATAGGATTTAGGAGTACGAGAATCACCCAATATATAATCATGTTGTCTGGAATGTGCGGGTTGTCCATGTGAGGGTAGGAATGAGTACATGGCGTAAATCAGCTGCCAACGATGCCGTGGCATTTGCTGCTGCCTGAAGGAAGCGGTATGAGATGCACCAAAGGTAGTATGACGAACGCTGTAATGATCGAAACCGTGATTCTAACAGAGTTCGGCTCTTCCAGCCACACGTATAAGAGTACCTATGTGATTAAGGAAACTGTGGCCGCAATGAAGAAGAACACCTCTGCGATCAGTGGTGAGGAAGGGGGACACGGCAGAATTGTGAATACGGGACGCTCACAATGCCACATGACCCAGACCGACGTGCGCTTGACCCCGTAGCACTGTAACAGGTCCCTTTCCTGGGAGGCCCGCACTGAGAGCTCCCAGAAACTGTACGTTAAGACGAGTCCGCTGACTACCACACCGAGGAAGAAGAATAGTGTGAGATACGTGAATAACAAGAGCGCGTGCCTCGCGCTACTTCCGACGCTTTTGTCGAAATTTGCGTCATTCTTGACGAAAGAGAGAAGGTGGACCTCGACATATGCAAATCGCCCTGCCTGATACACCATCGAAACTCGTGAGACGGCGCGCCACGGTCGGAAGAGAATCCACGAACCAAAGCCGTTGAGCTCCGGTACGTTGCCAACCATCTGTCATTGAATTACTTGACCGTAGACGGGAGTTCGTCTAGAGAACCAAACGTGGTCAAGAACGAGCACGGAGAGGTCATGGGGGGCTCAGCACTTACATGCGACGTCGGTTCTATGAGACATCATGAATAGGCTAGGACGATAGACTTTGGCCGGCTGAAATCTAGGGCTCGTTGGCGACACTTCCGTTCATTCAGAGTCGTCATATTTGTATGGTTCGTGAACGCCGTCCCGTGATGAATATAGGTGCATCAATAACCCATAACAAAGCTTCTCCAAGTCCGCTGGAATCCTCTCAGCGAAACCACCTCGAGTGAGATAGATGCCGGAAACTTCGGGTCATTGAAACATTCAGAACGATTGGCTGGGTCTCGAAGCCTAAGAGATAGCACAGTTGGTGAAAGCGCAGTCGAAGGTACTTCAAGGAAATGTTCGGAAGAGACTCGAGCATCGTGATAGTGGATGACTTGTAGCCTAAGGACGATATGTCGCTCGTGAATACCATGAACTCGAAGATCCTAAATCGCAGGAAAGAGCTTGTCCATAGGTCGGACAATCTGACAGTGTCACTGGGCGAGCACCGCCACACCACACCACGTTGTGGAGGCGTCAAGGACTATATTCCACATTCGGCAAATCTTCAATGCAATGAATGAGATGAGCACAGTGCCGCCCGTGCAACGTACAAGACTCCAGGAAATTTGAGGCTATTCACCGGAGGTCAAACAGCCAGGAGTCCGACTTGGAGTCCGATGATGTATTTCCTGGAAAGACGTTTAAGACCCTGTTCGACGTACGCTTCGCTGTGCGCAGCATTAGCCAGAATTTGTTTTGTTGCGTTGGGAAAAGTGGCTGTTCGGGAACGCGAAGTTTGTGGGGTGAGTACGTGAGTCACGTGCTTCACTTCTTCGGAACTCCGCAGCGAGGACTCGTGGACGAGAGTACAATCTACTACTTACAAAAGGTCAAGTGGCGGAAGTTTCAACTCAAGATGAACTATGGCTATCAAGTTTGGCTCCATTTCTCATCAAGAACTTCGACTATGTTCGAATATCCGTGGTTAACGCAGACTGTAATACTTTGCTGCTCCAGCATGTCGTCCGCAGGGTTTTCCGAGCTCGGGGATACATCAGTACCGCGTAGTTTCTAGACCGTTTGGTTTTCACCCTATCTGGTGATGACACATTCAAGCACCTTGCAAATATCCCTCGAGTGTCGGCGGTGCAGTGAAGGGGCTTTTCGCGTTTTGCCCTCGAGGACTTTGCTTGAGTTCACGAATCATATGACGACTCTGAATGAACGGAAGTTTCGCCAACGAACCCCAGATTTCAGCAGGCCAAAGTCTATCGTCCTAGCCTGTTCGTGGTGCCTCGTAGAACCGACGTCGCGTGTAAGTGCTGAGCCCTGCATGACCTTGCCATGCCCGTTCTTGACCACGTTTGTTTCTGTAGACGAACTCCCGTCTACCGCCAAGCCATTCAATGACAGATGGGTGGAAACGTACCAGAGCTCAACGGCTTTGGTCCGTGGATTCTATTCCGACCGTGGCGTGCCGTCTCACGAGTTTCGATGGTGTATCAGGCAGGGCGATTTGCGGTCATAGGTCCACCTTCTCTTTTTCGTCGAGAACGAGGCAAATTTCGACAAAAGCGTTGGAAGTAGCGCGAAGCACGCACTCTTGATATTCACATATCTCGCGCTATTATTCTGCCTCGGTGTGCCAGGTATCAACAGGATACGGTGTGCAAGGACAATAAGCAATGGAGAAAGCGCGCGCAAGGACACAATAAGACTCAGGGCTCAGCAGGAGCGGGGAGAGATAGAGCTGGTTAAAGCTATCTTTTCGAGGAGAGGGGTCGAGCCCTATATACCTGAAGTCGCAGTCCGGTATCTAAACTATGAAGGAGCCTCGAGGCTCGCTAGACCGCCTCGAGGCTCGTCAAGCGCGAAGCGGTGTCGCGATAAGTTCGGGTTGAGGCGTTATGGTTGAGTGGTGGGTGTGGTGAGTTTAGGTGGTTTCGAGTGTAGGTCAAGGGTGACCCTTACAGTAAACTGTGAGCCGTCTGAGGGTGGGTTGGAAGATTGGGAAGGAAGAAAAGTAAGAAGGTAGTGAAAATCCGCGAGGACCACGCCTTGAACTTGCGCATTCTTACGGCAACAAAAGAGGCACACGAGTCGACACGGATATGTGCCGTATTTTTGTGGAATGGCTGTGCTAGACGCTCCTAATGTCGCACACCGCTGACATACGGGTGGGCAGAGGCCGACCCTAGCGACTTGACGGACATGACACGAACGAACTTGTGATAGAGAGTAGAGCAATCCAGAGAGGGCGGATGCGGGAAACATCCACGGAAACGATTCGACACATTAAAGGCAGGGGTCTTGCGAAACATCTTGCGGGACATGGCAGGCGATCTTAAACGGGGAACAGCTTCAGGCTTTCCCAGGGTTGGCATATTGAGCCAAATGCGACAAAGTTCTCATTCACAGCTCGCTGAGATGGGAGTGCCTGATCCGGGAAAGGGACACTGGCACTTGCCGGAATTTGAGACGGCCAGAACGGCCCGGAATTTACTGTAAGGCTGAGCTTGAGAGCCGTTGGCAGTGAGAGCGCCTGGATGAAGACAAATGCTTTTCGCAGTGTCCTAGGCAAACAGGGTACAGGTGCCCTCCTACTAGCTTCGTCTAGACATGCCCGCCTGCGTAGACTCCCACTGCCTTCCCCCACACGAGCGGGTCACAAGCAACAACTTGGACCTCTCTTCGTCCGACACTCCTCTTCCACTCGTTCCCTCAAAGACCAGTCTTCCCAGACTACCACCTTCGAAGACCCCTCGCGGAAAGGGCTCTTCTATCATCTAGTCCCTCCGCCTACACCCCTGTCCGGCACGCGCCCCGTCTTCGCCGTGTCTCTCCTCGCAGACCCACCGCCGTTCTCCGAGTCGAGCACCGTGCTCGGCTGGCTGCCAGCCGAGACGCCTGGCGACGACCACGAAGCGGGGCTCAACGATTTTGTGCAGAACCGTGCGTGCGCCGCGTCTGTCTGTCTGTCTGTCGTTTCGCGTACTTACTGTAACCCGCCGCCCTGTTTGCCAGCTCGCTTCTTGCCGCTCCTCCATGAGGCGATATCGAGCGGACTCGCGGAGGCCGTCGACGATATCCAGGCCTCGGGTGCGCTGCAACTGGGCGAGGGCTGGATGCACATACACGGTAAGCGTCAAACCCTTCGTCCGCGCGCGGACGTAACGCTGACTTTATGTTTTTTGTCCGATGCTCCTGCGGTGCACGCGTGTTCCCCCAGATGACCGCAACCTGCCGCCCCTGAACCGCATCGGCGACCCCGACGACATTCTTGCTTCCGTCCAAGTGGAAGGCGGAAAGGTGGGTTTTCCTCGACAACCATCGTTCCTCTTCTCCTGGTTGGCTCAAGGGACTCGCGCGCCGCACAGATCCTCGCGGAGACGTACCAGGCGATGCCCTCGTACCGCATCTGCACCGCCCACGGCATCACTCAGCTCACCGAAGGGCTCACGTCGAAGCTCCGGACCCTCCTAGATGCGCGTGCACGCGAGGAGGGTGTGAGGAACCCCTGATAACACTTTAGAGAGAAAAAGTAGATTCGCCTTTCAATCTAATTTCGATACGACGAATGACCCTTGCTCGTGTTTTGCCTGTGTGAATGCGTCAAGTATGGTTGGCGCGTCCGCGACGAGAACCATTTTTCACGTACCGTCTTCCCTGGGATTTCTCTGCCAGCGGCGCAGCCCGGGCTGTCATTTGTGACACCAATTCCAGCCTCTACTAGTTGCCGCAGATAGGGTTGGCGAGGCTTCTTACAGTACTCATTGTTCGGACAAAGCCGTAGAAGCTGTGGGGCATGTCATTCTTCTACACTGGCTCGTCCGTTTTCTTCTCTCTTCAATTGTCATCAGCTTGAAGCAAGACTCATGCATTACGTATCTAGTGTTCTGATTCATGAGTGAATTGTGGAGATGGAGGGCGCAAAGTCTGCTGGAAAAGCTGCAGCAGTGGCACCATAACGGGGACTGGCTTTCACTCGACCCTCACACATCCCGGCACCCTCACAACGCGACAAGCGCATTCCACTGAGTAACTAGAACATTGTGAAGGCCAAGCAGCACACCTCAAGATTGGGCCATAAAATACGTTTGGTTGAAATATAAAGAGATCCGCGATAAATAGAGCATACAGATGGTGGCATATAAAAGTAGTAAGACATGAATCAAGCATCGATGCAATCCGTTTCCAAGAGTTCTAATTCGTAAGTTGTGTTACCCGGGCTAAGACGAGCGGGGTGAGCGTGGTCCGAAGAGACCGCGTTGTGGTGGTGTAACCTCTGGTGCTAGATGAACCGTGGGTTCACTTGGCGGCGGCGTGTACTCAACATTAGGTTGCACTGTTGGCGGGTGTTATATATCGCGTTGTAACGAAGAAAAAAAATGATATTTACCTTGCCAAGTTGCCCAAGAGCCAGCAGCCTGCGCACGGTCGGGAGGAGGTGGCCCAGGCGGTGGCTGCATTTGCATTGGCGTTTCGATGATGGGTCCTGCCTGGCGGGGCTCCGATTTCTTACGAGTGCGCCTGAATCCACCCCGTTGGTGAACGGACCGCCAGGCGCCAGGGCGGGAGGGTTCGGGTGGAGGTGCAGGAGGCTCATCAGGTGGCAGGTCCGCCGGAGGTTGCGGGGCAAGAGGACCAGTGGGCGGTTTCCTAGGACGAACAGAGTAAGCAAAGGCGCTGAACAACACGAAACGATACCGCCTTACCAATCTGGATCGAACATGCCACCAGGATCGTACTTGCTTCGCATGCACAAGAGAGTGCCGATTTCGCTAAAACGTTCGTCAGTAAATGACTGAGCCGAGGACGGGGATAAACCCGACGAACAATTGGATACCACGCCTTTCCTCGCGAAGTTTGCCAACTTCACCGAGAAGCATGCGTACTTCTGTTGCTAAGGATTTACTGAACTCGTCAAGATACTGTCCCACGTGCGGTTAGAACCTAGTCGAAAGTACTGCGGAAGAACGCCTACCCCCTGCACGTTGAACGGCACCTGCACGTTCGCCGTTGACTGTACCGTGTCTAGCAGCTCCTTGTGTTGCCTCTCCGTTTCCTCGCGCCATGCTGTGCATCTGTGAGTCCAGGAGCACACACTCCCCAAACAAACCACTCACAATCTGTCAACCTCTCGAACAGGTCTCGCAGTGTCTGATTCTCCCTTATCAACGTGTCAATGATGTCTTGAGTCGCTAGAGGAGGGTGAGGAAACGTCAAAAAGGCTCTCGTGGTGGTTCACTTACAGGGCTTCTCTGCTGCAGCGCGGCGCTCCTCTTCACACCTTTCCCTCTCCTCCGCGCGGTCTTCGATGATACCCTGGACCATCCTATACAGGTCTTCCCACCGCTGATTGTCCTCTTGACGCCACTCCTGCTTCCTATCCCAATGTTCTTCCACGGTTTCTTTCTTGCGCGCAAACTCCTCGCGATGAGCGAGGAGAAGGTCGGTGATCTCGTTCAACTGTTGTCTCATCTCCTCGTCGCGTTCGCCGTTCCTCAGGGCATCAGCTTCGCGGCGCTGCTCCTCGTCGTGATCGCGCTGCTGTTTCTCGTGTTCGAGCTCAGCACGCACACGAGCGAGTTCCTCTTCGAGTTCTCGCACGCGTGCATTACACTCCTCGTCGGCGCGAGCACGTTCTGCGAGCACCTGCTGTACAAGCGCTTCACGCCCAGCGCGGGCCTCTTCTCGCTCGAGCTGAAGCTGCCTTGCCATCTCTTCTCGCTCACCGTGCACTATGTCTCTGATATCGTCTGCATGTCGGGCAGCAGACTCTGTGGATGCACGGCGAATCGAAGCAATGACAGATTCTGCTTGTTCCGGCACTCCCAACATTTCAATTTCTGAAGGCGTCGGAGCTCCGAACCTTGGACCAGGAACGGGAAGGGGGGAAGCCTCAGTTTCGGGGATGTCAGTAACAGGAGCTGTAGGAACGCCACCAGGAGGGGGTTGCCCCTGAGCGAGTAAGGATGCCATTTCGTCCATTAGGTGCTTGGCGTCAGTTTCTCTTCTGAACTCATTGTCATCAAATTGACGAGCGTGGTCAGCTTGCAGTTCGGAGAACAGATGCCCTCGCTCAGATTCCCTCTCCTGGAAGTCGTGATCGCGACGCAGCTCGGCTTCAGCAGCATCCTGGGTGATATCGGCTAATTGGCGTTCGATCTCCCCAAAGCGTTCTTGCCGTGCTCTCTCGGCGTCATCGTAGCCTAAATCGCCAGGCCCGGAGGGGAAACGACGGACAGTGCGGGGAATGGGCCGTGTTGTGGGCGCGCGCGACACTCCTGGGATGCGAGCACCGGGTGGGGTCGGAGCATCACGCAACCCTTCACCGGAAATAGTGGGAGACCGAGGAACTTCGTAGGGTTCTGATGGAGGGGTCTCCGAACGTGGGCGTATGTGGCCGCGCGTGTCTGGTTCCGGTATGGGTAACACATCCGATATTGTTTCCGATCGGGCGTATGGTGAATGGGCGCCCTCTGGTGGAGTCGCGCCTTCTCGGGCATAAGGTTCTTCTGGAACACGAGCGCCTTCTCTGGCACGAGGGTCTTCTGGAGCACGAACGCCTTCTGGGGCAGCGGTGCGGCGTGATGGCTGCGATGGGAGGACAGGTACAAACGGAACACTTGGACTTGCGCTGCGAAGTTGGCTTTCGAGGGTAGGTGATCTGCCTCTCCCTTCCTCTTCGTATATGTCAGACACGGGTCCAGACACCGGGGGGTGATAGGCTGGGATAAAAGGTTAGTCAGTTGCAGGCTGTACGTTTTCGTGCAATACTTACGAGTAGATTCGGTTCGTGGCCGGGCATGATCAGGAGGAAGAACGTGTATACGCTCCGGGCCAGTAACCTCAACGACGGTGGGTGCTCGAGATGGACGAGTAAGGCGCGATGGCGCCCCACTGATTGGCACAGGGATGGGCTGCGATGGAGCGTACTGCGAAGGCAGGCCATAAGGATGCTGGAGCGGCTCGGTCTCCCCTTCGGTAAGAGGACGCGAAATAATGCTCGGTGAATGTGGAGGAGGATATGTGTGTACATGAGTCACTGACGGCGGTGGGAGAATGGAAGGGCCTGCACGACCGTACTCAGTTGGAATTGGATGAACACGACTCGGTGAATAATAACGACGGCGAGAACGAGGGGAACCAGAATACGATGGAGAACGACTTCGAGACGCGTCTTCGCGTCGGCGTCGGCGTCGGCGATCTCGTCGGCGCTCTCGTCTTTCCTCAGAGTCGGTTGAGGGGGTCCTGGATCGATGGCGTTCACGGCGACGGAGGCGGCGCCTCTCGCGAGACCCAGAGCGGGACCGCTCGGAGGACGGAGTCCTTGACTCGGAATACCGTCGTCCTCGGCGGCTCCTGGGATATGGCTCAGATGGGACGATGTGTACTGCAGATGGGACCGCTGCTACCGGATGGATAGGCTGGATAGGTTGCTCCGAGTAGCGTGATGGAGCGTGAGAAGGAGGATATGCACCTCTCGGTGATTCCGGTGTGTGGCTACGATACTCTGGAGATTCTGGCCTATAACGGGACGGTGTCACCACCGTTACTGGCGGCGGAGCAGGAGCAATACCAAAACCAGGGTGAGGAGGGACAAAGCCTGGCGGAGCAGGGACAACAAAGCCTGGCTGAGCGGGAGGTAGTACCACCTGAGGTTGGGGGGGCGGGGTACGGCTTTCTCTCAAGATAAGAGGCGATCGAGGCGACTGAGTGCTGCGGGTACGTGTAGTGGAACGTGAGCGCGTGCGCGAGCGCGAAGGGCGTTCTTGCAAGATGACACCGGGTGGGCCTACAGGAGGATATGGCCCAATATGAACACCATGTGGCTGAGGAGGTGGATGAATGATTATGGGGTGTCCCGGTTGCTGGGGAAACTCTGGGCGAGCCTCATAATCAGAATATTCTGAACGCGGAGGTCGTGGGGAGGGTAGAATCTGAACTACGGGTGGTTGAGCTGCAGAGGGCACGGTCTGCAGAGGCGCACGCGCATCATCTGCACGCTGAGTCGAAGGGGCGAAGGTAACACCCGGGCCTGGTGGTGCAGCAGGAACCTGCTGAGGGGGCTGCGCCGGGAGATTAATAACCGTGGGCCCACCAGGTCTGTAGTCGCTTGGGACCACATGAAGCGGTGGACTCGGCGACCGTGTGCGGTCAGTGCTTCTGCTTGGGGGGCGGGGATATTGAGAGCCTTGGGACGGGGGATACACGAGTATGGGCGGCGCGGGCCCGGACGGCTGAGGTAGCAGCTGTGGCTGCGGAACGATCTGGGGACCGGGAACGAACGTTGGGATCATGGATGCAGGGCGTGGGGATTCTGTGGAACGGGATTCGCTGGGGGTCCTACTGTGGGTTCTGAAGGAGCCTTGTGGCGATGGCTCGGGAGGTATAAACATATCCTCCTCACCCATAGGGACAGGAGGCTGGTATACGCGAATCGGTGGAGCAGCGCTATCTCTGAATTGGAACTCCGGAGGGACGAACGGTGCACGCCCATCAACGGATGGAGGAGACGGAATCACCGGCGACTCGGATGGAGTTGGCGTCCCATACGGTGGACCTGGAGGAATCACGACAGTAGGCTGCATACCAGGGCCATACTGCTGACCAGGGCCATACTGCGGACCAGGACCATACTGCTGACCAGGACCATACTGCGGACCAGCTTGGGGGAAAGAAATCTGGGGCTGGGGAGGAGGGGGAAAGCTGCCAATTGGAGGTGCTGTTCCCGGCCGTACAGGACCAGTGGGAGCACCAACAGGAGCGCCCTGCCCACCAGGTACCATAAAACCACCCGGCTCCAGTCCAGGTTGTTGCGGCGGGACTAAGATAAATGAAGATATTAGTGCTGTGTTGCGCCGATAGTGGAGTGTAACCTTACAAACTGCTCCTCGAGTCCGACCTAATCGATTCAGATCATCATGAAGCTGGTCGATGCGGGCCGAAACACCAAGAAGCTCGGCTTGACGATCTGCCACGTCATTGCCCAGCCAATCATTCAGGGAGTTCATATATCTCATCAGCTCGCGCTGCTGTTCCAAAGAGGCCAAGTGCATGAATCGGTTCTCCTGCATACAGTGAATTCTTGTCGGTCTCCACGAACTTGTTAAAGGGAACATACCCGAACCATAGCCATCATATCGTTGAAAATGGGCGGCAGAATGACAGACTACGTAATATACACCGTCAGCAGAAAAAATGATAATTCAAAGAAATCTCCCTACTTGAGTGAATGGCGGGGGGATTGGCGGAATACCTGCAGGTTGACCAACTGGGGGGACTGGTCCAGCACCAACGGGCATAGGTGGCTACAATGTGTTCAGTCACGGAAACAAAATTAGCAGAAATAGCGTACCGGCCGAGGAGCTGGTTGATACCAAGGGCCTGTCTCGAGTACTGCCGGCGCGGTAGCACGTCCAGGCTCTGCTTCAGGCCCTGCTTCAGCGACAGGTGGAGGCTACACGATACATGAGGGTAGGTCACGAAGTAAATTGGGGTCCAACATACCGCAACAGGTTCAACCCGGGAATGGACCCATCCGTCTGATGGGGCTGTCGGTCTTCGTCTTCTAACATCATGAACTCCTCGAAGAAAATCTGGACCGCCGTCGGGCGCAGGCTGTCGGCGAAGAACTTCGGGCCGCATGACAGGGGTCTCTGGTGAACGTCGTGATGGTTGTGTGGGGATAAACTGGCGCGGTGCAGGTCTAGCAGTTATCCCTGGACGTGAGGGCCGTCGGCGACCTACGTCGCGCGTAATGAGGGGCTCAGGAATGGGGACAGTGAATGGCCGTAGCGGGGGCAAGTCGCCGAGCAGCGTCGGGCTGGCACTTCGAGGTCGTGGTCCACGAGCATCCGGTCGGAAGTTTAGAGGTACGAATGTTGGTGGTGGCTGAATCTGCACGGGAGCTGTAAGTTGAGGGGGGCGAAGAAGGTCTGCCATCATGTCGTCTAGAGACGTCCGTGGTCTCATCGGCGTTGGCGCAATAAGTGTCGGCGTCTCGCGCCGCATTCTGTCCCACCGTTCTCTGAGACGTCTAATCGCGGTCGAAGTGTCAGACCCAGAATCAAACAGTGACTCTGGCCCAGGGGATGGCGCTCTTGCACGAGCCTGTGCATCCGCTAGCCTGTTGATCAGATCCTCGAGACGTTGCAACCGTTCAACTAGCTCTGCGTTATCTTGTGTTCGGGGAATGCGTTGGCGAAGCTCGTCCAAAACATGATTTGTTGACAACTGGCCATCCCACAGGGCATCTGTTTGCCCCTTGACAGCGTCTAAGACATCACGAATGCGGTTGAGGACTTCGCGATCTATGCCCCGAGTCACGGGTATGGCCCTGACGGTTGCACTCGAGCCAACTGATGGCGTAGGTGACAGAGACGGGGGGGACACAGACGGGGTAGGAAAAACTCGCTGGGTCATGTCACTTGATGTTCGGGAGAGATATTCACCTGACGAGGGAGGTGAACGCGTAACGGGTGTGAGCGGAAGGACCTCAGACGAAGGAGAGCTAGACGGTGATGAGGGTATCGACGATGATGGAGGAGAATACGATATCAGGGATGAGATAGACGAAGATGACTCCCTTGGAACGTCCGGCTCGGTCTCAAACGGCTCGGATTCTAATGGCTCGGACTCCATCAAACTGTAATCGTCGGAGTGGTGTGACGACAGAAATGATATACTGGAGCTCAGAGAACTCGGAGAGCGCGGGCGATGTGGGGGTGGCGTCAGCGGGATGGCGATGACTCGCGGACTCGTCTTGCCGGTCACAGTGGGGGGTCTGGAGGGATAATCAGGTGCTCCACGAGGTCCACCCAAAGATACGACGCTGCTTCCTCCAACAGAGCGATCTTTGAGCTGGATAGGAGGGGGTGGTACAACTTGCGGAATCTCCTTTTCATGAATGTAGTCAGCCAGATCACGAAGTTCGTTCTGGATTTCTCCAAGATGGTCGTGAACGCCCTGATTGTCACGTTGTCTGTCGTTCTCTACGCCATTTAGATATTGAAGGAGTCGGTTGACATCATCCGTGATAATGACACTCGGTCTCTCGGACGGTGCCCTTTCCGATCGTGCACGTTCGGAGGGTGCCATTTCGGAGGGTATGGTCACTAGATCAGAATGGACGGACGGAACACTACCATGAGGGCTGCTCATGCTGACACTCACGGAAGCAGTTGGCGTCGACAACAACGAAGGTGTCCTCGGAAGAGGAATGTCCGCCGGCGAGATCTGTGAAGTAGAGTGAGTCTCATCCAATACCGCCTAGTGAGAACCTACCGCTCTCGAGACGGTTGTCCTGTGCGTCGACAAGAGAGACGGCTCCGTTGCAACATCCTCCAAAATAGCGTCGTCAAAAAGAGACCGGTTGTCCAAGATATCCGTCCTCATAGAGATAGAAGAAGCCGTCGAAACACTAGATGGTGTCCTAGTCAAAGCGACCTGGGATCGTTCTGGAGACAGTATAGGTGTTGACACCGTTGTGGAAGACGGTGCTCGAAGGGAAGGAGAGGGAACGGTCGGAGGAACGGTCGGTGATAAGGATGGTGTGGCCGACGCAGAGACTGATATCGATACAGTCCCTGACGGTGGCAGGGACGGTTCAGCCGACGCAGAGACCGACATCGATACAGTAGGCGTGAGAGAAGGCGAGGATGGTGATGAGTAAGTCATTGGTGGTGACTCGCTCGACTGGCTTTCGTCGATGGTACTCAGCCGGCTTGGTTCCTGAGAAGTGTATGCAGAGGCTGTGGGTCGCAAGAAAGACGTGTCAAAAGAGATATCCGGACCCTCAGGGAAAGCCATAGACTGAACCGAAGGGGACGCTCGTAGTATCGACGATTCGTACGTATCATCCGTTTCCGGTGCCCAGAGAGACTCTCGAATCGAAGAGGGGCTGGAAGGAACCCGAGAGCTTGCAGAACGGCGTGATATCATGGTGCTCGGCGTAGACTCAGTAACCGATGTCAATAACGACGTCGTTGGCAGTGACTCCGGACGGCCAATGGGCGAAGGACCGGGCAAAGACGGCGGGATAGAACTAATGGACCTTGTGGAAGAGATTGGCCGCAGCGGCTCAACTGTCGGCCTCTCAGATGATAACTCGCTGGCCAGGAGAGAGGGGCTCGACAAAGATTCTGGTAGCGGAATGTTCCTGGCGCTCACTCTGCTCACTCTGGAAGAGACCGTTGGAATGCTTCCTATGTCAGAAGGAGAGCTGACAGTGGAGATGTCGTCTGATGGGTAGAGAGAAAATCCACGATCAATGATGAATACCGGTGGTTCTGGGAAAGGCTCCGGAGATCTGACCCGGGGTGTCTCGACGGGCTCAGGGACTGGCATCTGGGTCTCCTCCGCAGCAGGTTGAGGGGGAGCGGCCTGGACGGCCTCTTCTACGAGCGGTGGGGGAGCAATTGGGACTGGCTCTTCAACAGGCTCGGGAATAGCCTGAACTTCCTCGTCAACGGGCCGTGCGACGACTTGGATGGGTTCCGCAGCCGGCAGAGGGGCAACGACTCGAATAACTCCTTGGATCGGCTCAGGTGGGGTAACCTGAGTGCCTTCTGAGATGACAGCTTTCTCCGGTTTGCAACGACACTCCGCGTCGTCATACTCGGTGGAGACTTCTGTCGGACATATCTCCGCAGTTGTGTATGGTGATGTCGGCTCACTGTCACAGATGGGTGCCGTGATATAGTCGGACACAGATTCAGCTCTAGCGCTTGCCTTAGCTGTGATGAAGTCATCGGAAGAGACACTCTTGGTAGCCTCCGAGTCAGTAGGGCACACTTCAGCGGTCTCGTAGAGCGATGGGATACTCGGCAAGGAGGCGAACGACATAATTGAGGGGGAACGCGCGGTCTCATACTGGGTGGTACTGGTTGGTGTAGTCGTAGTGATCGGGTCCTCTTCTGATTCAGGCGAGTGCTCAGAAGATGAACTCGGCAGAGGCGTGCCATTTGCCGATCTGGAGTAAGAAGACCGTGAGTAGCTTTCGAGAGTGCTGAAGCCATCGCCTCGTGAGTAGTCCGAGTAAGACCTGGAATGTGAGTGGCCCGATCCATTATCCCTTTCCGAAAAGGATTCCGCCCCGGAGAGATGAGAGGAAGAATAGCTGAGTGAGCTAGCAGCATCTCTCCTTGTCCTAACAGCACGCGAACGTGTGAGTCCCGTAGTTCTGGATGGCGAGTCTGAGGTGAAAGCTGAATGTCGAACGTCGGTCAAACTGCCTAGGTTCGAGGTATCTTCGCCACGGTATGTCTGTGGAACCACTGTTCCAGAGCCTGAGGTCTCCTCAGTAGGCGCAGCTGAGCTAGACTCAGTGCCTCGAGTTCTGAGGTGGGTGTCCGATAAGAAGGAAGACACAGAGTGGGACGTAGACGGTTCGTCAGAGGTCCGGGCTCCCGATGTAAAGAACGCATCATCCGACACTGAAGCCAGGGACTCCGGGTTAGTCGGTCGCGCACGAGAGCCGCCACCACGAGCACTGGGCGGTGGCGTGACAATAATATCACGTCGGAGCGTTGGTCCGCTTGATACAGTGACAGGTGATCCTTCACCAATGAGTGCTAGACCGAAGCCCAATCCGGGTCGCGCATCTTTGGCCCGTCGCAGCGCAGATTCGAACTCTTCACCAAGGTCCGTCATGGATGTCGTGCGACGTAGAGAGCTGCTGCGACTTGGTGGAATCACCCGTGGGTCACCGGGATAGACGATTGTCTGGTTGGAGATGGCACCATCATCGACAGCGCGCGAGCGCAGCGACGGCTGGCGAGACAAAGACCCCGCGCTAGACCCCGAAAGTGACTGGAAGTCCGAAATGTCGGGGATTGACTCCATGGGGGGAAGGAATGTCGTAGACCGCGACCCAGAAGCGACCGAGCCGGAATGAGTACTCGCGCTCGCCATCGACCGGATCGTACGCATAGAACCCGTAGGCGACTGGGTTTCAGAACGATCGGGGACTGTGACCGAGCGATCAAGCACCTCCCTGAAGATACTGTCAGCTTGGAGAACAAGGACACAATCAAAACTCACCATATGGCGCTGACCCAGCGCACACGCTCTCTAGCCGACTCAGCACCTAGCCTTTCCACGCCATCGCTGTAAAACAATTGGAATGGACACAGGGTCTCCATCAAGCTCAACTCTCCGAAGCCTTCCGCTTGAGCATTGGCTGTTTGCGCTTTCGCGGCAAGTGTGCCAACATCATCTTGAGCACTCGGGTGAGTGGGCGAAGCAACTGAGCGGACCTCCGTGCAATTGAGTAGATCTAATGTTACGATTCCGCGCCCACCGCCTTGAGCAATCCAGGAGAGTACTAGCATGTGGGGGTATAGGATTGCTTGACATCTCTGCCATCTATACGGAGGAGTTGCATGTACGTTCAGATACCACAGAAGTCCGATGCGCAGAGGCTGGTAAAGAAAGGAGTTAGTCCATAAGCACAAAGACACAACGCAAGCAAGGAGGGGCCGATAGATCATCCCCAGGCACAGATGAGATAACGTGACCGTGACAACGAACGAACAAACTGCGGCAAAAACTCACCTCTTGGTTGCCTTTTGCGAATGTTCCCAATTCGGCAAGGTCAAAAGGCGGAGGAACCACGCTCGACGCGAGGGATGTGCTTGTCCTCGGGGTGCTTGGTACGTTGGTATCTTCTTGACTATGAAGAGAATCGCTTGTCCTAAACGTGAATGAGCCACTCTCATCGCCAACTGCAGCCCTTTCCCGTTGGGAACCCCTCTCTACGCGACGTCGTATGCTAAAGAAACCTTCCTCCGGCGTCACATCCGTCGATGATTTGTTGGAACTAACTCGGGATGACTCGTCGAACGAGGGAGAGCGACTCTTCCACGCCGCGACAATGTTGCGCACCGAGCTCAGTGGTGAGCGTGGTGACGCTTGTGGTCGCCTAAGCGAAGTACCTTGAGGTGTAGTATCGGTATCGGTGGCTGTATATGAAGTAGAAGTGAACGTGTTCGAGTATGTTGGAGCGGCGCTTGACGTGTGATGACCATCAAACCCGGAATCAAGCGCCATGGTACTACTACGGGGAGGAGGCGAAAGGAAGGAACTTGATGGCCCGCTAGACGTGTAAGATTGTGATTGAGAGATCCAACTTTTACTGGGGGAAGAGGGGCGTGAGCCTGCAGAGCTCCCATACCCATAGGTCGTAGAGCCAAAAGTCGGTATAGATTGACTCGTTTGCGTATAAGGACTGGGCGAACGAGGGCCAGCAGGGACCGAACCTGTCCTCCTATGGCCTAAAGGGGAGTATGGGCGCGATGAAGTATCAGATGATGATTTATCCTCGAAGAATGCAATGAGGGCCCCAGTACGACGGCTTGGGGTATCGAGGCTGGGCCCAGGCTCAGTGACGCCTCGAGAATGAAGGGACCGCCTAATGGCATCAGAAACAGGCCTGGGCCCAGGGACCGAGAGATTGTGCGACGTAGGGCGTGAAGACGGGTTTTCAGTACGTTCCGTAATAGTGCTCAGGATGCGACCGTCGCGCAAAGTATTCGTGAAAGGTATGTAGCTAGACGTGGTTTCTGTGAATGAAGGAGAAGACGCAGAGCCGCTCAGATACGAGTATGGGGTGACGGACGATCCTCGCGACCATTCGGTCAGAGCATCTTCCGTCTGGTCCAGCTCATCGTCGAGCGCACTCAAAGCTGCCTCGACCTCAGCTGCATCCCTAATGGAGTCGTCTTCGGAATGTGAGTATAGGTCAGAGCCGGAACGTCTGTTGGAGGGAGAAGGTGAAACTGTGATGCGGCGCATCTCATTCCCAGAGACATCGCTGTCATTCGACGAGACCCCTGGGAGAAAGTGTCAGAAAATAATGGGCTACTGTATCTCACAGAGAAAATAACAATAATTACCTGAGCGAGAAGAGTATGAATACCTAGTGGGGGAAGACCCGGACCGAGTGAAAGTTGAGAAAGTTGCAGTGCCGAAGAGCGGGGAACGAGGTCCCGACCTCGACGCGTCAGATGAGTAACTTGACATACGAGAATTCTGTTAGGATGGTCAGAGAAATATTTAGTACATGCGTTGCGAACAGGACTGCGAGCAACAGAGGCGAAAGTGAGGGAAACAAGGCGGAGCCGAGTCAATCAATGCCACACAGGATTTCGAAAGTCAACTTCAACTTCCTCACATCGCATCACGTGACCGCGCCTCTATTGCATCACGTGCGTTATCAGCAGACACAATTCAAGGTTTTCGGTCGCTGCCTACTTGTTTCGTCCGCTCACTCTAAATCATGGCCGACATGGATGTTGACGTCGACACGCCCGCAGTGTCATCCAAGAAAGACGAGTTAAAGAAGAGATTCGAAGTTAAAAAGGTCCGCCTGATCTTTCCGAACCCCCAGATTTCTCGCACTTACACAGCGGCGTGTAGTGGAACGCAGTTGCTCTGTGGGCATGGGGTGAGCTTGAGTTTGTTCATCTCTATCAGATGTATCCCAATGAAAATGATCTTTGCAGACATCGTCGTTGACAACTGTGCAATCTGCCGCAATCATATAATGGACCTTTGTCTGTAGCTTGCTGATTGATCCGCTACGCATCCATACTAACATTCTTTCAGGCATAGACTGTCAAGCCAATCAGGTCTCTGCCACTAGTGAAGAGTGTAACGCAGCTTGGGGCATTTGCAACGTACTTCCTTTTTTCCTCTCGAGCTGTTTCTTGTATCCGACATACGATTCCAGCACGCATTCCACTTTCACTGCATTTCACGCTGGTTGAAGACTAGGAATGTTTGTCCTCTAGACAATCGCGAGTGGGAGTTACAGAAGTACGTATCTCTTCCCCTTGTGGTCATCTCCGAACGCATACTGATCTCCTCCATCCAGGTACGGACGTTAAGCTATTGTCCTTAGTATATAGCTTTGTAACATAGCGTCTTTCTGAGCCTCTAAGTAAGAACAGAAAGTAAACATCAGTTTTATACACGTAGTCGAGGGCTCGGTAAGCCGACTCTCGACCGCGACCCCACACTAGTTGGCTTCGTAAGCGGAGGGCTATTACGGCGCGCTTTCATACGTCCCACATTTTCACTTGTGGACCCAGGGAATCTAGACTCAACTCCCAATCACGATGTTCGAACCAATCGATAAGACATTTCAGCAGGATTTTTACTCACAATTTCAGGCATCTCGTGCCGGTTCGCTTTCGACATAGACCTACACCTGTTCTTTATCTGAGTGGCTTTCGTGCAGATCTCATTGTGCGTTTAGAGGCAGCGAAGCACAGTCCCATACCCGACAATGACTGGCATGAGCTGGCTCTGAATACCAGAAAGCTGAGAAAACATCTGACCGACGCGACAGGCTTCTTGCCCTCTTACGATCAACGACAATGTCAAGCAGTGCGTTGCCATACAGCTCGTGATAAATGTTTATGACTTTTCAATCTTACTTCTTCACGCAGCAAATGGACTTATTAGAGCAAAGTTTAGAAGAGACGCGTTCCGCATCCCTGCCCAAGAAGAAATTTGCATTCAAGCGCAAGGCAGATCGGCCCCCGGTTTTAGCTGTGCCTACGTTACCACCTTCACCTCAGGCCACACCACCACAACCTGGGCGAGACCACTTGTCGGCAGTGTCTACTTTTCAAAAGCTAAGCGCGCGTTCCAACTGTAGACTGTCTTGGCAGTCTCTTCCAACGTTCGGAGACGACACCCCAACTTTTGATCTGACAATTTCGGATCTGAACCGTTGCATCGTAGACTTATGTAGCCCAGCTAAAATCGCGTCTCCTTACCATCAACTCTCCTTGACAGCCCTCCACATCCGCGATCTGAAAGACACGATTCTGATTTTGCCCAACGTGAAAGGCAGCGTGCTCCTACACAACCTGCATACGTGTACGGTGATCATTGCCTGCCACCAGGCAAGTACCTCCTTGTCCGACATTGGAGACAGCTCTTACCTACTTCATCCAGTTCCGCATGCACAGTTCGACGCACGTTCGCGTATACCTCGCAACGATATCTAATCCTGTCATCGAGGACTGCTCTGCTATAGCCTTTGCGGAATACCCATCATTCATTTCTTCACTTAACCCACTGGTCGCAGAAGCGCTACCATCCAATGTAGGCACCGTCGTCTGTTCTCCGACGTGTCTCACATCCCTCCCCCACCAGAGTAATCACGCCGATATACAAGATTTCTCGCACATCCGACCGACTCCGTCACCAAATTGGATCATTTCCCCTCCTAGGAACGAGAATTGGGACGATCTTTTGACTCAAGAAGATCTATCACCCCAAGAAATAGACAATATTCTGGCTGCGCATTTACCTGACGCGACGTCTAGCGAGGCGACATAACTCTCCCCTTCACACGGTGTCCTCTCACTATCGCAGTGCGATGTAGTCATCTAAGCTAGCCACTGCACTTCGACGTGCCTCGTAATCCTACGCCTGCGGAGCGAGGTTGCTATTCTCGTCGCTTGTCGGCACCGGATTGTTTTCCCACCGTTACTCTCCAGCATTCATGTGTATCGCTCATAATTTGAACGCCTATACTTTCGGTAACCTATTCGCACGAGCGCTGCTCATTCGAAGTGAGACTGTTATGATGATACCGGAAAGGAAATAGCATGACTTTTCAACATACCATCGCGCCAAAGGTCGCGAACAGCGAGTCATGTCAAGTCACGTTGGTCAAAGAGAACATCCCCCAACAATTAAGTACCGCCGGTAATTGAGATCCTTTGCCACGTTGAAGATCTCACATGCGCAGAAAACCTCATACTTTATGTTCAGACCTTACTGTCTTCCCCCTACTGTCTGGCACCGACTCATCATCGCGACGCCGTAAGTCACTTGCCCACAGGCGCCACCCTTACACCATAGCTCGTACCCGAATCTGCACTCCTTGTTATCGCAAAAGACCGATTTATAGACCGGAGTAGGAGGCGGGGCTCATCCGCACGCACACGCGACGCAAGAGGAGCTCAGATCACATAGACCTCTGTAATGATCTTAGTCCCGAAAAAGTCCCTAAATAGGCGATCATCTTAAAACCCGACCAGAGGTGTCAGATAGGTCAACATTTAACACGTACGCGAGAAGGATGGAAGTTAGCCCCCACCCGCTCATCCCAGGTTCACGAAATGAAATAGATTTCGGAGGTACTGTAGAATCGTGTAGATTGGCCGAACCTCATCGGCGTACTAGTAACTCCGAAGTGCCCCACGTGTGCCTAGACTGTCACCTTTGTGCTCGGTCTGCGTAGATGTGAGGTTGCTACTGCCAACTACACGGTCGTGCTAGTGTCAGCGCTGTCCAAAAAGAGCTCGGTCAGAGTGTGAGCTGGCGAGCGCCAACGCCGCATTCCAGTCAACGAGAAAATAACTTCCGGCATCATTTTAAGGGCGAGATGGCCGAGCGGTCCAAGGCGCCAGACTAAGGATCTGGTCTCTTCGGGGGCGTGGGTTCGAATCCCACTCTCGTCAGGTTTGTTGCATTTTTTTTTTACCTCGTGTTTGCAATTTTTCTTTCAATCGATGGTTGCTGTCGCAACAGTGCACGTGACACACATTCTTATTGTCGGTTCACCGTGCCGTGATCAGGTGAGCCGCCTTTCTCCTATCTTTTACATTTTTATGGCCGATTAACTTACGCGCTGTGATATTTTATTGGGGGCAAAAACGCCATTGCCAAGCTTATCCTTTCCAAGGACAAGAGCGTTTGCGATTTGAAAGAGGAGATTCACAAAGAGGGCAGCCCCAGCTTTTGGAATGGTGCCGCTGCCATGGAATTAGTCCTTCTGAAGGTCTGTCACCTCGGAATTCTTTTTTTTTTGCTGCTGTTCCAACCAGCACCCGGAATAAATCTTCTGACTTCTTTTAGGTTGATGACATAGACCCCATATAGGGGTGCTATTCGTAAGTTGCGGGCGCCGGACGGTGCCACAGAGATGGATCCGATGCAACGGATACAACAATCATGGCCGGATGAACCAACTGAACGTCGCCTTCATGTCTGTGTGAGGTTACCTAGTGGTGAGTCTACCGGATGGTTCACTTATTCTTTTGACTAACATGCACACATCCCACACCCACACTGTACTCACCAAAATACCCTTCGTCGTTGCACTTCTAACCCCGATTTCTTTTATCGTGTTTCCCTAGCCATTCGCCGGAAACGCTCCATTCCTGAATCAGTTAAATGTTCATTCACAGCTCAAGCGTACGAAAGTTGCTATCGAACCGCTGTCATCCCTCGCGAAATCACAGAATTACAAGAAGCTTTAGCGAGATTCCCATGAGAGGATCTTAGATGACCGTCCAGAACCAGACTGTGACATACCACCCATTCCTCTTCTATACTCTGATTTTGGTCACTTCCTGGATATCATGGACGGTCGTGACGACGTTCCTGGGCTCGCTGATATTAAAGTAGCCAAGCTACAGAAGGAGGTGGATAGTCTTGCAACAGAGATAACGATAACTGGATTCATGGAACACGAAGCAGAACGGGTGGGCACATGTGTGTGTTACTACCTTAGACGCATCTTCGCTGCACGTCAAGGCATCGAGATTCCTAAGATCTGGTGGAGTGCCATTGGCCACAATATCGCGGATAATGTGGATAATGGCACAACTTCAATAGTTGTCAAGTTCAAAAAGTCGCACGGAGGGTTCTCTGAAGTTCCACGGGTAGAGGTCGTGGGTCACGTTGCGCATCTGAATGCAAAATCGATGAAGAAGCATATCTACAATGGCGGGTGCCTTGCTTGGGTCTGACAATTGTTGGTGAGCTAGTTACTTTTATATTTCAAGGGTATTTGACTATCGGATATGTCTATTAGGTTGTGATATCACGTTCTATGCTCTCCTAGCAGTCGACCATTAGATTAGGCTCGTTAGCCTGACCCCGACATTCTCCTGTATCCGATCGGCTCCCGATGGTCGCGACCGCAAATCCTTATATTTGGCCTTTAAAGCAGCGTCTGTACTCCAAGCTCATATTCTCAAGGATGCCCAGAAACTCGAGGATTCCCGGAAACTCCTGAGTGAAACCACTGCTGCGGAGATCCCTGCGGAAATCCCAAGCCGTGCTCGTCGTTATCCGGCAATCTCCAAATTATCAGTATCCAAGTACGCAGCCTCACCAAACCCGACGACTACCTCACCTTTGAGATTTGTGGCCTCCTTGACGACCGCGTTCACGACCGTCTTTTATACACAGCGAAGAGACCGGGTGTCAACGAACTCATCCTCATAAAGTTTGTACAACGGTACGCGATCGAGTTGCACAGCTTTTGCGCTGAAGCTGGTCGTGCACCATAGATTCTTGGTTACGAACGACTTCCTGGTGGGTGGTTTGCTGTGGCAATGGAATATGTCGAGCCTGGTACCGCAATTACGAAATCGGACCTCTTCACATCCCACCGAGACCGTTGGACAAAGGAGCTTGAACGGCTTGTGGACAACTTTTATGCAACGGACCTAGTCCACGGTGACTTGCGGGATGAAAATATCATCTGCAAAGAAGATTCTATGATGCTGATTGACTTCGATTGAGGTGGTAAAGTTGGAGAGGCGTCTTATCCTTCGTTAGAACTCTACCCCGAGTTGCTGGAGGAAAGGACATCTAACGGCTTGAGAATTACAAAAGACGATGATGTGCGGGTGTTGACGAAGACTCTGGGTAAACTTAAGTAGCGTAGTTCATAATAGTACTTTGTCGCGACTAGTGTATGAACGTATTGAACGGTCGTCGCACTCAACCCAAACCCGCTCTGCCGCCATTGCACTGCTTTGTTACCTTGCTGTTTAACATTATCCGACCCATGTTTCGTGCGACCCACGATAGATCGCTGATAATCGCCACCTGATCCGCAGCATAGCCTCGCCTTCCCACGATCTGGACAGGTAAGCATGATAGCAATATCCAAATTGCGATGAATAGGCAACAATTGGCTCGGGGCTGTCTTGCATACGCTTTGATCAATAATCCCTATATCTGCCGGAACGTTGATAAATCCCAGGGACACCGGGTGTGCGGTCCATGCTCATCACTTTAGCCAAGTTGACGACGCCTGGGGCTCTGCTCCTTGTTGACTGGCTTAGGGCGTCTCTATCACCTCACGCGCTGGCTGTCGTAGTCGTGACAAGTTTTCTGGTAGACGTGTATTCAACAGTGATAGAGTGGCTAACTTCGGATCGGCCTCGAGCCGCGCAGCCAACTTCAGATGAGAAAGAGTTCAATTGGTCAATTGGTTACGATACACTTTCATATGAACCGAGAACCAATTCGACCCCATACCGAACGCAGACTGTGATACCTGTCGGCAGCGGAGGTTCTTCATCGTCGCCAACCATCTCGATAGTAATGAAGAAAAATCGGATGGCCAAGGGTATGTGTATGCTGTTTCTGCGGCCTGGAGAACATAGAACGGGTTTTGTGGAACCAACAAGAGAACGTGAGACAGGGCCTGGAAAGCAGAAGCATATCTGCATTGTCGTCAGTATACAGCAGACGTATTGGTAGAGCGAAATGTACAGATCCGCGAGCTCTGACCAAGCCTCCACGTCAGTGTAGGACGTGTCGAAAAGCTCGGAAAACACGTCCACTGCGGTTTCAAGTTCGCGGTCCTTCCGGGCCTCTTTAGAACAGTGATTTATCGTTTCCACTCAGCCTTCGTGGTGCAACTCAGCGACCCAGAAACGCTCACAAGGTCAAAACTACACACCAGACTAGATGGGGTCCGCCTCCAGCAATTTTTGATAGAAAACAAGCGCAGCCTCTGCGCCCTCCGTTGCCTCCTTCAAAACACTGTACTTGTGGTGACTCCTGGAATTTGGCAGATAAGTGTTTTAAGCAAGCCTACTGTATGCCGGTGTCCGTTGACTGATGAACTACAAACCAGATACTAAGACACGGAGTAGATGGCTTACCTCTGCGACATCTATGCGCCCAACATCAACCGCAGCCAGCGCCAGAGACTCTAAGAATAGCCAGCCTAGGATAATAGGTCTGGATACAGCATCCATGAGCGGCGTTCACTAAGAAAACGCAATGTCATCGCCAAGCTTGTGTAGCGCGTCATTGCGAAAGATGACAAACGCCGCTCTTGAATATTTCGCGCGAGGCACGGCAGTTTTTCGCGAGGTAGTTTGCTGGTCATTGAAGTGCGGAGGCAAGATTCATTGTCGCCTGCCGTGGCCAGCGTGACCCGGGAATTCGGTCCTTCCATGATAAGACAGAACTCAAAGATTTCCACGTGATGGAAAGAACTTAAAGCCCCCGTTTTCCCCTGCCATTATCCTCCATCAAAGTCTGAATTGGTTGTGCGAATTTATGTCTAATGTGGGTTTTTTTTCACTGAAAGGCTGGGTCAAGGTCGACACGGATACGTTTACAAATAACCAAGGCCTTGTTGCCTATCTGTTAAGCCCACAGAACTTGAATACGTTAGAGTGGAATCTACAAGACAATAACTTCTCCATTGCTCCCTCTTATCATTGTAACAAGCGCTTAGAAGAGCGAATACCACGAAACCACAGGAGGAGACGACCATGCGATTATAGTCGGTCTGTCACACAATTGTCAACGACCACAGCTAGGAGAGCGCGCCCATAAATCCACTTACTGACGTTGCCAAGGTCTTGGCACGCGACCTTGACACGCTCCGTGAGCGTCTTTTCGCCCTCACGGACCCAGACACGGGGATCGTAGAACTAGAGATCACCATCAGTGACGCTCTTCTACTCCGTGATTAGTTTACCTTCTTGTTGGGCTTGTCACCGCCCTCTGGGTTGCCGACTTGGGTAAGGAGATAGTCCTTCTTCTTTAGGACAAAGTCCTGAACACCACCCATCAGATTCTGCCGGGGATTGTCCAGGAAAGAGTGTACTCACCCGAATACCGGCGAGATAAGCGAATTGGGTGTCTATGCGGTTGTCAAGAACCTCAAATAGCTGTTGGTAAGGTAACACAGACCAGTATCCACGTTCATCTTGACAACACCATTGTTCACGCCTGTCTGGATTTCCTCCTTGGTAGAGCCAGAGCCACCGTGGAAAACAAGGAAGCTGAGGAGTATCGAGTACGACAGGTCACAATCGTACCGTTCATGAGAAGAAACTTGCCACCCACAGAGGCTGCTCGACCTTGCCGCCAGTCTTCTCTTTAGCATATACCTGGTGTTTGGCAAGAAGCTCGGGGTGCAGTCGAACATTTCCAGGTTTGTAAACGCCGTGCACATTACCAAACGCAGCCGCTATGCTAAAGTTGGGACCGATTGGCGACAGTGCGGAGAATACGTCGTATACGTCCTCTGGTTGGGTGTACAGGCTGTTGTTGTCGACACCAGTATTGTCGACACCATCTTCCTCGCCTCCCGTAATGCCGATTTCCATTTCAAGCCAGAGACCTATCGGCGCCATGCGTTTGAAATATTTGACGCACGTCGCAATGTTTTGCTCCTTCGGCTCCTCGGAGAGATCAAGCATGTGAGAAGAGAACAGGGTTTCCTGGTGTTGCTTGTAGTACGCTTCGTCTGCTTCGAGCATGCCATCGAACCAAGGGAGGAGCTTTTTAGCACAGTGATCGGAGTGCAGGACTACGGGACTGATGGCAGAACCGCGAGTTAGAGGGGTTAAAGACACATGCACTCGACGCTAGCGACGTACACGCCATATGCCTTGGCTACGGTTCGGATGTGATGCGCAGCAGCAATGGCTCCGGTAATGGAGGCCTGCTGCTTGTCGTTGGCTAAGCCCTTCCCCGCGAAGTATGCGCTGCCACCCTGCGAGACTTGAAGGATGATGGGAGATTTGATGTCTCTGCTCTTTGGTCAGTGGTGAAAAATATCCATGAAAGGGGTTGCTGACCGGGCAGCTTCGAGTGCGGCATTGGCGGTAGAGGACGAAGTCACGTTCTGTGGTACTCAATTCGAACCTTTGATATGATAAGATCGATTTTCGCACTCACGATAGCCTATAGATGAAATAGCGGGAAAGTCAATCGGGGGATCGTGTAAAGCTAAAGTTACGAACAGGAATGGCAAACTGGAAGTGGATATCTCAGCATTGCGACGGGGTATAGATTCAGAATTATTCTGACCTTGTTCTCTTTGGCGTATTCAAAAAGTTTCCGGACGTTGTCGCCAGTGAGGACGCCGGGCTAGGTATATTAGCAGGGACTCCACAGAGTTGGCAGCTGATGGATCATACTGGGACAATGTCAAGAACGCCCATATTTTGTAGATCGGAAAGTTAAACGAGTGGGTGAAGCAAGCAGTGAAGGGAGATGTTTAGAGCGATTAATCGTGGGACCCAGCCTTTTATCTGTGCTCAGCGCCGAGCCGCTCCGAGAGCTCCGCCATCATCTCGATAGCCCTGAGGTCTGAAAAACGGAATCGGCCGTTCTGGTACAGTATCAGCACGCTCTCGCTCCATGACTAGCTCTGGTCGTACCCAGACATAACCTCGGCCTCGGAGCTGAAAGATCGATCAAGACAAGAACAGTCTGTCCCTCTGTGGACTCCGGTTGCTCCTGGAACACAATAGTCCATGACTCTAGTATTGGTGCATCCGATTAAGTACGAACAGCGACCCGACATTCTCCATGTCGACGCAGGGGGATAAAGCGAAAGTAAGCGAGCACATCAAGGCGCCCGAACTACGTATTACTGTAATACAAAACATCCGACACATCCGAGTCCGACTGACGCCTATCTTTGATGCTCGCCTAACCAAAGATCTCCCGGGCTCTGTGTTGACATTTCAACATAGTGTTTTGATATTTACTGGCATGTCACTTACGCGAAAATCCAGAGATTTTGGGGATTATTGTATGTGTCAGCAGTATATGGGAAGCGAACTGTCCAATAAACATTGTCAGTACCCAGCAGTCCTAGGGAGTTCGCGTGGGGCGACTCACGCGTCGGGGATTCCGAGTAATAGGCTAAAATGTGTAGGTGATATTGCCATGACGACATGAAGCAACTATTTTCCTCACCGATGGGTGTATCCTCGTCGAAGTAGCTGTACGCAGTCCGCCAATTATGACTGTGGGCAAGTGAGGGTCAACAAATACTCAAGACTCCAAGGTCACCAAGAGTTTTTTACCGCATGTCGGCAGAAACCAATCTGCCAGAATCGAGTCAACGGCATGTAGCCAAGACATTCGGCGTACTCACAAATCCGGCGGCGCAAGGGGATCCTGATTAGATCTTTCTCTGAGCAGAGCATACTGGTGTCATTAAATTTTACGCGCACGTTTTTAAGCCTTGCCGTCTTAATTTCAGAATCGAGGTCCGTCCATTCCAATACCTGATTTCCAGCCATGCCTGTGTCGCGTTCTTGTCAGAAAGTACGGAAAGAGGGACATGGGAAGGTACCTTTAAACTCTATGCTCTGTCCAGGGCGACCGCCGAATACCGCAATCGTTGTGTTGTGGCGCTCCCTCATGAGGGTGCTAAACATAGCGCAGGTCGACGCACAATTTCCATTTGTAACTGAGGGAAAACATGAATGAAAACAGGTTAGCGCAGCATACTAAAGGGAATACCAATAGCAACTTGAGACAGATCGAACGGGGCCCGAATTGGAATAGATACGGAGGCGGGGCAAGCGTCCTAAGCACTGTCAGAAAAGTCTGTGGAGTGTGGAGGCCCTACATCAAATACCCACATGGAAGCGCTGGGATGTGGTGTCCCTGATGCTATCGATAATGACCGGAACTGGTGGGGACATGTAGTCGAAATTGTTGGGGAACAGCGTATCATTTAGGAACGCCCCTGAGGAAGCATCAGCACTCTCCGAAACGTGAAGGAAATCTCCTACACTGCTCTGGAACATAGAATGAGACGTCCTCGCTAATCCGTTCCGCTATGACTCGTTGGACTACCTTCTGCGCGAGCACGTTTCCTCGAACGGCGCTCTGGAAGCCACTAAGGTGTGCCCGTCAGGTAGGCCGTAGCGGCAAATAGACACCGAGCCCTCACGGGTATCCAAAGCCGAGCCCAGATAGGTACTGGTGTAGGAAAAGGCCCTGGCAGATGAACCCCCCCGGATTGTTTGTAAGGTCAATGAGAAGCCGCGTCGCTCCTGCGGTCCTGAGGGAAGTGATTGTAGTAGCTAGATCAAGCTGGAATTGCTCAATGCTAGGTTCTTGAAACGACCCTACAAAGAGCTACCAGCGGTCAATTGTCGCCAGTGGAAAAATGTGGCGCAACTCACGACGCCCGTGATACCGTCCGGGAGGACATACGAAACCATGAAACTAGCATTTATATTCACCACCGGCAAAGACGGTTGAAATTTGCGAGGTAGCCCAACTGCGTCAGAAGGTGAACGAGTAATGCCTTTAGGCGGAGGTTTGCGAGGTGGTTGACGACGAAGTTGTTGAAGGGGCGCATTCGAACTTCTGTCCACGCCGTTTGTATTGGCGTTCGCAGCGCAGTTGTTTGCCCAACTGGGTTGAAGTTGAAATCGTGCGGGTGGATGAGGTCAGAAAGACCCACTATGAGTCCCGGTCCGAAAAACTGTTCCCCAAAAATACGTCCAGGAACGGCACCGTGACAGTTTCAGCTTGCGTCGCTCCCACCGGTACCAACGAGAACGTCAGATTTTCTATGGGATCGAATACCCTGCCAGCGAGATCTCCGAACTTTTGCGAAAACGAAGAGCCGGAAAGTCTGTAACTGGTAAATACACTGTTCACGCGGACGCCATGATCGAGGTAACTGCCGGTTACGGTGTCTGCGACCGAGTCCACGTAGTCGTATGGGTCCAGGCCTTCAATCTGAAGGACTCGAGCGCCTGCCAGTCGCTTCCAATTGAAGCCAATATAGTCGTAGTAGCTAGTAAAGCCTGGAGGGACCAATGAAATGAAGTCGACTGCGTCAGATGCAATGTATACACCTTCAACGCCATCGACAGATATGGAAACCACAGGAGTTGGAAGGAGAGCTTCCCAACCCACGTAACAGTTGGGTAACCACACTGCGAAGGAGGCGATAGATATTGCTGTTCAATTCATCGTCTGATACTACTCACACGTATGCCCATCATTTAGTCGGTTGATAGTGTTATACAAGTCGAGGTTGAAGTCATAGTCAGTCTGGGCACACATTAGTTGTATAGAGGATGAAGTGAGTTGTATTGTCTCACCGCATACGATGTGGAGCCTATCCGGGCGAGTTCTGCACGTATGTTTATCGTACTTGGGAAAGGAGCACTCGACCTCGGATAGTAGTCCTCGAAGGTGTAAAAGTCGAAGACTCTCGACACAGTAGTCAACACATTTCTCCGAAGAGTCTCGTTGAACGGAAAGGACCTCAAACAAGCCAGGGCGTCCCCAGGTGTCGAGAAAAGCGATCCGGCGATAGCGGCACAAGGGTCAGAGAGAGCCGGCGCGGCGATAGCGACAGCTGGGAAGAGGCTCCAAACGATGAGTCCAGAGAGTAGCATCGCAGTAGATCCTTCGGCACGCAATTTCACGCAAGTTGGAACGAATTCTGGGGAGATCGCTCCTGGTGCGAGGCATTTTAAACGATCCTGGTAACGGCATACGAAGCAAGGAGCGGAATAGTTGGCCGACTCACGAAGACTAGGAAGCAGAAGAGCGCCAAAGCGTAAAGTTCGTGCTGCGGAGACGGGATTGTACTGCCCAACTCCCAAGCCCACTGGATTAGGGAACAATATGAACTGGTCTAGTTGTCTGTCTTGATTCAGTACGAACCATGACCGGGATGGATCCTTGCAAGAACACTCGGCTAGCCACCCGCCAGGGCCCTGGAGATACACGAACTGGCTAGATGTTTCCGGCCAGCACATTGCAGACTCGTGTCTACATGTAGAAACAAAGACTGCGATGCTAGAGAAGCACCAAGAACAATGCAGGAAGCACCAGTAGAGCGCCAAAGGCTAGATTAGGGAACTCGATGGGTTCCTCTTCGAAACATGTTTCTTAAAGTCATGTCGTGAAGGTCAAGTGGTTCGGCTTGTTCTCAACCAACATTCAGCGCAGATCCGCCGCTCCGCCATCACCTACAATTGTTTTAGTACAAATTCACCGGTGACAAGCATCGCCGATCTGCATAACCTGGCGCGCAGACCGGCAGCCGCATGCAGACCGCCACCTCAAGGGAAGTGTAGTGATCGCAATGATCTTGAGCACTGCCCCAAAAAATATAATAAAACTCTTTTTGCTTACTTGGTGGCCGAAGCGGTGCGGTTCGCTTGCCAGGTCATTCAAGAACAAGTTGCCAGCAGAAAGCCAGATTGAGGAAAGACCGAGCCTTTCATCGAGCATGCAGGAGAGCGTGTGAGCCAACACAGGTATTACAGTAGTCGCATGCTTCTCCAGATAGTTCTCGTCATAAGGAAGCTTCGTATACTAACCATTACTCTTGTTCCCTTTATACCGGACTCTCACGCCTCCTAAAATGTTCGTTGAGAATGGCTGAGAATCGTCCGCGGGTTATGATTGAGTTTGCACGTGGGTGCGTTTGACCGTGCGAGACTCCAACCAAGAATCAACGAGGTGTGAACGTGGCGGGGGATTACGAAAGGTCTTATGAGCCTAATCCAGACGGGTGCTGACAGAATGAGCTTCAGTGCGGGACCCGACCTGTCGAATGTAGTCGTCCGAACTACGGAGTGGGTTGGGCCTAGAACGAATTCAGGACTCTAAGATGTCTTCGCCACTGTTACGTAGTCACAACGCTCCCCAAACGGCATCCACGGAAGCACCAGATGCTGTATCTGGGGTTTAAAAAAAAAGCACTCTCAGAAGGGATCACAACTCTAGGCCTGATGCCATATTGGTTAGTGGAGTAGAGACTATCGCCCGAAACCCGCATACATGAGTTACCACAGTCCGGGCCAAAGACGGATAACTTGAAGTATGTGCAGGTATAGCATTATACAACCACTATTACCATAACTGATCGCCGGTGAACCGGTGAACTCCCATGCAAACCCAATCCTCAGCACGATCTGTATCAATACAGAAGATCATGCCCCACGCGAAAATGTCAATGTCTCTCGCAAAGAACGGGAAGATCTTCACGGCGAGGGGCGCTAAATCACACCAGGCTTCTCACATATAAATGACAACGGATACGTCGCGTGTTGTTGTACATAATACAATGACTCCGACCAATTAACCATCCCGACTTGGCTTGACAGTCAGGTGTGCTGCTGCAGGACAGAAGACATGCACCAAAGCAACGCGATCAAAGCGGCCCTCCGAAAGGTTGGGGTTAGATGAAACCTCGAGCGAATTCCCCCCACCTGGGGATAAGACGACAGCCTAAGTCGCGTACTCCATAGTTATATGGCCGTTACTCTGGACAAGACAGTCAGTGTACAACGAAAGGGGTATAACGACCACACGCACTGGAACGGGCACGCATTTTTCGGCGTTTACGTCTGAGCCTACGAGACCTCTTTTTCTTCCACTTCTCTCTCATTCTAAAAGCGTTCCGTCGAATGTTAGAGGAGATTAGGAAATTTGATAAACGACTTACATGACTTGGTAAAGAGAGCAGTTGGGGAGAGCGATTTGGAAAGTGGCTACTTGAGGCTTGAAGAGCTGTACAGTACATTACCAATATTTCTCCCACGACATATCACATGATTTTGGACCCTATCTCCGATCTGCTCGCGTCCAGTATATCCGCTCAGTCATGAGGAAGCAAAGGAAGAGGAAAGCAATCCCCGTGGCCTTGCACTCAGAGATTTCAGAGTATGCTTCCTTGCTTCGTGTCTTACGTGCAACAGACACACTCGACATCGCCACTCACCTCACCCGACTGGATTCCCCTCATGAAACGGACCTAGCCACTTTCGTACATGACGAACCAGGTCAGCGCGAATCCCCCACGTCATCCCGCGTGGAGAGTAAACGTGCCACGAGTCCGCTTGATGAAGAGACTTCATCGCCTGAAGGTGATTCCGTTCATCCTGGAAGGTCGTGGAAAAACTGGACCCGATGGCCTCTTGTCCCCGAGGACGTTCATCTCCCCGAGTGGGGGTTCGAAGATGAAGTGTACTCACTTGCAAAACAGGTTCTGCTGTCCGACGTTTCGTATCTGGATTCCCCTCTCGCGGTCTCGTCGCGATTCCGTGGCGCAGACTCCGATGACTCTCATGTGCTAATTGAAGACCGGGCTGAAGTGCTGTTGCCCCCATCGTCGTTGCGCGCTTTAGCCGATGTGTCCTCATCCCACTTGGAGCGCATTTTATCGGCTCTGGCGTCGTATAACCTTTCAATGGAGGAGAGTACCCACGACCGAAGTCACCCTATTGGTTGGGAGAGTGTCCTCAATGTTGTCGGCACCGCTGGGCTCGTCGATGGCAAGTAAGTCCGGTGACTCTTATTGCCTGGTAGAGAGTTATCAAGACCCATGTCGTGTACCAGCATCATACGAAATGTGAAATCACGTCTCATGACCATCTATGGTTCCCAGACCGGTCCGTAGACCGATTTTAATCCCTGTCGTTCGTTCACCATTTCCTCTCGTAACAGATGTAATAGATGACATAGGAAATGTCGAACTGCCCACGATGGTGGCACTTCACGATTTAGACGTTGCGGACATTATTGGTGGCGAGAACTCTGGAAACTGTAGGTGCCTACGGCGGCCGGAAGAAGACAAGTGACTGACCTCGTCTTGGAAGGTCTGTATGAAAAACCCAGCCATAAGCTACCAACAACACCTGTGCATCCACGCGCCGGAACCTCTTCTTCCGATGTCGAAGAGTAATTCGAATTCCTGATATACTCCTATCAGCACGTACAGCCAGAACCATCGGCGGTTCCCGCGGACGTCAGCTCCTCACTCAGTGCATTCGAAACGTTCGTACTCTTGTCTGGAACATCTAGGTGCCTTAACAATTCTGCTAGAGGACAAATGCCTTAGTTGGCTCTTTGTTTTTTTAGCTTGTTCATTTCCGGCCCTTACCACGTTTTGAGCAACTCAATTTTGGGGATATTGTAATTGGCTTCCCCACCCCGCCCCACCTCCACTACGCATACACACGACACTCCGCTTCCATATCTACTGAACTTCGGCGCTCCCATGCCCTGTCAGCACCATCGCAGGTGTTAGAGTCGCACAACGTCCACCCTTGTTGATACACGTATTACGTACTACTCGTAGTTGCTTCGTGTTCATGTCAGGCTGAGTTCGCTCCGGTCATCACTTCGTAAAGCCCATCCACCTGTCTGCGTCCAAGTTGCTCGCTCCAGAGTTGCATGATAGGATGCCACTCATCCCTTGAGCGAGGCATTCCCTCTCCACTTTTCTCTACGTCTATGACCCTCGCAAAGCCTTTTCGGAAAGCTGGAAGGGCATCCCTTGGTAAGGATGGCTCTGCGGGCGGCGGGCGATGAAATACGAGAACGGGTGTCGTGCACAGAGTCGAAAGAGTAGGGTATGAGAGCAAGGGACCACCGACGGTCACGATCGAGCCGAGTGGCTGCACTGACGTGCTGTCAGATTTCTGTTGCTGGAGCTGGAGCATGCGGCGCCACCACTTCTGCGCCGACTCGGCTGCCACGCTGCCCCCCTGGGCAAAACCGAAGAGATGGATGCGTTGCGCAGGCCATCCGCAATCCCGGACGAGATGGTCGAACACGTTCATCATGTAGTCGATTCCCGTCGTCGGATTTGGGTGGGCCAGGACGTCGCCGAGCGGATCGAAGGAAGGGTACCACTGGAACGCCTGCTCGTACAGATACGGTATCCTTTGTGCCCACGAGAACAACAAGGCGGTTACATGGAGGCTTTAATATGGAAGCTCGCGGACGCACGCACTGCTCGGGTGCCCGAAGAGCGAGGGTGGCCGTCTGAGGAAGCTTGAACGAGCGGCCCAGTTTTCCGAAGGGGAGATGGGTGTCCCCTACACGTATGTCAATGGAGCAGAAGTGGTGGATCAGAAGCGTTCAATCCCTCCGAAAAAGAAACAAAGGCCGTGCGGACCAAGACCGTGGAGAAGGACTAGGAGATTCTCATCGGTTCCGTCATCACTGGGCGAATAATCGAATGGCGCAGAGATAGCGGTCGATTGTGGCGGCGGCTTGACCTTGGGACGTGTGGCGTCCACAGAGGTCTCCGCTTCTCGTAAGTGGAGCTCTGAGGCCATGCTTGGGGAAGAACTAGTGCTCTGGGAACGAGTACTTGGACAGTGGGGAGAAACACTCGAAGGGAACCGGTGACCGCTCGTGGTAAGATATGGCCATTGCTTCCTTTCAACTGCCTAAATTTGTCGCACCAATCCTGAGCGTGTCATTCAAGATGTCATCATGTCATTACCCAAGATTATAATCCGCTTATCGCCCGAAGCCGCTCCCACTTCCCGGGTTTCCTGATACGCGATTCTACTCGCGATGTGTAATTTCAGTACAGTAATGCATCGTGCATGGTGTAAGAATCGCAGCCAATTTTACGAAGCAGCCTTGTGCTGAAATCGATGGACAAATATCGGTCCTAACCGGCCTAACCATTGGTCATTAAACGCCTCTAAACACCTCATATATTTACTGTCCTGAAGATGATCGGCTTTTGCACACGCAACCCTCGGATATGACTAGCTCACCGTGAGGATTTGGAAGTCTCTCAAATTTTTTTAATTGGTACCTGAGAAAAATTTGGGAGAGACTCCAAACCATGAGCAAAAATCGGAGGGATCGGGGGTGTGGAATACCATTACGGCACCACTGTGGTCCCGAGTCTCGCTCGAAGGTTTGACAAGCTGCAGTTCGACATGTCATATGTACGAGAAGGACGTACGTATACGGTGACAACAGCGGCGGGCCCTATCGTACCAGTACAGCCTGCAACTTTAGTCCTCAGCAGTTCACTCACGCCACTCAACCCATAATTCGTGTATAACGCTATCTGGGCGAGGGAAAACCAACAAGATTGGAAGCCCAAAAATTGCAGGAGTTTGAGGCGTTGTAAAATTCTTCCGATCGATCCGTTACGGAGGGTCATGTCTACCACATACAGTACTGTACAACAAAGGGCACACATACGGTTTGTCAACATTCGCGCGGCGCAGTGCTCACTAAATGCGCCGGTTACGCCGGCGCAGCGCTGATGTCCGACCGCATCCCCTGCGCCAAGCTCCTTGGGTCGACGATCCACACCGCAGCATGCCTCCCCTCGCCCCGCGCCTCGGCACCATACCCACGCGCCCTCACCTCCCGCAAGACCGCCTTGACGCTCGCCCTGTTCGCCGTGAGCGTCGTCCACCCACGCACGGCGCCGCACAGCATGCTCTGAACGGTATGCACGGTCAGGCGCCCGTTCGTGCGCACGACCGCAGCGCGCTGGAGCTCGCCATCGCCTGCCGCCTCGGGCGCGGAACCGGACGCGAGCAGCGCGCGGCACGTCGCTTCGAGCGCGCTGAAAAACCCTGCGTGCGGCGTCTCGATCGATGCTGGTTCGGGGGCAGGGAAGACGCGGATGGGGAGGAGCGGGAGGAAGGCGGGCGGGTAGCGTGAATGCGCCCAGTATTGCGCCTCGAGCTCGTTGAGGGACGCGGAGGAGTCGTCGTTGTTGTCCGCGAGGAAGAGCGCGTGCGCGCGGAGCTTCTCGGCTGGCCCGCCGATCTTGGCGACGATGCGCAGGCAACGGTCCCGGGCCTCGGGCGTCGTCCAAAACTCGACACGAAGAGGGGCTTCTCCGGCTGTTTCCCCCGGATACGCGAGCAGCCGTTCATAGATCTCTTGCAATATTCCCTTGCGCATCTCTTGCAACAACTGCTCGGATAGCGCGCGGGAGTGCTGGCTAGGGCCGTAGACGTCCTCTTCAATTGTATTCAACATGCTGTCACTACTGCCACCATTTTTCGCACGGAGACGCGACCGCTTCCATTCCACGTATTCTGTGGATGGAATGAAACGCGTATAGGCGGCATCTACGGTATCAGGGAGCGGTGCGTGTGTGAGATCAGAAACAAAAGCGACCAGAATAGAGAGATCGAGGTTGATTCGATGCGTAGGGACGAGTGTTGGGGGTGGGGGTAGAGCGGGCGCCAAATCCATCAACAGGGTGATCGGGCCACGCTCGCCTAGCTTAATTGAGAGGCCCATCTTACGCAGTAATTCGACAGTGAGCGCAATCCTTGGATCGTTCTCACACCCGTCGGTGGCGTCGGGGTCTATTCGCGTGAGACGGAGGACGACCTCTGGAGGCTTGTTGGTGCCCAAGATGGGGTTGTCGCGTGCAGCAGCGAGGAGCGCACGTCCCATACGCAGGAGGCTGTTATCAAACTCGGACTGCGCTAGTGATGGGCCGACCATGTTATCATCCGTACCATCCTCGTCCTCGGAGTCGGTGAAATGGGAGTCGATTTCGCGAAACTCTGCCAAGAGCCTCGCGTTCTTGGCACTGGTAGCAGAATCAGAAAATCACGAAGAAAGGGACAGGAGGGATGTGACATGCGTGTTGACTCGGATCCACGTGTGCCCGTTGTCAGCGACGACATCAACCTTGACCCCCGCAGACTTGTGCTTGTCGGAGTTTTGCGGGTGCACTTTGACGTCAGTCGTAGTTGTACTTTTTGAGTGTTCAAAAAAGGTCTTTCCAATTGCAACTATGGGAAGTGGAGAGGATAACACTTCCTTCCACACAGCAATGAGGTAGGGAGCATTCGTCGAGAGTGGCGGCGAGAAGGCAGCGTCTGGAGCCGTCAGAAACTACTGGTGAAGAAAGAGATATTCAATTCATTTAGATGCTAGTGAGAGCAGGGTGCGGGCTGTACCTGCCTGGTGACGTCCAAATCTCGCTTAACCGCCTCTAGCAAGGGTCGCAGACCAGATATGTGATCGCTGTCTTGATTGATCGGGGCATCCAGTGACGAGTCCAGGATAGGGGGATTGGTGACTGCGGGCTGATATGACGTGATAGATTGACAGACGAGCTCCAACTCGTCAAGTTGCTTTCGAGTCTCGGTATCCGAGTGTATTATTGGCATGTCAATCGGTAGAAGCCCGCGCACGCTAGGTCGCCACGAAGAGGAACTTGAAGATGCGGAACCCGGAAAGGCAGGTCCGGTCCGAGTCAGCCCCATCGCCGTGTCCAACGGTGTCACGGGCGCTCCGTTTCTTTCCTCAACAACGCCAAAACCGCGACTTGCTTTTCAAAAACTATTTCTTTTGCAACAGAAGCCACTCTCCCAGGATGAAGGCAACAACCCCCGCCATGAGCGAAATGCCTGGCCGTGAGTCTTTTTTTCACTTTGTTTGGTTGCTGGAGTTGCAGTTAACGTGTCTAAACAGCGAAGGTCTATGTGGGTCACCCTTTTATGTCTACCCAGACTTTTCATAGAATCTAATGCATATTATGATTTCTTAGAACGTGTGGTGGGGTGATTACCACCATGGATTGGAGAAGCAACGCGGAGTAGTCACCTATAGTACGTCTGTTCCATTCTGCCCCCAATCAAACTCAACTTACGCGCAAACAGCCGTCTCCCCCTTCCGCCAGAGCGCTACCAGCCACCTGTTCCGCAGCTATCTTTTTAACGGCTATCGTCGCCTGTCTGCGCAGCTGCCTTACTGGCTTATCCCTGTCGGGATTGGTATGTCTAGTGCTCCTATCTCGTGATCGCTCTTTGACCGACGTGGACGGATGTGAAATGTACAGGTTACAGCGTCTATGCATGGGCTAAGAAGAGGGACGCCTGGCAGAACAGCAAGGCGGGACATCTCGCTGGCGCATCCCACTAGATACAACCCATTTGTGGGACCACAAATAATAGATGTCTGTTGTGGAGCGAGTGGTAGTCCCTGCAGGCACGAGTGGATCAGACGCTCGAGATTATCGCTATGTTGTAGAAAGGTGGGAGGAAGGCAAGAAACTCCGTGTGAGGAAATGCCGTGGGTGCCTGTATTGGCGAATCGGGATTTGGAATTTTCCACAAGATGATGGATGCATTATCATCTCGATGGACACACGATGCTTGTTTCCATCTGGACAGGCCGATGTGTCAACAAGCTGGGCAAAGGTCAGCAGACCAGCGAAATGAGTTGATGCGTTGTTGTTGGGGGTATCAGGATCGGGCGTAATCAGGAGGGCGTTATATCTATTCTCAGACGACGACTTTGTGGAGGAGTGCGGGTCGGAACAGAGTCAGGGTCAGTGGCGTGTATGATATTTGGTAAGCGAAAAGGAGGACGGGAGCACGGAGAGAGAGTCTGAGGAAGCGGCTAGAAGCGGACGGATATAGAAAGGGAATCGTGAGCGGTGGTGACAGGTGAGCTGAGAGGGGAGGAAAAAGCGAGTGGACGTTCTTCATTTGGGAGACCAGACCCGGGGTCGATCTCAGATCTCCTTACAGGATGAGTGGGCTTCAAGCCGTCGCCAGCCGCGTTCATGTATCCCGCCCGTCTATCTTCCCCTTTCCCTCTCCCTTCCCCTCCTCCTCGTCCCGTCCCTCCCTTTTTCCCGTATGTAAAAAGTGTTGTATGTGTCTGGCACAATACTCAATCCCGTGGCTGGAGGGGTGGGAGCGTGACGTGACTACCCCGTCACGTTGAATCCGTGACTCGTCGCCTCGAGTCCTGTTGTTCTTGCTAGCCTAGCAGACCGCCCCCCCCTCCTCGCCTCGTCGACTCAGTAACGAAAACGGCCGCGGTGTGCCATTTTTTTCAGCTTCACACACTTCATAGAAGAAGGAAGACTCCGTCGTGTTTTTACATACGTCGGGTAGAGAATCCAGTTGCTAACGGGCCCAGTGAGATACCGAGTAGTCTTTGTGGTATCGCATCATCATTGATCGTCCCCTCTCCCCTCCCAAGCCTCGGCTCTCCGAGCGAGCGTTACCTTTCGCAAATAGCACTCCGTCCACACATACGGCCAGCTTACCTCCGTCCTCCCCTTCCAACACTCAAACGTAAGCTTTTTTGGGTTCTTCCGATCCATCGTTCCCTCGTTCCCTCCTCCCCTGGTCCGTGCGCCTCCTTCCGAATCGTCGGCCTCTCCCCTCCTATCCCATTTCCCAGCACGTATCCACTTGTCCCATTTGTTAATTCTCTCAACTATATGCTAATACATTCCCCCCCTCCCTCCCAATCAGGTCTTCCTCACCCCTCACGAGGTCCGACCTCCTCTTTCCTCTCATCCGTACGTCTCATTTCATATCTCACTCCTTATCCGTGCACGTGCTTATCATCCCTCCCTCGACCTCTTAGGCTCTCATCCAGGTACTCTCTCTCTCCGCCCTCCGATGGCCCGCCAGCTCTCTATCGTCTTGCTGACTCACCCTCTCCCCTTCTCCCCCAGGCGCAACCTCCCACCCTTGCGTGGGTCACGCACATAGCGCCAGACCTTTACCTTTCTTCTCACCTCAATGAACGTTAATACCAATGGATTCCCGCAACCCCAAGGAGGACAGCAGCAATTTCTCAATCCCGCCATGCTACAATCCCTCCAGAGCCAGGGCCAAAATCCACAATTTCAGAAGAACAACAATAATCCCGCGTTGATGAACCCTCAGATGTTTCAACAACAGGGCTTGGCTATGAACCCCCAGCAGTTGTTGAATGGTCGTGGAGCATCGGCAATGTCCCAACAACTCCAACTCAACCAGTCACTCAACCCCGCGCTACTTCTTCAGATGCAGGGCGGTAACCCTATGCAAGCCGGTTTAGGAGGGGGGATGGGCGGTGTTGGCCAAGGCGCACTCGGTATGGGCAACATGGGCAACACGGCCATGGCGGGCATGGGTGGTATGAACGCGAACGCTATGGGGTTTACCCCACAACACCTCGCTCAGCTGCAACAAATGACACCTCAGCAGCAGATGCAGGCAAAGCTATTTGTAAGGAACATCGCGTCCGATTTGTCTGACGTAGCTAATTTTTTTTTTCCCTGCCTACAGCAACAACGCGCGTTGCAACAGCAGAGGCAAATGGGGCAGATGAACCAAGGTCAACCTCAGTTTGACCAACGGCAGCAAATGCAACAGCCGATGCAACAACGATTCCTCCAGGATCAACCCCAATTTAATCCCGGTCAACAGAACGGCCTTCAAGGCGTTCTTGCCCAGCAGCAAAGCATGCACAACACACCGAACTTTTTTGACAGACCCTCATCCTCGTCTTCTGCTACGCATTCTCAACCGTTCTCTCAGCCGTCGCCGCAAGGGCAGCAGTTCTCGCAGCAGGGTTCCCAATTTCAGATGATGCCACCACCACCTCCCCGTCCGCCGTCATCCCGTCCAGGAACTTCGCAATCGCAAATATCCCATCACGGGCCTACGCCCGTGGTTGCGCCATCCTCACCTGCTCTGGGGGGTGCTGGTCACCTTGGTGGGATGCAACGGCCGCCGAGTCGACCGAGAACGGCTAGCGGATTTAATATTTTTGGCCAAGGCCCGCCTATCGGCACACCTAAACCCCCAACTCCGATTCAGTCGTCGCTTCCTCACCAGCCGCAGCCACAGGCTCATACCCCTACCCATGCGACTTCTCCGTTCCTTCACCAGCAGCTTCAACTTCAGTCGCAACAGCAGCAGCAACAACAGTCAGCGCAGCCACAGCAGCCTCAGGTGCAGGCTCCTCAGGGTTATGGCCAGGTCCCGGGCACTCCAGTTCCTGGTTCACCAGGTCGGAAACGACGGCTTACGGGACAAGGTGGCTTGGATGCTCAACCGTCTCAATTTGGTGGCATGGCTGGGGCTGGGTTGCCGGGTTTAGGCATGAATAATGCCGGCAATGTCGGCGCAGGTGGACTGATGTCTATGCCGCAGTCCATGGGTTCGCCGAATCCAACGCTACTCGGTGGCGCTGGTGGTGGGCTCATGGGACCACCTCATGTAGTCCCGTCGCGCGCGAACTCACTTGGTGGTCAAGCTCCTCAACTCCCACAAGGCCTTGATGACGCCAGCCTTTTCCACCAACACCTAGCGGGTGGTCAAAGTTCACTTCCTCAGCAAGTCTCGCAGCCACCGATCGCGGGTGGTATTGGGCCATTCCAGACTCCTTCGGGCGTCCCCAACGTCGGGATGAGACAACGGCAGCCGGTTCTCGGTGCGCCTGGCTTTCCCGATGCGCAAGCGCCGCTTCAAAGCCCAATGGTGCAGAAGGGCCCTCAAACTGTCATGACACCTGCGCAAATGCAGATGCAGATGCATGGTAGTGACGCCTTGACAATCAACACCGGTGTGCCAGAAGTGCAGGGCCTCCCTGTCGTTCCAGATGCCGCTGCTGCTGTCCCTCTACCACTCTCACACCCTCCGACTGCACCAGCGTCCGCGGCACCATCGACAGCTACCTTACCCACACACTCAACCTCCGCATCGCATTCGTCCGCGCCCGCGAGCAGCAAGACAATGCGCGTGACTCTCGTGTCACCCGCTGATATCAAGCCACTAAATGAAGAGGAAGTGACGCAGGTAAAAGGCTGGATGGCCCGCGACAAGGAATATGAATCGCACTATCGCGGCATGAAAGAACGTATGGCGGACGAGCTTCGCACGTACCGGGCCGAGAATCGCGATTTATGGTGGGAAGTAACTGATGGCAAGAAGATGAGGACGAAATTCGGCGTCACGTATCCTGGTCAACGGTTGCGGGACAATAGGAAAAGGGGTAGGCGCGAAGGGTTCAGGCTGTAAGCACTTCCGCTTTATTAGCAGAGACTAAACGCACCGTCTAACCTCGATTTGGATTTCGTCCGCAGGCCTGCGAAAATCGACCCCGAAGAAGCGAAGCGCGAAGAAAGTCTCGTTCCTATCCGCGTGGAGTTTGATGTTGAACATCACAGAATGCGGGAAGCATTTGTGTGGAATCTTAACGGTAGCTACTAGTTACTCACCGTACTCTTGTTTTTATACTGACAGTCGTTGATAGACCCAATCATCACTCCGGAGTTGTTTGCTCAGTCTCTCGTCGACGACTATGCCTTAGCACCTACCTATTTTGCCGTTATTGTCAAGTCGATCCAGGATCAGCTCACCGACTTCCAGGCCCATACGACAGACGTGGTATCCGAGAATGAGAGCGAGTCTCTACTGCGAGGTCGGCTTGACGAGAACGAAAAGGCTTGGTGGGATAAATGGCGCAAGGAGCTTCCTTCCATTGCAAAGCGGCCAAAGGAAGCACTCACCACTGGCAGGAAGCGACGCAAAGTGGATGTTAACGTCAAGGCCCAGCGTGATCCGAATGCACCTGCCACCGTGGCCGATATTGAGATTGACGAGAAAGAGCAACAAGAGGAGATGCGTATCCTTATTAGGGTTCGTAGTGCTCCACACCGCTTCACACACGGAAGCTGATGCCCAGATGCCGTAACAGCTCGATATTGGTATCGGATCGATGAAGCTTGATGATCAATTTGAATGGGACATTGAGAACCCCGGCGCTTCGCCTGAACAATTTGCTGAGGTGTACGCGCGGGAACTTGGCTTAGGCGGCGAGTTTGGGTGAGCGAATAAGGATGTTTTATGTCGAGGATATTCCGACAACTTTCACGTATTTCTAGGACGGCCATTGCCCACTCAATACGAGAGCAAGTCCACACATATCAAAAATCCCTCTTCCTCGTTGGGCACCCCTCCGATGGCACCCCCGTGCAAGATGATGACCTCCGCATGTCCTTCCTCTCACCTGTCACATCTGTCGCTCGACCTATGGACCAAGTCCAGGCGTTTACGCCAATCCTCAACTACCTCAGTGACAGCGAAATGGAACGCAATGAGAAAGAGCGCGAGAAGGAGATGAATAAACGGAAGAAACGTAACACTCGTGGGAGACGCGGTGTCGCACTTCCGGATCGCGAGCCCATCAAGACCCTCCGCACGCCTGCCATTGGTTTCCCAGACGTGGACCCTGCTGTTCTTGCACTGGCACAGGCTGCAGCTGCGCCTACGTCGCGCAGAGCTGCGGCCGCTGCTGCCTCGCTTACCATCGCTAACATGGTCGCGTCGGAGAATGGCACTGCCGTCATCACACCAACGTTACCCATGGCCACACCTACTATAGCCCTCCCTTCTGCACCCAAGGAGAAGAAGACGAAAGGGTTGTTTAGAGCCCCACCATACCCTCCGACCGTCCTCCACCCTCGTGCTAACGTCACAGCGCCAACAATGTCCACCGCCGCGGACGCTTCGAAGCTTCCACCACCATTAGAGAATGACCCGCCCGCCCCGATGCCCGTTCCCCCACCACAGGATAATCGTCTTCCAAGGGTCATTTCAGCGAAGCGCGCCAAGGAACTCGAAAGAGAGGCGAAGGAGAAGGAATTTGCAGACGGACAGCATCCGAACTTCATCAATGGAATTTGGCATTGCTCAAATTGCGGCTGTCCAGAAGATATCGCCATCGGGCGTCGCAAGGGACCGCTTGGCGACAAGTCGCAATGTGGTCTATGTGGTATGGAACTAAAAGGAAATTATTTCAATGATGTGAATCTTTACTAACGGATTTATGCGGTAGGTAAATTCTGGCATCGCCACCGTCGGCCAAGACCGGTCGTATATAATCCAGATCCTGAATATCATCTTGGCCTGCGTACAGAAACTGATAAGTCGAAAATCTATCCCAAAAAGAAAGGAGGTGCAGCCGCACGTGCCACCAACACCCCGGCTGTTGACCAAGACGAACCTACGCCTGCGACGGCGCCCGAACCTGAGACGCCTAGCAAGGCAGAGCCGGTGGCTGAAATACCACGGCGCGCACAATCCGGTGCTGGGCGTCGTCATGTTGACACGGAGCGGGCGGTCTCGCCAGTTTCGTCAGGGAGTTCAAGTGCCTCGGAATCTCCCTTGATCCAGAAGATGAAGCTAAACGGCACTGGTCACTCGAAATCTGATTCGAATACGCCCATGCCTCCACCAACAACGGATGATATGTCACCTCCACATCCTGGCCCTTCTGACCGGCCGACATCACCGGTGCAAACCACTGGGGTGCGTATCCATTTGTGCCTAAATTTGCCGTTTCCCGGAGCTTAGATGCCCCCCATTCATAGGACCTGGCACCAGAGTCGTTAATCCTTGCACGTGGTGCAATGAACGTGAAATATCCCGACGACAGTTTTGAAATCGCAGTGCGTACGGCACCTGGTGGTGAGCAGGAGTGGCGAGTGAGGTGTCTAGATTGTCCTGGGAAGGTTCGCAATCCCTCCTCGGTCATATTAATCCCCGATGTTGACTTTTGGACCAGCTTTATATCCCTGGCGATGGCATGAGTAATTTCGAGGTGCATCTCAAGAATAGGAACCACCGTGCCAGAGTCGCTGAGCGTGTAGGCACCGCGAGGACACGAAGTTCTCACGATCAGCGCTAAGCGACTGATACCTTGTTTATATTGTCTATATGTTTGCCGCTATCTGTTTTTTTGCATGTCGCATCTCGCGCTGTCTTCTTGGCTCTCAAATTATCCATCTTACCTATACTTAGTTGTTGTCTGGATGTCCACGGCGGATACCTTATGTCTGTATACACACCATCTCAACAAATACTTACCCCAAACCATGGGGAGCGAGACGTGGCACGGATTGAATAGAAAACAAGTCAGCAGATACAAGTAATTAGGAATTCAAGTCAGCTGTTGCGAGTTCTAACAATCGCCTTCGTTCCTCCGCGGCGGCGCGACCTGCCTCGTGGTCCTTCTCGCTTGCTGGAAGTTCCATAACGGTGTCGACCCAGGCAAGGGCCCATGCTCCATTCCCGGCCTTGGTGCCCCCGAGCACCTGTCGCTTTTCCGCAGTGTCTTTCAAGCCTTCCCAGTGCGCACGTGTCGGCTGCGTGTCCCCGCGATCTGTGAGGACAAACAAAGGTGAGCACAACGATGCGGGCGAGGGCGAGGAGAAATTAAAAAAAAACTGACAGAGCACGATACCAATGTGGGGCTCGTACGCCCCCCTGGGCACCTTTTCCTCCCACCGCGCACGCTTGCGCCTCTGGACATCCGTCGCAGCGGTATCGTCCTCCCGCTGCTCATGTGCGCCTTGATCCTGTTCGTCCCCGTGCCCGTGCCCATGGCGCTTCCCGTCCCTCCCGTCCGCCTTCCCCCTCGGACGATCCTCCTCTCCAGCCTCATCCCTCTTCTCCGCGTGGTGCGACGACGGGGTGGCGCCAAAGATGCCGCCATACGGGACGAGCGCGCGACGGCGCTGCTTAGCCCATTCAGCACTCGCCTCGGCGGTACGCTGCGCCGCGATCAACATCCAGTTCTCCTCGTTGAGCCCATCGCGGTTCAGGAGCGACTTGCGCACCGCGTTCAGCGGGCCGTCGCTGTAGGGCCCCCAGCCCGCGCTGCCGAAGAGCGTCGTCGGCCCGCCTGCGCGGTAGATGCCCTGCGTGCCCCCCGCGCGGTCGCCCTTCTGCGCGTTGGCGAGTTCGGCTGCGGCGAGCGCCGCGGCGGACGGCGCGTTCGGGTCTGCGAGCTCGCCGACGAGGTCGCCGGGTTTTAGGCCCTTTTCGGTGATGTCGGCGAGCACCTTGTCTTCGTAATAGTCGTCCACGACCCACCGCCCATCTAAGGAGGTTCAAAAAAAAAAAAAAAGAGAGGTTCAAAAAAAGTTTTTAGGGACGAGAGATGGGATGGATTACGCACCGAGGAGCGTTTTTGCGCCGTGCAGCTTGAACGCGCTGCGTGCGGTGATGAGTGTCACGCTGCGCGTGCGCAGGTGCGAGCCGAGTTTCCCGATCTCGATGAGGTACTCTTTTTCGGGTTGTGTCGCGTTGAGCTTGTGCGCGAGCGGATTGCGGCGGAAATAGTACAGCGAGTCGCGGAAGCCCGACGTGCGCGCCGCGTCGATCGCGAGCATGTACATCCGCTCGGGGTGCCGATTGGGCAAATTGAACGTCTGCGCTTTGAACCTACGGCCTGCAAACAAAAAAAAAAAAAAACATCAACGTCTGAGCCGGGCACTACGACGCACGCACACACGCACCGCCGAGCAGGTTCCCGTTTCTGTCCATCTTCGTGTCGCCCTTCGGGTCGTCCTCCGTGACGAACTCGTCCCCCTCGATGACGTACACCTTGCCCTGCACGATGGAGAACGGCTTCCCGCCGCCCATCACCTCTTCGTCGTGTAGCACGCCCTCCGTGCCAGGCGTGCCCTCCTCGCCCCCCGTCGCCGCAGCAGGGTCCTCGTCCCCGCCAGCCGCGTCCCCAACCGTACCCCCGCGCCCCGGCAGGCGGATGGTGATTCCGCCCACACCCCCGCCACGTGAGCCTCGCCCCCGTCCGCGTCCGCGCCCCCGACCCCGTGCACGTCCTGCGCGCTCGCTGCCCACGAGCGCGCCGCGTCCACGGCCACGCGGACGTCCGCGCGGCCGCGGCATAGGGACGACGTCCTCGACCACGGGCTCGTCGGGGGTACTGCCGTCGTCGGCCCCCTCGTTCATAGGCGTTGCGGCGTTCGTCGTGGGGGCCTCATCGTCGTCGTTACCGTCGTCGTTATCGTTGTCCTCGCTGTCATTGTTGTTGTTATTGTCGTTTGTCGGCGCGTCGCGGTCTGTTGTGGGCGTCCCTGGCGTGCGCACCTCGAGACGGGAGGGACCGACAAGAGTCGAGTTGCTGTTGCTGTCGTGGACTTTGCGTGGTCGGATGATGATCTTCCCGCTGGCCATTGGGGGCGTTGTGGTGTGTGGACCGCGTCGTGGTGAATCTGGTGATTGCCTCTTGGCACGTGAGTGGAACCTACCGTAAGGCCACGGCCCCGCGCCGTCGGACTCAGACACAGGGTCGATGACGCCATCATCATGTCCTCTGTGTTCAAGTTACCAGAATCTGAGCTTCTATGGGAGAAATCGTTGCTCGTCACTCGTTCACGCTGAATGAGAATTGACTAGGCGACCGGTGCAACGCGAGGCCCCTAACGGTGAAGTGTCTAGATTGTATGCGTTGAGGTTAACTGACAACATTCCCTGACCTGGACACCCGACGCCCGACCTGACTATTGAACTAGTTCTAGCAGTGTTCTAGCTGGCATGGCTAATTTTGAGGTGAGCCTCAGGAATGGGAACCACCGCACTAAAGCCGCTGAACGCTCAACTTGTTTGATGGCTCCTGTGGCCGACCCAATGATGGCGAATGATTCACCGGGAGGTTGCATTTTACGTTACATGGGACCTTGACGTACGACCGGACTCATCAACCCTTGTCCTGCCGTACTGTACTTATCGAGTACTGTAGATTCATTATTGCGTCACCTGGCGGTGAGCGAGAGTGGCGAGTAACGTGTCTAGATTGTCTCGGAGGCGTCCACGCTGACTACTGTATAAGACAGGCATATTTCCTTGGTGATGGCGGTTTCTTGATGACGCGCAACGGTTGCTGAACGTTTGGCCCTCGAGGGGATGCCCCTAAGTGTTAAGTATAGAAAGATAAACCAGGATGTCAAGATAATATCATGACACAGATTGGCTACGTGTACATCTAAGTAAAATTTTCCACAATATGAATCAAGCAATGTAGAGGATGTACAATGAACCAACACGAAATTACTGTAAAGTGACAGGTCCAGGGTCCAGGAAATGCCGTAAGATACGAAGCATAGCAAAATCGGGCTGGAAGCAACAATAGACGGCACGATCGATACCCAGTCTCGCGCCCACATAAATAAATCAAAAAAAAAAAAAAACGCAAACCAAAATGTCCAACTCATCGCTCCATCAGCGTCCGAGCTCCTTTCACACACTAAGGACATGCGGCTCAGGTCCCAACGCAATGCCTGCGTGCGGCGTCGCAGGTGGAGTTTCTGATTCCGTCTCTGCACCGCCCTCCGCATCCGTAAACGTGTCCGTTTCGAGCTCCGTATCCGACATTGCAGTCTCATCGCCGCCCCGTTGCCCCTGCTCGGGGTGAGATGCGGCTGTGCGGAACGTGTCGACAGAACTCGCACGCGAGCCGGGGCGCACACCGCCCAGAGGCGCTGAAGGCATACGGAACGAGGACGGAGCGATGGGTTTTCGTGTCGTGGGTGCTGCCGTCGCCGCCGCCGCCGCGTTGAAGGATGGTAAAGCGGGCCGATGACTGCTCGATGCGATGGAGTCATCTGGGGTTTCGGTGACTGCACCCAGCGCGGAAGAGGTCGCCTTTGTCACCGTCGCTGCGGTAGATGCCGTGGCGACGGTAGGGGACGGCGATGGCGGACGGGGAGGCGCTATCTCGACAGGGTCCACCCACTCCTGCTCCTTTGTGTCATCGGATGTATCGGGATCAGGCGATGGCATCGAAATTGCTGGTTCGGACGCAGGTGTGGACATAGGTTGTGGAGCGGCAGTGGAGTCTGCAGGGGGTGGTGAAGGCGAAGACCCGGATGACCTGGAATCAGGGGGGTTTTCTTCTTGGGATCCTCGACTAAGTGCCGACCTGGAGCGGGCGCGAGTCGTCGCTGCCTCACTTGAGCCAGGTAAACCGTCAAGGGACGGACGCTCCTCGAAGTCAGGAGGGGGTTGTAAATTGACGCGCGAAGCCGAAGCATATGCGACTGCAGCGGGTCCGTATGGCACACCGAACTTACTCACAGACTCGACGGATGAGATGAGCTTGAGTTGCTCGGGAGTCGGTCCTGAACGAGGATACACGAAATCGGTGCGCACGGCCGTATGTGTCAGTGGGGAGGAGATGGAGCCGATGGAGATCATTGATGGAGAAGTGAGGGCAGCAGCTAAGTTGGACGTTGAGCGAGAACGCGATGTGACGCGTCCAAAGGCGGAGGAGGTAACGCTGAGAACGGACCCGGAGTTAGACGGCGTCGTGCGGTGACCGACTTGTGAAGAACGTGTGCCAGCCGGCCGTGCGGACATGTTCGATGGACGGGGTGAGGCAGCCACATCCCGAGATAGCCGAGAAGCCGTCGGGAATTGCGGATGTGCGTGAGGCGATGAGAGGGCACGTGAGGCAGCATTAATCAAACCGCGGAACATGGATCTTCTGCGCGTCTCGGGGATAGCACCTGCATCATCCATCGCAGACTCCACTGATTGTTCATGTGATACCCGAGAAGTATCTGGGGCAATGGGTAGCGTGTCTGTAGTTTCGACACGGGTGAGTTCATCCGATGTAACCCGAACAGCTTCTAGATCGCCGACAACTTCAAAGTAAGGTGGAGCTTCACCTCGAGGGTCTGTAGGTTCAGGGCTATTTGGAAGAGTAAGGTCATCACCGTCCCGAACGTCGGATATATCCAACGTTCCGGGGGAAACATAGGCATTAGAGCTTTCGAGTTCGTGAGTAGCTTCGTTAGATGGATCAATTTCGAGTAGGGGTGTTTGGGCATGAGAGTCGTCATTTACGATGACATAAGAAGACGTTTGAGAGATATTGCGTGAATGTGATTGTGCGCTTTCGTCGTCCTCATCCTCTCTGAGGGACGGCATAACGACCTGAGTTGTCAATGGAGCATCTTCCATATCCTGTGAACCTCTGCACGAATCTAGATAAGACCCCATATGCAAAAGGCTGAGGATGTTCTCACTGAATGATAACAAGCTCGAGCTCGCCGGGTTCCTTCATGTATGCTGGCAGCGAGCGCGTCGAGATTTGACTAGGAGTGCGCCTATTACGCCTTGCCCGTCGCTCTGTGCGAACAGCTCCCGCGGCCTGAGCCTGAGTTGTCGCGGTTGTCCCAGCGATCTCCTCCGCGGTGAGGTTCCGAACAGTGGTGGGCGGTTGGTGCGGTACCAATGCAGAATAGAAACTAATGTTCCGGAGCTTAGAAAAAAGTGACTTCCTGTAGAACAGCATCGGGACAACGATGAGGAAGACAATAACCACGATAATAGGCGCCTTAGGAGAGCAAGCGGCTGAGTGAGCGAGCGGAGAAGGTGAGAATGGAATGACGAGGCGTACTATTATCTTGTTGCCACCGCTATTACTATCCCTCTTCGCAAGGTTAGAAAGTGGGGCCGCCCATGCTGATGACGCAAAGAGAAGAGGAAGGGACGTGAGGGCGGCAAAGAGCGCCTGCGGCTGTGCTGTACGGCTGTATTGACATAACATCGAGCCTGGTGGATTTTGGAGAGGTGGGGGACGTGGAAGGAGGAGGAGGGGGTCACACAGACGGTCGAGATGGAGGAACGAGGAAACAATCAAAGAGTGGGCGCTCACGAAGGACGGGTCGTGCGATACACACTGGCTCTCCTTTTCTGTGCCTTGTTCCAAATTCCCTCCAATTTTTACTCAATTTGACCCGTGTGACCTGCCTCCGTCACCCGACTTGACCGAAAAGGCGGTGCTCGTACGTCTTATCTAATGTACATTGGGTCAGACAACACCGCATTCTATCTCATAAATTGCTTCTTAATTCGACAGAACACTTCAACAAGAATTCGTGCAGCTCTTGTGCTGAAGTACACAAATTGAGTCAGCATCTCGAATCCAAGACGCAGCACTTGGAGAAGCTCACCAACTTCCCGTGGGCTATCTTGAATCATCTTCGTATGGCGAATGAGAGTTCATTGTAAGTGTGCGGTCAAATCCGAATTCCCAAATCGGAGCTCACGAGATGCGTCGCTGTCGAAATCAGCGAGTTGGACGTGTTTTCAGGTCGACTCCAAATGATTTCTTGCATCATTTCGTAACTTCCCATGACACTCGTTTCCCCGGGCGGGACCAGCCATTTCACCGGAATCCTTTCGTCAATATGGGGTAGAGTCGACCACGCCTCAGCGCAACGGGTCCCGTCCGCGAACACTGCTGCCTCCTGTCCCCTCTGTCAGTTGGCCACACTCGTGTGCCAACTTGCGCGCGTACCTGAAGGTTCGTACACTTGAGTCGGACTTGACCACTGGCGTTTTCGACAAGAGCATGTTCTACGTAGTTCCGAAGTACATCCTGATCCCAAGAACCAAAAAACGGAGATTTGCTCAGTAAGGAATATGCCTCTTCACTGAGGCGGTCGTGTCAGAGAACGATGGGCAGATCCGTGTGAACTATGCGACACACCGGGTCTGCCAGACGCTGCGCCGCGAGAGCGCACCAATAACGTATCCTCGTATTCGTTGACTTCCAGCCACAGCCACGGGCCTGATTACCGGATCAACGAGTATCAACCCCGAGAACGGCGCAGGAACAGAATATGCTGCAAGTGCCCTATTCAGTACGACGAGTCAGTACACGACCATGAGGGAGGTGACAGCGCGCACGCAGTACATCCACCCAGTGAGTGACCAACGACAACAAGTTTGCGACTGGCGAAGCCAAGCCTCTTCCGGGCCTCGGAAGCTTCAGGAGGAACTCTTCGGAGGTTCGTTGGGAGTGCTGAGGGTGTGGCTTCTTCTGGAAGGAAGTGCAAGATGAAGTTCAGGATATCACGGGCATGGTCATTCCAAATAACTTTAAAAAAAGTCAACTCAGAGTGAATGTAAGAAGAATTGGATGTCTCACAGAGTGATCCGAGGTTCTTGGCGTTGACGAGCCCAGAGTCGCCGTGTTGCACCGCATCAAGGGCCCAGATTTCGTCGATCTGGTATCGCTTGTCGTTATCCACTGTTTCAAATAGATGGCGTAACGTCGGCTCGAAGGTCTACAGTCGTCGTGATGGAAGTACCAAAAAAAAGGCTATATTTTTACACCCACCTCCTTATGAAGACCATTCGCATGCAACAGTAGAAGCGTCAGGCCAGTCCCACTGCTAGTATCGGCGCGAACGTAACGATTCAACACAGTCCAAAGCACCGTCGGTTGCGACACGGATTTATCCGGCGCGTGTTGTGTTTGCTGGGCAATGAACTCATTCGTGTACCGCTCGACGCGTGCACCACGCTCATCTTTGCTCTCATGCTCCGGCACAGGTGGCAAAGGGACGAATGGAGAGACCCGGGGGAAGGCAGCCGGGACGAGATGTGTGGTGACGGCGAATGTACTGGTAAAGCGATGATCACGAGGCGGACACGGCAATGCGGGGTATTCGAGAGACTGAGGAGGTTCCTGGAGAGGAAAGAGAAGGTTTGGCTTGACTCGCTCGTCAGTGTGTGGAGGCTGCCCCGGTCTCGGAACCGTACGATGGGGCATCTGTGTCGTTGCTGATTGCCAGTGGACCGGTCTTCGTCGGGATTACTTTATCTGTAACAGTCACGGACTCGGAACACGGCTGGAGTACAGGCACCAGGTAGATCGTGGGCAGTTTCTCACTATTCCCGCAATACCGTACTGACTCCATGGTGTACCTCAGCTTTCCCTCGGGCTTCGTAGCCTATGATATACCATAACCAACAGGGAAACGTCCAAACTGTAATATGTTAATTGCTGGCGGACCAAACACATAAATGTGGTTCGACGATCATCGAAACTTGACTGGCATGGATACCGCAGTAATACCGCAACGCGGCCAACCTCTTATTGGGTTGCCCGTGCTTGGAAGTTGGTTCAACGTTCACGTCATCGAGCATCGTCCTTTCTTCGTTTGGGCGGGTCCCGTCCCCGACGCGGGACACAATGTACCGCGGTTATAGCAACTTAATCTTGTTCGCTATGCCACTCTTATTTAGACCAACTCAACGAACCGGGATGCCTCTCGTCGTCTCTCACCCCACCTGTCCTTTCTGATAATTTTTGCCTTGCATGCATATCACTCATTTCGTTCGTTCTGGGCTTCTGCCCGCCCTGCTCGGTCGAGGACTACTTGCTACTGCCGCTGCAACTGCCGCCTCTGATCCTTGTGTCAAGGTCGCAGGCCTCCAGTTTGCTGATCCCGCAGACGCAATAGCTTGCCAGAAGTCATTCCAGTTCCAAGAGATCCTCAGACAGAATGTCTTGTCGGTTGTTTCGCGCGTCTTTGACTTCTACACCTTCGAGAATTTCTACTTGAATTCCCCCCCACCATTCCAGGAATCGACGACGGATATACGCGCTGACATCGCACGGATCAATTCGACCCACTACGCGGTGAGCACGTTATCCTCTCTTCGTACTGATACCCAGTTCATGATTTGTGTCATAACTCAAAGACCGATTATGACTTCAATCGAGACTTGTGGGACTTTACTACCCAATTAAATGACGGACATACGCGTACGTCTCTAATTTAATGTCACCATGTGGACCTTGCTTGAAACGCCATGTCATCGTAGGCTGGTTCCCGGATTGCTACAATTCCTACCAGAACATTCTGCCCGCCCCCGTTGTCATTTTAGACAATGGTATATTCATCGCCCCAAACTCTGTTGGACTCCTCAACCAGCTTGGGTCCGATTTTACTGACTTCTTCGCGGCAAAGAAATTTAATTGGCAACGCCTTGCTGGAGCTAAGGTGCTCACCATCGGTGGACTACCTGCCTTTGACTACATTGACAAGATTGCTCGTACCGTCTCTGGCAACTACCTCGATCACAACATCAGGGTGAACAGTGTAGTCAGCGGCTACTGGCTCCCTAATACAACCCTCTCTCAGCGTCTTGGTGACCTTGCCGGCCCATTCTTCCTGACGCAGACAAGCCTCGAGTTCTCACTCATTCCCGTTAACTCAACTACCCCCGAGCTCGTTGACGTTCCTTTTATCGCCTCTCTTATTGGCGCGCCGTTTACAGATGGGCGATCTTAGTATGTCATTTCCGCCCCGTCCTCGCTCGCAAATCGACATTACAAATTATTTTCAGCTGGGCTAAAAACTGCGCTGCAAACAACGAGACAAATGGAGTCGACCTGCGGTCTGTTAGCAGCGGCGCTGCCCAGAGCCGAGTTCGTCGTGCCCGTGCAGCGCTGATGGATCGCGCTGCTCACCCCAAGGCGGCACTCGGCCTTCCAGATCGATTTTTGTCAACTCTTCGCCCTCTACATGGAAGCACTGGGGTCATCAAGTCATTGATCTTACCTGGAAAGAAGACAGGTGTTGTACGTGTTCATGCTACTTCTGCGTTTCCACCTGACAGCATTTATTCTGGTTGCTAGATGTTTGTCGGCTCATTCCAAGGGGACCCTGAACAGTTCTTACATGATGTTGCTTCTGCGGTCAAACAGTTCAAAGCATCCGGGGTCACCAACCTCTTGATCGACGTGACTAACAACGGCGGTTCGTACAGGTTCTTGATCGAATGCTAGAAATTTTATCATCGGTGGCGCCAGGTGGATACCTTTGTCTAGGACTATTCCTTCATCAGTTTCTTGCTGGTACTGAGGTCGGATTCCCGTACGTGGATCGGATACGGAATTCGAGTGCATTCCTGACCGAATTCTTTAGGGGGTTCCAGACGACTATCCGCGCCAATCCGCTTGCCCAAAAGATTGTAAAGGCAGGCATAGACCAAGGACATAACGCCTCGATCTCCTACTTTGCACCGGACAATTGTAAGCTGTCTTGGACAACATTTTCGTGAAGTGTGACCTCTGTTCCAGGGCAATTCTTGAACGGCACACAGATGCCTCTCAACTTCGATTACATTGACCCTTCAGTTCCCTTTGTCATAAATGGTCGCAGTGACCCCACTTCCCAGCGTTTCGAGGTTTGAATGCCTAGTTATTTCCATCACACCGTCGGTTCACGCCGTGACTAGGACATATGCCCCATTCCGGATGTGAAGATGCCCACCAAGCCTCCTTTTGACCTCAAGTAAGTGCAGCACTCTCCCCTCGTTCAGTCTCGCTGACCAATATTTGGCCTTGTAGTAAAGTAGCCATTAGTAAGAGTTTTTGATTTTCTCCGTACACTCCGTCAGGCTGATTGTTTGCAGTTGGTAACGGCAATTGTGCATCGGCCTGCGCCATATTTACCACTATCATGTTCGAACGATATCAGACAAAAATAGCCGTCTTCGGGGGTAACCCCTCACAACCGATCCAGTTTATGGGCACGTCACCTTCCACGATACTGCAGGGAGAGTGGATGCTCACGCTCGCTTTCGCAGGTACGGCCGGGAACCAGGTGATTGAATGGGCCGACTTGGACACGGAGATCAAGACCGCTGGCCTCAAAGATGTAAGAGAAGTGTGACCTGCGCCATGTTTTGGTCGCTCATCGTCTTGGATAGGATCCTCTTGCTCCCCCAGACCTGTACGACATACGCAATTTATGGAAGAGGCTTGGGTAACTCAATAACGACTTCACAGATTGGTTAGCGGGACCATGCGTCACAATTGGAGAAGCGGTAAGTGAATCTACAGAATCGTCGCTGTGCCTGAATGAGCGGTCTTGCAGCTTATAGCACCCTTGATGAGAGCGCACCGATTGCCTACGTCTCTCAGCAACCACAGTGTATGCATCCCAGGTTGCAAAGTCGTACATGTAATGACGCCTTAATGCTCATAGACCGCTTCCCGTACACGGCGGAGACGTACAACAACCCTCAAAAAGTGTGGCTCTTCGCGTGAGTATCTCGCCTCTGCATACCCGAACCCTGTTGACTGACGAACTTCACAGCGAAAAACAAATTTTCGGATAAGACGGGGAATACGCTGTCTTGTTTGTGTTGGTTCAGAAAGATACCCGTTTAAATTATGATCACGTTGAAAAAATGCACGGTCTGGCGAGAGTTGAGGTGAGGTGAGGGGCGGTTGTGTCACTGAGGATTGTCAGACGAGAATGTTCAATCGATTGGTTAACGATGGTTACCCGCGGGAGTGAAACGGTTCGGAGAGTTACAGTTGGTGTGTCGTGTATCAGCATTCTTGCAGCGGGTTGGGAGGCACTGGAGGCACTCCGTCAGTCCGCCAGAATCCGAACTGGTGCCAGAAAGAGGCCGACCGAATCAGAAATGGGACGGGCTAAGTAACACCCAACATCTTCGTGGCCGCTTCCGGCCCTGCATGGCGGACATGACCAGTCATTCGTCCAGAGTGTAAGGAGCGCGCAGACACACGGCCGGTCGCTCATCCAGAATGCAGACTATGGTATCTACGAATGGACGGTCTAGTACAGTAATGTAGTTCTGGATCGCGCTGTAATTTGGTATTGTAATAATTTCGGTTACGACCAATTATAAACCCCTTCCCGATTTTGGGATGAAGGCGTAGCCTGTAGTGAGGAGCGTGGGAAACGCGCGACTAAGTACATGCTAAGTCTCGCAGTAAGTAATGAACAATAGTAAACGAAGAACGAAGTAAACTACTAACCTTAGCCGTTTGGGAGAAAAGGTTGAGGTATCTCTGCTCGAAATGTGAAGTAGGAAAATAGATTTCTATGAGGTGAAAAACGAGGGCCGCGGTCGAGCAACTGAGCCCGACTTCAAGTTAGCATGTGTTATCGGTTCAGCCGACCCGACGCTTACTCTTCGTGTGTGGACTCTGTGTGGCTGCTCCTCCAACAAAAGGATGCGATTAGAACGCAACTGCTTTCGATACGACATTCTCATTCTCCATCTGGGTAAAAGTCTTTGAGGTGAGCTCAGCCTGCTTGAGCTGGCTCATTCGTGACTCGGCTGGGCTCTTCCTTCAAGTTCTTGTTCGAGCCGTGCT
>WNGR01002566.1_pt1 | contig 70855 bp, 55 predicted proteins | sample 5407581 | NCBI WGS metagenome assembly WNGR01 (sample SAMN13153383, study PRJNA577476) | soil metagenome | isolation source: 80 cm soil or saprolite under Garry oak tree replicate 2 | place: USA:California | collected 2016-06-15
CAGTGCGCCAGCGTCCATGATCACCCCAGCCTCTCTCGCGCGCAGCCCGTCGATGCCGACGGCAGCCATGCCGGCTTTGTAACGCGGAGCTGCCCGGACGGTCAAGGACAAGGCCCTGGCCCTGTCGGTTGCCTCGCAGACGCCGATCCTTTGAGGGCGGCTGACGGGTCAATGCCCAATCCGGGCACAGCCCGATTCGGCAGTGCCACCTGTCAAGCCCGGCTTCTTCGTCCCGAAGCCAGTGCCAGAGTGGAGGCATCCAAGACCTGACCCGTTAAGGTCGTCTGCCAACGTCCGCTGGAGTCTGGCGGTGTGCGGGGCGGTTGTCACCCAGTTGGTCACTCGCCCGGCGGGATGATCCGTGCCGAGCGGAGGACGCCAGGCAGCGATGCTCGTTTTCAGGACGAGATCAGAACGACAGCGTTCCGCTGTCCGTGAACATATCCTCCTCGTGCAGCGCCGGTTGCGTGAAGGAGCAGCTCCCGTCCGGGTTGCGGGCCAAAAGCGCCGGCCCTGAGACCGTCGCGCTGAAGCTGCCAGCTGCGGCGGCGAACTGGCCGGTGCCTCCGATGATTTCCGCGGTTTGCTGCAGCGTCGCGTTGGCCAGGCAGCCCGGGTTCACCGAGAACGAGATGCCCACGGTCGTGCTGACCAGGTGCATGGCGCCTTCGGGGAAGACCAGATCGTCCCGGCTGACGTTCGGGGGGTCGGTGGGCAGGCTGGGGATCTCGACGATCCGGCCGACGCCGGTGAACACGCCCTTGGCGACCACCACGCTGCTGATCACCGTGCGGGTGCCCGACACGGCCGAGGTCACGATGGTGCCGCTGAGCGTCTCGCTGCCGCTCGTCGCCGCGGCGGCGGGCACGGCCGCCGCGGCGGAGACGGCGACCGCGGTCCCCGCGGCCAGCAGCGCCGCTGTCACCTGTCGTTTCATGCTTCCTCCCCGGTTCGCTGAATCCGCCCGCGTATCCCTTCCGTAGCGGCCAGTTCTGATACCGCACAGTGCCAGATCTGGCGTCAGGTGATCCTTCAGTAACACGTCCGCCACGGGACGGCAAGGACTAACCGGCGAGTAACTCATTTCCGCTGAACTGCGGATTCTTCGCGGAGCGGATGACGGGAATCGAACCCCACTATCAAGTTTGGGAAGCCCCAGCCATACCTGCGGGCTACCTGCCAAGTCGATGACCTGCGGCACTAGGGGCGTGAGTGACCGTGAGTATCCGCACGAACTCACCCATCGGGCACGCAGCGGGCACGCGCTCGGAACCCGCGGATTAAGAGGAGGGCTCAGTCGGTGCCGGAGCAGTCTGAGCCCGTCCGGTCCTTCGGCGTGAGCAGCGTTGTCGTATTCAAGCTGGTTGGTGTCTGTCCGGGCCGGTGCATCGGCGTTGCTGCTTGTCGTGCAAGCGCGCGCATACCAGCTCACACCGCAGCCATGCGCGGCACCGTGCAGCGGCGCCGCTAGACGGGTGCCTTGACATCGACTCGGCTCCGGCAAACGATGGGCGCGCAACAGACACCAAGGAGGAGGAGAAAGATGCGGAAACTCAGGACGCTGCTCCCGGTGGCCGCAGCGCTCGCCGCCGTGGCTGGCCTGACCGGTTCCTCGGTCGCAGCCGCCGACCCGGCCGCAGCCGCTCCGGCGCGACTGCGGCTCGACATCACGTTCGGGGCTGACCCCCGAATCGACATCGCTCCGCCCGGCCCCAGTGTCGGCGACCTCCACGTGCTCGATGACCTCCTGCTCAAGGGGGGACGGCAGGTCGGCCACACGGGCGGTGCTTGCACCCTCACCAACCTTGCGCGGCCGGAGGAAGCCTGCACGATCACCTACTCGCTCCCGCGCGGGATCATCACCGGGCAGTGGCTCAACACACCCCCGCCCCACAAGGTCGTGGCCATCACGGGCGGGACGGGCATCTACCGAAACGTGCGTGGCGAGGCCCACGTGGTCGAGTTCTCAAGCGAACGAGGCGCGGTCACGTTCTTGTTGATTGGCGCGCCCGCCTCGCTTTGAGACCCCTGTGGGCGCCTTTGGGAGGATGTCCCGAGTTCCGTAGAACTTCGGTGGCGGCCCCGGTGACCATCAGGCCACCTTCTGATCCTCATTCTGGCTCACGGTGCTGACATTCTCGGTGAATGGCGCGTCGAGCGCGGCGCGGAGCTTCGGCAGGTGCAGGTGGCCGTTGACGATCCAGCTGCGCCGCGACGGAGCCATCGTCAGCCACAAGGCGAAGGGCGAGCAGTGCGCGGGAACGGGGGAGGAGCCGGCCGGGCCCGTGCCGGTCGCATCCTGGCTGCCGCTGCGGACCGGGCTGACACCGCACGGCCTGCGGCACGGTCACCAGACGTGGCTGGACGAAATGGGCGTGCGCTACGTCCTGCAGTCCGAGCGCATGGGGCACGAGGTGCCCGGCATGCGGGGGTCTACAGCCACATCACGCCCAGGATGCGGGCCGGGCTCAACGCTGGATTGCAGGAGTCGTGGCAGAGGTCCCTCCATGAACGCTCGCGCCTTGCCCCGCGGTCGGCGGTGGCGGTGGTGGACGGCCTCCTGGCCCCGTACCGGGGCTCCTGTTCCAAGATCGGCTCCCGTTTCGCTCCCAGAATCGGACACACGGAAGAGAGGAACAGGGCAGTGGCCGCACCAGCACCTTCTGACCTGGGGCTTTACTGGGGTGGACGAGGGGACTTGAACCCCCGACATCCAGGACCACAACCTGGCGCTCTACCAAACTGAGCTACGCCCACCATGGCCGCCGTAGCGGCCTTCCGAAGCATACCGGTTCGCAGTTAGCTCGCAGAACCGGATTCGGCTCCATCGCCTCCGTCGCCCGGGAGGTCGTCATGCCCAGTGAGCCTGGCCGCTATCTCCCGCGCGGTGGCGGTGTCCGGACCCGGCATCGGGACGAAGACCGCCTCGCGATAGTAGCGCAGCTCGGTGATGCTCTCCTTGATGTCCGCCAGCGCGCGGTGGCCGCCGACCTTGATGGGGCTGGCGAAGTAGGCCCGGGGATACCACCGCCTGGCCAGTTCCTTCACGCTGGACACGTCGATCATCCGGTAGTGCAGGTAGTCGTCGAGCCTGGGCAGGTCCCTGGCGAGGAACGACCTGTCCGTGGCGATCGAGTTCCCGCACAGCGGCGCCTTCCTGGCCTCCTTGATATGACCGCGGACGTAGCCGATGATCTGGTCCTGCGCCTCGGCCAGGGTCATGCCGCCGGCCAGCTCGGCCAGCAGCCCCGAGGCGGTGTGCATCTGGCGCACCAGGTCGGGCATCTGGTCCAGGGCCTCGGCGGGCGGCTTGATGATGAGGTCGATACCCTTGTCGAGTTCGGTCAGCTCGCCGTCGGTGACCACGCACGCGATCTCGACCAGCGCATCGTTGGCAAGATCAAGCCCGGTCATCTCGCAGTCAATCCAGACCAGTCGGTCAGTCACCGCTCCAGCCTAGGGCAGTCGGCGACCGCAGGCGCCCACGCCGTCGGCGTGGTCTGCAGTTCAGCGATGTGCGCGGGCACCGTGCTGTCCTTCAGCTGCGGGTCGGACTCGGCGGGCCCGACCGTCATCGTGATCGGCAGCACGCCTGCCCAGTAGTCGAGCCCGTAGTCCTCGTCGTCCTTGGGCCAGCCGGCCCGCGCCTTGACCGACGCCTCGTCCAGGGGCAGCGCCAGCACGGCGGTCGTGGCCAGCTCCTTGCGGCTCGGCCGTCTGGAGTTGTCCCAGCGGCCAGGGATCAGGTGCTCGGTGATCGCGCGGATCGCCTCGAGCCGTTCGGTCTCGCCGGTGACCAGGCGCGCGGTGCCGAAGATCACGGCGCTGCGGTAGTTCATCGAGTTGTGGAACACCGACCTGGCGCACACCAGCCCGTCGAGCAGGGTCACCGTGACGCAGACCTCGGCGCCCGCAGCGGCCAGCAACGACCGGTTCGCCGACGATCCGTGCAGGTACAGGGTCTCGCCGATCCGCCCGTAACCCGTCGGCAGCACGACCGGCGTGCCGTCGATGACGACGCCGAGATGACAGGTCAGGCCCGCGTCGAGCACCGCGTGCAGCGACGCCCGGTCGGGGAGGCCGCGCTCGCGCAGCCGACCCAGCGTCGTTCGATCTGTGGTCGAGAGCATCGAGGTCGGATGAAACGGGTTCATAATGCCCTACCGTAGCTGGCCCACCGGGCCGCCGTCCCGCGCCAGCCGACGATGCGCTGCTCAGGGCGCGACGCAGCCGTGCCCGCACAGCCGGTGCGCCAGGGCCTGGTAGAACACCTGGACCACCCGCGCCGGGTCAGTGATCTCGTAGGCCTGGCCGCCGGTGGTGAGCGCGATCTTCTTCAGCATGGGGAAGTCGACCGAGGTATTGAACGCGATGATGACCACGGCGACCTTGCGCTGCGAGTTGCTGAAGATCGTCAGCTTCTTGAGCAGCTCCGTGGCGGTGATGTCGCCTGGCGCGTTATCCAGGCCCGACGCGAGCACGATCACGGCGTTGTAGAAATTCGGCTTGTAGGTCTGCTGCATGTACTTGTAGGCGTCGAGGATCGAGCCGTACAGCGCGACCCGGGGACCGCCGGTCGGCGGCAGCGAGCCGTTGATCTTCTGGAGTTCGGCGCGCCTGCTGATGATGCCCAGGTTCTGGGGCAGCGGGCCGACCGACACCAGTTGCTTGTAGGGCTTACCGTGCTGGAGGTTGTCGGCGAACTCCCACAGGCCGATGTTGGCGGAGTCGGGGAAGAGCGAGAGGCCGAGGGCCGCCGTCTGGGTCAGTTCCTTTTCCAGCGTCGGCCCGGTCGGGCTGGCCGGATCAGCCGGCTTGGCCATAAACGACGAGACGTCGACCAGCGTCAGGCTGCGCGACCCGAGGTCCAGCTTGTTCCACACTTGCAGCGCGGTCGGCGCCTCGTTTGGGGTCGGGGGCGTGGCGGCCTGCAGCAACTGCTTGGTCAGCCCGTAGGCCGGGGCGAACCGGTCAGGCACGTTATGGCCGGAGCGGAAGCCGAGATACCTGATCACGCCCTGCGCGAACGGCTCGGTCAGCGCCTGGCCGAACAGCCTCGCGGCGGCCAGCCGGAGCGGATTCGAGGTCGCGAGCACGTAGGGATAGTCGAGTTCCTGGCTGCCCAGAGCGGCCTTGCTTCCTGTCGGGTAGCTGGCGGCGAGCGGCTGCCCGGCGTTCTCCTCGTCGTAGGCGAGCACCGCCTGCTCGGTCGTGACCGTCACCGGGTCGCCGTTCAGCGGCGGAGCGGCGAGGCTGACGAACGACCGCAGCGAGTTCTGGTCGTCGAAGTACGACGTCACCTCGGAGGCGTAGACGAATCTGGTGAATCTCACCCGCGCTGCCGTGCCCCGGCCGAGCAGCCGGCCGATCTCGATGAGGGTCGCCAGGCCGGCGGCACTCTGCGACGGGTCGGGCAGGTCGACGCGCATGCCGGTGGGCACGGCCGGTCCGCCGGCCGAGCGCGGGAGCAGGAGCCGCCAGCCTGTCTTGCCGAACGCCGCGGTACGGGCTGCCGCATTCTTCGGCATGACAAGCATGAGCGGGGAGAGCGCGACGCTGAACCCCGCGGGCTGAACGGTCTTGGCGCCGAGGGGCAGCAGGCGCGCCTGATCGACCCAGAGGCTCGAGTCGGGAATCCACGCGTCGACCGGAGGGTCAGGGGCGGGGCGCTGCCCGTCGATCTGGGCGGTCGCCATGGCGGGGGACTCGGAGTCGACCGAGACGCTGACGCAACGGCCGTCAGCCTGACGCTGCTGGCTGTTGAAGGAGTCCGCGATCCGCTGGATCGCGGGCGCGATGTCGGTGCTGACCGCGATGTTGAGCACGACCTCATTGCTCGAGCACGAGACCTGCGCGATGATCTGGGCCGTCCCGCGGCCGACGAGCAGCAGGAAGCTTGCCGCCACGGCCAGGAAGACCAGGAACTTGGTCCTGATCCGGCGCCTGCGGCGCCTGCTCGGCTTGCTGTGGGGAGTGCTCGGAACGGTCACTGTGTCCTTCGATCGGCAGCCAGGGTACGCGCAGCCCCTGGCCAGGCAATTCTAGCGAATTGCGGGGGAGCAGACCGCAGACAATCAGGATCTGTGCGGCGATGCGCAGCAAGGTGGTCGTTCTACTTGTCGGCGGGCATTCGGCGGCGCGGCACCGGCGCGCCTGCCAGCGGTGACGCTCCCCGCAGCGGCGCGGGGCCTGGCAGCGGCGAGGAGTCCGTCGGCGGCGGGGAGTCCGTCAACGCCGCCGGGCCCGGGTGAGCGTTCCGTGCTCCGCTCACCGCGGGTGACTGAGCATTCACCAGGGACCAGTACTCGCCGCCGAGGGAAAACAGCTCGGCATGCGTGCCGGTCTCGGCGATCCTGCCGTCAGCCATGACGATGATCAGATCGGCGTTGCGGACGGTGCTGAGCCGGTGCGCGATCACGATGGTGGTCGCTGAGATCTGCCCGAGATTGCTGTACACCATCTGCTCCGTCACGGTGTCAAGATCGCTCGTCGCCTCGTCGAGTAGCAGGATCGACGGCCGGTGAACGAGCGCCCTGGCCAGCGCGATCCGCTGTCGCTGGCCACCGGACAGCGACGCCCCACCGTCGTGCAGCGGAGTGTCGTAACCCATCGGCATCGCCGTGATGTCATCGTCGATGCAGGCCACTGCGGCCGCCGCGATGACTGCCTCGAGCGACAGGCCGGGGTTGGTCAGCGCGATGTTCTGGCGGACAGACGATCCGAAGATGTAGGGGTGCTGGGTGACGATGCCCAGCTGGCGGCGAACCGACCTGGCGTCGAGCTCGGCCAGGTTCTTGCCGTCGTACTCAATCCGGCCGGACGTCGGGTGATAGAGGCCGAGCAGCAGGTGCGCGAGCGTCGACTTACCCGATCCCGATCTGCCGACGATGCCGACATGCTGGCCGGCCTGGATGTCGAGCGAGACATTCCTGACGACTTCAGCGGCGAGGGGAGCGTAGGAGAACGACACGCTGTCCGCGCGCAGTGCGCCGGCCAGCCGGCCTGGCTGGCGAACTCGCGAGTTTGGTTGCTCTCGCGGCATGTCGAGTACGTCGTTGATGCGTTCCATGTAGCTCGCGAGCAGTTGCAGCTGCATGCCGCTGCTTACCAGGGTCGCGAGCGGGCCGAGGAACCCGGCGGCCAGGGCCGACGCGGACAGCATCGTCCCGAGCGACAGGCTGCCGGCCAGGACCTCGAACGTGCCGAGCAGGAGGATGACCAGCGGCGAGCCCGTGCTCAGCGTGCTCATGACGGAGTCCACCGTGCCGGTCAGGCGGCCGCGGGTCAGGTCGATGCTGACCTGGTTGCGGAAGAGCCTGCCCCAGTGTTCCGCGGCGCGGTGCTCCGCTCCCGCGGCCTTCAGCGTCTCGATGCCGGCGAGCAGTTCGTAGGCATAGCTCTGCGAGTCTGCCTGCGCCTGCAGGCTGTCCGACATCAGGCGCCTGTTGCGCTGCCAGGACACCACCAGCGTGAGGATCTGGAGCACGGCGATCACGAGGACGAGGGCTCCAATGACCGGGCTGACGATGAAAAGCAGGATCAGGTACAGGCTGGCGAACGCGCCGTCGAGCAGCGCGGAAAGGGACCCGCTCGTGAGGATCTCGCGTACCGAGGCGTTGCTCTGCATCCGCATCATCAGGTCGCCCGATGACCGCCGCAGGAAGAAGGCGTAAGGAAGTTCCACCAGGTGATCGACGAATCCCATCGTCAGGCCCATGTCAAGCCTGGTGCGCAGCTCAAGGAGCAGGTTGGCGCGCAGGAATGCGGCCAGGAACTGGTACGCCACCACCATGGCGGTGCCTGCCGCGAAGATCAGCAGCAGGTGGCGGTCGTCGCGCGGCACTAGCTCGTCGACGACAAGCGCGGTAAGCAGCGGCAGCGCCAGCGCGGCGAACCTGACTATCAGCGACGCCGCGATGACCCTGACCATGTTCTTCGTCTGGCCAACAATGGGCCGCAGGTATCGCCAGGTGCCCTTGGCCGCCGCCCCGCCGCGGTCAAACTCACCGGTCGGCTCGAACGTGATCGCGACACCTGTGTAGGCGCGGCGCAGTACATCCATCCGGATGTGCCGGCGCCCCTGCGCCGGATCGATGACGCGGATCCCGTTGCGCGAGACGCGCTCGAAGACCACGAAGTGACTGAACTCCCAGTACAGGATCGCTCCGGGCGGCAGGTGCCGCAGCTCTGAAACATCGGCCCGGACGCCGCGCGCGTCAAGCCCGAATGTGCGGGCGGCCCGGACGAGCGAGAGCGCGGTGACGCCGTCGCGCCCGGTTCCCGTCATGTCCCTCAGCTCATTGAGCGGCACCCGCTTTCCGAGGTAACCGAGCGCCATCGCCAGGCAGGCCGCACCGCAGTCCGCCTCCTCCATCTGCCTGACCACCGGCACCCTGCGCCTCACCGGCCGGCCCCGCGAGTGCCAAGCATTACCTCGAACTCCCGCGCGAGAATCGCGGCGACCGGCCGGGACCGCAGAACGAGCGCCACCTGCGTGACGAAAGGCCTGCCTGCGGGTGCCGTCCCGGTCACGCCGGTCATGGCGAGCCGGCCGGTCAGCAGCACGCTGGGCTGCGTCGCCGGGCCCAGCCCTGCGCGCCTGACCGCGCTCCTGGTGGCCAGCCTTGCCTTGAGCCTCAAGATGTGGACCGGCCGCAGCCCCCGGCCTGGCCACGCCACGCTCAGGTCCCTGGCGGCGGCGAGGTCGGGCAGCACCGCGGCGGGAAGCAGGGCTGCGAACCGCCCGCCGGGCTCTTCGATGGCGGCACGCCCGTAGCTGTACTCGGCCGTCCGCGCCAGGCCGGCCACGGCGAGGCCGGCACAGATCAGCGCGAGCGTGAGCCGGTAGCACCACCTGATCCACGGCGCGCCAAGCCGCACTACGCCCCCGCCGGTCTCCCGGTCCCCGGCGCGAAACTCCAGTGCCTCCCTGCGGAAGATGGCGCGGGCGCCCGTCCCGGCGGGGCCGGTGCCGGCCGCCTCGCTCCCGCGGTGGATCCGGGAATCGACCGCTGATTTCCCGGGTCGATCCCCGGATCCACCGCTCGCGCGGGTGCCTGCCGTGGCCCTGGTGCCGGCGGGCGCGCTCGCGCCCCGCCCGCGTGACCGGCCTGTCCACGCCGGGGTACGCGCCCGGCTGTGCTTTCCCTTCATCGCACTGGCCTGGCGGCCCGCGAGCCGTAGACGCGATCGAGCATCTCGTAGAGCACGAGTTCCTGGGCACGCTGCGCCGACCGAAGCAGCCGGTTCACGTGCATGTGCGCGAAGCTCAGGGCCAGCGCGGGAAGATCAGCGCTGAGCGCCCCAGCGCCGGCGGCGGCCCGCATCTCGCGGGTGACCGCTGCCACGGCCGCCGACCTGCGGCGCAGTACGTGCACGCTGTCAACGAGCTCCGGTTGCTGGTCACCGTCCGGGGCGAGCATCGCCTCCAGGGACGGCCTGTGCAGGCGGTACCGGTCGCTGATGGCGCGCTGGAACGTACCTTCGGTGCGGAATTCGTGCTCGTAGCTCAGGCGGGCACCGCGCGCCGTCGCTCGCTTCTGCTGCGAGGTCAGGCCAAGGTCGTCGAACAGCAGGTCGATCCCCAGCAGCGCGGCCCGCCAGCGCAGCTCGGCGCCCGCGTCGCCGGGGAGCTGGCGGATGAGGGCGAGCACAGCCTCGCTGTCAGCCTGGAAGATGCGCTCGGCCAGCTCGATGCCGCCGGCGCCGCCATATCGCTCCACCTCGCGTTCATACGTATCGAGCTGGATCCGCCAGATCTGGCCGGTCTCGACTAGCGGCGCGATGCGGCGCCGCAGCCGGGGCAAGGCATCGCCGAGCAGCGCCTCAGGCGCGCCGTGCAGCCGGAGCCGCAGGTGCCAGTCCGGGTCGCCGTAGCGGATGAAGTGCCACCCGTCGATCGTTCCCGCGGCGACCGAGGCCGCCAGGATCGGAGAGATCCTGCTCAGCACCAGGTCAGCGGTTGCCGGGCCGGTGAAGAGCTTGAGGTACAGCCATTCCGAGCCCGGGGGGAATCGTCGCGCGATCCCGGCTCGCGGCGCGGGTCGGGCCGTTACGCGGACTGAGCCGGCTGCCTTCCGGCGCGGCCTGGCTGCTTCCTGGTCAGGGTCCCTTTCCGGCTCCGGCGCGGGAGCGGGGGCTGACCGCACGAACGGGACGATGATCTGGTGGGTAAACAGCCCTTCCGGGCCCGCGACGCACAGCCGATCAGGCCCGCCGACCAGCTCGACAAGGCGCGCCGCCGGCCGCCGGCCGATCTGATGGGCGAGCGCTTCCACGCTCAGGATGTTGTCCAGATCGGCCGCCAGTTCGTTGTCAGCGTCCACGAGGGCCACGTATCGCGGCAGGCCCGCATCGGCGCGCAGCAGCTGGACGGCCGTGAACTGGGCACTGCCGCGCGGCTCGCGGAACGCCGCGAGCTGAGGTTCCCGCAGATTCCAGCACGCCCTCGACAGGATGACCCGGCCGCTCACCACTCTGGGCAGGTACGGAGACTGATGCAGCGGCCCCCAGTCCCACGTGACACCCTGTGTGACGTCCTGGCGCTGCAGCGCGCACAGGAAGCGGTAGGCACCAAGGCCGCCGCGGGCGTGGTTGTGGGCCGTGGTGAGCCGCGGGACTACCTCGCATCCGAGCCGTGACGACCGGAGCACGATCCGGTTGCCAGAGACGGAGACGGTGAGGTCGGACAACGGCAGCTGCCTGTCCGGCGGCGCGCCGGATCGCCCGAGGTAGGCGATCTCGTGACCGCGCAGCACCGGGCGGCTCAGTATGTTCCCGATCCGGCCTTCGGGCTGGTGAACGATCTCAGCGAAGACACACTCCGGACGCGCGGACTCCTCGGCCCGGAGGTGCGCCTGAACGAAATGACGCAGTTCGTCGTCGGCATGGCAGAACCGGCCAAGGAGCCTGGCGCCGGAGGGCCCTGACGCCGAGTGAACAGCCACCTGGAAGTCCCCGCGCCCGGCTGCCTCGGCAGACTCCGCGATGACCGCCCCGAGCACCTCGTAGGCCGCCGGCAGCGGCGGCATGTCCTCTTCCCGGATGGCGTCGGCCTCCGCCGATCCGATCGTGATCTCGCGCTTGCCGTTCGCGAGCGCGTGCGCGAGCTTGCGGTGCAGGAAGTCGTCGCGGCGGGTCCACGAGGCCTGGCGCTCGTTCCGGCGCTGCAACGGCAGGCCCGCTAGCAGCGGTGCCGCCTCCGCCGAGGCGGCACCCGACATCCCGAACCCGATGCCGGTTTCCTCGTCGAGCACGCTCGCGAGCGGCATCTCCCTCGTCTCATAGCGGCGGGCGAACTGCTCCATGAACTGCTTCAGTGCCTCATCGGGGCGGTGCCGCGCGACGGCGTGCAGGATGTCGGCGCCGCGCCGCATCTCGGCGACGACGGCGGCGCCGAGCACCGCGCTCTCGGCCGGCTTGGTCAGGTCGACCTGCACGAGCCGTGACACATCCGGCGCGGCGGGCAGGGCATCAAGGATGCGCGCGACTGCCCGGTACCGCTCGGCAGGCGCGCCGAGACCGCTCGCGTCGATCGCCGCCAGGCTTACCCGCGCACCGGCGAGCAGGCGGCCCATCGGCGCGGTGCGGTCGTCGCGCGCGAGGGTGGCGGCCATGGTGTCCGCCGGAGGTGGCCCGGTGAGCTGCGGCCGGACGTCGGCGACGAGCAGCTGGGCGTCAACGAGGTCCCCCAGATACTCCTCCGCCTCGGCCCGGCTGACCTCCTCGCTGGTCAGCGGCTCAGCGAGAGAGGCGAGGCTGGCCCCTTCGCGGGCCAGCGTGATGGTCTGCATCAGGTACGGCGTCTTGTCCACCGCGACCAGCCGGTAGCGCCGGCCATCGCCGCTTGCATAGGACTCAGCGAAAAGGAGCCGGTCTCCCACCTCGTAGAGGCTGGAATTCGGCTGATAGGTCAGGCCCTCTCGCAGTGCGGGGTCCCGCTCCACCGCCTCGGCGAGCGTCCACAGGTAGTCCATGTCGAGGCGGGTGTGCCGTAGATACCGGTCCCGGCCATGCAGCCGCAGGCTGGTGTCGGCGCCGATGGTTCCCGTCGTGCAGCCGGCGAACAGGCCGAACGGGGTGGGCCTGACGGCGGCCCGCATGAGGTAGCACACGAGCGACCGCTCTGCCCGTCGGCCACGGTCGCCGTCCGGGTCCTTGCGCCAGACGTCGATCGCCGACTCCAGGCTCGGCGAGGCCACGTAGACAGCGTCACGGACGCCAGGCTCGGCAACGATGTCCTCAAGCCGCCTGCGAAGCCGCATCCGGTCGCTCGCGAGCGCCTCGTCGAGAGCGGCCGGGTCGTCCAGGCAGCCTGGCGCCTCCAGGCCGGCGGACCAGTCGGCCACGACGCGAAATGGCAGCAGGGGAGTGCGCAGCACGAAGAACCCGGACGGCTCGGCCTGGCGGGTCGCCGGCTCGCTGCGGCCCTGCGTCATCGGGCGAGCGCTTCGGCGGGAAGTCCGGCGCTGCCCGTTGACACCAGCAGCATCTGATCCCAGGCAGGCTCGGCTGCGAAACACGCGGCGAGCAGGACAAGCGCTACTCCGGCGGCGCCTTCAAGCAGTCCCGCCTCCTTCATGCCGGGCCGCACGGATAGCGGATCGGCTGGCCCGCCAGCGGACCCGGCCTGCGGCGCACCGCACAGCCGCAGGGTGCGCCCCAGCCAGAACGAGGCCGCGTCGGCGAGTTCGCGCTCGCCGGTCATCTGGTGCAGCCGGCCGAACATGTGCGCCAGACCCGCGGAGCCATGGCATACGCCCGCGTCGGCTACGCCAGTCTGCTCGGGCGGCCGGCGCGCCGCGCGGAGTGCCAGTTCGGTGCCCGCTGCCGCCCAGCTCGCCTCGCCTGTGTCGCGAGCCGCGAGCAGCAGCGCGGCCGCCACGCCCGGGTCGCCGTAGCACCAGGCTGACCGGGCGGGGACCGGTTCGGCATCCGGTGCCACGAAGGCGGGCATGGTGCGGCCCGACGGAGTTTCCACCAGCCGGGCGAGCATCCAGCGGATCGCGCCGTCAAGCAGCGGCGCAGCGGTGCCTGACTCGACCCCGAGCACGTGCGCGCGAGCCAGCAGCGGAATGACCCCGGCGACGCCGTGCGCCACGCCGAGGTCGACACCTCCGTCCGGGTAGGCCTGCGCTCGCGCGCTCGCCATCAGGCTCGGCGGCGTCCACCAGTACACGCCGTCGGCGTCGCGGCGCGCCCGCCGGGCTAGTCGCTCGATGACCTGGGACAGGCATTCCACCGCCGCGGGCCGCGGCCACCTGGCGACGGCATAGGCGCCCAGCCCGGCCAGGCCGTCGATGAGATCGTACGGTCCCCGCTGCGGATAATGTCGCAGCGTGTCGGCCAGTGCGACATCGATCGCCGCGCCCTGGTCCGCGTCCGCCTCCTGACTGTCGGTGCCCTTCAGACTGTCTGTGCCCCCCAGCCGTTCGATCAGGCTGGCGGCCCAGGCTATTCCGGGGAAACCCGAGTACAGCGATGTCGTGAGCGGTTCGGCAGCGAGCACGTTGATCGCCGCATCGAGGTACTCGGCAGCGAGGTCATCGGCGTGGTCGGCAGCCTCGGTCCCGGCCAGGATGGCGTAGCAGACGGCAAGTCCGGCCGATCCTGAAGCCAGCGAAGCGCCGCGCGGAGCGGCGGTGTGCCTGTCGCGATCGGGCCCGGTGAGCCAGCCGATCGCCGCCAGCGCCCTGTCTCTCTGCTCGCCTGACAGGAGCGGGCGCCATACCGCGCCTCCGGCTGAATCCTGTCCGCTGGTCAATGCGGCCTGCCTATCGCATGTATGCAGTGCTTTGCCATTGATAACTCCACGAAACGCGCTGTGCGGGCCGAGGCGGCCAGGATGCCTCAGCTGCTCTGAGCCAAGGCATCCTGGCGCCTGGTACTACACGCAGACCAGGCTGTTGTCGTGGCAGGCGATGCTGCCGCAGACGCCGCTGTGGCAGACCACGGTCTCGACGCAGATGATGGTGCCTGTTCCGCCGACGACGCCAGAAAGGTCCTGGTCGTCAAGATTGCGCAGCGTCTCCTTGGAGAGCGTGAGCTTCTTGGACTGCTTGTCCACGTGTACCTCCGCATAATCGTGCTGACTTCGGGGGCGGCTTTGCCTCGTGATTCACCGCACCCTGGCGGCGAAGATAATAACACTAAGTTCGACGACGGTTTGCTAATCAATCGCTAATTCCTGCATGGTATTTCAATGGCCATTCCGGATCTTATGGCATTGTTTCGGGTCGCCAGGGCAAGCTGGCCGCAGACAGGATGCCCCGGCCAAGGCAATGGCCGGGGCATCCTGTGGATCTGATGCGAGTCGCTCGACCCAGGACGAGGATCGGCGAAGAGCAGCCTTAGCATGCTCTCATGTCTGACGACTAGAGGCAGACCAGGCTGTTGTCGTGGCAGACCACGCTTTCGCAGACGCCGCTGTGGCAGACCACGGTGTCGACGCAGAGGATGGTGCCTGTTCCGCCGACGACGCCAGAAAGGTCCTGGTCGTCGAGATTGCGCAGCGTCTCCTTGGAGAGCGTGAGCTTCTTGTACATTCACCGCTTCCCTAGCGGCGAAATAATAACACCGAGACTTGAACCGGCAAGGTTAATCGACTGCCGTTTCCAGGTCGGCGATTCTTCGGGCGTTTCCGGGTTGTAAACTGCCCTTCCGGGGCACAAGTAAGTGCCCACGGGGCAGGTAGCCCGCGCGGGTCCGGCTACGCCTGGACCGCCGGGCGGCCGGTGAGCGCGTCGCGCAGCCTCTGTTTGGCGCCCAGCGTCGCCCGGGCGAGGTCGAGTCCCATCAGCGCCGCTCCCGCCACCGGCACCTGCCTGAGCACGCGCACGTCCGCGCCGGGGAACTCCGCGGTGATCAGGCTGGTCGCGCGGTCGGCCAGCAGGGCGTTGCCGGACGCCACGACGCCGCCGCCGAGCACGACGGGGAACGGATTCTTCGCCAGCCCGAGCCGCGCGATCGCGCTCTTGACCAGCAGGAAGATCTCCTGGCCGAGGCGCAGCACAAGGTCGCGGGCGACCTCGTCACCGGCGTCGGCGAGATGGAGGACGACCGGAGCGAGGCTGGCCATCCGGTCCCACGAGATCTCGCCGCGGTGCAGCGCCTCGGCGACGTCGAGCGGTTCCTTCAGGCCGAAGTGCGCGGGCACGGCCTCGCGGAGCGCTGTCTGCGGCCCGCGGCCGTCCGCCGCCCGCACCGCGTTCCACTGCGCCTCGAGCCCGAGTCCGCCGCCGCCGCCCCAGTCGCCGGTGGTGGCGCCGAGCGCCAGGAACCCGGCGGTCGTCCCGTCCGGCGCCACGCCGACGCAGTTGATGCCGGTGCCGCAGGTCACGCCGACGCCCCAGTACCGGTCAGCGCCGGCGGCCGGCACGTCGTCCAGGCCGGCCCGCAGCACCGCGAACGTGTCGTTGGCGGCGAGCGTCGTGGTCGTCCAGTGCTGGCCGCGCAGCATCCGCTCGAGCTCGCGTTCCTCGGCCGGCAGGTCCGCGTTCGCGACGCAGGCGACCAGGTGGGAGGCGACCGGCCCGCCGTCGGCCTGGCCGCCGCTGACTCCGGCCCGGCCGCCGGCGCCGTGGTCCTGCCCCGCCAGCTTGACGGCCGCGCCGATCAGCTCGTCGATGACGCGGACGGTCTCGGCGCCGAGCCGTACCGGCATGCCGGGGCCGCGCACCAGCGCGAGCAGGGTCCCGTCCCGCCCGACCAGGGCGACGTCGGTCTTGCTGTTCCCGCCGTCGATGGCGAGCGCAGCGGGCAGAGCCTGGCTCACCGGCCGCTCGCCGTGGCCGGTGCGCCAGAGCCGCCGTCGGCGCCGCCGTCCGCCCAGGGCAGGAACGCGGCATTCTCGGCGAGCAGCAGGTCGGTCAGCTGCCCTGCCTTGTCGTACTGCCCGATCAGGGGGTGCGCCAGCATGGCCTCGAACACCCGGTCCCGCCCGCCGAGCCTGGCCGCCTGAACGGCAAGCTCCTCGTAGGCGGACACGTGGGCGGTCAGGCCGCGCATGAGCGGGCTGAGCGGCGCGTAACCCAGCGGCGCGGCTCCGTGTCTGCCGATCACCGACGCGACCTCGATCACGGCGTCGTCCGGCAGGAACGGCATGGTGCCGTTGTTGCGCACGTTCACGACCTGCGTGTCCCCGGTGTCGTTGACCAGCGAGGCGAGCAGCGCGACCGCCGCCTCGGAGTAGAACGCGCCGCCGCGCTGGCCGAGCAGCTCGGGCTTGCGGTCGAGCGCGGGGTCGGAGTACATCGCGAGCAGCTCAAGCTCGATCTGCGCGACCTGCTCGGCTCGGGTCGGGCTGGCCAGCTGCTCGGATACCACCTGGTCATGGGCATAGAAATAGCGCAGGTAGTACGACGGGATCGAGTGGGTTTGCTCGATAACGGAAAGCGGCAGCTCGATCAGTCCGGCCAGCTCCTCGCCGTGCGCGGCGATCAGGTCGGGCAGCACGTCGGTGCCGTCAAGCAGGACGGCGCGCTCCCAGGTCAGGTGATTGAGCCCGACATGCTCCAGGCCGACTCGCTCCGGCTCGACACCGAGCATGCCGGCGAAGATCCGCTGGAACCCGATCGCGACATTGCACAGGCCGATCGCCCGGTGCCCGGCGTCGAGAAGCGCCCTGGTGACGATCCCGACCGGGTTGGTGAAGTCGATCAGCCATGCGTCAGCGGCAGCTCGGGCGCGGGCGCGTTCGGCTATCTCAAGGACAACGGGCACGGTGCGCAGCGCCTTCGCGAACCCGCCTGCCCCGGTCGTCTCCTGGCCGACGCAGCCGCACTTGTGCGGCCAGGTCTCGTCCCTGTGCCTGGCCGCCTGGCCGCCGATCCGCAGCTGGAGCAGGACCGCGCCCGCGCCGTCGAGACCGTCGTCCAGGTCGGAGGTCCAGCGGACCGTGGCCGGGTGCCCGTAGGCGCGCATGATCCTGGCCGAGAACGGCCCCACCACGGCCAGCCGGGACTGGTCGGGATCGACGAGGACGATCTCGGTGATCGAGACCTGGTCGGCGAGCCTGGCGAACCCGTCGATCAGCTCGGGCGTGTACGTTGAGCCGCCGCCGACCACAGCTACCTTCATCAGAATGCCTTCACTTCCGCGCCGGACTGAGCGACATGGCACGCCACCTCGTGCCCGGGGCCTATCGGCTGCATCTGGGGCGTGACGGTGTGGCAGGTCTCGATGGCCAGCGGGCAGCGCCGGCGGAACCTGCATCCCGGTGCCGGGTCGATCACCTTCGGCGGTTCACCGCGGTCGGTCTCCGCGCTCACGCCGAGCGGTGCGCGAGGATCGGGCACCGCGGACAGCAGCAGCTGGGTATAGGGGTGCTTGGGGCGGGCGAGCACCTCCTCCATCGGCCCGGACTCGGCGAGCATGGCCGCGTACATGATGACGAGCCGGTCGGCCACGTAACGCGCGCTCGCCAGGTCGTGCGTGATGTAGAGGATCGACACGCCCTCCTCGTCGCGCAGCTTCACCATGAGGTTGAGCAAGCCGATGCGGATGGACACGTCCAGCATCGAGACCGGCTCGTCGGCGATGATGAGCTTCGGCCGCATCGCGAGCGCCTGGGCGAACCCGACCCGCTGCCGCTGCCCGCCGCTGAGCTCGTGCGGGTAACGCTGCAGCACGTCGGCCGCGGGAGTCAGCCCGACGACGTCGAAGACCCGCAAGGCCTCCTCGTAGCGCTGCTGCCTCGACATCTCGGGCCGGTGCAGCTTCAGGCTCCGCAGCACGCCGTGTGATACGCGGAAGACCGGGTTGAGGGACGCGAACGGGTCCTGGAAGACCATGGGGGCCAGGCCGCTGTACCGCAGCTGGTCCGACCGTGACCTGATCGAGGAGATCGGCTTTCCCTCGAAGTAGACCTCGCCGCTCGTGGACTTGTAGATCTTGGCCAGAAGCCTGGCGATGGTCGACTTGCCGCTGCCGCTCTCCCCGGCGAGCGCCACGATCTCACGGCGGCCGACGGACAGGCTGACCTCGTCGACGGCGTGCAGCGTGCGCTGTGACAGCGTGCTGCCGATCTTGAAGTGCTTGGTGAGGCTCTCGGTCCTGAGCAGCGTCGTACCGGGCTCTGCGGTCAGCTCGGTCATGGCGCGCTCCCGCGGTCCGCCGACTCGGTGCCGTCGTACAGGAAGCAGCGGACGTCGATGCCGTCGACGAGGTACAGGCCGGGCGGCTCGGCAGTGCACCGCTTCATGACCTTCGGGCAGCGCGGTGCGAACCGGCAGCCCTGCGGCGGCCTGGCCAGGTCGGGCGGGCGGCCCGGGATTCCCTGGAGCGGCCGCCGCGGTCCCCTGATCGAGGGGAACGCGTCCATCAGGCCGATCGTGTACGGGTGCGCGGGCGAGTCGAACAGCTGCCGGGTCGGGCCGAGCTCTGCGACCTGGCCCGCGTACATCACCATGAGGTAGTCGGAGAAATGGCTGACCAGTGACATGTCATGGGTCACGAATACGACGGCGAAGCCGAACTGCTCCTGCAGTTCCTTGATCTGGACCATCAGCGAGCGCTGCGCGACGACGTCGAGTGCGGACGTCGGCTCGTCCATGATCACCAGCTCGGGGGTGAAGAGCAGCGCCATGGCGATCATCGAGCGCTGCCGCATCCCGCCGGACAGCTGATGCGGATAGCTCTTCAGGTGGACCGGGTCGATGCCGACCATCCTGAGGACCTCGGCCGACCTGGCCTCGACCTCCTCTCGGGAGGTCGCGCCGTGCGCTCGCATCGCGTCCTTGAACTGGGCTCCGATCGACTTCACCGGGTTCAGCGCGTTCATGGCGCTCTGCATCACCACGGAGAGGTCTTTCCAGCGGATCGCGGTGAGCGCGGAGTCCGTGAGGCCCACCATGTTGCGGCCGCGGAACATCACGCTTCCGCCTGTGACCTCGGCCGGCGGTGAGAGCAGCTGCGCGATCGCGAACAGGAGCGTCGACTTGCCGCAGCCTGACTCGCCGACGATGGCGATGAACTCGTTCGCGTTGAGCGAGAAGCTCACACAGTCGACGGCGCGGACGACGCCGGCCTCCAGCAGGTACTCGACGGACAGGTCGCGGACGTCGAGGATGGTGCCGTGCGGCGCGGGCGGTTCGGCGTCCAGGAGCGGCCCCCGCTGACCGCGGGCCTTGCCGCGCAGGTGCTTCGTGCGGCCGGCGGGTTCAGGCCCCTGGTCAGCCGCGACGGGCTGAGGTTCAGCTGCTCGCCTTGACACGGGCCCTCCTCAATGGCCGCAGCGCCGGGTTCCCGATCTCGTCGAACGCGTAGTTGAGCAGCGCGAATGCGGCGCCGAGGGCGACGATGCACAGCCCGGGCGCGATGATCCACAGCGACTGGCCGGTCTGGAAGGCCTCGTTGTTCTCCGCCGCGCGCAGCATCGTTCCCCAGCTCACGACCGTCGGGTCGCCCAGGCCGATGAACTGCAGGCTGGTGGAGAACAGGACGGCGTAGAGCGCGTTGGTGAGGAAGCTGGCGACGATCAGCGAGGTCATCGTCGGGATGATCTCCACGATCACGATGTAGAGCCTGCGCTCGCCGCGGACCCTGGCCGCCTTGAGGAAGTCCCTGTTACGCAGGGACAGCGCCTGCGACCGCAGTTGCCTGGCGGTATAGGACCAGCCGGTGAACGTGATCACCGTGATCATGACGAGGGTCCCCGCGCTGTGCAGGTAGCCGGCGATGACGATGAGCAACGGGAACAGCGGGATGACCAGCAGCACGTCGGTAAGCAGGTTGAGCACCGCGTCCCAGATGCCGCCCAGGTAGGCCGCGGCGACCCCGATCAGCACCGCGATCCCGGTGGCCGCGATCCCGGCGCCGAATGCGATCAGCAGCACCGGCCTGGCGCCCCAGATCACCTGCGCGAACATGTCCTGCCCCAGGCCGGTCGTGCCGAGCAGGTGCTTCGCCGACGGGCCCAGGCTGACCGGGTAGATCATCGCCGTCGGGTTGTCGTGCGCGATGACGCCGGGGAACGCCGAGATCAGGCAGACCAGCACGAGCAGAGCGAAGCCCCAGGTGGCCTTGCGGTTGGACCTGATCGCGAAGGCGATCCGGTAGAGCGCGCGCAGGGCCGGGTTACGCCCCCGCGCCGGGACCTGGAGTGCCGCGGTGGCCGCGACGATGGCCGGCTCCTCGGCCGGGGCCGTCCCTGGCATGCGCATCATGGCCATGGCTATCGAGCGTCTCTCGTCCGCGGGTCGAGCACGGCCGTCGCGATATCGGCCGCGAGGATGGCCAGCAGAACCGCGAGGGTGATGAGCAGGAACAGCGCCTGCATGAGCGGATAGTCCTCGTTGTTCACCGCGTTGAGCAGCCAGTAGCCGACGCCCTGGTAGTTGAAGACGAACTCGATCAGGATCGCGCCGCCGAGCACGAATCCGAGTGACATGGCGAACCCGGTGAGATTGGGCAGGATCGCGTTGCGCGCCGCGTAGTCCAGCATGATCCGCCTGCTGGACAGGCCCTTCGCCCTGGCCATCCGCACGTAGTCCTCGGCCAAGGTGGTGATCATGGTGTTGCGCATGGTCAGGATCCAGGTGCCGATGGTGGTGACCAAGAGCGTCGCGGCGGGCAGTAGGGCGTGTTCGATCACATTGCCGATGAAGGCGAAGGAGAACGTCGGCGTCAGGGCGTAGTCGTAGCTGAAGAAGTACGGCAGCCACTTGAGCTGCACGCCAAAGACGAGGATCATCACGAGCCCGAGCCAGAAGTACGGGATCACCGAGGTGACCACGAACACCGGCGGCATGATGCTGTCCAGCGGCCCGCCCCGCCGCCACGCTCCGGCGATGCCGATGCCCGTGCCGAGCACGAAGGCGAGAATCGTGGTGAGCCCCACCAGGCCAAGGGTCCACGGGATAGCGTTGAGCACGATGTGCCCGACCGATGCCGGGTACTCCGACAGCGAGGTCCCGAACCTGCCGCTCGCCATGTTGCCCAGGTAGCTGAGGTACTGGCTGACCAGGCTCTGGTGGGAATTGACGCCGAACTGCGTTTCGAGCGTCTTGAGTGCCTCAGGGGAAACGCCGCCCTTGAACTTGGAAATCATCGCCACGGCGGGGTTTCCCGGCATGAGCCGGGGGAGCAGGAAGTTGAGCGTGAGCGCGACCCAGAGCGTCAGCGCGAAGAACGCCAGGCGGCGAAGCGCGAATCTCATGCCCCTCCTCCCGTCCTCATCTTCGTCCGTCCGGCGTCGTACGGCTAGCGGCAGCAGGTGCCAGCCTGGCGGCCGTGCCCGGCCCGGCAGGCCTGCGGGGAGGCCGCGGCCTCCCCGCAGGCCTGCGGTTACTTCTTGGTCGGGGTCAGATGCATCATCACCTGCGCCCAGTCGGGGTAGTTGTACGCGGCGGGCTGCGCGTACGGGTTTTTCGGAGTCGGCCAGCCGGTGAAGGCACCGGTGTCGTACTGGAACCAGTCGACGGCCTCGGTGACCGGGATGACCGGCACGTCCTGCAGCATGACGAGCTCGAGCTTGCCGATGATCGCCTTCTGCGTCGCGGGATCGGTCGTCTGCGCGAACTGCTCGATCAGCGCGTCGGTCGCCGGGTTGCTGTACCGCTCGAAGTTGGAGCCGGCCGGCGTGCCGATCGGCGCCGAGTTCGCCGAGTACAGCCACTGGCGGAGCTCGAAGTACGGGCCGGGGCCGCCGGTCTCCGCGCCGTACCCGAGATCGAACTGGCCCGAGTAGAGCTTGTTCTCGTACGTGGTCTGGGACAGATCCTGAGCCGTTACCTGGATCCCGACGGCCTTGAGGTTGGCCACGATCACGTTGACGGCGTTGAGCCAGTCGGAGTAGCCGCCGTTGTTGACGATGGTGAACGACAGCTTCTGGCCGTTCTTGGCGAAGATCCCGTCAGAGCCCTTCGTGAAGCCGGCCTTGGTCAGGATCGAGACGGCCTTGGCCGGGTCGAAGGCGTAGTTGTTGCCGAACTTGGCCGACTGCGCGGTGTCCAGCCAGTCCGAGAACGTCGGCGTGACGATGCCCGACTGGTTGGACGCGGGCTCGTACCCGAACTCGCCGAGGGTCGAGGCGCGCTGGCGGTTGATCGCGTAGGCCATCGCCTGCCGGACCGCCACGTTCTTCAGCAGCGGGTTCTTCAGGTTGATGAACACCGACACGTTCGCGACCGGCGGGAACCACCACTTGACGGTCGGCCGCCCGGCCAGGAACTTGCTGATGCTCGGGATGAACTGGCTGCCCCACTGGGCCTGGCCGTTGGCGAGGAAGGTGTTCGCCGTGTCGTTGGTGAGGAAGGCCGGGTAGTTCACGGTGGCGACCTTCGGCTCCCCCTTCTGCCAGTAGCTGGTGTTGGCATGGTAGGAGATGTTCTGCGGCGTGCAGGTCTTGGAACTGACCGTGTAGGGCCCGGTCCCGATCGGGTCCGTGTCGGGGAACTTGACCGGGTTCGCGATCTTCGACCAGATCTTCTGGGAGACAATGCCGATCTGGTCGGCGATGTAGTAGAAGTACGTCACCGCGGGCGCCTTGAACTGCATGACCACCTGGTCCGCGCCATGCTGCGTGACGCTGGAGAGCACCGACCAGACCGCGTTGATGTCCAGGGTCTTGTTCTGCCTGAGCAGGTTAAATGTGTACACCACGTCCGAGGCGGACAGCGGGGTTCCGTTGGTGAACTTCACGCCCTTGCGGATCGTGAAGGTCAGCGTCTTGTTGCCGTTGCTCCACGTGGAGTTCGTGGCCAGCCAGGGCGTTGTCTTGTTGTTCGCGAGGGTGTCGACGAACATCAGCGGCTCGTAGACGGTGCCGAGGGAGAACGAGATATCGGACAGGTTGAACGGGTTGAAGTCGCAGGTCCAGTGCGACGACGACACCGATTCTGGTAAGGCGTCTCATGCTTCGGCCCTTCGGTGAGTGCTCTGCGCGCGGCAGGGGGCTCCGCCTCGGCTTCCCGCGCTCGCGCCGGGCGGTCGGCCGGGGAGTTCCCCGGCCATCGTGGGGCCGACGGTGACTCCGTCGGCGATCATGCCAGGAACCATCATGAACTTCTTGAACACATCCTGGTCGCGACCTTCGTTACGTGTCTCGGTAACCCGAGTAATCCAGGTATTCCTCGCGAAACGTACGGCTCGCACGGTCGGCCACCTCATGTGATACTGCGACCATGACCCGCGCGGGAGGGGCGACCAGGCGATCCGCGAGGAGTGCGGTATGCCGGCGCCGCCGGGAACTGTCCGACCATGACCCTGCTGTTCGTAATGACGTCGGGTAACGCTATCGTGGAGATTGTTAGGACAGTATCCTAACTATCCGGGACGTAACAGAGTTCGTGGCCGAACCGTAATGTGGCGCGCGAACCTTGCAGGCGGAGACCGGCCGGCGCCGGGTCCGCGTCCGGACAGCGGTGCGCAGCGGGAGGCTGCTCGGTGGACATGATCTCGTTCGGGCTGGTCTTCCTCGAGCTGGTCTTCGGGCAACTGCACCGGCTGCCGGGGCCAGGCGAGGAGGTCTTCACCGACGAGTTCGCGATCTCCTGCGGCGGCGCGGTCACCAGCGCCACGGTTGCGGCCGCGGCCGGATCGCGGGCTGGGCTGTGCACCATGCTCGGCGACGATCTGGGCTCGCAGGTGGTCACCGAGCACTGCGCCGCGGCAGGAGTGGACTTGTCCCCGTCGGTGCGAGTCTCCGGCCCGACCGCGGGCATCACCGTCGTGCTGAACTTCGACGGCGACCGCGGCTTCGTGACTCACCTGCCGTCCGCCGCGGTGAGCGAGCAGGCCGAGATCGAGCGCTGGCACGGCGTCCTGCGCTCGCACCGCCCGGCCTGGTGCTACCTGCACCCCGGCCGGTGGGTGCCGCCGTTCCTGCGGGAGGCGCGCGAACTCGGCTGCAAGATCATGCTCGATACCTCGCTGGGAGACGAACGGGAACGCGACACCGTCATCGAGTGCGTGCGGCTGGCCGACATCTTCGTGCCCAACGCCGACGAGCTGCTCAGGCTGACCGGCGCGGCCGGCCTGGACGAGGCGATCGCCGCCGCGGCGGCCTGGGGCACCGACCTGGTCGTGACGCGGGGAGCGGCCGGCGCGCTCGTGGCCGGCCGCGACCGCGTGGTCACCGAGATATCGCGGGGCGTCGGCCAGGTCACGGTCAGGGATCTCACCGGCGCGGGCGACAGCTTCGCGGGCGCGATGATCGCGGCCATGGTCGGCGGTGCCACGATCGCGGAGGCCGCCGTCGTGGCCAACGCCGCGGGATCGCAGGCCGTCGGCAGGCTCGGCGGAGTGGGCGAGGTAGGTGCCGGCACTGGCGCTGGCTGGCCGTTGCGGCCCATGGTTGTCAAGGACCTCGCCGCGGTGCTGGCCAGGGGGGACGACCCCCCTCAACCCCCCGCGGTGCTGGCCAGGGGGGACGACCCCCCTCAACCCCCCGCGGTGCTGGCCAGGGGGGACGACCCCCCTCAACCCCCCGCGGTGCTGGCCGCGGCGCTGCGGCCCGGCGTGCGGGACCAGGGGTAGCGGAAACGAGAAGCAGGCGGAGGCAGCGGCATGCGGGGACGGCGATTAGGGAGCGCGCGATGAAACTGTCGGTTCTCGGGGGCGGCGGGGTGCGGATGCCGGCGTTCGTCCGTGCCGTGCTGGCGGGCCGGCCGGGGGCGTTCGACGAGATCTGCCTGTTCGAGCCGGACGCGACCAGGCGGGCGACAACCGCCAGGCTGGCCGCCGAGCTGGCGGTGGCGCTCGGCCAGCCCGGGGTCGTGACGGTGACGGCCGACGCCGCCGAGGCGTTCACCGGGGCGGACTATGTCTTCTCGGCGGTCAGGGTCGGCGGTGACCGCGGCCGGGTGATCGACGAGCAGGTGGCGTTGCGCCGCGGGATCGTGGGGCAGGAGACGACGGGACCAGGCGGCTGCGCGATGGCGCTGCGCACCATACCGGTGGTGCTCTCCTATTGCGACCTGCTGGCCGAGTGCTCGCCTGCAGCGGTGCTGGTCAATTTCACCAACCCGGCGGGGCTGATCACGCAGGCGGTCAGCGCCCACGGGAAGGTGCGGGCGGTCGGCGTCTGCGATACGCCGTCGGGGACCATCGCGGACCTGGCGAGGTTCGCGGGAGCCCGCCACCGCGGCGCGGAAGGGGACGCCGGGCGGGTCAGGGCCAGGTACGGCGGCCTGAACCACCTGGGCTGGGTCAGCTCGTTCGAGCTCGACGGCGAGGAGCTGATCGGTGACCTGATCGCCAGCTTCGACGAGCTGCAGCGGGCCGAGCACCAGTTCGCCGCCTTCGACGCCGACGAGGTGCGGCGGGTCGGCGCGATCCCGACCGAGTACGTGTACTACTACTACGACCCGCGGCGGTACGTCGACGGCGTGGCGCGCGCCGGGTCGAGCCGGGGCCAGGACGTGCAGGGCCTGAACGACGAGCTGATCACCGCGATCGGCAAGGCATTCGCCGACGGTGACGTGCACGCCGCCTGGTCGGCCTACGCGAACTTGCTCGGGGTGCGGCGCGACACGTACATGAAGACCGACACGCAGGGGGCTAGCGGGCAGGCGGAGGCGCGGGCGCAGCGTTCGGCCGCGGGAGCGGTCCCGATCGAGGCGGGCGAGCTCGGCGGCTACGAGGGGCTGGCGCTGCGGGTGATCGACGGCCTGGCCGGGCGCGGCGCGAGCGACGTGATCGTCAACATGCGCAACGGCCGCGCGCTCGACTTCCTCGACCCCGAGGACATCGTGGAGGTGCCCGCGAGGGTGGACACCGGGGGCCTGACCCAGCTCCAGGCCGCCGACCTGCCCAGGTCGGCGCGGGCGCTGGTGCTGGCCGTGAAAGAGTACGAGCGAGGGATCGTGGAGGCCGCCATGTCGGGTAACGCCAGCCTGGCCGCGGTCGCGCTCGCTGAGAACCCGCTGGTGCCCGGCATCACCGCGGCGCGCGAGCTGGTCGCCGAGTACATCGAGCTGCACGGCGAGCACCTCGCCTACCTGCGCTAGGGGTGTTTCGTGGAAATTTGGCGGCGCGAATCGGCGACCACCCCCCGATGACCGAGGTGGCGAGCGAGGCAGTCGGCCAGGGCGGCCAGGCCCCGGCCACCATCGGCCTGGGCCAGGCCCGCGCGCGCCCGCTGGCGGCGGGGATGCAGCCGGCCAGGCCCCAGCTGATGCGGACGATGAACGAGCAGCTGCTGCTCAATCAGATTCGCCAGCTCGGCCTGTGCTCGCGCGCCGACCTGGCCCGGCTGTCCGGGCTGTCGAAGCCGACGGTCTCGCTGGCGCTCGCCAACGTGGAGCGCTCTGGCCTGGTCAGGACGGCCGGCCAGCGCACGGGCGTGCCCGGCCGGTCCGCGGTGCTGTACGAGATCAGGCCCGACGCGGGCTACGTGCTCGGTCTCGACATCGGGCACGAGTACCTGCGCGGCGCGGTCGCCGACCTGACCGGCGAGATCAGGGCGAAGGCCGAGTCGCGCTGCGCGGCGGCGAGCGTGCGCATGCGGGTGGACGAGCTGGTCAGGCTGGCCGGCGGGATCTGCGCGGCGGCGGGCGTCGCGCGGGCGGACGTGACCCAGACCGTGCTCGGCAGCCCCGGCGTCTATGACCCCAAGCGGGACGCGATCACGCTGACCGGCGGGATGGCCGGCTGGGACAACCCCTCGGTGCTGGCGGGACTGCGCAGCGCGTTCGGCGATAGCCTGGCCGTGGAGAACGACACCGACGCGGCGGCGCTGGCCGAGCGCGAGCATGGCCACGGCAGGGAGTTCGCCAGCTTCGTCTTCGTCTCCATCGGGACCGGCATCGGGATGGGCCTCGTCCTCGGCGGGCAGCTGCACAGGGGCGCGCACGGAGTGGCGGGCGAGATCGCGTTCCTGCCGATCACCGAAGGGCCAGGCGGTGACGTCGCCGACGAGGAGGTGCGCAGGCGGGGCACGATGGAGGCCGTCGGCTCGGCCGCCGCGATCGTCCGCGCGGCCCGGCGCGCAGGCCTGCGGACCCGGTCAGCCAGGCAGGTCTTCGCGGCAGCCGCGGCGGGGGACGAGCGGGCCGCTGCGATCGTGGCCGCCGAGGCCAGGCTGGTGGCCAAGGCGATCTGCGCGATCATCGCAGTGGTGGACCCGGGACTCGTCGTGCTCGGCGGCGGCATCGGGCAGGCCCCGGGCTTCGCGGCCGCGGTCACGGCCGAGCTCGGCCGGATCGCGCCCGTGCTGCCTGAGCTCCGGGTCAGCGCGCTCGGCACTGGTGCCGTCGTCGACGGGTGCCTCGCCTCGGGCGCGGACCTGGCCTGGCGGCGGCTGACGGCCCAGCTCGCTCAGGTTCAGCTCGCCCAGGCCCAAGCCGAGTGGCCGGCGGACGGTGACGCGGCGGCCCCGGCGACGGCGACCTGAGAGCTGGTCCGGTTAGCCGGACCGGTCAGCGAAGTACGCGCTCGCGTCCTTCTGCCACAAGAAGTACAGCGCACCGAGGCCGACCAGCCACAGCGCCACCGAGTAGGCGATGTTGCCGATCGTCACCTTGCCCAGCATGTGGCCCATGAAGTTCAAGGTGTTAAGCGCGAACAGCACGCTGGCGATAATCCTCGCCCACTTCAGGCCGCTGCGGTTGGCCCTGGCCATGAACAGCCAGGCGCCGATCTCGACCAGCCCGGACACGATCGCGCCCGTGATCAGGAAATTCTGGGTGGCGTGCAGCTGCGCGAGGGTGGCGTGCTTGTGGCTGGCGCGCAGCGCGTTCTCGCCGCCGACGGCCACCGCGACCACGCTGACCACCATGCCGATCGCGGTCAGCGCGGCCCCGGCGTACATCAGGCGGACGGCGAGGAAGACAGACCGCGGTGGTGCCGGCCGCTCCGGCGCCGCCTGGCTGGCCGGCTCGACCGGCCCGGACGCCCGGGACTGCCCGGACACCGCGGACTTCGCTGTCGTGCGGGGCTTGGCGGTCGTGCCGGGCTTGGCGGTCGTGCCGGGCGCGCCGGGCTTGGCGGGCGCGCCGGGCGCGCCCGGCTTCGCGGGCGCAGCGGACTGCCCGGTCGCCGCAGATTTCGCGGCCGGGGCCTTGGGCTTGTTCATCGGCTGTTCCTTGGCTGTCTTTGAGCGGAGCCTACCTCGGTGAGTCCCGCACCTAGCCAGTACGGCCTGGCTTGTACTGCCACAGCCAGATGTTCTTGAAGTGCGGGCATTGCTCCCCCGGCTGGAGATTCACCAGGCACATCCCATTGGTGTGCCGGAAGCCCAGCGCCTCAAGATACCTGTCAACGTGCCCGTACCGCTCGAGTGGCTTGTATTTCGTCCACAGGTTCCGCCACTCGACGACCCAGCCGATGTTCATGGTTGTCAGGTCCGCGGCGGCCCGCCTGATGTTCGTCGGCGTGGGGTTCTGGCTGTGCTCCGCTATGTAGAGGTTACGGAAGAAGGCGTGCTTGCCGACCCCGTTGATGGCGGCCTTCGACACCCAGGCCGTGTAGGAGATGGCCCGCTGATGGTGGTCATGAGTCGCGATCAGCATGGCGTTCGGCGCGATCTCCGAGCCGGTCACCGCGACACCGCCGCGCAGCCCGTAAGGCACGTCCACCACGATCGAGCCCGAATGGTCGCGGGTCAGCGAACGGTCGAGCGCGGGCAGCGTGGTCGGCATGGTGCCGTGATAGCCGTTGGAGGCCGGCGTATCGCCTGACCACCCCGCCTCGAGCGCGCCGAGGACGACGATCACGCCGATCAGCGGCATTGTGACCTTCCGCTTGCTCAGCCACTGGACGGTCAGCCCGGCGAGCAGGGCCGCGCCGATCAGCCCGATCAGCGCGAACCTGTCCGCTTCCCGCAGGCCGGACAGGCCGGGGACGCGGACCAGCCAGCTATAGGGCATCAGATTCGAGATCACGACGGGCTTCCACACGCCGGTCTCCGGACCGCCCGGCATGATCACGTTGGTGGCGTGGAGGTGGCTCATCAGCGGCAGGTACTGGTCACAGAACCGCCCGTACACCTTGCCTGGCCGGTGCCATTTGCCCTGGCTAATCTGGCAGTTGCTGCCGATGGTCAGGCTCGTTCCGAGCGCGAGCGCGGCGCTGACGAGCCAGACCGAAACGAAGGCCCAGGTGCTGCGCTTGCGCCAGCCGATCGCGAGGCCGATGAGCGCCAGGCCGGTCAGCACGGCGCCGAAGGTCGGCAGGCCCTCGAGCAGCTGTTCTGAGTTGTTGTAGCTGTAAGCCGAGGCAAGCTGGCCCAGGCCGAAGGTGCCGAGCCGGGGTGACGGCGCGAACAGCGTGGGCAGCGACACCCCGAACTGCGCGTAGTTCGAGGCAAACTCGCCGGCGGGCGGCGAGGCTCCGCCGGAGAGGATCTGCTGCATCATGCCGATGAGCTCGGGGCCGGCCACCACGACCGCGACCACGATGCCCGCGGCGAGCGGCCTGGTCGCCTGGCGGGCCAGCGGGCGATCCCTGATCAGCGCCGTGACAAACCACGGAACCAGGATCGCGGCCGCGAGGATGATGGCGACGACCGTGCTCTCCTGGTTGATCAGGATCGATGCGCCCAGCGCGATGCCCAGTGCGATGGCGGGCGCGAAGTGTGGGTTGCGCCTGAGCCTGACCGCCGCCTCGATCGCGACCGGCAGGAAGATGGTCCCGATCGCGATGTTGACGTGATACCAGTTCTGCCAGAGCAGCATCGAGGACAGGCCGAAGAACGCCCCGGCGATGATCGCGCCCGGTTCGTTCAGCCACATCTTCGCCGCCCGGTACATGGCATAGCAGAGCAGGCCGGGCGTGACGATCGTCAGCAGGGTGAAGGAGGCCGACGGCCCGTACAGGACCGTGATCGGCGCGGTGATCCACCCGGCGAGCGGCATCAGCGTGCTGAACGCGAGGTGGGTGCCGATCGGCGCGGCCATGTACTTGGTGAAGAACGGGTTGTTGAGGTGCAGCAGCTGGTGTCCCGACCACCAGATGTTCCAGACGAAGCCGGACACGTCCGAGGTAGCGGGCAGCTTGCCGTCGGCGAGGTAGGTGAACCTGGGCCAGGTCGCCGCGACGCCCGCGCCCTGGTAAACGGCTATCAGGATCAGGTGCCTGACCCAGGTGCGGCCGAGCGCACGGCGGAAGGCTGCCCGGCCGCCGCCGCCCGCGGCCCGCGCGGCCCCGGCGGCGGCCTGCTCGGGGTCGTCGGCTCCTGTTCCCGGCCCGTCCTGCTCCTGCAGGGTGGCCGCGGAGGTGCCGGACCTATGCGCAGCCGCCGGCCCCTCGGCCGTCCCGCCGGCGAGCGAAGCCTCGGCCGCGCGCGCCGTCCGCGGCTCCGGCTCGGGGACCATGCCCGCGCCAGACGCGGGCGCCACATCACTGGTCTCGCGAGATTGTGCGGGGCCACCTGACCGGTCCAGGTCCGGCTCGGCCGGGCCAGGACCTATCGGCTGGCCGCCTTGGCTACGGCCTGCACGGATCATCGGACCACCTTGTGTCTACGCTCGCTCTGACCGATCCTTATGTACCGTTTGTGCCGCGGCTTATCCAGGGATTCGACCAGCCCGGGGGAGCTTGCTGACGGCCGGCCACGCACGAGTACCTGGCCTGGCGGTAGCAGCGATCCGCCGACGGTTCGGCGCCGGTGGCACAGGCTAAAGTCCATCAGGTGGCACTCAGGGAGACCAGCCTACGCCCGCCGCCGCCGTGGCTGATCCGGTGGGAGATTTTCGTGGTCTTCGCCGTGTCGCTCGGCGCGAGTGCCCTGAACGCGGTGCTGAACCTGGTCGGCTCGCTGCTCCTGAACAAGTCCCTGGCCAGCCAGCAAGCGTTGCTCGTGGGCTCGCTGGCCCCGTTCAACCACTGGCTCGACCTTACGCTGCAGCTGGCCAGCATCGCCGAGAACCTGGCACCCGTCTTCCTCGTGCTCTACCTGATGGCGCGCTCGGGCGAGCCGCCGTCCGTCATCGGGCTTGACTCGAGCCAGCCCGCCAGAGACGCCATCCGCGGAGCGGTGCTCGCGGCCGTGGTCGGCGGCAGCGGCCTGGCGCTGTACCTCGCCGCGTTCCATCTGGGCGTCAGCCTGAACGTGGTCCCCGAGCACCTGCCGGCCGTCTGGTGGCGCATTCCGGTGCTGCTGCTCGACGCGCTCCAGAACGGCTTGCTCGAGGAGGTGCTCGTCATCGGCTACCTGCTGCTCAGGCTCGGACAGCTGGGCTGGCAGCCCTACTGGGCGATAGCCGCCAGCGCGCTGGTGCGCGGCACCTACCACCTCTACCAGGGCGTTGGCGGTTTCGTCGGCAACGCCGTCATGGGCGTGATCTTCGCGCTGCTCTACCGCCGCTGGGGACGGGTCATGCCGCTTGTCGTCGCGCACGCTCTGATCGACGCGACCGCATTCGTGGGGTACGCGGCCCTGCACGGGAAGGTCTCCTGGCTACCCTGAGCGCCGCAACGCCGCGGGGTCGCTAGCTCCGGCGGCCCGGAGTGCGCGGGGCCGCAAGCGCCAGCGCCTGGGCGGCGCGGGCGGCTAGCGGCCGAGACCCTCGATGACCACCGCGCCAGGCAGGTCGGCCAGCGTCTTTCCGGCCAGGGCCAGCTTCGACCTGCGCAACCCGCTGCCGATGACAACCTGCGGGGCAGCGGCGACCGCCGCGTCCACCAGCACGGGCCAGCCGGCCGGCAGGCCGATCGGCGTGATCCCCCCGTACTCCATCGATGTCTCGGCGACGGCGACGTCGGTCGCGGCGAACGACGCCTTGCGGACGTCGAGCGCTCGCCTGGCGACCCCGTTGACGTCGGCCCTGGTCGTCGCTAGCACCACGCAGGCGGCAAACCTGACCTCGCCCTCACGCCGGCCGGCGATCACCACGCAGTTGGCGGAGTCGGCCGGCGACACGCCGTACCGGTCGCAGAACGCGGCTGTGTCGGCCAGGTCGGGATCGATCTCGGCCACGCCGACGTCGTCGGCGGTCAACGAGCAGGACGGATTGGCCAGCGCGGCGGCTACCGGTGCGGCCAGCATGTCAGGCTGGCGCACCGCTGGCGTGAAGTCGAGCTTGCCCAGTGTGAAGGTCACCCGCGAATTCTAGGGAAGAGTCCGGCCCGGGCGGCGGCCGGTCAGCTTCGCAGGCTGCCGAGCGTGACGATGAACTCTCTCGGATTCCCGTCCCGCAGCACCTCGACCCTGACCCGCTCGCCTGGCCGGTAGCCGGCCAGCCCACTCTCGAGGCCCGCGGCGTCCTGGGCCGGCTGTCCGGCGATCCCCGCGATGACGTCGCCCGGCTTGACACCGGCGACGGCCGCGGCGCCGCCCGGCTTGGCGCGTTCCACCGTCACGCCGTCCGGCCTGCCCGAGGAGTTCACGTGCGTCTCGCCGGTGATCTCCAGCGACGCCCGGTCCGATCTGCTGACCTTGCCGGTCGTGATCAGCTGGCGGCTGATATCCACCACGGTATTGGCGGGGACCGCGAACCCGATTCCCTCCGCGGCGCCGCCGAGCTCCGGATCCTCGGCCGTCAGGGTCGGTATCCCGAGCACCCGCCCGGACAGCAACACCAGCGCGCCGCCGCTGTTGCCCGGATTAATCGCGGCACTGGTCTGGACGGCATCGACGATGACCGTCGGGGGCTGCCCAGGGATGGTCGGTCCCGTCACGATCCGTCCGGTAGCCGACACGATCCCCTGGGTGACGCTGTCGATCAGCCCGTACGGGGCGCCCATCGCGAGCACGATCTGGCCGACCTGCGCCTTCGCCGAGTTGGCCCAGTGCGCCGGCCTGAGGTCGTTGGCGTCCGTTTTGACCCTGATCACGGCCAGGTCGTCGGGAGTGAACTCGCCGATGAGCCTGGCCTGCAGCGGCTGGCTGGTCGTGGACACCCGCACGACGAACTTCTTCACCGTCCCGACGACGTGGGCGTTGGTGACGATGTCTCCGTGGCGATCGAGCACCACCCCTGAGCCGGTTGCCCGGCCGGCCTCGATCTCCACGACCGAGGGCAGTTCCCTGGCAATGGTCGACTGGTAGCCGGCCTGGAGCGGAGTCCTCGCGCCCGGCCGGGACGCGTGTCCCGAGGTGCAGGCCGCGACGACCGCCAGCGCCGCCGCGCCGGCCAGTGCGACCACGGCGGCCGTCCGCGCGCGGCCGCGCCGCCGCAGAACAGAAGCCATTTCGCATACCCCCACAGCCGGAACCGCCGGCTCTCCTAGTCTTCCACCATGACGTCTCACGAATCTCCCGGCGAAACCATCGGCGGGTCAGGCATCGCCCTGACTCGCGTGACCGTCGCCGGGCTGCGCCAGGCCTTGTCGGCGGGGCAGCTGAGCGCCGCCGACATCGTCCGGTTCTACCTGGACCGGATCGAGCACCTCAATCCCGCGCTCGGTGCCGTGATCTCGGTCTGCGCCGGGGCCGCCGACGAGGCCCGCGCGATCGACCAGTCGCGGGCCGAGGGCGCCGAACTGGGCCCCCTCGCCGGTATCCCCGTGCTGATCAAGGACAACATCTCGGTCGCCGGCTACCCGGGGACGGCCGGCTCCCCGGCGCTGGCTAGGGCCGCGGCCGCCGACGCGTTCCTGATCGGCAGGCTGCGCGCGGCGGGCGCGGTCGTCCTGGGCAAGGCCAACCTGTCCGAGTGGGCGAACTTCCGGTCCACCCAGTCATCGAGCGGCTGGTCGACCCTGGGCGGCCAGGCGGTGAACCCGCACGGGACCGGCCGCAACCCGTCCGGGTCGAGTTCCGGCTCGGCCGTGGCCGTCGCGACCGGGCTGGCGCCGCTGGCGGTCGGGACCGAGACCGACGGCTCGATCATCAGCCCCGCGCATGCCTGCGGCATCGTGGGCATCAAGCCCACGCTCGGCCTGGTCAGCAGGACCGGGATCGTCCCGATCTCGGCGGAGCAGGACACGGCCGGGCCGATGACCAGGACGGTCGCCGACGCCGCCGCGCTGCTCGGTGCCCTGGCCGGGGCCGACCAGGCCGACCCCGCGACGGCCCAGGCGGCCGGCCAGCCAGCGGACTACACCCAGTTCCTCGACCCGTCGGCGCTGGCGGGCGCCAGGATCGGCATCTGGCGGGACGGCTCGGCTCAGGCCATCGCCGCAGCGGCTGCCGTGCTCGACGACGCGGTGAGCCTGCTCCGCGCGCACGGTGCCGAGGTCGTCGACCCGGTCGACCTGGCCGGCGCGGACAAGATCGGGGACTCCGAGTTCCTCGCCCTGCGGCACGAGTTCAAGGACGACCTGAACGCGTACCTGGCCGCACTCGGCGGTGAGCATCCCATGTCGCTCGCGGAGCTGATCACGTTCAACTGCGGCGACGCGGAGCACGTGCTCGCTCACTTCGGCCAGCAGATCTTCGAGCAGGCGGAGGCCACGTCCGGCCGGTCCGATCCCGACTGGCAGCCGGCCAGGGAGCAGGCGGTCAGCCTGGCCCGGTCAGGTCTAGACGCTGCGCTGACCGAGCACCGGCTCGACACCGTGCTCGCCCTCAGCGGCAATCCGGCGTGGCTGACCGACTACGTGCTCGGCGACCACTACGGCGTCGGGACCTCGTCCCCCGCGGCCGTCTCCGGGTATCCGGCGATCACCGTTCCGGCGGGCCGCGTCAGCGGGCTGCCGGTGGGCATCTCGCTGATCGGCCCGGCGTGGAGCGAGCCCAGGCTGATCGCGTTGGCGCACTGCTTTGAGCAGGCGCGGGGCTTCGAGCCACCGGGAGGCTGACCAGCATGCATCATCGGAAAACCCGGATGTAAGTGCCATCCATCGGCGCCGGGGTCGGCGCCGGACGGTGCCATCCATCGGATGGGCGGCCGGGTCGGGCGGCCGTTACGGGCCGGGGCCGGGCGGCATCGGGCCTGGCGGCTGGTACCGGGCCGGGCGGGACGGGCGAGGGCCGGGCGGGACGGGCGAGGCCCGGGTGATGGCACGCAAGTCGAGCGATAACCTTGCCGCCATGGACTCCTGGCCTGCTCCGAGCGTTCCCCGGATGCCGGGACGAGGCCCCGAGGTAGTCATCTGGGACACCGCGAGCGGCGGCAAGGTTCCCGCCGCACAGGCGCACCTCGCCAGTTTGTACGCATGCGGCATCACGCCGTACGACGCGACACATATCGGGCACGCCGCGACCTACATCGCGTGGGACCTGCTCGTCCGGGCGTGGCGGGATGCCGGGCATGAAGTTCGTTACGTCCAGAACGTCACAGATGTCGATGATCCGCTGCTTGAGCGCGCGGCGCGCGACGGACAGGACTGGCGCGCGCTGGCCGACGGCGAGATCGACCGCTTCCGGTCGGACATGACCGCGCTGCGGGTGCTGCCGCCCGATCACCTGGTCGGCGCCGTCGAGGCACTCGGGATGATCGAGGAGTTCAGCGCCGTCCTGGCCGACCGGAGCTCGCTGTACGACCTCGACGGCGATGTGTATTTCTGCCGGTCGGCCGACCCGGCCTTCGGCTCGGTCTCCGGGCTCGACAACCAGACCATGGTCAAGCTGTCCGCCGAGCGCGGCGGTGACCCGGGCCGGCCAGGCAAGAAGGATCCGCTTGACCCGCTGGTCTGGCAGGCCAGGCGGCCGGGCGAGCCATCGTGGGACTCCAGGTTCGGGCCGGGCAGGCCTGGGTGGCATGTGGAGTGCTCGGCCATCGCGACCCAGTACCTGGGGCCAGCGTTCGACGTGCAGGCCGGTGGCTCTGACCTGATCTTTCCGCACCATGAGATGAGCGCGTCGCACGCCAGGGTCGCCTTCGGCACGGTGGGCGGCGAGGCGTTCGCGCGCAGGTACGTGCACTCCGGCATGGTGCGGCTGGACGGCGAGAAGATGTCCAAGTCGCTGGGCAACCTGGTATTCGTCTCCGAGCTGCGGCGGTCGGGCTCCGACCCGATGGCGATCAGGCTCGCGGTACTCGCCCACCATTACCGGCGCGACTGGGACTGGACGGACGAGGGACTGGCAGCGGCATCCGGGCGGCTGGATCGCTGGCGCCGCGCGCTGGGCCAACTGCGGGCCGGCTTGGGTGACGGGGTCGGCTCGGGTGACCGGGTCGGCTCGGGTGACCGGGTCGGCTCGGGTGACACGGTCGGCTCGGGCGAACGGGCGGGCGCCGCGGCCGCGACGGGGTCCGCCGAGCGGGGTTCGGGGTTCGCTGCGCAGGGCTCGGGGTTCGCTGCGCAGGGCTCGGGGTTCGCTCGGCAGGGCTTCGGTTCCGCCCGGCAGGGCTCCGGTTCCGCCCGGCGGGGCTCCGGTTCCGCCCGGCAGGGCTTCGGTTCCGCCCGGCAGGGCTCCGGTTCCGCCCGGCAAGGCCCGGGTCCCGCCGATCCGGGCTCAGGGTCCGCCGGGCAGAACACCGCAGGAGAGACAGCCGACAGCGTGCTTGCGGCGATGCGCGAGCGGCTTGCCGACGATCTGGACGCGCCTGGTGCGCTGGCCGTCGTCGACGCGTGGGCCGACGCGGTGCTTGCCGGTCGTGCCGCGACGGGTACGGCGGCAGCGGACGCATCTGCCGGACTGGTCAGGGGCGCTGTCGACGCGCTTCTCGGCATCGACCTGTAACGCCTCGCCCAGATCTCCGACCACGTCCGTCGGCGAGGTCGCGCAGCTGGTCGTCACGGACTCTGGAGATGCGTCGTCCGGGCGAAACACCTATCAAGACCTATATCGCTGGGAAGGTAGAGCGTAGCCGGACCTTCGGCGGCGCTTACCACGCTTTGGCGCCACGCGAATAGGGCAAAAGCCTCGCGATCGTGACCGCAGCCCGGGGTAAGTCGATTTTGGCACTCCGATCCCCATGGCGCGCGAGACCGTGAAGCCGCGGAAGCCGCGCTGAACCTACCCGAGGGAATCTCAGGGCCGCTGGGCCGTCAAGGGCCTGGTTCTGCCTGTGGAGTATGACCCAAGTTATTAACAGCCCGATTTTTCGTAGATAGCTGGCCATTGGCCGCTACCGAAAGCCTGGCCACATGACTGAATCACAGCCTCACGACCCACAAGCTCACGACCGGCAGCCTCATGACCAGGGGCCTCACGACCCGCAGTCGCATAACCCACAGTCCCCTGGCTCACAGCCTGAGGACCCGCTGGCTGGTAACCGGCAACCTGTCGACCCGAACGCCGTGGACCCGCGCACGACCGGGTTGCGCTGCCGGGTGCGGGTCGGTTCTGCCGACGGCATACTCGCGGTCGTACCGCACCTGCTCGGCTTTCACCCCGCCGACAGCCTGGTCATGCTGGGCATCGGCGGCCCGCACGCCAGGATCAGGCTCGCGTTCCGCTATGACCTGCCCGATCCGCCCGAGGACGAGCTGGCGGTCGATATCGCCGAGCACGCCGCAACCGTGCTGCGCCGCCAGCACCTGGCGATGGCGATTGCGGTCGGCTACGGGCCGGGCAAGGCGGTCACACCGGTGGTGGACGTGGTCGTTCCCGCGCTGCGCAAGGCAGGGATAGCCGTCCAGGACGTGCTCAGGGTGGAAGGCGGCAGGTACTGGTCGTACCTGTGCGGCGACCCCCAGTGCTGCCCGCCTGACGGCGTTGCCTTCGACACCGCCGGTCACCCGGCGTCTGCCGCGCTTGCCGCGGCAGGTCTCACGGTGCGCGCTGACCGGGCGGCGCTGGCAGATACGGTCGCGCCGGTGGCCGGCGCTGCCCAGTCGATGCGCGAGGCGGTTCAGCGCGCTAGGCGCAAGGCCGGGCACCTGATCGACCTCGAGGCCGCGGCCGCCGGCAGGGATCCGTTCCTGCCGATCGCCGACGCCGGGCGGCGGGCGGTCAAGCAGGCGATCGCGCGTTACCGGCGGGGCGGGGAGCTGACCGACCACGACGAGATCGCCTGGCTCGGGGTCGCGCTCGGGGACCTCCGGGTCAGGGACGACGCGTGGGCGCGGATGGATCCGCGCTTCAACGACGCGCACCGGAGGCTGTGGATCGAACTCGTCCGCTATCTGCCCGGCGATGTGGTGGCCGCTCCGGCGGCGCTGCTGGCCTTCACCGCCTGGCAGGCGGGGGACGGCGCGCTAGCCAGCGTCGCGATCGAGCGAGCGCTTGAAGCCGATCCGGAGTACTCGATGGCTCTCCTGGTCGCCGACGCGCTGCACGCCGGGCTGCCGCCTTCGGCGGCGCGGCTGCCGATGACGCCCAAGCAGGTGGCGGCGAGTTATGCGAGGAGGAGGGCTGCCCGCACCGGCCAGTTCGGCTGGAAGAGAGCCTGCTGACCGGCTCAGTCGACGGACCCGGACGGTCAGACGGCGACCTCGGCGGCAGGACCGACGCCGGCGGCGAGCTGCGCGAGCTCGCGTCCCTGCCGGTACTGCAGGGCCGCGGGCGGCAGGTCGGCGAGCCGGCCACTGAGCAGGACGCTGAGGGTGCCGGTGTCCCCGTCGCCGACCGGGTCGGCGGCGCGGCCGGCCTGGACCGCCCGGCGGAGTGCCTGAGTTGCGACAGCGGTGGCCGAGCCGAACAGGGTCGCACCAGGTACGGCGACGCTGATCTGGTCGGCGGCGAGCTCGTATTCGGTGCAGCCCATCACGACCGCTCCGCAGCCTGCCGGGGTCCGGCGCGCGGCGTCGGCGATCGCGACCTCGATCGCCTGCTGGTCTCCTGCGTCGACCGCGGTCGCCAGGCCGGGGCAGGCGACCGGCGTCACAACGGCCTCCCCCCCGAACTCCTCGATGAGCTTGCGCTGGTAATCGCTGGCCGTCGTGGCGACCGTCGCCCAGATCGCCACCGAACCGGCCACGGCGGCGGCGGGTTTGATGGCCGGGACCGTGCCGACGACCGGGATCCACGGCTCGAACTCTGACCTGAGGGCGTCAAGCGCGTGCACGCTGCCGGTGTTGCACGCCATCACGATGACGTCGGGCTCGTAGCGCGCCGCGGCCCTGGCGATGGCCAGCGAACGCTCGGCAATGTCCTGCGGCGTCCGCGGCCCCCACGGCATCCCGTCCGGGTCCATGGCGATGACCAGGTCGGCGTCCAGGCGAAGCCCGTGCAGCTCGCTGGCGGCGGCGAGCAGGCCAAGCCCGGAGTTGAGGAGGACGAACCGCATCCGCTTACTGTAAGAGATGCCGGGAGGAGCGCGGTCAACCGCCGGCAACAACGCCGTGCGGACTAGGGCGTGTTCAGCCGAGCCCGGGCAGTCCGTCGATGCTCTCGCTGTTGTGCTTCACGCGGTATGCCGCCAGATCCCCGCTGACTCGCGCTCGGACCACCGCGCCAGGAGGTCGCGCTCACAGGTAAGTTCCATGATCGGCACGGCATAGCCGCACGACGCTGTGCTGGCTGTATCTTCGCTGCCGCCTCGTCCCGCGTGCGCCGCGGGCCGGGCTGACCGCGCGGGCAGGGTGGGGGAGCGGGCCGGATGACCTGCGGCCAGACCTGGGGAACGGCGCCTACTGGGCGGTAGGATTAGCCCGCTAACAGTCATTCTGGCCATGCCGGCGCTGATTGCTGCTGCCTGGCCGCGTACATGAGGTCCGCGGGCGGCGCGGGCCGTCGGAAGCGAGTCGGAGGAGGGTCTGTTGACAAAGGTCGCTGATCACGGGCAGCAGGCCGGTCCCTTCCTCGCCAGCCGGCACACCGCGGCGGCCCGGCTGCGGCACGCGTACGCCGCGATCCCGCCAGGCACGCCGGTCCGGCTGGCCAAGTCCACGTCCAACCTGTTCAGGTTCCGCGACCAGGGCGGTCCCGGGCTGGTGACGCTCGACGTGTCCGCCTTCGGCAGCGTGCTCGGGGTGGACCCGGCGGCGCGGACGGCCGTCGCCGGCGGGATGACGACCTACGAGGATCTCGTCGACGCCACGCTGCGCCATGGCCTGATGCCGCTCGTCGTGCCGCAGCTCAAGACCATCACGCTGGGCGGGGCGGTGTCCGGCCTGGGGATCGAGTCGTCCTCGCTGCGCAACGGCCTGCCGCACGAGTCGGTGCTGGAGATGGAGATCCTGACCGGCGATGGCCGGCTGGTGACCGCCGCCCCCGGCTCCGAGGACGCGGCGCTGTACTGGGGCTTTCCGAACTCCTACGGCACGCTCGGCTATGCGCTGTGGCTGACGATCTCGCTCGAGCCGGTCGCGCCGTACGTCCACCTGCGCCACTTCAGGTTCGCCAGCCCGGCCGACGCCATGGCGGCGATCGCCGAGATCGCCCGCGACGGCAGCTACCGCGGCCACCGCGCCGACTTCGTCGACGGCACCGCGTTCGGCACCGGCGAGCTCTACCTGACCGTCGGCGCGCACAGCGAGATGGCGCCGTGGCTCAGCGACTACACCGGCCAGAACATCTACTACCAGTCCATCCGCGGCCCGCATGAGGACTTCCTGACCATCCGCGACTACCTGTGGCGGTGGGACACCGACTGGTTCTGGTGCTCGCGCGCATTCGGCGTGCAGCGGCCCATGATCCGGCGGATGTGGCCGCGCCGCTACCGCCGCTCTGACGTGTACCGCAAGCTGATCGCACTCGACCGCAGGCACGGGCTGACCCGCCAGCTCGATGCCCGCAGGGGTGGCCCGGCGCAGGAGGCGGTGATCCAGGACGTCGAGATTCCGGTGGACACGAGCGCCGAGTTCTACGAATTCTTTGCCGCCGGTGTCGGCATGAGCCCGGTCTGGCTGTGCCCGCTGCGGCTGCGCGCCGGCCGGGCCTGGCCGCTGTACCCGCTGGAGCCCGGCCGGGTCTACGTGAACTTCGGCTTCTGGGGCAATGTCGCGCTGCCGCCGGGAGCCGCCGACGGCTACTACAACAGGCAGGTCGAGGACAAGGTCACCGAGCTTGGCGGGCACAAGGGCCTGTACTCGACCTCGTACTACTCCCGCGAGGAGTTCTCGCGGCTGTACAACGGCCCCGCCTATGCCGACCTGAAGCAGCAGTACGACCCGGATGGCCGGCTGGCCAGCCTCTACGAGAAATGTGTTGGCGGAAAGTAAGGAAGGAGAGCGGTATGCCGCTAGCTGAGGTATTCGAGCAAGTCGCTGGGGCCAAGGCCGACGTCAAGTTCGTGGCCTACGACGGCAGCAGCGCGGGCCACCCAGGCTCGCCAGGCGTCACGGTCAACGTCCGCAGCCCGGTTGCCGTGTCCTACCTGGCACAGGCTCCCGGTGCCCTCGGCCTGGCCAGGGCATTCGTTACCAGTCATCTCGATGTCGACGGTGACATGTACACCGCGCTGACCAGGCTGGCCGGCGCGCAGCGGATCGGCCTGTCCGCGTCCGAGCGGCTGTCCGTGCTCTCCCGGCTTGGCGGCCCGAAGCTGCTGATCCGCCGCGTCGCGCCGCCGGCGCAGGAGGTCAGAGTCAACCGCCGGTGGTTGTCGGGGCGCAGGCACTCCAAGGGCCGCGACGCCAGCGCGATCTCGCACCACTACGACGTCTCCAACACTTTCTACGAGTGGGTGCTCGGCCCGTCGATGGCCTACACCTGCGCGTGCTACCCGAGCGCCAGCGCCACCTTGGAGCAGGCGCAGGAGCATAAGTTCGACCTGGTGGCCAGGAAGATCGGGCTGAAGCCAGACATGCGGTTGCTCGACGTGGGCTGCGGCTGGGGCGGCATGGTGATTCACGCCGCGCGCACCTACCGCGTTCGCGCGCTCGGCGTCACGCTGTCCGAGCAGCAGGCGGCATGGGCGCAGCGCGCCATCAAGGAGGCGGGCCTCGAGGACCTCGCCGAGGTCAGGCGCCTGGACTACCGGGAGGTCAGCGAGACCGGGTTCGACGCGATCAGCTCGATCGGGCTCACGGAGCACGTCGGCAAGGCTCAGCTTCCCGACTACTTCAGCTTCCTGTACGGCAAGCTCAAGCCGGGCGGCCGGCTGCTGAACCACTGCATCACCCGGCCGGACAACCGCGCCCCGGCCCGGGCCACCGACGGGTTCATCTACCGTTACGTGTTCCCGGACGGGGAGCTTGAGGGCCCAGGCTTCCTGGTCTCGCAGATGCACGACGCCGGGTTCGAGGTCAGGCACTCCGAGAACCTGCGCGAGCACTACGCGCTCACGCTGGCGGCCTGGTGCGCCAACCTCGACGAGCACTGGGACGAGGCGGTGGCCGAGGTGGGGGAGGCGACCGCCAGGGTGTGGCGGCTGTACATGGCCGGATCCCGGCTCGGGTTCGAGCAGAACCAGATCCAGCTGCACCAGATCCTGGGCGTCAAGCTCAGCGCCCGCGGCGAGTCCGCCATGCCGCTGCGCCCCGACTGGGAGCCGCCCGCGGCGAGCTGACCGCGGGACCGGGCTGCCTGCGAACAACGGTGCCGCATCGATGTTCCCGAGGCCGCGCGATCACCAGCATCGATGTGGCAACGCTGTTCGCCGGCGAACAACGGTGCCGCATCGATGTTCCCGAGGCCGCGCCATCGCCAGCATCGATGTGGCACGGATGTTCTCCGGCCGTGCCCCGCACCGCAAAACAGCGGTTCAGCGGGTGTGACGCCCGGAGCGCGTGGCCGGGGACGGCGCGAGCGGCAGGCCGACGGCCCGCGCGCCGCGGCTTAAGGGCGGCGGTAGCTTTCGGCGACCGTGAAGGCCAGGTCGAGCGCCTGGCTGCGGTTGAGCCGGGGATCGCAGGCGGTCTCGTACCGCGCACTCGGTGACGTTGTCGCCGGTGAACTCGATGTGGATGCCCCCAGGATGCGTGCCCGCGGCGCGGTGCACGTCGAAGAAGGCGAGCAACTCGGCCAGCACGTCGTCGAATCGCCTCGTCTTGTGCCCGCTCGGCGCTTCGAAGGTATTTCCGTGCATGGGATCGCAGACCCAGGCGACCGGGGCGCCGTCGTCGGTCACGGCGCGGACGAGGCCGGGCAGGACGTCGCGTACCCGGCCGGCGCCCATCCTGGTGATCAGGGTAAGCCTGCCTGGCTGACGGTCCGGGTTCAGCGCGCCGATCAGCGTGAGCAGCCCGGCCGGGGTGGTCTCAGGGCCGATCTTCACGCCGACCGGGTTGCTGACCGAGCGCGCGAACGCGACGTGCGCGCCGTCCAGCGCCCTCGTCCGCTCGCCGATCCACAGGAAGTGCGCGGACGTGTCGTAGGCGCGTCCGGCTCGCGAGTCCACCCTGGTCAGCGCGTGCTCGTAGTCCAGAAGCAGCGCTTCGTGGCTGGAGTAGAGCTCGACCGTCCGCAGTTCGGCCGGGTCGGCGCCGCAGGCCCGCATGAAGCTGAGCGCGCGATCGATCTCGCCGGCCAGCCGCTCGTACCGCTGCCCGGCCGGGCTGTCGGCGACGAAGTCCTGGTTCCAGGCATGCACCTGGTGCAGGTCCGCGTAGCCGCCGGTGGTGAAGGCCCGGCACAGGTTCAGCGTCACGGCCGGTCGGCCTGGAGCGCGGCTTGGCGAACTGGCCGGCCATCCGGCCGATCTTGACGACCGGGACGCTTGCCGCGTAGGTGAGCACGACGGCCATCTGGAGCAGGGTCTGGAGCTTGGCGCGGACCGCAGAGGCGGTCGATCCGGCGAACGTCTCCGCGCAGTCGCCGCCCTGCAGCAGGAACGCCTCGCCGTTCGCGACCGCCGCGAGGCGCTCGGTCAGCAGATCACACTCGCCGGCGAAGACCAGCGGCGGCAGCTGCGCGAGCTGGGCGGTCACGGCGGCCAGCCGGTGCCGATCGGGCCAGTCCGGCTGCTGGGCGGCCGGGAGGCTGCGCCAGCTCACCAGGTCGGGCCGGAGGTCACCGGCTGGCGGAGCGAGCTCGGGCGCCAGATCGAGCCAACGCTCGGACGGGGCGGTCGCAGTCATGCCGGTTCGCTGTCAGTCAGGCGATGCGGGCGGGTGGCAGTCACGGATAACGACACTAGCTGAGGCCACGGCCCAAGCCGCTTTCCCTGTGCCGGGCGCGCCCGTGTCCCGCCCGGCGTGGCCCCTCCGGCCCGGGTGGCCCTTCCGGCCCGGCGTGGCCCCTCCCGCCCGGCCCGGGTGGCCCTTCCGGCCCGGCGTGGCCCCTCCCGCCCGGCCCGGGTGGCCCTTCCGGCCCGGCGTGGCCCCTCCCGCCCGGCCCGGCGTGGCCCTTCCGGCCCGGCGTGGCCCCTCCCGCCCGGCCCGGCGTGGCCCTTCCGGCCCGGCGTGGCCCTTCCGGCCCGGCGTGGCCCTACCGTGGGCGGCAACTCCGGGCGGCAACCGAGGGCGGCATCCCCGGCAGGCAACCGCGGGCGGCAACCGAGGGCGGCCGCTCGTGAGCGCAGAGCGATCGGTGGCCCGCAACGCAAAGTCGGAACCGGGGATGTCGGTTGCCGGTGCCGGGACGAGGGTTCGATGTGACGCGTGGGTCACCTCGCGGCGAGGCCGCGTTCGCGGATGGCCGCGCTGGCGGTGAGAATGGCAGCATGGATCCAGGCTCGCTCGGCCGGCACCGCGACGTCGTCCTGCTCGGCTCCACCGGGTCGATCGGCACGCAGGCCGCCGACATCGTGCGGCGCAATCCCGACCGGTTCCGGCTGACCGCGCTCGCGGCGGGCGGCGGCAACCCGGATCTGCTGGCCGCCCAGGCGGTTGAGTTCGGCGTCGAGGTGGTGGCGGTCGCAAGCGAGAGCGCGGCGCCCGAGGTCCACGATGCGCTGCAGGCGCAGGCGCGCGAGAACGGCAAGCCGGTGCCCAAGGTGCTCGTCGGCCCGGCCGCCGTCGCCGAGGTCGCCGCCTGGCCCGCCGACGTCGTGCTGAACGCCGTCACCGGCGCGGTCGGGCTGGCCGCGACCCTGGCCGCGCTTGACGCGGGCCGCGTGCTCGCGCTGGCCAACAAGGAGTCGCTGATCATGGGCGGCCACCTGGTGACCGGCCGGGCGGAACCCGGCCAGATCGTGCCGGTCGACTCCGAGCACTCCGCGATCGCGCAGTGCCTGCGCGGCGGGCGCGCCGACGAGGTGCGCAAGCTCGTCGTGACCGCGAGCGGCGGCCCGTTCCTGCACTGGACCAGGGAGCAGATGGCCAACGCGACCCCGGCCCAGGCCCTGGCGCACCCGACCTGGAACATGGGCCCGGTGATCACGATCAATTCCGCCACGCTGGTGAACAAGGGGCTGGAGGTGATCGAGGCGCACCTGCTGTTCCAGATCGACCTCGACGACATCGAGGTGGTCATCCATCGCCAGTCGGTCATCCACTCGATGGTCGAGTTCGCCGACGGGTCGACGATAGCCCAGGCCAGCCCTCCGGACATGCGGATTCCGATCGCGCACGCGCTCGCCTGGCCGCAGCGGGTGGCCGGGGCGGCACGGCCGGTCGACTGGGCCGCGTCGCACTCCTGGACATTCGAGCCGCTCGACCCCGCGGCGTTCCCTGCCGTGCCGCTGGCCAGGCAGGCGGCACGGGCGGCGGGCACCGTGCCCGCGGTCTACAACGCGGCGAACGAGGAGTGCGTGGCGGCGTTCACGGCTGGCCGCATCCCCTTCGGCGGGATCGTCGGCACGGTCGCGCGGGTAGTCTCGGATCACGGCGGGTCGGGCTCCCGGGTCGCTGGGCTGGATGACGTGCTCGCGGCTGACCGCTGGGCGCGCCTGCGAGCGCGCGAGCTTACGCAGGCAGGTTCGGTGTGATCAGGCGTCGCGCGCGGCCCGGCGTGGCTCGCGGACTTAGCCCGGAGGGAGAGTCGCCACGATGAGCTTCCTGATCGGCGTGCTCATCTTTATTGTCGCGTTGCTGGTCTCCGTCATGCTGCACGAGGCCGGTCACTTCGCGACCGCGAAGGCGTTCGGCATGAAGGCCACGCAGTTCTTCGTGGGCTTCGGATCGACGATCTGGTCTACGCGGCGGGGCGAGACCGAGTACGGCGTGAAGGCGCTCCCGGTCGGCGGGTTCGTCAAGATCACCGGCATGACTAGCGTCGACGAGGTCGATCCGGCGGACGAGCCGCGCTCGTTCCGCGCCAAGCCCGGCTGGCAACGCGCGATCGTGCTCGGGGCCGGGTCCTTCATGCACTTCCTGATCGCGCTCGTGCTGCTGTGGATTCTCGCGGTTGGCGTCGGCGTCGCCGACCAGTCAGGAAACACCGTGAGCGTGCTGTCGTGCGTGCCGGCGAAGGCGCAGACGCTGTGCGCTCACGGCGACCCGAGGTCGCCGGCGGCCCAGGCCGGGCTGCGGTCGGGCGACAAGATCGTCGCGGTGGCCGGCCAGCCCGTGCACAACTGGACGCAGATCGGCAAGGCCATCAAGGCGCACCCGGCGGGCACGCCCGTGCCGTTCACCATCGACCGGCACGGGAAGCAGATCACCAAGCAGGTCAGCCTGGCCAGCGTCAGCTGGCGCAAGGGCGCGTTCCTCGGCGTCTCGCCGATCGTGACCTACCACAGGTCGGGCCCGGTCAAGTCGCTGAGCTACGCCGGAACGCGGTTCGGCACGATGGCCTCGCAGTCGGTGACCGCGCTGGGCCGGATCCCGAAGGCGATCCCTTACCTGTTCTCCAAGAACCGGGCGAACACGCCGGGCGCCCAGGTCAGCAGCATGGTCGGCGCCGCCAACATCACCGGCGATGTGGTGGCGGCCAGCATCGGCTGGCAGCAGAAGGCCACGGTCGTGCTGCTGATCATCATCGAGGTGAACATCTTCGTCGGGATCTTCAACCTGCTGCCGCTGCTTCCGCTCGACGGCGGCCACCTGGCCGTCGTGCTATTCGAGCGGGCGCGTGCCTGGATCGCCAGGCTGCTGCGCAGGCCAGACCCCGGCCCGGTGGACATCAAGCGGCTGATCCCGGTCAGCGTCGGCGTGTTCGCGCTGATCGTGGCCTTCGGCCTACTGCTGATCGCGGCCGACATTCTCAACCCGCTGTCCCTGACCCAGTGAGCCAAGTGACCCCAGTGACCCCAGTGACCCGGCCGGACCCGGTGACCGCGCGGTCCGGCAACCTGACGAGACGATGAGGCGAGGAGACCGATGACCGTCAACCTGGGCCTGCCACAGATGCCGCCCGCGCCGCTGGCGCCGCGCCGTGCGTCCAGGCAGATCATGGTGGGCAAGGGCAAGCACGCCGTGCCGGTCGGCGGCGGGGCACCGGTGTCCGTCCAGTCGATGACGACCACGCTGACCGCGGACGTCAACGCGACGCTGCAGCAGATCGCGGAGCTCACCGCGGCCGGCTGCCAGATCGTCCGGGTGGCCGTCCCGTCGCAAGACGACGCGGAGGCGCTGCCGGCGATCGCCCGCAAGTCACAGATCCCCGTGATCGCCGACATTCACTTCCAGCCCAAGTATGTCTTCGCGGCGATCGACGCCGGCTGCGCGGCCGTCCGGGTCAACCCAGGAAACATCAAGGCGTTCGACGACAAGGTCGGCGAGATCGCCAGGGCAGCAGCCGACGCTCAGGTGCCGATCAGGATCGGCGTCAACGCGGGCTCGCTGGACAAGCGGCTGCTCGCCAAGTACGGCAAGGCGACCCCCGAGGCGCTCGCCGAGTCCGCGCTCTGGGAGTGCTCGCTGTTCGAGGAGCACGGCTTCCGCGACATCAAGATCTCGGTCAAGCATCACGACCCGGTCGTGATGATCCAGGCGTACCGGCTGCTGGCGCAGCGGTGCGACTACCCGCTGCACCTCGGAGTCACCGAGGCTGGACCGGCCTTCCAGGGCACGATCAAGTCGGCGGCGGCGTTCGGCGCGCTGCTCGCCGAGGGGATCGGCGACACCATCCGGGTGTCGCTGTCCGCGCCGCCGGTCGAGGAGGTCAAGGTCGGCACGGCGATACTCGAGTCGCTCGGCCTGCGCGAGCGCGGGCTCGAGATCGTGTCATGCCCGTCCTGCGGTCGCGCCCAGGTCGACGTCTACACGCTGGCCGACCGGGTGACCGCCGCCCTCGACGGCCTGGACGTGCCGCTGCGGGTCGCGGTGATGGGCTGCGTGGTCAACGGCCCAGGCGAGGCCAGGGAGGCCGACCTGGGGGTCGCGTCGGGCAACGGCAAGGGCCAGATCTTCGTGCGCGGCGAGGTGATCGCGACGGTGCCCGAGTCGCAGATCGTCGAGCGGCTGATCGAGGAGGCCATGAAGCTGGCGGCCGCGAGCCCGGTCCCAGAAGGTTGATGGCCTCCCCGGAGGCGAGCGGGATGCGTGCTATGAGAAGAGGCCTGCTCGCGGTGCTGGCCCTGGCGCTGTCGGCGGTCGCGGCCTGCACCCAAGGATCGCAGCCGCAGCCGCAGGTGAGCAGCCGGCCCGGTCAGGCGGGCGGCGGCCCGGTCGTGGTCGGCCGGCCCGCCAGCGTGCAGTGGCACGCCTGCGGGGGCTCCAGCGCGAAGATGCGGTGCGCCAGCCTCAAGGTGCCGCTCGACTACGCCAAGCCCGCCGGGCGGAAGATCACCCTCGCGCTGTCCGAGGTCCCCGCGACCGTCGCGCCCAGCCAGCGCCGGGGCATCCTGCTCGTCAACCCAGGCGGTCCCGGCGGCAGCGGGCTCAGCCTGGCGAGCTTCGTCGCGCAGGGCCTGAGCCCGGCGGTGGCCGCCAAGTACGACATCGTCGGATTCGACACCAGGGGGGTCGGCGCCTCCGTCCCCTCACTGCACTGCGACCCCGCTTTCTTCGCCCGCGAGCGCCCGAACTATATCCCCGCGAACGCCGCGGCGGAGCAGGTACTGATCGGCCGGGCCAGGGCCTACGCGGCCGACTGCGAACGGAAGTACCGCCGGCTGCTCCCGTACATGACCACGGCGAACATCGCCAGGGACATGGACCAGATCCGCGGCGCCCTCGGGCAGCCGCAGCTGAGCTACCTGGGTTACTCCTACGGCACCTACATCGGGCAGGTCTACGCGACGCTGTTCCCGAACCGGGTGTACCGGATGGCGCTCGACAGCATTGTGGACCCCACCGGGGTCTGGTACGCCGACAACATCGCCCAGGACTACGCGTTTCAGGGCAGGATGAACGCGTTCTTCGGGTGGGCCGCTCGCTATGACAACGTCTATCACACGGGTGCGACGGCGTCCGGGGTCAGCCGGTCCTGGTATCAGGCCAGGGGCAGGCTCGCCGCCCATCCCGCCGCGCAGGCGTCGGGGCCGAGCATCGGCCCCGACGAGTTCGACGACACGTTCGTGGTGGGCGGCTACGACGACGGCTACTGGCCGTCCCTGGCCGGCGCCCTGGCCTCTTACCTGCATACCGGCGAGACCAGCCAGCTGGTCACGGTCTTCAACCAGGCGGGGAAGCAGAACGAGAACGAGTTCGCCGTCTATAACGCGGTCGAGTGCGCCGACGTGGCCTGGCCGCGCAGCTGGGCGAAATGGAACGCCGACACCAGGAAGGTGTACGCCTCGGCACCGTTCGAGGCGTGGGACAACGCCTGGTTCAACGCGGCGTGCGCGTTCTGGCCGGTGCACGGGCCTGCGCGGCCGATGCGAATCGGCGCGCCGAGACTACCCGGCATCCTCATGTTGCAGGGCACCCTGGACGCGGCAACGCCCTATGCCGGCGCTCAGAACGCGCACCGGCAGCTGCCGACGGCCAGGATGGTCGTCGTCCGTGGCGGCGGAAACCACGGGCAGTCGCTGGCGTACCCCCCCAATTCATGTGTCAACGGATACTTGAACAGATACCTGGCGACCGGCGCGCTGCCATCCAGGCCCGGCCCTGTCGACGCCGCCTGCGCGCCGGCACCCGACCCGGTGCCCGGCGGCTGACGCATGCTGCGTCACATGCCGTTACGCTAAAGGGGTGCTGCGCACCAGGGCTGCGCATTCATCCGCGCTCAGGTTGCTGACAGATCGCGATCGGGACGAGGCTCTGGCCGTGTGCGATCGCGATCCGGTCACCAATGTCTTTGTCAGGGCCAGGGTCCAGGCCAGCGGTCTCGACCCCGTGCGGCTCGGCGCTCAGGTCTGGGGCTTCCAGGACGCGGGCCGCCTGGTCTCGCTCTGCTACGTCGGGGCCAACATGGTCCCGGTGGAGGCCGTGCCTCTCGCGGTCACGGCCTTCGCCGACCGGGCCAGGAGGCAGGGCCGCCGCTGCTCGTCGATCGCCGGGCCGGCGGCGGCCGTCGGTGAGCTGTGGCGCCAGCTCGCGCCGTCCTGGGACCGGCCGCGCGAGATCAGGGACCGCCAGCCGCTGATGGCGATCGCCGACGATCCGCTCGTGCCTGCCGATCCTTCGGTGCGCCAGGTCCGCCCGGCCGAGGTAGGAATCCTGCTTCCGGCCAGCGTCGCGATGTTCACCGAGGAGGTCGGAGTCTCGCCGATCGGCGCTGACGGCGGCGCCGCCTACCGGGCCAGGGTCAGCGAGCTGGTCGCGGCCGGGCGGTCGCTGGCCAGGATCGAGGACGGGCAGGTCGTGTTCAAGGCCGAGATCGGTGCCGTCACCGCGCGGGCGTGCCAGGTCCAGGGCGTCTGGGTACCGCCGGGGCTGCGCGGCCGCGGTCATGCCAGCAGCGGGATGGCAGCGGTCGTCGCGTTCGCCCGCCAGAGGCTGGCCCCCGTGGTCAGCCTGTACGTCAACGACTTCAACGCCCCGGCCAGGGCCGTCTACAGCAGGGTCGGGTTCACCGAGGTCGGCACGTTTATGTCGGTCTTGTTCTGACTGGCGGACGGCCGGGACGCGCGTGACTGGCCGGCCGCGAATATTGGGATGACCTGGGCAGGTTCCGGTGCTAGGATCCGATGCCCTTGCGCCCTTTTCCCCCGACGTCATCGAGGAGCTGCGCCATGGCCTCGGCCATCGAAGACGACGAAGACCACGAATACGCTGAAGCGGACCAGGTCCTGGCGGCCGAGCAGGAACACCTGTCCAGCTCGCGAGAGTACCTGCGGCTGATGCGCGAGGACGTGCTCGCGCTGCCCGCCCTGGCGGGCGACCGGGTGTCGCAAGAGTATCTCAGGGCCGACCTGTACCGGCGGGCGGAGTCGCTGCGGGACATGCCCGACGCCCCGCTGTTCTTCGGCCGTCTCGACTACGCGAGCGCACCGGAGCCCACCGGCCCGCCCGGCCGCGAGGAACCGGGCGACGGCCGGCGCCAGAGGGGAGAGCAGTTCCACATCGGCCGGCGCCACGTGCACGACGCGGACGGCCATCCAGTCGTGATCGACTGGCGGGCACCGTTGTCCAGGCCGTTCTACCGTGCCAGTCAGGGCGAGCCGATGGGCCTGGCCAGGCGGCGCAGGTTCGGGTTCAGCGGCGGCCAGCTCACCGCGTACGAGGACGAGGCATTCGGCGCGACGCTCCAGGAGCCGCGCGAGCCCCAGCCGAAGTCTGGCGCCCCGCTGAGCCGCATCGTGATCGAGGAGATCGAGCGCCCCAGGTCGGGCTCGATGCGCGATATCGTGGCGACGATCCAGCCCGATCAGGACGACATCGTGCGGGCGAGCGCGGCCGAGTCGGTCTGCGTCCAGGGCGCGCCAGGGACCGGGAAGACCGCCGTCGGCCTGCACCGGGTCGCCTACCTGCTGTACGCGCACCGGGAACGGATGAGCCGCGGCGGCGTGCTCGTCATCGGGCCGAACCGGGCCTTCCTGACCTACATCCGCAACGTCCTGCCCGCGCTCGGCGAGTTCGACGCCGAGCAGACGTCGGTGACCGAGCTGATCTCCGCGGTGCCCGTCCAGGGCTCCGACGCCGAGCAGACGGCCCGGCTAAAGGGCGACGCCCGGATGGCCGAGGTGCTGCACACGGCGCTGTGGAGCCGGCTTGTCGGCCCGGTCGAGCCGATCTCGCTGGCTCGAGGCTCGCGGCGGTGGCGGGTGCACGCCGAGCGGCTCGGCGAGCTGGTCGACGAGCTGCGGGAGCGAGGCGTCAGGTACGGCACGGGACGGGAAATGCTCTCGCACCGGATCGCGCACGTGATCCTGAGCCAGATGGAGTCCGCCGGGGAGACCTGTGACGACCGGACGCACGAGGCGGTCAGGCGGACCAGCCAGGTCCGCAAGGCGGTCGACGCGATCTGGCCGAAGGCCGATCCGGTCCGGGTGGTGTTCGGGCTGCTGTCCGACCCCGAGACGCTCGCCCGTGCGGCCGACGGAGTGTTCAGCCCGGCCGAGCAGGCCGCGCTGACCTGGCCGCGCCCGCCGCGCGGTCCTGGCGCCGCGCGCTGGTCGGCGGCCGACGCGGTGCTGGTCGACGAGGTCAAGGACATGCTCGAGCGCACGCCCAGCCTTGCGCACATCGTGGTGGACGAGGCGCAGGACCTGTCCGCGATGGCGTGCCGGGCGGTCGGGCGGCGGTGCACCACGGGTTCGGTGACGGTCCTCGGCGACATTGCCCAGGGCACGACCGCGTGGGCCACGCCGAGCTGGGACCGGCTGCTCGGGCACCTGGGGAAGCCGGACGTGACGCTGGAGGTACTCACCACCGGATACCGGGTGCCCAGGCAGATACTCGACTTCGCGAGCCGCCTGCTCGGCCAGATCGCGCCCGAGCTCGCCCCGGCCACCTCGGTGCGCCAGGACCCTGGCTCGCTGGTCATCACCGCGGTCCCCGAGGCCGGGATGGCTGCCGCGCTGTCCGCGGCCTCCGCGGACGCCCTGACCAGGCCGGGCTCGATCGCCGTGATCACCGCCGACGCCGATGCCCCAGGCGTCGCGGCCGCGCTGGCGGCCGCGACCCTGCCGCACGAGATCCTCGACGGCGAACACGAGGGCGGGCAGCTCGTCATCCTTCCGGTCAGCCTCGCCAAGGGTCTGGAGTTCGACCACGTCATCGTCGTCGAGCCCGCCCGGATAGCCGCCGCGGAGGCGCGCGGCCTGCACCGCCTGTACGTCGCACTCACCCGCGCCGTCTCCCGCCTCACGGTCCTGCACTCCGCCCCGCTCCCTCCGGCGCTGGCTCACTTGCCTGGATCTAGTTCATCCGATATGTCGCAGATCGGGCATCACATTGACTCCACGCCGGGGGAAGTGCCGATCGCCAGGTAATGGCAGGCGACACTGACGCCTTATATGGCGCGAAACCGGAGTCTCCGGGTCATCGGTTCCCTATAACCCTCGCGATTTTGCCCGCAGAACTTGCACGCCAGGTCTCCGTCAGGGCATTCTTTGAAACGTGCATTACTTTCCGCGATTCATTGAATACGTAAGGTGACATGGTGGCCCTGGTAGCTGGCCAGGCCAGCAGCGATCCTGACACGGAGCCGTACGGGCAGTTCTTCCTCGAACGGCTCGAGGGGCTGGCCGCCGAACTCGCCAAGCACGGGCTCCTGACCAGGCTGACGATACCTGCGGGCCGGGTTCCCAGTCTGCACGTGGTGAACCCGGCCGTGTCTAGGCTGGCCGAAGATGTCTACGTCGGCCGCAGCCAGGACGGCCTGTGGTGGTTCTGGTGGCCATGGGCGGAGCGCATCGCGCCGGGAGACCAGCTTGCCGTGGCGGCCGAGGTAGTCGCCCGCGTGCTCAGCGCGCTGGACTAGCGGCCCGAGCGCCCGGCCGGCCTGAGCGAGGACGCGGGGAGGCCGGGAAACGCCTGCGGGCGGCCGCCCCAGCGCGCCGCGCGGACGGCGGCCGCGCGCATGCGGTCGGCGGCGAACCGCCGCAGCGCCGGGTCGGACACCGCGACCAGGCTCAGGTAGGCGGCGGCGACCTGCCGCTCAAGCAGGATCGCGAGCGACCTGGCCTGGGCGGCCGTGCTCACCTTGATCGGCATCCGGTAAGCCGCCGCGGCCGGGTGCGGCTGCCCGCCCCGCGCCGCGATCATGCCGGTCAGGCTGTCCCTGGCCCGCTCGTGCTTGACGCAGTCGGCGGCTGCGGCCGCGAACTTCACCCCGGTCAGGTGTGACCCGACGATGCCGTAGCCGTAGCTGGCGGCCTGCTCCGCGGCCAGGGCCGCCTCAAGCGCGGCGATGTCCTTCCCGGTCCGCGGGCTGCCCGTGCCGGAGAGACCGCGACCGGCCTGGTTCACGGTCACGGGGCGAGCCTGCCATAGCCGAGCTGCACCACGTGGGCGGCCTCGGACGCGGCGATGCTCGCCATCAGCTGCGCGACCGCGGGCGGAACCGCCGGTAGCTGGGCGACCAGCCGGTCCGAGGCCGCCGCCTCGGCGGCCGCGAGCCCGGCCAGGATCTTGTGCCGCCCGGCTGGCACCGGCGGCGGCGGCGTCGGGCTCGGGCGCGGACTCGCCGTGGCCAGCCTGGGCGGCAGGACCAGCCGCGCTCGCAGCTGCGCCAGGTGCTCCCGGTGCTCGGCAAGCACCGCGTCGACCATCGCCCTCGCGCGCTTGCCGGCCTTCGTGCCGCCCGCTGCCGTCGCCCCGCTGCCGCCGGCCGCGCCTGACCCTCCGGCCGCCGCCAGCGCGGCCGCCGCCGACTGATACCGGGCGATCATCAGTTCCTCGGCGGCGATCGCGCGGGTGAGGGCCACGACGTCCGCGCCGGGCTTCGGGCGCGGGCCGAGCACGGCGATGCCCTTGCAGCCGGCGAGCGCGAGCGAGCCTGCGCCCGCGGCAGCGAGCACCAGCCGCCGGGTGGGTTCGGCCCTCACCTGACCCTCGTCCTCCAGTCGGCCGCCGGCCGGACCGACCCGATCGGCCCGGCATACTTCGCTGCGCCACAAGCATGCCATGCGCGCAGCGGCGATGCGGGATCCTGCCGCGTGACCTGACCTCCCGCGCCGCGCGCCAAGCCGCCCGGGTAGCGGCGCGTCAGGCCGCGAAGAGCAACAGGTCAGAACGGCGGGCCGCGGTCCCGGCTAGGCTAGAGCCCGGTAAACAGGTCCAGGTCGTCGGCGAGGAGGCGTGATGCGCGAGAACTCCCGTCGCGGCACCCCGCGTCAGGCAAGGGCCGTCGGCCGTGGCGGTGCCCGGCGTGACGCGCGCGGTCGCGGTTCGGCCGGCCGCGGCAGCGGCCCGGGCAGCGGGCGGCCCGGTCATGACGGCGGCAGGCCAGGTCCTGGCAACCGCGGCAGCGCTCCAGGCTCGGCGGACACGGCGCGAGTTGCCAGCCTGATCGAGCCCGTGCTGAAGGCGATCGACATGGACCTGGAGGGCGTCAAGATCGTCACCGCCGGGCGCCGCCGGGTGCTGCGCATCGTGGTGGACGCCGACGGCGGAGTCAGCCTCGATGACATCGCCGAGGTCAGCCGCGAGTTGTCGGCCAGGCTCGACGCGAGGAACGCGATGGGCGACGCGCCCTACACGCTCGAGGTGTCCTCGCCTGGTGTCGACCGGCCGCTGACCGAGCCCAGGCACTGGCGGCGCGCGATCGGCAGGCTGGTCGTCGTCCCGCTCACCGATCAAGATCATGATTCGCAACGGGACGTGCCCGCTGGTCCCGTTGAGCATGAGGCAAGAGTGATCGACGCCGATCAGCAGGGCGTCATGCTGGAGATCGACGGTGCGCAGCGCAAGGTGAGCTACGGCGCGCTCGGACCAGGCCGGGTGCAGGTGGAGTTCGGCCGCCTGGCGGCCGAGGACGATGCCGGCGAGACGGCAGGCTCCGGCGGCCTCGACGGATTCGGTGAGTCCGCCGGCGGTCCGGACGAGGAGGGACCCGATGGACATTGACGTAACGGTCCTGCGCAGCCTGGAGGCCGAGAAGGACATCTCGATGGACCTGGTGATCAAGGCCATCGAGGATGCCCTGCTCGTCGCGTACCACAAGTCCGACGGCGCCGCGCCGACCGCGCGGGTGGAGGTGGACAGGAACACCGGGCACGTCACCGTCTGGGCGGCGGAGACCGACGAGAACGGCCTGCGGCTGCGGGAATACGACGACACGCCGGCCGGTTTCGGGAGAATCGCGGCGACCACGGCCGGCCAGGTCATCTTGCAGCGGCTGCGCGACGCCGAGGACGAACTCACCTTCGGCGAGTTCGCCGGCCAGGAGGGCAACATCGTGGCCGGGGTCATCCAGCAGGGCAAGGATCCCAAGGCCGTCCTGGTCGATCTGGGCAGGATCGAGGCGATCCTGCCGCCGACCGAGCAGGTGCCCGGTGAGCGGTACGTGCACGGTGAGCGGCTCAAGTGCTACGTCCTGCACGTCAGGAAGGGTTTCAGGGGGCCGTCGGTCACGCTGTCGCGTACCCACCCGAACCTGGTGCGCAAGCTGTTCGCGCTCGAGGTGCCCGAGATCGCCTCAGGCGCCGTGGAGATCGCCGCGATCGCGCGTGAGGCCGGCCACCGGACCAAGATCGCGGTCATCGCGCGGCAGTCAGGCGTCAACGCCAAGGGCTCCTGCATCGGGCCGATGGGCTCTCGGGTGCGCAACGTGATGGCGGAGCTGCACGGGGAGAAGATCGACATCGTCGACTACTCAGAGGATCCCGCCGAGTTCGTCGGTCATGCGCTGTCCCCTGCCCGGGTCTCGCAGGTCAGGGTCCTCGACGCGGCGAACAGGGTCGCGCAGGTCATCGTGCCCGACTACCAGCTCTCGCTGGCGATCGGCAAGGAAGGCCAGAACGTGCGGCTTGCCGCGCGGCTGACCAACTGGCGTATCGACATCCAGCCCGATACCCAGGCCGACCAGGGCGAGCAGCCCCGCAGCCGCAGCGATCAGCCCCGCCGCCCGAGCGACCAGCCGCGGGGTCCCGCCAGCCAGCGCGGCAGCCAGGGCGAACAGGCACGCAGCCGGGCAGGAGAGCCTGGTGGCGGGGCCGGCCAGCCGGCCGGCGGCCAGGGTGGATCGCGGGCGGCGCAGGTGCCTGGTGCTGCCGACGCGCCGGCCCTGTAAGCTAAGAGAAGCGGCTGTGCGGTCGATGTTTCCAGGCATGCCCGGATCGGTGATCAGGACGTGCGTCGGATGCGGGGCGCGAGCCGCCAAGTCGGACTTGCTTCGCGTTGTGGCGGTTGACGGCGAGGTCGTCGCCGACCCCGCGGCGCGCAGGCCGGGCAGGGGAGCGTACCTGCACCCCAGCACGGACTGCTTGGAGCGAGCGAGGCGCCGCCGGGCGATTCCGAGAGCGCTGCGCGCAACGGGACCGCTCGCCGATGGCGGGCTCGTCAGGTATCTTGCCGGGACCTGACCGGGCTGCGGGCCGCCGCAGGCGGCACGTCGGCCCGGGCGGTAATGTGCGCGATGGCGGGCGAGGAATTCAGGCGGCAGCGGGTTGTGCCGGAAAGACGGGCTGAGATTGTAATGAGCGCTCGATGAGCACGCGGCGATGAACAGCAACAACTGACGCCGGACGGAGCATGCGCTGCCCCGGACCGGCTGACTGGCCCGGGATCCCGGGCCGAGTAGAGGGAGCGTAGTGGCGAAGGTCCGGGTTTACGAACTCGCTAAGGAGTTCGGTGTAGAGAGCAAGGCCGTGATGGCCAAACTCCAGGAGATGGGCGAATTTGTCCGCTCGGCGTCATCGACTATCGAGGCGCCGGTAGTCCGCAGGCTCAAGGAGGCGTTCGCCGGCCAGGCCGCGGCGGCCAAGGCGGCCGCGGATCAGGTGGCCGCCGACGGCAGCAAGCGCGCCGCGAACGGCCGCGCCGCGGCGGTGCCGGCCGCCGAGCCCGCCGTGACGGGCCAGCCGGCCGTCGAGGAAGCGCCGGAGAGCCGGCCGGCCGCGACCGCGGAGGCGGGCCCTGGCCAGCCTGCTGCCCCGGCCGAGCGCGCGCCAGGGACGGCCGGGGCGCCGCGCGAGGACGCGGGACGCCCGGCGGCGCCCGGCGTGCCGCAGGTGCCGTTCTCGCAGCCCGAGCAGCCCGCCGCGGCGGCCCAGCGGCCGTCCGCGGGCACCGGGGACGGCGGCCAGCCCAGGCCGGTGCCGGGATCGGCCAGGCCCGGCCAGGCGGGCGGCGCCACGCCAGGCCCGCGGCCGGGGGCGCCCAGGCCAGGTCCGCGCCCGGGCAACAACCCGTTCAGCCCGACGGGGTCGGGCATGGGGTCCACCCGCAGGCCGGGCCAGCCGGGCGCGGCCGGGCCGGCCGGGCCTGCCGGGTACGCGGGCGGCGCGCCTGGTCAGCCGGCGGGCCGGCCGGGGACGCCAGGCGCGGCGGGCGGGCCGAGGCCAGCCGGCCCGCGCCCGATGGGCAGGCCGGGACCCGGCGGGCCCGGCGATGCCGGACGGCCGGGCGGCGGGCGTCCCGGCGGTCCGCGGCCGAACCCGAACAGCATGCCGCCGCGCCCGTTCGCGGGCCGCGGCGGCCAGGGCGGTGGCGGCGGCTCCGGCGGTCCCGGCGTCAGCACCAGGCCCGGCGGCCGCGGCGGCCCCGGGGCCGGGCGCGGCGGTCCCGGCGGCGGCGGCGCGCCGCGGGCCGGCGGGGGACCTGCGCGGCCGGGCGGCGGCGGCCGCGGCCGCGGCGGCACCCAGGGTGCGTTCGGCAGGCCAGGCGGACGTCCGTCTCGCGGCCGGAAGTCGAAGAAGCAGCGGCGCCAGGAGTTCGACAACATGCAGGCGCCGTCGATCGGCGGCGTGTCGATACCGCGCGGTAACGGCCAGGTCATCCGGCTGTCCCGGGGTGCGTCGCTGAGCGACTTCGCCGACAAGATCGGGGTCAACCCGGCCTCGCTGGTGCAGGTGCTGTTCCACCTCGGCGAGATGGTGACCGCGACGCAGTCGGTCAACGACGAGACGCTCCAGCTGCTCGGCGCGGAGCTGAACTTCAACGTCCAGGTCGTCTCGCCGGAGGAAGAGGACCGCGAGCTGCTCGAGACGTTCGATATCGAGTTCGGCGAGGACGAGGGCGACGAGTCCGACCTGGAGTCCAGGCCGCCGGTGGTGACCGTGATGGGCCACGTCGACCACGGCAAGACCAAGCTGCTCGACGCGATCAGGCACACCAACGTGGTCGCGCACGAGGCGGGCGGCATTACCCAGCACATCGGCGCGTACCAGGTGAACACCGAGGTGGACGGGCAGGAACGGGCGATCACGTTCATCGACACCCCCGGTCACGAGGCGTTCACCGCGATGCGCGCCCGCGGCGCGGAGACCACCGACCTGGTGATCTTGGTCGTGGCGGCCGACGACGGCGTGAAGCCGCAGACCACCGAGGCGCTGAACCACGCCCAGGCGGCAGGCGTGCCGATCGTGGTGGCGGTCAACAAGATCGACAAGGAGGGTGCCGACCCGGCCAGGGTGCGGGCTCAGCTCACCGAGTACGGCCTGGTCGCCGAGGAGTTCGGCGGTCAGTCGCTGTTCGTCGACGTGTCCGCGCGGAACGGCACGGGCATCAAGGAGCTGCTCGAGGCGGTCGTGCTGACCGCCGACGCCGAGCTCGACCTGCGCGCCAACCCGAACCAGCAGGCTCAGGGTGTCGCGATCGAGGCCCACCTCGACAAGGGGCGCGGGCCCGTGGCGACCGTTCTCGTGCAGCGCGGAACGCTGAAGGTCGGGGATTCGATCGTCTGCGGCGACGCTCACGGCCGGGTCAGGGCGATGCTGGGCGACAGTGGCGAGCAGGTGGCGGAGGCGCGGCCGTCCAGGCCGGTCCAGGTACTCGGCCTGACGGCGGTGCCCGACGCCGGCGACAGCTTCCTGGTTGTCGACGACGACCGGGTGGCGAGGCAGATCGCCGAGCGGCGCGAGGCCAGGGAGCGGACCGCCCAGTTCGCCCAGCGACGGCCGCGGGTCACGCTCGAGGACCTCGAGTCCGCGCTCAAGTCGGGCGCGCGCGAGGAACTGCTGCTGATCATCAAGGGTGACGTGTCCGGTTCGGTCGAGGCGCTGGAGGACGCGCTGCTCAAGATCGACGTGGGCGAGGACGTCGTGCTGCGGGTGATCGGCCGCGGTGTCGGCGCGATCACCCAGGACGACGTCAACCTCGCGATCGCCTCCGACGCCGTGATCATCGGCTTCAACGTCCGTCCGGCCGGCCGGGCGGGCGAGCTTGCCCAGCGCGAAGGCGTGGACATCAGGTACTACTCGATCATTTACCAGGCGATCGAAGAGATCGAGGCCGCGCTCAAGGGCATGCTGAAGCCGGAGTTCGAGGAGGTGCAGCTCGGGACTGCCGAGGTCAGGGAGGTCTTCCGGGTCCCCAGGATCGGCAACGTGGCCGGATGCATCGTCCGGTCGGGCACGATCACCAGGAACTCCAAGGCCCGCCTGGTCAGGGATGGCGTGGTGGTCTCGGACAGCCTCGCCATCGAGTCGCTGCGCCGGTTCAAGGACGATGCCGTGATCGAGACGTTCGAGATGCGCGAGAAGCCGCGGGCCTGAGGCAGCGGGGCCGGCCCGCTCGCGGGCCGGCCGTGACCTGGCTGCCCGATCCCGTGGCGGGCGCGCGAGGCGGTGACGAAGGGGCGCTGGCGTGTACGTGGGTGCGCTGACACTGGACGTGCTGCTCGGCGATGTCAGGTCGCTGAAGCAGAAGCGCTCCGAGGTCAGGCCGCTGATCGCCGAGGTGCACAGGAAGTTCCCCGGCCTGGCGGTCGCCGAGACCGGGCACCTGGACCTGCACCGCAGGACGGAGATCGGCGTAGCCGTGGTGACCTCTACGGCGATGCACGCCGCAGAGGTGCTCGAGGCCTGCGAGCGGTTCGTCGCCGCGCGCCCGGGCATCGAGTTGCTGTCCGCGCGGCAGCGGCTGTTCAACGACGAAGGAGAGTGAGCAGGATGGACCCGGCGAGGGCCCGGCGGCTCGGAGAGCGGATCACCCAGATCGTCGCGGAGATGCTCGAGCGGAGGGTCAAGGACCCGCGGCTGGGATTCGTCACGGTGACCGACACCCGGGTGACCGGCGACCTGCGCGACGCGACCGTCTTCTACACGGTCTACGGCTCGGCCGAGGAGACGGCCGCCACGGCGGCGGCCCTGGCCAGCGCGACCGGCCTGATCCGCTCGGAGGTCGGCAGGCAGACCGGGCTCAAGCACACCCCGTCGATCACGTTCGAGCGGGACACGCTGCAGGAGGGTGCCCGCTCCATCGAGGACCTGGTGACCAGGGCGAAGGAAGCCGATGCCCGGCTCGCCGCGAACCGGGCCGGCGCCGTGCACGCGGGCGATCCCGACCCGTACCGCGAGACCGGCGAGCCGGAGGACGAGCAGCCGTGACGCGCGGCGAGCCGGCCGCCGAGAGCGCCGAGAGCACCGCGGCCGCTGCGGCGAGCGCCGTGACGGTCGCCGGAAGTGGCTGACCTGGTGGCCGAGTCCGGGCTGGTCATCGTCGACAAGCCAGGCGGGATGACGTCGCATGACGTCGTCGCGCGGATCCGGCGGCTGGCCGGCACGCGCCGGGTCGGGCACGCGGGCACGCTCGACCCGATGGCGACCGGGGTGCTGGTGGTCGGGGTCGAGAAGGCCACCAGGCTGCTCGGACACCTCGCGCTGACCGAGAAGGAGTACGCGGCGACGATCAGGCTCGGCCACTCGACGGACACCGACGACGCCGATGGAGACGTCCTGCCGCCGGCCAGTCCCGTCAGGCCGGTGAGCGGCGTCTCCGAGCAGAAGCTGCGCGCGGCGCTGGCGGGGTTCGAGGGCGAGATCAGCCAGGTGCCGCCGCAGATCAGCGCGATCAAGGTCAGCGGCCAGCGGGCTTACCGCCTGAGCAGGTCGGGGGCCGCTCCCGAGCTGTCCGCCAGGCCGGTCACGATCAGCAGGCTCGATCTGCTCGCCACCCGGCCGGCCGGCGACGGCCTGCTGGACGTCGACGTCGCGGTGACCTGCTCGAGCGGCACCTACATCAGGGCCATCGCCCGCGACCTGGGCGCGGTGCTGGGCACCGGCGGGCATCTGGTGGCGCTGCGCCGGACCAGGGTCGGCCCGTACCTGATCGGCGAGGCGAGGACCCTCGGCCAGCTCGCAGCGAGGTTCGAGTACACCCCGCTGGCGCAGGCGGCGGCGGAGGCGTTCGGGTCGGTGCAGCTCAGCGCCGACGAGGCCAGGCTCGTCTCGCACGGCGCCAGGCTGCCCGCCGCGGTGCTGGCCGGTCACGACACGCCCGCCGCTACCGCCCGGGCCGCGGACGCGCCCGTCGCCGCGTTCGCCCCCGACGGCACCCTGACCGCGCTGCTCGTCAGCCGGGGTGGGGAACTGCGGTCGCTGGCGGTGTTCGCGCCTTGATGGCGTCGTCATGCGCCGGGTCACGGTGCGCGTCGGGCAGCGCGGCACCGACTTACTACGCTGGTAGCGGCAGGCGCCGGCCGCGGATCGGGCCGGTCGCGAGGTGCGGCCCGCGGCGGCGAGCCGGCCGTCCGCAGTCCGGGCGGCGGCGAGTGCCGCGCGCGCCGGTTCTGCGGAAAGGACGTTGACGGTGTACCGCTGGCAGGGGCTGCATGACGTACCAGAGACCTGGGGCAGGTCCGTCGTCACCATCGGCGTGTTCGACGGCGTGCACCGCGGCCACCAGCGGATCGTGGCCAGGGCCGCCGAGGTCGGTGCCGGCCTCGGCCTGCGGCTCGTGGTCGTCACCTTCGACCCGCATCCGGACGAGGTGGTGCGCCCGGGATCGCATCCGCCCCTGCTCTGCACGCCCAGGTACCGGGCCGAGTTGCTCGGCAGGCTGGGTGCCGCAGCAGTCTGCGTGCTGCCGTTCACCTACGAGTTCTCCCAGCTGCCGGCCGAGGAGTTCGTCCGGTCCGTGCTGGTCGACGGGCTGCACGCGGCCGCCGTCGTGATCGGCGAGAACTTCAGGTTCGGCCATAAGGCGGCCGGCAACGTCGCGCTGCTCGCCGAGCTTGGCGAGAAGTACGAGTTCGCCGCCGAGGGCGTCCCGCTGCTGGCCGACCACGGGATCACGGTCTCCTCGAGCGGGATCAGAGACCTGCTGTCGGCCGGGAACGTGGCGGCCGCGGCCGTCGACCTCGGGCGGCCGCACCGGGTGGAGGGCGTGATCGTGCGCGGTCACCGGCGCGGGCGGGCGCTGGGCTTCCCCACCGCGAACGCGGAGCCGCCGCCGCACACGGCGATCCCTGCCGACGGCGTCTACGCGGGCTGGCTGGCCAGCCTGGACACCGACGGCACCGAGCTTGAGCGCTGGCCGGCCGCGATCTCGGTGGGTTCCAACCCGACGTTCGACGGGGAGGAGCGGTCCGTCGAGGCCTACGCGCTTGACCGGGACGATCTGGACCTGTACGGGGTGCATGTGGCGGTCGAGTTCGCCGAGCGGATCCGGCACCAGGTCAAATTCGGATCCGTCGACGAGCTCGTCGAGCAGATGCGCAGGGACGTCGACACCGCCCGCGAGATGATCGTTCCCGGTACGAATCCGTGACACCGTCGTTACCCGGCCCGACGGCGTCCGGCCCGACGGCGTCCGGCCCGACGGCGTCCGGTGCGACGGGTCCGCCGTCGTGAGCCGGCTGCCCCGAAGGCGCGGCGGCGAATCGCGTCGGCCGGGCATGATAGCGTAGCTGAGGCTGAAGTATCTGGCCTGGCTCGCTGCGCCCTCATGCGGCTTGCCGACCCGGGTGCAGGGCAGTTCCGCCCGCGCCCTCCCGCCGCTCGGTGCGGATTACGCATACCCGCGTGTACCCGCGCCGCAGCAGAACCGATGGCCAACGACAAGAGGGAAAACTGTGCCGCTCGACAGCGAAGTAAAGAGGGAGATCATCTCCGCGCACGCGACAAGTGAGGGTGACACCGGCTCGCCGGAGGTCCAGATCGCGGTGCTGAGCAAGCGGATCGGTGATCTGACCGAGCACCTGAAGGTGCACAAGCACGACCACCACAGCCGCCGCGGGCTGCTGCTGCTCGTCGGGCGCCGCCGGCGCCTGCTGCAGTACCTGGCCCGCGAGGACATCAACCGCTACCGCGCGCTGATCGAGAAGCTCGGCCTGCGCCGTTAGGGATGCACCCGAGCCACATGACGCGCTCGGGCGTGCACGGGCGGCGACGTATCGCGCTGCGCTGGCCGCTGGCGCTACATTGGTGGTCGGGGACTTGGGCGGTGAATCGCCCGCTGTCAACTGAATAACACCCCACGAACCCAGACCCGAGGTAACAACCGGAAAACGTCCCGCAGTCCCGGCCCGGAGCGCTCAGCGTGCCTGAGGGCCGGTCCTCGGTAGTGGTTCTCGGATAGGCCTGCGTTGCGGCTCATCGCCGGCAGGGCCGATCCGAGGGCTTCGATCGAAGACCGGTCGGCAGCTTCCGTCCAGCAGACTGGACGCCGACGACGCTCCGCTGGCGGCGGGCGGACGCGGGACCTCATGCAAGGAGGTCTCACCCCATGGAGGGTGTGCACACCGCCGAAGCCGTTATCGACAACGGCGCGTTCGGCGTACACAAGATCAGATTCGAGACCGGCCGCCTGGCTAAGCAGGCGTCCGGCTCGGCCGTCGTCTACCTGGATGACGAGACGATGGTGCTGTCGGCGACCACGGTTTCCAAGCACCCCAAGGAGAACCTGGATTTCTTCCCGCTCACCGTGGATGTGGAGGAGCGGATGTACGCGGCGGGCCGGATTCCCGGCTCGTTTTTCCGTCGTGAGGGCCGGCCGTCGGAAGACGCGATCCTCACCTGCCGCCTGATCGACCGGCCGCTGCGGCCGTCGTTCGTCAAGGGCCTGCGCAACGAGGTGCAGGTCGTCGAGACGATCATGGCGCTTCATCCTGAGCATCTCTACGATGTCGTGGCCATCAACGCGGCCTCGCTCTCCACGCAGTTGTCCGGCCTGCCGTTCGCGGGCCCGATCGGCGGAGTGCGGGTGGCGCTGATCAAGGGCCAGTGGGTCGGCTTCCCGACCCATCCCCAGCTCGAGGAGGCCACCTTCGACATGGTCGTGGCTGGCCGGGTGCTCGAGGACGGCGACGTCGCGATCATGATGGTGGAGGCCGAGTCCACGCCGCGCACGCTGCGGCTGATCGCCGACTCGTCCAGCGGCGCCGTCGGCCCGACCGAGGAGATCGTTGCCCAGGGCCTCGAGGCAGCCAAGCCGTTCATCAAGACCGTGTGCGAGGCGCAGCAGCACGTAGCCTCCGCCGCGGCCAAACAGACTGCCGCGTTCCCGGTCTTCACCGACTACCAGCCCGATGTCTACGAGGCCGTCGCCGCCGAGGCGTCGGCCGAGCTCGCCGCCGCGCTGACCATCGCCGGCAAGCAGGAGCGAGGCGCCGAGACAGACCGGATCCAAGCGGCCGTGACCGAGCGGGTCGCGGCGAAGTTCGAGGGCCGCGAGAACGAGATCGGCGGGGCGTTCAGGTCACTGACCAAGAAGCTGGTCAGGGAGCGGATCACCAGGGACGGCGTGCGGATCGACGGGCGCGGGCTCGCCGACATCAGGCAGTTGTCCGCGGAGGCGGGCGTGATACCGCGAGTCCATGGCTCGGCGCTGTTCGAGCGCGGCGAGACCCAGGTGCTCGGCGTGACCACGCTGAACATGCTACGGATGGAGCAGATGATCGACACGCTCAATCCGGAGCGGACCAAGCGCTACATGCACAACTACAACATGCCGCCGTACTCGACCGGCGAGACCGGCCGGGTCGGCTCGCCGAAGCGACGCGAGATCGGGCACGGTGCGCTGGCCGAGCGGGCCTTGATCCCCGTGCTGCCGACCCGCGAGGAGTTCCCTTACGCGATCCGGCAGGTCTCCGAGGCCATCGGGTCGAACGGCTCCACCTCGATGGGATCGGTCTGCGCGTCGACGATGTCGCTGCTCGACGCCGGCGTCCCGCTGAGGGACATGGTGGCCGGCATCGCGATGGGCCTGATTTACGAGGGCGGCAACTACGTCACGCTGACCGACATCCTGGGCGCAGAGGACGCGTTCGGCGACATGGACTTCAAGGTCGCCGGCACCAGGGACGTCATCACCGCCCTGCAGCTCGACACCAAGCTCGACGGCATCCCCGCGTCGGTGCTCGGCGCCGCGCTGACGCAGGCCCGTCACGCCAGGCTGACGATACTCGGGGTGATGCGCGAGGCGATCAGCGCGCCGGCCGACATGAGCGAGCACGCGCCGCGGATCATCACCGTGAAGGTCCCGGTCGACAAGATCGGCGAGGTCATCGGCCCGAAGGGCAAGATGATCAACTCGATCCAGGAGGACACGGGCGCAGAGATCACCATCGAGGACGACGGCACCATCTACATCGGCGCCACCGACGGCACCTCCGCCGAGGCCGCGCGGACGGCGATCAACGCGATCGCGAACCCGCACATCCCCGAGGTCGGCGAGCGCTTCCTCGGGACCGTGGTGAAGACCACCGCGTTCGGCGCCTTCGTGTCGCTGCTGCCCGGCAAGGACGGGCTGCTGCACATCACCCAGATCCGTAAGCTGCACGGCGGGGTGCGGATCGAGAACGTCGACGACGTGATCAAGGTGGGCGACAAGATCCAGGTTGAGATCCGCGAGGTTGACGACCGGGGCAAGCTGTCGCTGGTGCCGGTCGAGGTCGTCGAGCGCGAGGCGGCGGGCGAGGACCTCGGCGGCGGCGACCGTGGCGACCGAGGCGACCGAGGCGACCGGGGCAGGGACCGGGGCGAGAGGGGCGACCGCGGGCGAGGTGGTGAACGCCGGGGCGGTGAGCACCACCGCACCAGGTATCGCGAGCGCGAGTCCGGCAACTCATGACCGCTGGCGGGCGGCGGTCAGGCACCGAGCGGCTGTCCGACGGCGAGGGCGTCGTCTGCCGCACGGTGCTGCCTGGCGGGCTGCGGATCATCACCGAGTCGCTGCCGTCGGTCAGGTCGGCGTCGTTCGGGATCTGGGTCGGCGTCGGATCGCGTGACGAGGACCTCAGCCACGCCGGCGCGACGCACTACCTGGAGCACCTGCTGTTCAAGGGCACGGCCAGGCGGTCGGCGCTGGACATCTCGGCGGCGATCGACGCGGTCGGCGGCGAGCTGAACGCGTTCACCGCCAAGGAGTACACCTGCTACTACGCACGGGTGCTCGACGCCGACCTGCCGCTGGCGATCGACGTGCTGGCCGACATGGTGACCGGGTCGCTGCTGGAGCCGAACGAGGTCGAGGCGGAGCGCGCGGTGATCCTCGAAGAGATCGCCATGACCGACGACGACCCGTCCGACACCGCGCACGAGGCCTTCGGCTGGCAGTTGTTCGGCGACACCCCGCTCGGCCGGCCGATCCTCGGCACCGTCGACTCGATCAACGCGATCTCCAGGAGCCAGATCGCCGAGCACTACGCGGCCAGGTACTCGCCGGAGAACCTGGTCGTGGCCGCCGCCGGGCGGCTCGATCACGATGAGGTGGTCGAGCTCACCAGCCACTGTTTCGCGCAGGCCATGAAGGAGCAGGCGGTGCCGACCCCGCCGAGGCTGCCAGGCAGGGCCGGGCCAGAGGTCGGCGCCGGCACAGGCGTCCGGCTGATCTCGCGGCCGATCGAGCAGGCGAACCTGGTGCTCGGCTGCGCCGGCCTGGCCAGGACCGATGACCGGCGGTTCACGCTCGGCGTGCTGAACGCGGCACTCGGCGGCGGGATGTCGTCGCGGCTGTTCCAGGAGATCAGGGAAAAGCGCGGGCTCGCTTACTCGGTCTACAGCTTCAACTCCCAGCACGCCGACATCGGCATGTGGGGCATCTACGCCGGCTGCCTGCCGGCCAAGGCCGACGAGGTGCTGGCGATCTGCGCCGAGGAGATCGCGAAGGTCTGCGACGGCGGCCTGACCAAGGAGGAGCTCGACCGCGGCAAGGGCCAGCTGCGCGGCTCGATCGTGCTCGGCCTCGAGGACCCGGCCTCCCGGATGACCAGGATCGGCAAGTCCGAGCTCGTCTACCCGAAGCTCGAGCCGGTCGACGAGATCCTGGCCAGGATCGACGCCGTGACCCTTGACGACGTGCGCGACGTGGCCGTCGCCATCTTGTCCCAGCCGAAGGCGCTGGCCGTCGTGGGTCCCTACGACGATGCCGACTCGTTCGCGGCGGCCGTCGCCGCCTGACCGACGGAGGAGCAAGGTGATCAAGGTCGGAGTGCTCGGTGCCAAGGGCCGGATGGGATCGCTGGTATGCCAGACCGTGCGGTCGGCCGGCGATCTCGAGCTGGCCGCCGGGGTCGACGTCGGCGACTCGCGCGACGCGCTGCGCGGCTGCGACGTCGTCGTCGACTTCACCAGCCCGGCGGCGGTGATGGAGAACCTGGCCTGGTGCGTGGGGTCGGGCCTGAACACGGTGATCGGGACGTCCGGCTTCGACGGGGCCAGGCTCGCCGAGGCGGCCGACATCGTGGCGGGCGCCACGGGCACGAACGGGGCGGCGGGAGCGAGTAAGCCCAGGGTTCTCGTTGTCCCCAATTTCTCGGTCGGCGCCGTGCTGATGATGACGTTCGCGGCGCGGGCGGCCCGGTTCTTCGAGTCGGCGGAGATCGTCGAGCTGCACCATGCTGGCAAGATCGACGCGCCGTCGGGAACGTCCGCCAGGACCGCCGCCCTGATCGCCGCCGCCCGGTCGGCCGCCGGCCTGGGGCACGGTCCTGACGCGACCGCGACGCAGCTCGACGGGGCGCGTGGCGCGGTCGTGGACGGGGTACATGTGCACTCAGTGCGGCTGGCCGGCCTGGTGGCGCACCAGGAGGTGCTGCTCGGCGGGCACGGAGAGACGCTGACGATCAGGCACGACTCGCTCGACCGGGCATCGTTCATGCCGGGGGTGCTGGCGGCGGTACGGGGGATCGCGTCGCTGCCGCCCGGCCTGACCGTCGGGCTGGACAGCCTGCTCGGCCTGGCCTTGCCCGGCGTCGGCTGACGAGGACAGAGGTGGCAGGACGTGCGGTTGATCCTTAATCTGATCTGGCTGGTGTTCTGCGGGATCTGGCTGGCGATCGCCTATGTGCTGGCCGGCATCGTCGCGTGCATCCTGGTCATCACGATCCCGTTCGGTATCGCCGCGTTCCGGATCGCGAACTACGTGCTCTGGCCGTTCGGCCGGACGACGGTGCCGCGCGGGGACGCCGGCGTTGGCTCGCTGATCGGCAACATCGTCTGGATCATCCTGTTCGGCTGGTGGCTGGCCGTCGGTCACCTGGTCACCGGCGTGATCATGTGCCTGACGATCATCGGGATACCCCTGGGCCTGGCGAACTTCAAGCTGATCCCGATCTCGCTGCTCCCGCTCGGCGTCCGCATCGTCGACGCCGACGAGGTGGGCGCCCGCTTCGCGTGAGCGCGGCGGTGCGTGCCGCGTGCTGGCCGGCGGCGGGGCGGGGCGAGTCGGGCCGGCCCGACCCGCCCGCTGGTCCGCCGCGCTCCGCCCGCGCGCCCAGGCGAACAACGTTGCCACATCGATGTCCGTCGGCGAGCGCTGCCCAGAACAGCGTTGCCACATCGATGTCCGCCGGTGAACAGCGCTGCCACATCGAAGTTCGCCGGACTGCGCCGTGCGGGACATCGCTGCCACATCGATGTTCGGGGCGGCCGGGCGGCCTGCCGGGGTCGCCCGCTTGCTGGGCGGGTTAGAGCTGGCCGACGGCGGTGACCCAGATGACCGCCTCGCCGGCGTCGTCAGAGCCGGCCAGGTCCACCTCGGCGGAGAAGCCCCAGTCGTGGTCGCCCGCCGGGTCGTCGAAGATCTGGCGTACCCGCCAGAGGTGCTGGTCCGAGTCGTCGATGATCAGCATTGCGGGGCCGCGGGCGTCGGCGGCCGTGGAGATCTCGCCGTGCTCGGCGAAGTACGGCTCGAGCGCGTCGGCCCAGGCGTCTGCGTCCCAGCCCGCCTGGGCGTCCAGATCGCCGAGCTCGTCCCAGCGGCGCAGGGCGGCGAACTCGACCCGGCGGAACAGCGCGTTGCGCACCAGGACCCGGAACGCCCGCACGTTGCCGGTCACGGCCGGTGGCCGCTCGTCCAGCTGGCCGACGGCCTCGGCTTCGGCCGCGTCCGGGTTGGCGAGCCGCTCCCACTCGTCGAGCAGGCTGGAGTCGACCTGCCTCACCATCTCGCCGAGCCACTCGATCAGGTCGACGAGCTCGGTGGTCTTGGACTCCTCGGGCACGGTCCGGCGCAGCGCCTTGTAGGAGTCGGCGAGGTAGCGCAGCAGCAGCCCTTCGGACCTGGCCAGGCCGCACCAGGCGATGTACTCGCTGAACGTCATCGCCCGCTCGTACATGTCCCTGGCCACCGACTTGGGACTGAGCTCGTAGTCGGCGACCCACGGATGGCCCTGCTTGTAGATCTGGTAGGCGGACTCGAGCAGGTCGGCGAGCGGCTGCGGGTAGCTGACCGACTCGAGCCGCTCCATCCTGGTCTCGTAGTCCACGCCCTCGGCCTTCATATCGGCGATCGCCTCGCCGCGCGCCTTGAAGAGCTGCGCGGCGAGCACGGGCCTGGGGTCGTCGAGAGTCGACTCGATCACCGAGAGCACGTCGAGCGGGTAGTCAGGCGATGTCACGTCGAGCAACTCGACGGCGGCCAGGGCGAGCGGCGAGAGAGGTTGGTTAAGGGCGAAATCTTCCTGCAGGTCGACGGTGAGCCTGACCATCCTGCCCGCCTCGTCGGGCTGGTCCAGTCTCTCGACCACGCCGCCGGCCAGCAGCGCCCGGTAGACCTGGATCGCCCGGTGGATGTGGCGGCGCTGGGCCGGCCGGTCCTCGTGGTTGCCGGTCAGCAGGTGCCGCATCGACGCGAACGCGTCGCCCGGGCGGGCGATCACGTTGAGCAGCATCGCGTGGCTGACCGCGAAGCTCGACCTCAGCGGCTCCGGCTCGGCGGCGACCAGCCGGTCGAACGTCGGCTGGCCCCACGAAACCAGGCCGGGCGGCGGCTTCTTCCGCACCACCTTGCGGCGCTTCCTCGGGTCGTCGCCGGCCTTGGCCAGCGCCTTCTCGTTGGCGATGACGTGCTCGGGAGCCTGGACCACGACCATGCCCGCGTCGTCGAACCCGGCCCTCCCGGCCCGGCCGGCGATCTGGTGGAACTCCCGCGCCTGGAGCAGGCGCGTGGTGTTGCCGTCGTACTTGCTCAGCGAGGTGAACAGCACGGTCCTGATCGGCACGTTGATGCCGACGCCGAGGGTGTCGGTGCCGCAGATCACCTTGAGCAGCCCGGCCTGGGCCAGCGTCTCGACCAGGCGCCTGTAGCGGGGCAGCATCCCGGCGTGGTGCACCCCGATGCCGTGCCTGACCAGGCGGGACAGCGTCTTGCCGAAGCCCGCGGAGAACCGGAACTTGCCGATCAGCTCGGCGATCGCGTCCTTCTCGGCCCGGCTGCACACGTTGACGCTCATCAGCGCCTGCGCCTGCTCGATCGCGGCCGCCTGGGTGAAGTGGACGACGTAGATCGGCGCCTGCTTGGTGGCGAGCAGTTCGGTGATCGTCTCGTGCAGCGGGTC